>Ga0335073_10005185_pt1 | contig 18291 bp, 10 predicted proteins | sample Lox_Sample_22_FD_207093 | JGI IMG/M metagenome (GOLD analysis project Ga0335073, IMG submission 207093) | Soil microbial communities from Loxahatchee National Wildlife Refuge, Florida, United States - Lox_Sample_2.2 | ecosystem: Environmental > Terrestrial > Soil > Wetlands | place: USA... | reverse complement strand
CTCTCCTCGGTGAAATCGCCCTCGAGCACCAGAGCCGCGGCCGCGCTGCTGCCGCGCAACGCCGCGCGGTAGCCGCGCACCCGCTCCTGCGCCTGGAAATTCTCCTCCGCGCCGCGGATGTGCACGATGCGGCGGTAGCCGCGCTCGAGCAGGTGGCGCACCATCGCGCGCGCGCCGCCGAAATCGTCGACCAGAAAAGTGGGGTAATCGGAGCTGCGGCTGTTGAGCAGCACGGTCGGCAGCGCCTGCGGCACCGCCTCGCGCAGAATCCCGGCGTCTTCGCCCGGCACCATGGCGAGCAGTCCGTCGACGCGCCCATTCAGCGCCCGCACCGCGCTCGCCGCCTCACTCGAGCTGCCGTGGGAGCTCGACACCAGCAGGTGCAGGCCCCGCCGGCGTGCGGCGCGATCGACGCCGCGAATGAGCTCGGAAAAGTACTCGCCGTGCAGGTCCGGCAGCAGCAGGCCCACCGTGTGGGTGCGGCCGACGATGAGACTGCGCGCCCCGCCGTGGGGCGTATAGCGCAGCTTGCGCGCGGCATCGCGCACGCGCTCGCAGATCTCCGGCCGCACCGTCCCCGTGTTGTTGAGGGCACGGGAGACCGTGGCAATCGAGACCTTCGCTTTACGCGCGACGTCCCTGATCGTTACCAAGGTCAAATCCCCCAAACGCCGCTCTCGAGCGGAGGTAAACGCTTTCTCGAAAAGTCTAGGCAGCGCCCCGGGTGGCGTCAAACACTGCGGGGCGGTCCTGTGAAAGCGGTCTGGATGGAGCTCACACCGCGCGGCATTTTGACGGAAATTCTTACAACCTCACTTGCGCGGCCGCCCGTCCTGGGCCCCCTTCGGGAAGGCCGTCACGAGCGCGAGGGCATCGGGTGCGAGCTCGAGCGTGAGGCTGTTGGCGACCAGGGCCGCGCGCGCGGCCGGGGCCAGCACCGCCGCCTGGCGCAGCTGCGCGAGCTGGGCCTGCGTCGGATAGTGCGGCGAGCCCATGCGCTCATAGGCCGGCATCACGTTGCCGTGCTCGCGGTCGATGGACTGCACGGTGACGCTGCGCGCATCGAGATGCGCGAAGGTCAGCTTCACCGTGCGCGGGCTGCCGGGGGCTCCGGGCTCGGTGTAGTTCCACAGCGCGAGCACCAGGGCGCCATCCTTGCGGCGTGTCAGGAGTGCCCCTTCCGTCTCGAGCGGCAAGCGCTCCTCCCCGAGCTGGTGCAGCAGGGCGAAGGCATTGAAGGCGGGCTTCGGGATGCCCCCGACTGCCAGCAGGCCGAATCCGCCGTAGAAGGGCTTCTTCACGACCCCCTGCTCTTCGAAGACATCCGAGAACGTCCAGTACGACATGTCCTGCACCAGGCCGTCGCAGCGGCGAATGGTCTCGGCCATGTACGGCCCCATGTAGGGGGCGTCGGTGACCGCGGGCCAGTTGCCCCAGCTCGCGTTGAACTCGCTGAAGATCAGTGGCAGGGAGGGCTGCGATGATGCCGCGATCTCGCCGTGGGCCTTCTCGACGCCCCGACACACCATGCGGTTGCGCGGAATCGTCTCCTTGGTGCCGAAGACGTCCTGCGCGGTGTCGTCGCCGTACACATGGGTCGAGACGAAATCCACCGGCACGTGGGCCTCGGTGCAGTGGCGGATGAAGTCGCTTACCCAGGCCACCTGTGCCGTCGCAGGTCCCCCGACGCGCAGCCGCGGGCTCACGGCCTTGAGGCTCCGCGCGGTGTGGTCGTAGAGCGTGAAGTAGCTCGACTGGGCGGGTGTGCCCGACCAGAAATCGAGGTTCGGCTCGTTCCAGACCTCGAAATACCACTGGCTCACCTCCTCGATGCCGTAGCGCTCGAGCAGGTGTTGTGCGAACGCCGTCATCATCGCGTCCCAGCGCTCATAGTCTTTCGGCGGCGAGGAGAACGGCTTGTACCAGAAGGCCTGTCGCGTGTCGGTGCTGGCGAGCTTGCCGGGCATGAAGGAGAGCTCGACGAACGGCCGCACGCCGTTGGCCAGCAGCCCGTCGTAGATCTGGTCGATATAAGAGAAGTTATAGACGGGCTTGCCGCTCTTGTCCTCGCTGTACAGGCCCACCTCGTCGTGCAAGATGGCGTGGAAGCGCACGTAGGAGAAGGCGGTCACCGCGCGCACTGCGCGCAGGTCGGAGCGGTAGCTGTCGCGCAGACTCAGCACCGCGCGGCCGGACCCGAACATGCGCTCCCAGAAATGCGGCAGGGGCTTACCCTCGGCGGCCGCATCGACGACGATGCTCTGCTGCGCCCCGCCCGCGACCGGCATCACCAGAGCGAGCGCCGCCACGCAGGCGGCCATCGAGCGAATGGAATTCAAGTGCGTTACCTCCGTCGTTGCGCCTGGTGCAAGGCCGCCGCAATACCCGCCTCCGCCAGCGGCAACATGACCTTATAGCCCTCGAGCGTCGGGTGCACGCCGTCGGCGGCGAGCGCGGCACGCATCCCGAGCGCACCGTCCGTCATGGCCGTGTAGTAATCGACGTAGATGCCGTCGCGCTGGCGCACGTAAGCCTTCAGCCAGTCGTTGAGGGCGAGGACCTTGGGCCCGGGGTTGAGCCCCGGGCGCCACGGATAGTCACTGACCGGCAGGATCGAGCCCGCCACGACCGCGATCCCGTGATCGTGTGCCAGGTCGACCATGGAGGCGAGGTTGGCCTCGATCGCCTCGAGGTCCATGGGGCCCACGTTGCCCGCCAGGTCGTTGGTCCCGGCGAGGATGTGCACGGCCGCGGGCCTGAGCGCGATGACGTCCTGGCGAAAGCGCAGCAGCATCTGCGCGGTCGCCTGCCCACTGATACCGCGGTTGATGCGGTCGGCACGCGCGAAATACTCGGGCTGAAAATCGCCCCAGGATTGCGTGATCGAGTCGCCGATGAACACCACGCGCGACTCACCGGGAGCGGCGGGCGGCAGTGCGCGGTTCGCGGCGGCGTAGTGCGCCAGATCCGCGAACGCCATCGCCGCGGGCGTCTGCGCTGCGGCGCTGCGCATGCCGAGCGTCAGGCAGGTGAGGACCGAGGCAAGTGCGCTGAGCCGGCCGAAGCGCATGTGCAGGGGCCCCGCTAGACCGCCGCGCAATGGCGCGCGATGAAGTCCTCGTGCCTCGGCATGGCGGCGACGACCCGGGCGATGACCTGCTCGGTGCCTTCCACGAACGCCTTGAGGTCGGCGTCGCTCACCCAGTCCACCGCGGGGTGGAAGGTGCGCGGCATGATCCCCTGGCCGAGCATCACCTGTACCCAGCTGGTAGCGGCGAACAGCTCCGTGCCGTTGCGGTAGAAACGGCCGCTGTCGGCGAACAGCTCGAGATACTCGCGCAGCGAGTCCGGGATGCTCATGCTGCGGCAATGGCGCCACAACTCCGAGTCCTCGCGCTCCGTAGCGTAGTAATGCAGGATCAGGAAGTCGCGGATGCGCTCGTACTCGAACTGCGCCTGTGCGTTGTAGGTCCGGGCGAGCGCCGGATCGAAATCGCGGCGCGGGAACAGATGCACCAGCCTGAAGATCCCGGCCTGCGCGAGAAAGATGGCGGTCGACTCGAGCGGCTCGAGAAAGCCGCCGGCGAGGCCGATTGCCACGACATTCTTGTCCCACAGCCTGGCGCGCTTGCCGGCCGCGAAGCGGATCGGGCTGGATGCGTCGGCGAGCGGTTTGCCGTCGAGCCTCCCGAGGAGCGCGGCGCGGGCCGCGTCGTCGCTGATGAGGCGGCTGCTGTACACGTAGCCGTTGCCGGTGCGGTGCTGCAACGGAATGCGCCACTGCCAGCCGGCATCGTACGCAGTCACGCGCGTATAGGGGGTCGGTGGCCCGGCCTTCTCGCAAGGCACTGCGATTGCCCGGTCGAGGGGGAGCCAGTCGGTCCAGTCCGTGAACGCCGAGTGCAGCGCGCCACCGATCAGGAGCGCGCGGAAGCCCGAGCAATCGATGAACAGATCCCCCGACACCGTCGCCCCGCTCTCGAGCCGCAGGCTCTCGACGAAGCCGCTCGCGCCGTTCTGCTGCACTTCGACGACCTTGCCCTCGATGCGCCGCGCGCCGCGACCTTCCGCGTAGTTACGCAGGTAGCGCGCGTACAGCGCGGCATCGAACTGATATGCGTGGACGATGTCGGCGAGCGGCGAGGTTGGCGGCACATCGGGCGGCGGCACGGCGAACCTGCCCTGGGGAGCCGCCAGCGTGTTGATCGAGTAGTGGCCGATATCCCTGGCAAGACCGAGCTTGCGCGCCTTGAGCCAATATTGGTGAAAGTCGAGGAGTCCGAGGCTGCGGCCGATGGTGCCGAATCCGTGGATGTAAGAGTCGCCGACACGGCGCCAGTCGTTGAACTGGATGCCGAGCTTGAATGTGCCCTTGGTGTGGCGGACGAAGTCTGCTTCGTGGATCTCCAGCAGGCGATTGAAGTCGCGCAGATGCGGCACCGTCGATTCGCCCACCCCGATGATGCCGATCTCCTCGGACTCGACCAGGGTTACCTCGAGCTGGCGTCCAAAGGATTTGCTGAGTGCCGCGGCGGTCATCCACCCGGCGCTGCCTCCGCCGACGATGACGACGGAGCGCAGTCGCTCGCCAGATGTCTGCTTGGGGTCTTGACCGGTCACGGCGAACGTCCATGAAAAACGAGGGAGGGCCACAGCCCTCCCTCGAGTGTAGGCGAACGCGGCTCTCAGCTCACCACGTGAGCTGCCCGGTCAGCCTGAGCGTGCGCGGGAAACCGACGATCGGGCCGCCGAGGTTGTAATACGGCTGCGGTATGGGCGCACCGTAGGCCGGGGTCCAGATCGCCGCATTCGGGTCGAAGTTCGACCAGTTGAAGACGTTCAGCACGTCGAAACGCACCGTGCCCTTGAAGTCACGCCAGATACCGAAAGCCTTCGCCAGCGACAGATCGATGTCCTTGTAGCCGATGGCGTTGGGAATCTTGACGTTGATCGGCGTAGCGTCGCCGCCGTAGGGATTACACACCTGCGGGCAACCGAGGATCGCGTCCAGGTAAGTTGCCGAGGCCACCTCGCCTTTGCCCGAGAGCGACCAGCCCGCGCCGAGATCGTAGGTGCCCGCCGCCACGAGACGATGCTTCGGCACCGCGGTTGAGGGCTCCAGCGGGTAGTCCTTCGGGTTCGGCAGGTCGAACAGATAGGCGTTCGGCGCGCCGGCATAGGGATTGAGGGGGCCGGCGACGTTGTTCTGGTAGGCATTGGAATAGGTGTAAGCGACCGATGCGCTCCAGCCCGAGGCCGGCGTGTAGGCCTTGGTCAGCGACAGCGTGATCTGCTGGTTCTCATCCTCGCCCGCATTGTCCCACAGGATCAGTGCACCGTACCCGGCGAGGCTGCCATAGGCGCCCCAGGGGTTGCCCTGGTTGCTGTAGTAGGAACCATCCGCATAGCGCAGCCCCAGATGTCCGATCAGGGCGTCGTAGCTCTTGATGTCAGAGAGAGTCAGTGCTGCGTCCCAATCGCTGAGTCGCGTGCGGAAGCCGATGCTGAACTGATCGGAATACGGCGTCTTGATGTTGTTGTTGATCATGTCCACTTCATGCGACGAGGTGGACACCGGGATGCCCGCAAGACCCGCCGCCGTCAGGTAGGCCGGATTCCAGGCGTAGCAGTGGGCGATCGGATTCACATCGGTGGGCATGGCGCACGGGCCGAAGGAATCCTGGGTATAAGGAGAAGGGAAGTAGATCTGCGGGTTGTTGTACAGACCTACCTTGGTCGTCTCATACGACAACGTATTGAACAGGTTGCGGTCGTAGGAGCGGCCATAGCCGCCGAACACCACATTCTGCTGGTCCGCGTTGATGTCCCAAGCGAATCCCAACCGGGGCGCGATGTCGTTCGAGGGCGGTTTGCGATTCGAGCCGGTGCTGATGTAGTCAGCGATGTTGGTCGAAGGATCGCCGGGGAACGACTTGGCGAGCAGCTGCGCGTAGGTCAGACCGGGGCTGTAACCCGGCAACGCTCCGGGTGAGTTGAGCGCCTGCACCACGGCTGCCGGCGTCACGTAGTTGTCGAACAGCGGCACTTTCTCGTAGTCCCACCGTACCCCGAGATTCAGCGTCAGGTTGCGATTAACTGTCCAGTCGTCCTGGAAGTAGAGCGCGTACTGTTGGTCGCGCGAGGTCACGCTCGGGGCACCCGAGCCGGGGTAACTCACCGGGAACTCCACCCCTGTCGGAGTCGAATAGACACCGCTGCCCGAGACGGCCTCGGTGTAGACCGCGTCGGCCAGACTCAGCGTCCCCGCCTGCGCCAGCAGATCGATGGACTGGAAGCGCGCACCGACCTTGATCGTGTGGTCGGTGAAGTTCGTGAAGGTGAGATCGTCCTGGATTCCCTGACCGGACTGGTCGTAGCGGAAACCCACGCCCGCCCCGGGTCCGCCGACGTTGATGAGGGGGTAGTTGACGCTCAGGTTGCCGGGCACCGGGAAGTACACATAATCGAACTGCGGGCTCGGCTCGGCGTTGGTGTTGGAAGTGGTGCTCTGAGACGTGACGCGCAGCTCGTTCAGCACGTTCGACCACGAATGCGTCCACAGCAGCATGTAGCGGTTGTCATCGTTCTCGTAGTGCGATGCCGCGCTGGCTGCGGTCTGTCCGGAGGCGCCCTGCAGCTGCCGCTCGTCGCGGATCTTGGCGGTGAGCTCCAGACGGTCGTTCTGGGTCGGCTCCCAGTCGAGCTTGGCGAAGCCGAGATCCTCGGAGAAGGGATTCGTGGTCGGCCCGTACTGGGAGGCGACGGCCGAGGGCAGCAGCGCATCCGCGGTGGCCGGGGCGACGTTACCGCCCGGGTACACGACGTTCTGCTCCGACAGAGTCTTGCGCTCGAACGTGACGAAGAAATGCAGCATGTCCGGAATGATCGGGCCGCCCTCGGCGGCGCCAAATTCCCAGCTGGGCGCCGACGCCTTCGGCTGGCCTGAGGCGAGCTCGGCGGGCTGCGCAGCGCGCAGGTTCTGATTGGTGAAGGTGACGAAGGACTCACCCTCGAACTGATTGGTGCCCGAGCGGGTGTTGGCGACGATGATGGCACTCGCCGCGTCCCCGTACTCCGCCTTGTAGTTCGAGGTGATGACCTTGTATTCGTCGATCGCCAGCTGCGGGAAGGGATTGCCCGGATCGCCGGACTGGCCCGGACCCTCCTGTCCGGTGATGCCGCCGAAAACGTAATCCTTCTGACTCACGCCATCGATGTAGACGTCGATGTTGCTGGTGAGCTGCGCACCGCCGCGCAGGCTGGTGTTGCCCTGACTGTCCACCTGGAACTGCATGCCCGGTACCTGGTTGGCGAACTCCAGGAAGTTACGGGTGAATTGCGGCAGGTTGTCGATGTCATGGAGCGACACGACCGCGCCCACTTCGGACGTCAGCGCTTCCTGGTGCACCGGGTGCGCCCCGGTAATGGTGACCTGCTCGAGGAGGTCGAGCTGGGTGGTCGTGGCAACCTGCAGCGTGACGGTCTGCGGCGTCCCGTTACCCGCCTCGACCGTGTAGTCGCCGGGCGGCAAGCCCGGGATCACGTAGTGCCCGTCGGCACCCGCGGTGCCGTGGCGCGTGAAGCCGGTCGCCGTGTTGCGCACCGTCACCGTCGCGTTGGCCGGCGCATAGCCCGACAGAGTGGAGTCGGAGGTCTGAGCAAAAAGAGCCGTGGGCGCCATGAGTGCCGTCGCCACTGCGGCGGCAATGGTGATGCGCTCCACGGGGGCCGCGGATCCGAACAGATGATCGCCACGCAGAAATCGCTGCTTGCTCATTGAGACTCCGTGGTATGTGCGGTCGCGCGCAGTGGGAAGCGCGGACGTTTTGGAATAGTTGGAGAGCGGCGCCGAGAGCACCGCGCAGGAAACAGGTCCGCCGCCGATATGCGGCGCGGGCGCGCTTGAGGCCTGTGCCTCGCGCGCAACGCCTGTGAGACTCACCGTCATCCCCCTCCCCCGTGGAAGCGTTTACAATAGCGATGTAAACGCTTGCCTACGGCCCACGAAAAGCGTACTCCTTCACTTCCGGAAGTCAAGAAGCCGCCGCCACCGCCAGGCTGCTTGTGGCCCGCGCGCGACGGCCGCCGGGGAAGAGCCGAGGTGGCGAACCGGGGTCAGGGGGCCGCGATGAGTGCCGCTGGTGCCAGGGGTCGCGAGGATTCAATGTCTTCGAGAAGCGCGCGCGCGGGTGCCGCGCGCCGGGCCCTCCCCGTTCTGGCCAGTCTTGCGTGGCTTTGCGCAGCGAGCGCGCAGCCTGTCCCCGCGCCGGTGCCGTTCGCGGCCCGGGCGGGCGATGTGCTCGCGACCGGCAACGAATGGATCGCCCTTCCGGAGATCCGCACCGGCGATGGCGCGCTCGCGACCTTCAATGCGCTGTCGATGCGCGAGCGGGGCCTGCTGCAACCCGGTGGCGAGCCCGGCAAGGCGGTCCTCGAGCCGTATCTTTCCCTCGGTACCGCCCACGAGCCCCTCGATGCGCTCAAGTGGGGGCTCATCAGTTACTGGATCCCCCACGCCGAGCAGGATCGCGACGGCCTGCACTTCACGCTGACTTACTGCGCACCACCCGGATATCGCGCCGCGTTCATCCGCCTGACGCTCACCAACCGGCGCACCGAACCGGTCACGGCCACCCTGGGAGTGAGGAGCTCCTTCGGGAGCCTCTCACGCGTCACCTACGTGCCGGTGGCGCTGCGCGGCGAGCGCACCATCGGCGCGGCGCCCTGGGTCGATCCCGGGGAGGTCTACAGCTACATCACCGACGACACCCACTTTGCCTGGGCAATCGTGCACCCGGGCTCCAAGGCGACGGTGACCGTGCCGCCCGTGTCGATCGCACCGCAGGCGGACGATGCGCGTACCGTGACGCTCGCGCCGGGCGAGTCCGCCGAGGCCCTCTATGTCCTGGCGGTCGGCATCGAGGAGTTCAGCGCCGCGCACAACGCGCGCTCGCTGCGCGAGATGCTCGAGCGCCACGGCGCCGATGCGCTGATCGCGGATGCGGCCGCCTGGTGCCGCGCCCGTACCCGCAGCACCGGCCGCGCCGAGCTCGATCAGCTCATGAACCGCAATCTGCTCTTCACGCGGCTCTACGCCTGGGGCCGCACGATCGACACGGAACAGCTGGTCGGCGTCACCTCACGAAGCCCGCGCTACTACGTCTCCGCCGCCTATTGGGACCGCGACGCGATGCTGTGGAGCTTCCCGGGACTTCTCGACTCCGACCCGCAGTTCGCGCGCGAGGCGCTCAGGTATGCGCTCGGCCCGCAGCTTGCCAACACGGGCACCCACAGCCGCTTCATCGACGGCATCGTGCTCGAGGACGGCTTCGAGCTCGATGAGGCCGCGGCGCCCCTCATCGCCGCCGCCGCCTATCTCGAGCGCACCGGCGACCTCGCCTTCCTCGAGCAGCACCGCGAGGCGCTCGCGATGCTGCGTGACCGGCTGCTGGCGCGCCGGGACGATGCCACCGGTCTTTACAGCTCGCTGCAGGACGCGCAGGACGAGTTCCAGAAGCTGCCGTTCATCACCTACGACAACGTGCTGGTGTGGCGGGCGCTCAGCGACCTTGCCGGGATTTTCGCGCGACTGCGCGACGGCACCGGCGCGCGCGAGCTCGAGCGGGAAGCCACGGCGCTGCGTGCGGCCATCATGGCGCACGCGACGGTGAGCGATGCGCCGGGCGCGACCGGCCCGATATTCGCCTCCGCCACCGACGGCCGCCAATCCGTCGAGACCGAGATCCCCCCGGGGTCACTCATGAAGCTGCCGACCCTCGGCTTCATAAGCGAGGATGATCCGCTCTTCGTGCGCACTTACCAGTGGCTGCATTCCGCGCACTATAAATACGCGCATGCCGACCGCGCCTACGGCTTGCCGGGCAGCTATCGCCTCCCCTTCACCACCTCGTGGATGATCGCGGACGAGCTGCAGCTGAAACGCTCGCGCGAGCGCGCCGAGAGAATCCTGCTGGCGAGCGGCTGGGACGCGGGGATCATCTCCGAGGGAATCAGCCCCGATACGGCCGCGATGGAGCCCGGGGGCGGCGCGTTCGCGACCGCCGCGGGCTACGTGGCACACGCGATCTGCCGCCTCGCCTGCCGGCCGCAGCGATGAGGCACCGTCACGTATGTGCCGCGCTCGCCACGCTGCTCGGCGCGACGGCGAGCTACGCCGAGGACGCCCACGACTACTACCGCCACGTCCTGTTCGACAACAGTCAGCAGGCCGGGGTGTACTGGTACAGCGACGCGGTCGCGGTGCAGCCGAGCGTGCTGGAGGGCGCCGGCAAAGGCATTCCGGTCGACGCGACCGTTTACCACTCGCCGCCGAACGCGTTGCGTCTCAGCTGGTCGTCGAACGCAGGCGGCGGCTGGCAGGCCGAGGTGCACCGGCTGGCCTTTGCCAACCGCTACCCCGAGATGAGCGGCCGGGCACTGACGCTGTGGCTGTACTCCGAGGCGCCGATCGCGGCCGAGGACCTGCCGCAGATTCTCCTCTCCGATGCGCGCGCCGGCCTGCAGGTGGCGACGCAGCCGGGCAGCTTCACCGTCGCCGAGCCCCTCGGCCGCTTTGCCGGAGCGCTGCCTGCCAAACACTGGACGCTGGTGCGCATACCGTTCGAGGCGCTGCGCAACGGCTCCGTGTATACCTTTCGTCCCGAGTGGCTGCAGAGCGTGGTGTTCCTCCAGGGGCGCGCCGATGGGACCTCCCACACGATGTACATCGACGATCTGCGGATCGAGGACGACACCGAGCCGGTCAGGCCGGCCCAGGCGCCGACGGGCGTCGAGGCGCGCGGCTACGAACGGCACGCCATCGTGACCTGGCGGGAGCCCCATCCGCAGGCCTGGGACCATGTCGTGGTGTATCGCTCGAGCGATGGTGGACGCGGCTACGCGGCGGTCGGCATCCAGCGCAGCGGCGAAGCGCGCTTCTATGACTATCTGGGCGAGCCCGGCCAGACGGTCTGGTACCGCATCGCCGCCGCCGATGCGCGCGGCCGCGAGTCCGCACCGAGCGCCCCCGTGCACGCAGCCACCCGCGCGTTCACGGACGATGAATTGCTGAGCATGCTGCAGGAGGAAGCCTTCCAGTACTACTGGAGCGGAGCGGATCCGAGCTCGGGCATGGCACGCGAGAACGTGCCGGGCGACGACCGCCTGGTCGCAACCGGTGCCAGCGGCATGGGCATCGGGGCGCTCATCGTCGGCGCCAGCCGCGGCTTCATCACGCGCGCTGAGGCGCGCGGGCGGCTCGAGAAAATCGTCGGCTTCCTCGAGCGCGCGCCGCGCTATCACGGCGCCTGGTCGCATTACATGAACGGCTCGAGCGGCGAGACGATGCCGCTGTTCGGGATGCTCGATAACGGCGGCGATCTGGTCGAGACCGCTTTCATGATGCAGGGGCTGCTGATCGCACGGCAGTACTTCAATGCGCCCGCACCCGCCGAGCGGGCGCTGGCCGCGCGCATCACGCACCTGTGGGAGACGGTCGAGTGGGACTGGTACCGCGACGCCTCATCCTCGGGTGAGTTTCTCTACTGGCACTGGTCGCCCGAGTGGGGCTTCGAGATTCACCACCCGCTCATCGGCTTCAACGAGACGATGATCGTGTATCTGCTCGCGATCGCCTCGCCGACCCACGCCGTGCCCGCCTCGCTGTACTACAGCGGCTGGGCCTCGCAGAGCACACGCGCGCAGAGCTACCGCCAGGGGTGGTCCGGCAGCGCCGCCGGCAAGCTCTACGGCAACGGTCAGACCTACTTCGGCACCAGGCTCGATGTGGGCGTCGGCAGCGGCGGCCCGCTGTTCTTCATTCATTACTCATATCTCGGCATGGATCCGCACGCACTGCACGATCGCTATACGGCCTCCTACTTCGAGAACAATCGCAACCTCGCGCTGATCAACCTGGCGTACTGCGTCGCGAACCCGAAGCATTTCGCCGGCTACGGCGCGGACGCCTGGGGGCTGACCGCGATCGTTGGCCCGCACGGCTACGCGACCCCTGCGCCCGATGCCGGCAACGACGACGGCACGATCACCCTGACCGGGGCGCTCGCCTCCATGCCGTACACGCCCGAGCCCTCGCTGGCAGCTCTCAAGCACTACTACCGCGATCTCGGCGGCGAACTCTGGGGCATCTACGGCCCGCGCGACGGATATAACTCCTCGCTCCATTGGGTGTCCCCGATCTACATGGGACTCAATCAGGCGCCGATCGTGGTGATGGTCGAGAACTACCGCAGCGGGCTGCCCTGGAAGCTGTTCATGTCCAACCCGGAAGTCAAAGAGCTGCTGCGCAAGCTCGACGCCGCATCGCTCGAGGCCGCGCCTCACTGAGCGAGCCTTCGAATTGCCGTGAGGGTCAGCTCGACTTGGCGGTCGCGGTCGCGGGCGCCGCCGCCGGCGGCGGCGCGGGGCCCTCGGCAGGTTTCGGCCCGGTGACGCCCGGCTGCGTCTGCGTTGGCACCGCCGGGGCAGGGGCAGCCTGCCCCGCCCCCGGGGCCGCGGGTGCCGGCGCCTCGTGCGCATTGTGGACCGCGGCTGCGGGCTCCTCCATCACCGCGACGCTGACGACGCCCGGATCGTCGCGCAGTCGCAGGTAGAGCCGGCCGTCGGCCGGCCGCGGCACCGCGAGCGTCTGTCCGGTGAAGCCGTCCGGGATCGACTTCGGTTTGCCGAACCCTGCATCGGCCGAAACGGAATCCAGCAGGAACAGGTCCAGACCCGAGAGCTGACAGGCGCCGTCCGCATCGGCAGGGCACTGCAGATCGGTGAGCACGGGGAGCCGCACGAGCGTCACGAGCGGCTGCCAGTCCCCGGCACCCGCCGCACTCACGACGCGAAAGCGCAGCGGCCCGAACGCCGACGGCCCGAAGGCCCTGGCCGGATCGAGCGTCACCACGGCGACCCTGCTGTTCTGCAGCGTCATGCCGTTGGTCGGACCGAGCACGGTGGACAGCGAGTCATCGAGGGTCGCGACCTCGATCCGGTCGTCGCGCGAGAAGGTCGCCGGCACGCGCGCGTGCAGCGAGAAGGTCAGCTGCGCATCCGGCGGCAGCTCATTCTGGCTCGCCAGCCGGATGGCGCGGCCGCTGACGTTCGCCGGCAGCTGGACGCTCTTGCCGATCAGCGTGGCGCTCGGGCGCGGCGCGAGCACGGCGACGCTCACCTCGTACGCGCGTCCGTCCTGCAGCCTGACGCGCGCCCGCGCCCGCTCGCCCTGCTTCAGATCCGGCGCGAGCGCGCCATTGCCGAGCATCGAGAGCTCATCGTGCCCGGCGCTGCTTACGAGCGACTCCGGCGCGAACTCGACGTCCTTGAGGGTGAGCGTCGCCACCTCATCCAGCCGATCGCCGCGCAGGATCCCGCGCGTGTCGCCGGCATGAAACACGAAACTGTCGAGGTGACCGGGCTCGCTGTAGGCGTGCAGAGCCAGCCGCTCGGGCTGAGCACTGCCGTACTGGTGGATCACCAGCGCGACCTCCCCGGGAGAGGCCGTGTCGAGTGGCAGCTTGGCCTCCACTTCGTCGGCCTTGGCGGCCTTCCATTCGACCTTCGACTCCCGCCCGCTGGCATCGGTCAGGTCGATCTCGCTGACACACGCGGCGCTGCCCACGAACAGATGCACCGTGTCCTGACGGCCCACGATGAGCGCGGCCTCATCCCCCGGGGCGAGCGTCGGGGTGTGCGCGTGCGCGTCGACCAGCGTGAAGCTCGGGCCGTCGTACTTCTCGAAGCCCCAGTCCCCGTGCAGCGAGCCCTGCGTGCTGTCTGGCAGCGCGACGCCCTGCAACGCCGCACTGTCGACTGCGAAGCCGCCGCGCGCCGCGTCGGCTTTGGCGGGCAGCTCGAGCTGCGCTCCGGCCGCAGTCGTGACTCGCAGCGTGAGATCGCGCGCATAGGCGCCCGCAAACATCGGCGGTGCTCCCTCAGCCGAGAGCACCAGGGGGGACTTGCGCGCGCAGTAGACCTCCTTCGCATCGACGGGACGCAGCTGCGGCGGTTGCGGGCTCTCGATCGGCGGCAGCGCCACCACCATGACCGACTTCGGATCATGGAACGAGGGCGGCGCGTTCAGCGTGAGCGCGAGCTCGCGCCCGCTCGCAGAGGAGAGCGCGGCGATGTACTGATACTTGGCGGTGTGGAACGAATCGAACAACCGTGCGATGTCGAGCAGCGAGCCGATGAAGGGCCCGTAGTATCCCGACTTGAGCTGCGGGGTGTTGCCGGCCTCCATCGCCAGGTCGCTCGCGGGCCCCGAGGTGAGCTGCTGCGTGACGGATTCGCCGTGGCCGTCGGTCAGGATGAGGGAGTCCTGGCCCTGCATCAGGCAGGATGCCTGCAGCGCGGCCGCCTTCTGCAGACACTTCTCGTCAACCTTGATCGCGAGCGTGCGCGAGAGCAGCGGTGCGGTCTCCTTGAGGCGCGCGGGGTCGGAGTTGCCGAGCTCGCGGATCGCCTGCAGGTACGCCTGCAGCCGCAGATGCTCCATCGCCGCCTGATTGAGGTCCTGTGAGGCCCGCACGAACACGCCCGGCCGCCCGCGCACCGCGCTCACGAGCGTCGCGAAATCCCCGCCGGTCTCGGGCGCGAGAAAGACCAGGAGCTGGCGCGCCTCGGCGGGGACGGTGAGCGTCATCCCCTCCTTGCGGCATTTTCCCCGCCACGTATCGCAGCGGATGAACCACTCCGCCGGCGGCGGATCGGTCGAGCCGCGCAGGAAGGCCGCAACCATCAGATAGTGGACCGAGTAGTCGTCGCCGAAATCGGCCTTGAGCCAGAGGCGATCGCCCGCGGAAAGATTCGGCACCTGCGAGATGGGCAGCGTCGCAGCGCCGTGCGTGACCTCGACGTCGAGCGTCGGTCCGGCGAGATCGAAGGCCGCCGGATCCGCAAAGGCCGAGGCGACCGCCAGGAGCGCGATCCAGGATCCCAGGCGCAGAGCCGGACCAACCGGGTTCATGCGCGCAGGGTACTACGAATGGGCGCGTGCCGGTCGCGTCACCAACCATGCAATGAGTGCACCCAGCGCGGCGCACACCGGCAGGACGGCGATATGCCAGATGAGCTGGTGGGGAGCCTCGAAATTCACGCAGTGGAGCTCGAGAAAGGCGATACCCGTGAGTCCCGCGAGCGCCCCGCCTGCGAGCGCCGCCGTCGCCGGCCGCGTCGCGTGTCCACGACGCAGAACCAATGCGCCGAGGAGCGCGGCCGGAATCGCATGCAGCACCCCCTGCTCCAGGCAGCCAAGACCGGCCGTCACGAAGTGCTCGGCGCGATAGTCGCGAAAGAGAAGCGCAAAGAGCACGCACAGGATGGCGCAACTCCCCGCGAGCAGAGTGGCGCTACCGAGGTGCACCCGGCTCCCGGGAATCCAGCGGGCCACGCATTCGCGCGCCAGGACGATGGCGAGCAGCGCCAGTGTCGCGAGAAGCACAACACGCGCGGAGGGAGCAAGCCCTGCGATCCCATCGAAACCCGCCCAGGCAGCGCCCGCTGCCGCGACCGCCGCACATGCCATCAGCAGGCGCACGGTGAGGAGCCAGGCGGGTGCGACGGGCGTGACAGCCGCCAGATCGTCTGCGAGCGCGCGCGCGATGCCCGCCAGGACCGCAGGCTCGACCCCGCGCGCGCGGTGCGCGCTGCGCCTCACGGCCTCGTCAACTGCCGGCTCGGTCACCGGGATACCCCTCCTCAGGACTGGCAAGCTTCAGCTCCAGTACGCGCGAGCGCAACCGCCGGTACGCCCGATGGGCTTTCTGCTTGACCGACCCGACGGTGCACGAGGTGGCCCGCGCCACCTCCTCGAGCGACATGCCGGCGAATTTCAGCATTTCGATCACTTCGCGCTGCGCGGCCGGCAGTGGCGCGAGCAGTGCATCGAGATCCTCGAACCCCTGGGACTCGCACACGGGCTCGGCCAGCTCCAGGGTCTCGAGGCTGCGCTCGCGGGCCGTCGTGCGGCGGGCTCTGCGGTAGTGATCGATGCGGACGTGCCGCGCGATGGCGTAGGCCCACGGGAGCACCGGCTCGCCCGATCGATAGCTGCGGCGTACCCGATGGATCCGCAGCCAGGTCTCCTGCAACAGATCGTCCGCGTGCCCGCGGCTCGCGGCATCGGCGACGAACAGCCGGTAGAGCGATGGACTCACGCGATAGATGAGCGCCGTAGCCGCTGCGGCATCGCCCGACTGATAGGCGCACATCAACGCCTCGGTGCTGGCGGGCACGTCCGCAGGCTGTTCCAAGTCGCGCCTCCTCCCGCGCCCCGAATAGCCAAAGCATATTCAGAGCAATTCGCCCGGCCTCCTGGAAAAGTTACGCGCCGATGACGGGCACCCGGACAGCGGCCATCGAGCAGCTGCTCCGTAACCTTTCCCGCCCCGGCGACGAACTCTCCTGTCACCAATAGGACCGGCCTCGCGCCCGCGCGATTGCCGGCTGCGGCCACGATCCCCACCTCACATGGAGAGACTCAGATGAACCCGACACCTCCCTCTTGCCGGCTGCGCGGCGCGAGCGCGCTGCTGGCGGCGACGGCACTCGTCGCGACTCTAGCCGCCGCCGGCGAACCGGCACGGCGCATGCTGGTGCTGACGAGCAGCAACGACCCCGCGGGCAACAGCGTGCTCGTCTTTGCGCTGCAGGACGGCGCGACGCCGGCTCTGCCCCTGGTGCAGTCGCTGCCGACCCACGGCGCCGGCGGCGCGAGCGGTAACGCCGGGATCGTGCAGTTCCGCGACGATGCCGGGGCGGTGGCCAACTACGGCTCCAACACGGTGAGCCGCCTCGTGCGCAGCTACGATGCGATCTACCTCGACGGCACCATCGCACTCGCCCCCGGTTGTCTGCAGCCGGACTCAGTCGCCCTCGCCCACGATCATCTCTACGTGGTCGGGGCGAATTGCGCCGAGAGTCATCGCTGGCCGCAAGGCGCCCTCGATGCGAAAGCCGCCCTGCCCGATTCCTCCGCCGGACAGATCGCAGCGGGCCGTACCTGGGCGGCCGTGACGCTCAAGTCAGGGTCGGTCGTGCAGCTGCCGCTCACGGAGGGCGGCACCTTGAGCGGCACGTCGGCGCAGATCCCCTTACCGGCGGACGCGGACAACACGCCGCTCGGCGCGGCCTTCTGGGGCGACCTGCTCGGCTTCAACCCCGCGCACAGCGCCGACAGCTTCGCGCTCGTCGATCGCGACCGCGAGGTCTTCCCGGTGGTGGGTCCAACGCCGCCGTATCCATCCAACGCTCCGTGCTGGGTCGCCAAGGGGCGCGGCAACATCTGGTATACCGGCAACTCCCCGGGCGAGGCGATCTCGATCTTCTTCAGCGATGGCGCCGGCGGCGTGTTCTACAAATCGCTGGCGCTACCGGGCGTCGTGACCGACCTGACCGTCTCCGCGGACGGCCGCTGGCTCGCGGCGATCTATACCGCCGACGGCGCAGGATTCGTCGCGGTCTTCTCGATCGATGACTACGGGGATCTGACGGCGGTGGCCACCTCGGCCGCCACCGGTATCGCTGCCTACAGTGGCGTTGCGATCAGTCAGTAGCGGTGCGCTGCGCAGCGCTCCGGCGGGAGATCCCGCCGGGGCGCGCTCGAGGTCGTCCTACAGGTGCGCCGCCGGCAGTACCCGGGTGTGACCCGCCGCGTCGGTCACCGCGAACGTAAAGCCCGGCAGTAACGCGAACGCACCAACCTCGCCGGCGGCAGAGAGCGCGAGAAAGCCGACCTGCTCGCCGGAGGTTGCCTGACCGCGCAGGCGCACCAGGTGGCGGATGGCCTCCTGGCAAGCCTCCTGCGGCGAGCTGCCGGCGCGCATCGAGGCGACGACGCGTGCGCTGCCGGCGATGCGCGTGACCTCCTCGCCCACCCCGGTCGAGGTCGCGCCGCCAACACCAGCCTCGACGAACAGGCCGGCACCGCACTGGGGCGAGTCGCCGACTCGCCCGCGCAGCTTGAACGCCATGCCGGACGTCGTGCATGCCCCGGCCAGCTGCCCGGCGGAGCTGCGCGCCAGGATGCCGAGCGTGTCATGGTTATGATTGCCGATGTTCGCCTGTGGCTCGTAGCGTGACTGCCTGAGCCACTCGCGCCAGGCCGCTTCCGCTTCCGCAGTCAGGAGCTTCTCGCGGCTGAACCCGTGCTGGAGCGCAAACTCCGTGGCGCCTTCCCCCACCAGCAGCGTGTGCGGCGTCTCTTCCATCACCTTGCGGGCCACCGAGACGGCATGTACCACGCTCTCGAGCGCCGCGACGGCGCCAAGATGCCCCCGGTCATCCATG
>Ga0335073_10005184_pt1 | contig 18292 bp, 22 predicted proteins | sample Lox_Sample_22_FD_207093 | JGI IMG/M metagenome (GOLD analysis project Ga0335073, IMG submission 207093) | Soil microbial communities from Loxahatchee National Wildlife Refuge, Florida, United States - Lox_Sample_2.2 | ecosystem: Environmental > Terrestrial > Soil > Wetlands | place: USA... | reverse complement strand
CAATCTCACGGATTTGCGTGTGGAAAGGCACGTGGGCCAATACCAGATGCGTTTGCTGCTCAGAAACGGTATATGCGACGACCCTTTCCGCCATCTGTGAGGAGCATCACGCCCGTCCCGGCAAGTGAAACCGGCCTCCCGTAGCTTTGACGTTCTGCAGATCGCTCCTGACCGGCGCTGGCATCCTGTCGCAGTGCGGGGACGATTCAGCGTTGGAATTGCTGAATGGTAATCTGAGCCCGTGCCGCAATCGTTCTCTCTCAAGTCTCGCAGCTTCCTCAGGCACGACCTTCTATTCGTCATTTTGGCCTGCAGCACCTCTGGTTTTCCGCTGTGCGCCCAACTCGCGTCGCCTGACCCGAATCCTACTTTCACTTTTTCTCAATTCAAACCCGGTGCCCCTCTTAGCCTCATTGCTTACGGCGACATGCGTTTCACCAACCCGAAGACCACGAAGGGCACAAACCCCAAAGTTCGGAAGTGGCTTGCAGAAAAAGTGGGTAGCGAGCACCCCCAGGCGCTCCTGCTCACCGGAGACATGCCCTTCACCGGGGCAGACTACCGGGATTGGCTCGACTTTCATCAGGAGACGGCATCCTGGCGTCAGAATGACCTTCTTGTCCTCCCCACCATCGGCAATCATGAGATGTACGGGGGCGCGGAGCCCGGCATCGAAAACTACTTTCGCGCCTTTCCCGAAATCAAGGACCACCGCTACTATTCGGCGCTGCTGGGCAATGTGGAGGTGATTTCGCTCGACAGTTCCTCAGCCGCCGGTCCATCCACGCCTCAGGGCGAGTGGTTCGCCGCCCAGCTTGCGCATCTTCCTGCTCAAGTGGAGTTTCTCTTCATCCTCTATCACACCCCCTGGGTCGTCGATCGCCAGACGCAGATGTTCATCCATCTGCCTACGAAAGAGGCCTTGAATCTGCGGGCAATTCTGGAGGCGCATCTGAATAGCCTCCATGCGCGCGTCATTGTCTTCAACGGGCACATTCACAACTACGAACGCTTTGTGCGGCTGGGCGTGGAATATGTCGTGACCGGTGGCGGTGGCGCGCAGCCGTATCCGCTTCTCTATCGTGGCCGGGCCGATCTTTATCGTGATCCGGGCTTTCCCGTCTTCCATTACCTCACGCTCGAAGTCCGCGATGGGGTGCTGCACGCAAAAATGTGGAAGGTCGCCGATCCCGATGCGTCCGAGTTGAGCGTAGTCCAGAAGGACGAATTCACGCTGTCGGTACGGGCCCCCGCAGGCGAGCCAATAACCGCCGCACAGGGGCACCGCCATTAGTCTGCCTTTGGCTGATTGAAAGAGATGGGAAGCGTGCCGGAGGGCGATGCGCAGTGAGAACCTTTATTCGCAATCGGCCCCGCAGTGCCGCTGTCGGCTTACTGGCCGGCAATCAGCACCGAAAACAGAATCAGCCACGCAACTCCCATGGCGTGCCAGTACCAGGCAGTGGCGTCCACTGCGACCTGGCGCAGTTCCACGCGCTTCAGCGCGGTGATCGCCGTCAAACAGGCAATCAGCGCCAGCACCCCCAGAAGCAGGTGAGCAGCGTGCAACCCCGTAATCACATAAAAGAAGTAGCTCGCCGGCGTCGAGAAGCGATTGAACGCAAAGCCCTGTGCCGTTAGCTGATGCCAGGCCACAAACTGGCCGCCCAGGAACGTCGCACCCAGAAGAAGCGTCGCCCCGAGCCAGGGCAGCGCGCGGCGCAGGGCCGGTTTCCCCAGGCCAAGCCACTCCTCCAGCACATCGACTTCATGGAAGATGCCTCTGCGCGCGATCTCCATCGTGAGTCCGCTCAACAGCAAAACTGCCGTGTTCAGGAAGAGAATGGGAGGCAACTGGACAGGATGCCAGTCTCCAATCCACTCATGGCTTCGTGGATCCAGATGCTTGCTGGCCTGGTCAGCATAGAAAAGGATCACCAGCACCGTGAAGAAAACCGTGTCTGCGGCGAGAAATAAGAAGACCGCAAGACGATTCCTCCGCAACAGATCGCGCGGCCTCTTTCGCTCGTTTCGCCAGTCGTCGTCACCACCGCCCCCGCCACCGCCCGTCGGACGCCGGTCAACTGGTGGCTTGCCGCCAATCCCAGGCTCTTTCCGTTCCGTCTCCGCCGGGGTGTGCGTGAAGGTCGCGGGCATGCTCAGGCCTCTGTGAAGATGAGCTTACACTCACTTTGCGTTGGACGCACTTCGAATGCAAGAGGTGCTTTCTTCCCGTGAAATTCGATTACGACGGAGCTTTAGAAGTTTCTCATTTCTTTGCCGAATGCATCACCGTGTCCACAAAGGCCTTATGCACACGCCGATCCGTCGAAAGCTCCGGATGAAACGTCGCCGCCATCAGATGTCCCTGTCGCACCAGCGTGGGAAATCCCTCGCGTCGTGCCAGTATCTGAACCGTCGGCCCTGCTTGCACGATTCTGGGCGCCCGGATGAACACCATCTCCAGCGGCCCGCCGGCCAACTCCGTCTGTTCCGTCAGGATCGATGAATCAACCTGGCGCCCGTAGGCATTCCGCTCCACCACTGCGTCCAGTAGTCCCAGGGACCGCTGCGGCGGATTTTGCACCTCGCGGGCCAGCAGAATTGCCCCAGCACAGGTGCCGAACGCCGGCTTCCGCGCGCAAAAATCCTTGAGCGCCTCGAATAGGCTGCGCTTTTCCAGGAACTTGAGCATGGTGGTCGACTCGCCCCCTGGCAGAATCAGCCCGTCCAACCCGGCAAGCTCCTCGGGTTTACGCACCTCGACCGGCTCCGCTCCCGTCTCGGCCAGCGCCTCGGCATGTGCGGCATAGTCCCCCTGGATGGCCAATACCCCAATGCGGCTTCGCGTGTTCGCGCTCAATCCATCTCCCCTGAAATAAAAGACGGCATCACGCGATGCCGCCTCTGCTGCGTTTGAATCCGATGTACACTTTGCAGTTCACACACTGACACGCGCGGCTGCCGCACCGCAGGTGCCTACCAGCCCCGCGTCTGCAGCAGCTGAGACTCCTCGATCGCCGCGGCCGCCAATCCCTTCATAGTGCCGGTCACCTGCTCGCTCGCCTCGGCCAGGATCTTGGGATCGTTGTAGTGAGTCGTCGCGATCACAATCGCCTTGGCGCGGCTGACAGCCTCTTCACGCTCCTTCGGGTCGTTCTCGACATCCAGCGGCGTCGCGCGCTCCTTCATGAAGATGCCTGAGCCCACGAAGATGGCCTCCGCGCCCAGTTGCATCATCAGCGCCGCATCGGCCGGCGTGGCAATGCCGCCGGCAGAAAAGTTGGGAACAGGCAGCTTGCCCGTCTGCGCCACCATGCGGATCAGCTCATACGGCGCCTGGTGCTCCTTGGCCGCCGCGTACAACTCCTGCTCGCTCAGAACGGTCAGCGCCTTCATCTCTTTAACGATCTGCCGCATGTGCTGCACGGCATGCACCACGTCGCCGGTACCGGCCTCGCCCTTGGTCCGAATCATTGCCGCGCCTTCAGCGATCCGCCGCAGTGCCTCTCCCAGATTGCGCGCGCCACACACAAACGGCGTCTTAAACGCATGTTTGTCGATGTGATGCGTCTCATCCGCCGGCGTCAGCACCTCGCTCTCGTCGATAAAGTCCACGCCCAATTCCTGCAGAATCTGCGCTTCGGCAAAGTGGCCGATTCGCGCCTTTGCCATCACCGGAATCGAAACCGCCTGGATAATCTGCTTGATCAGGCTCGGCTTGGCCATGCGCGCAACCCCGCCTTCCGCGCGGATCATCGCCGGAACCCGTTCGAGAGCCATCACCGACGCAGCGCCTGCCTCTTCCGCAATGCGGGCCTGCTCGACGTTCATCACGTCCATGATCACGCCGCCCTTGAGCATCTCTGCTAGGCCCACCTTCAGCCGCAGGCTCGTACTCCCAAGACTCTTGTTTCCATTCGTTTCCGACATGTTCTTCGACCTCGATTCAGTGCCGCAACAGGGCCTCAGGACCCCGAATTCTTGCGCTACAGGCTTCCTTTTAAGTGTAGCAGCGATGTTGCCCGGCTGTAACACGGCGCACAGCCTTCGCCTCTCCGCCATTCATGAGACCAATCCAATCTGATTCTGCCGTCGATGGCAGTCATTGTGCAGGCTCCTGAGGCGTGTCCACCGCAAGCACGCTTCCGGCGCAGGCCGCCGAATCGGCAAGGAGCGAAGAGTCGCCGTCGCCAGGTGAAGCGCTGATTCCGGCGCCACTTGCAGAGCAATCCGGCCTCTTGCCGCTCAACTCGCTTCTCACCAGGCTCCCTGTGGAACTCGAAGTCTCCGTCCCGGTGCGCGGATTTCGTGTGCGCAACCTCCTCGCGCTGGTGAAGGGCCACGTCGTCGAGACCCGGTGGGAGGCGGGCGAAGATCTGCCTCTGGCTGCCGGAGAGGTGCAGCTGGCGTGGAGTGAGTTTGAAGTTGTGGATAGCACAATGGCCGTCCGCATTACCCGCCTGGCGTGAAAACCACCAGGGATCGCTCGACGAATTCAAGGTCGGAGAGAACAAGGAAGAGGGAATCGCGATGCTGCAGACAAGGAGTTTCCACGATGGCCGATAAGCCTCTCGGCGGGCTTGCAGGGTGGCTGCTGAACAAGGTCCGCAGCCGCACCTCCCATGCGCCCGAGCTGCGCGTGCTCGAGCGTGTCGCGCTCGCGCCCCGCCAATCCCTGGTCCTCGTCGAGACCGAAGGCCGCCGTCTCCTCGTCGCGACATCGGCCGACTCTGCGCCCGCCTTCTTCCCGCTGGATGCTTGCGGCCCGGCCGGGAACCGCGAAGTTTCGCCACGAGCCAGCCGGCAGTCCTCTCCGCGTTCAAGGAGGGCGAGTTGGTAGGCGCATCCCTGTCCGCACGCCTGGCCCTTCTCGCCGGCGCGCCTCTGCTGCCCGATCTCAATGCGCGATTGCACCCTTCGGATTCCACTCCGTGGACCATTGTCTTTGCCCTCACTCTCATCACGTTGCTCCCGGCCATCCTGATGTGCATGACGCCGCTGGTCCGGCTGATGGTGGTCTTTCACTTCCTGCGCCAGGCTCTCGGCACCCAGACCGCACCTTCCAATCCCACCCTTCTCGGTCTGGGACTCATGATGACCTGGTTCCTGATGACGCCGGTCCTTGGCCAGGTCGATCAACAGGCCGTCGAGCCCTACCGTGCTGGACAAATTACCGGATGGCAGGCCATTGAACAGGGCTCGCTGCCGGTGAAGCACTATCTGTTGCGCTACGCACGCGAGAAAGACCTCGCACTGTTCGCTGCTGCCGGCCAGGTTCCGCGTCCGGCCACCGCCGACGATCTTCCCATGCGCGTCGTAGTGCCGGCTTACATTCTCTCGGAGCTGAAAGCGGGTTTCGCCATCGGCGCCGTCCTCTTCCTGCCCTTTCTGCTCATCGACATCGTCACCGCATCCATCACCACGTCGATCGGCATGTTTCAGCTGCCTCCCGTAGTCGTCTCCACGCCGCTCAAGATTCTGCTGTTTGTCATGGTCGATGGCTGGAACCTGCTTGCCGGTTCCTTACTGAAGAGCTTTCAGGAGGGTGTGCGATGACCCCGGATTTGGTTGCCGAGCTGCTCCGCCAGTTGATGAAGGAGTCGATGATCCTTGCCGCTCCGGTCTTGCTGGTGGCGGTTCTGTTGAGCCTCGTTTTGAGCCTCGTCCAGACCCTCACCAGCCTGCAGGAGCAGTCCATCACTACCGTGCCGCGCCTCGCCGCCGTGGCGGCCGTCCTCCTCGCCGGCATGCCGTGGTTTCTGGGCCGCATGGCCGCTTACACACGCCTGCTGTTATCCGACCTCCATCGCTATCTGGGCTAGAGGAGAGTGCACCGTGCCGGAGTGGAGCCAGTTCCTGAGTGCGATGACGCTGACCCTGGTGCGGATCAGCGGCGTCATCGCCTTCGCGCCGTTCTTCAGCTCGGCCTCTCTTTCCATGCGGACCAGGGCAGGCTTCACCCTGGCTGTAGCCTTCCTTCTTGCGCCGCTCGTGGCTTCGCTGCCGCAGGCTCGCGCCGATCTCAGTCTCTCTGCGCTACTCGGCGAAGTCTCCGTAGGACTTGTTTACGGCATCAGTCTCGCTCTGCTGAACGAAATGCTGCTCTTTGCCGGCCAGATTGCCGGCATGCAGTTCAGCTTCTCGCTGGTCAATCTGCTCGACCCGCAATCCTCCATCCAGACGCCGCTGCTCGGCGAGCTCTTTCAGCTCCTGGGCGGACTCGTCATCCTCGCCGCGGGGCTCGATCGCATTCTTCTCGCCTCGCTCGTGCGCAGCTTTCGCACCGTGCCTCTGGGCAGCTACATGATGGCGCCCACGACGGCGCTCGCGATCGTGCGCACAGCCACCGGCATCTTCCTTGCCGCCGTCGAACTGGTTGCTCCTGTGCTGGCGGCAACGATGCTGGCCGAGATCGCTGCCGCTCTCCTCGGCAGGCTCAGTCCTCAGTTACCGGTCATGTCTCTCTCAGTGCCATTGAAGACCCTCACCGGCTTTGGCGTCCTCATCGGGTCGCTGGCTCTCTGGCCGCGGTTCATCGAGGCCCGTTTCGATGGCCTGCTCAACTTCGCGGAGAAGCTGCTCTCCGCGCGCCTGGCGGGAGGCTGACCCATGCCGGGAGAGCGCACCGAACAGGCCACGCCCCACCGGCGTGAGAAAGCCCGCAAAGAAGGAGACATCCTCCATAGCAGGGAACTGACCGCCGCCGCGGGCACGCTTGCCGGCGTCCTCATGCTCGGCCTCGTCAGCGAACGTGCGATGGAAGCCTGGCGCAGCAGCTTCTCCGGATTTCTTGAGGCAGGCTCTCCGCGCTCCTGGGAGACCGAGCACTTGGCCTCTACAGTCGCCTCCCTTCGCGCCTTCAGCGCCTCCGCCCTCGCGCCGGTTGGAATCGCCATGGCGGCCGCCGTCTGCGCCGCGCTTGTGACCGGCATCGTCCAGACCGGCGGCCTCAGCCTGCATGCCGGCGCCGTCGGATTTCGGCTTGACCGCATCAGTCCTCTCACCAATCTCCGGAACCTGCTGTCGCTGCGCGCGCTGGCCCGTCTCGGCAAGTCCCTCATCCCTGCCGCACTGCTGGTCGTCTTCGCCGCGCAACGCATCGCCCGCGAGATGGCCGTTCCGCCTTTCTCTACCGGTCGCCTCGAACTTCTGGGAGCCGACGTCTACGGTCTCCTCGTCACTGCCGCCGGTCTGCTCTTTGCCTGGGCCGCAGTCGACTACGTCGTTGAGTGGCGCAGCCGCGAGGCGCGTCTCAAGATGAGCCGCGAAGACGCTCGTGAGGAGTTTCGCGAGACCGAAGGCAGCCCTCAGATTCGCAACCGCATTCGCAACCTGCAGCGGCAGATGCGCCGCCGCAAGGTCCGGGCCGATGTCTCCCGAGCCGCCGTCGTTCTCACCAACCCCACCCACTACGCGGTTGCCCTGGCCTTCGACTACATGACGATGGAGCCACCCAAAGTCCTCGCCAAGGGCCGGAACCTGCGCGCTGAAGAGATCAAGACCGAAGCCCGGTGGGCCGGGGTGCCCCTTGTCGAGAATCCACCCCTGGCGCGTTCGCTCTATCGCTCCGTCGAAGTGGGCCACGCCATTCCCGTCGCTCTCTACCAGGCCGTCGCCACTATCCTTGCCTATCTCTATCGCCAGCGCATGGAGCAGGATCTCCGCGCGCAGCGAGAACGCGCCGTGCATGCAGCTACATCGGCCAACGCCAATCGACCCCCCTCATCCACTCCAGGAGCCAGCCTATGAGCACCGCGGCTTTGCCGGCGGCTAAACTGCCGTCCTTCGCAGTTCTCGATCGCCTGCGCGAGTACCTGCTGCCGCTCGCCGCCATCAGTGTGATCTTTGTCATGCTGATTCCGCTGCCCGCCGCGGGACTCGACCTGCTTCTCGCGCTCTCAATGGCGGCCTCGACCATTGTGTTTCTCTCCGCGGTCCAGATTCGCCGCGCTGTCGAGCTCAGCGTCTTTCCCACGCTGCTCCTGCTGCTCACGCTCTTCCGCCTCGCTCTGAACATCGCCTCAAGCCGCCGCATTCTGCTCCATGGCTCTGAAGGCACCGCTGCCGCCGGCAAGGTTATTGAGGCCTTCGGCCAGTTTGTGGTGGGCGGCAACTACGTTGTCGGTTTCGTTCTCTTTCTCGCGCTGATCGCTATTCAGTTTCTCGTCGTCTCCCACGGCGCCGTCCGCACCGCAGAGGTGACGGCCCGCTTCACGCTCGACGCGCTCCCGGGAAAACAAATGGCCATCGATGCCGACATGAACGCCGGCCTCATCGACGAGGCCGACGGCGGCAGGCCATTGCCCGCGAGGCCGAGTTCTACGGCGCGATGGACGGCGCCGCGCGCTTTAACCAGCGCGATTCGCTCGCTACGATCCTCATCACGGCCATCAATATCGTGGCCGGTCTGCTGATCGGCACCCTGCAGCAGGGCATCGCGCTCGGCGAGGCCGTACGCACCTACACCATCCTCACCGTCGGCGACGGCCTGGTCACCATGATCCCGTCCCTGCTCGTCTCCGTTGCCGGGGGCATCACGCTCACCCGCGCCAACTCGGCGGGCCTGCTGGGCGGCGAGATCCGCGAGCAGCTCCTGGCCCGCCCGGCGACGCTGTATCTCGCCGCGGTGGTCTCTGCAGCGATGTGCCTGATTCCCGGCCTGCCGAAGATCGCATTCCTACTCGTGGCCGGAACCCTCTATTTCAGCGCGCGGCGCGTCGCCCGCTCCGCGGCCTCGGTTCCAACCGCTGAACCAACCCCCGCGGAGAAGAAGAAAGCCGAACTCGCCCACAGCGCCGATTTGACCGGTCTGCTTCGTCTCGAGGCGCTCACCCTGGAGATCGGTTTTCAGCTTATCCCGCTCGTCGACGAAAAACAGGGCGGCCAGCTTCTGCACAAGGTTCGCAATCTGCGCCGTCACCTTTCGGCTGAACTCGGCTTTCTTGTCCCGCCGGTCCACATCTCCGACAATCTCCGGCTCAAACCCCGCGAGTACGTCTTTTCCCTTCGCGGCATCGAGATAGGCCGCTGGCAGACGGAGGGAACCCAGTTGCTTGCTGTCGCAGGCGAGACAGGCCTGCGGCCGCTCCCGGGCAAAGAGGCGCGCGAGCCGGCCTTCGGCGTCCCCGCCATCTGGATTCCGCCCGGCCTCGAAGAACAAGCCATGGCTGCCGGCTACGCGGTCGTCGATCCGGTCACCGTGATCACCACCCATCTCGGCGAACTGATCCGCGGCCATGCCGCTGAGTTGCTGGGCCGCGCTGAAGCCAAGCGCCTGATGGACACCCTGAACGAATCCCATCCGAAGCTGATGGAGGAACTCGTACCCAAGATCCTCACTCTGGGCGAAGCCGGCCGCGTTCTCGAACAGCTGTTGCGCGAGCGTGTCTCCATCCGCGACCTCGGCTCCATCCTCGAGGCAATCCTCGAGACGGCGCAGGTCAGCAAAAACATCGTAGGACTGGTGGAAGCTGCGCGGCAGGCCGTCAGCCGCCGCCTGGTTCAGCCGCTGCTCGGCCCCGACGGGCAGCTGCCTGTCCTTCTGCTCAGTCCCGAACTCGAGGACGAGATCCTCGCGGCGCTCACGCCTGATCCGGCGCAGCGCCGGCTCACGGCCAGCGGAGGGGTGCCTATCGTGCGCCGCCTCGCCGACTCTTTGAAACCTCTCATCGCCAGCGCAGGCGGAGCGGCATCTCCCGTGCTCCTCTGTCCCAGTCCGGCCCGCTATCACGTCCGCCGCTGGCTGGAACAGATCTATCCTCGGCTCGCCGTGGTATCGGCCTCCGAGATTCCCGCGGAAGTGCGGCTCCGCCCCGTGGGCACTGTGAGCTGAGGCGATGACAAGGACGCGGTCCAACGCGGAGCAGAAGGGAGAGCAAGAGATGAGGGACGGCATGCCGAATGAAGCCGCAGTTTCAACGAGAGTATCCGGAGCCAGAGCCACCTCTTTGCGCGCCACGGCTGCGTACCCGCCGCCCGCGGCCGGCATGGCGGCCTTCAGTCCCGATCAGGAGAGCGTGCTGCTCGAACATCTGCCCATCGTGCGCTACCTTGCCCGTCGCATCCACGAGCGCCTTCCCCGTCACGTCGAGCTCGAAGACCTGGTCTCCGCCGGCGTCATGGGCCTGATGGACGCCTTCGCAAAGTTCGATTCCACCAAAAAAGTCCAGTTCCGCAGTTATGCGCAGTTCCGCATCCGCGGCGCCATCCTCGACAGTCTTCGTACCCTTGACTGGAGTCCCCGCGAACTCCGGCGCAAGGGGCGGGCGGTTGAAGAAGCAGTGCGTTCGCTCACTGCGCGCACCGGTCACGCGCCCGAGGAGTCTGAGATCGCCGCGGAGATCGGTATGAGCCTTGAGGAGTACCAGCAGCTTCTGGGCGAGCTGAAAGGACTCGAGATTGGGTCGCTTCACCTCGAGCGCAACGAGGACTCCGGCGATGAAGAGCTGGCTTATGTTCCCGGCCGTCCCGATGAAGATCCGCTCTTTCGCTGCCTGCGTTCCGAACTCGAGGAGCACCTTGCCGAAGCCATCGATCACCTGCCGGAGCGGGAGCGCCTTGTGATGACCCTCTATTACTACGAAGAGCTGACCATGCGCGAGATCGGTCTCGCCCTGGGGGTGGTGGAGTCCCGCGTCTCCCAGATTCACTCATCGGCCGTCGTCCATCTGCGCGCCGCCCTGAAGGATCTGGCCTCTGCCGGCGCCTTCCAGGCATCCCCTTCCCGTTCGCGTCATCAGACCGCCGGCATGAAAGGGTAGAGCGCAATGGACAAGATTCTCAAGCAGGACGAGATTGACGCGCTCTTCCAGAGCGCAACTGCAGCCGCGGCCCACGAGGCGTTCGCGGACAACCAACCCCGGGCCGTGCCCTTTAGCTTTGCCTCTGCCGGCCAGATTACCAGCGATCAGCTCCGCGCCATCAGCATGCTGAACGATCTCTTCGCGCGGAATCTGACCCACAATCTGACCGCTTGGCTTCGCACGCGCACGCAGATCAACCTTGTTTCCGCTGAACAAATCCCTTTTAACGAGTTCCTCCTTCGTATCCCCGATATCAACTACGTCGCCTCCGTTCGTCTCGAACCCCTCGGCGCACTCGCCGTACTGCAGGTCGACCTCGCTCTGGCTCCTCCGATCATCGATCTTCTTCTTGGTGGCGAGGGCCGGGACGAATCCGTTCGCGAACTGACCGATATCGAGGAGTCCATCGTCGGCAGCGTCGTCGAGATCATCTGCCGTGAGCTGACCGCCGCCTGGCAGCCCGTCGGCCTCAGCTTCAACTTCGAGCATCGCCAGATGCAAACGCAGGTTGCCCGCGTGATTCCTGTAACCGAGAAGACCCTGTGCCTCAGCTTCGAGATGCGCCTTCCTCACTGCTCGGGATTGCTTAACCTCGCTTTTCCCGCTGTGGTTTCCAACACCGTCCTTCGCCGTCTCACCTCCGATCGAGGACGTCGCCGCCGCCACGCCCCCGAGTCTCTGGCGCGCACGGCGGCCGTCGCCCGGCATATCCGCTTTGGCGGAACCCTTCAACTTCCCTCGGTCCGGATCCCTGTCCGCACCCTGGAACAGCTTGCTCCTGGTGTGGTGTTGCATCTCGGCCAGACAAGCACAACCCCCGCGGAGTTCTGGGTGGGAGGTCAATGCATCGCCAAGGGCCGGCCCGTGTGTGAAGGCGCGCAGCGCGGGGCACGCATCGATCAAACCCTCCAGGAGACGGGCGCATGAATTCTTACTTCGATGCATGGAAATCTGTCGCCGGCGCGTTGCTGCCGCAGGCATTGGCAGGTGCGCCGGCATTTGAAGCGGCAGGATCGGAACCTTTGCCTGCGTCGGCGACCGGCTTCACCGCAACCTTGTCCGGCGACTTTACCGGCGGCTTTTCCGTCGTACTCGACCCGGCCATCCTCGATACCGCCCTCGTCGGCGAAGGCATCGACCAGCGGGCCGGCTGGCTCGAACTGCTGCGCGAAGTTGCCGAATCCGCCGCCGGCGAGCTGCTCGCCAAGACCGGCCGGGATTGCCGCATCGCCTCCTTTGAAGAAGCGCCCATCACCGGCGTCAGCGCGCAGGTCTTTACGATTGGCGCCGAGACCAGCCTCTGGCGCATCTGGGTGATCGATGCAATCCGGGAACCGGCAGTGCCCCCGGCGGAGCCTGCCTCTCCCCCAAGCTCCGCCTCTGCGCCTCCGGATTCCAACTCACCCGCAGAGTGCCGCCCCGGTATTGATCTCCTGCTCGATATCGAGCTCGAAGCGACGGTCCGCTTCGGCTGCCGCGAACTCCCTCTGGGCGACATTCTCGAACTCGGCCCCGGCGACGTGGTCGAACTCGATCGGCGCGTCACGGACCCCGTCGACCTGATCGTCGGCGACAAGATCGTGGCCCAGGGCGAAGTCGTCCTTATCGATGGAAGCTTCGGCCTTCGCGTCACCTCCGTGGCCGAACCGCAGAAGCGCCTGGAGAGTATCCGATGTCTCTTTTGATCCGCTGGCATCGCAGGCAGCGCGCACAGACTGAGCCCGGCTTGATGCCGGCTTGGGCCAACCACGGCAAGCCGCACACAGCTTATGCCGGTTCTCCCTCGCGATCCGAATACCACGTTGGGAGCCTCGTTTCCACCTGCTCCAATCCAGACTGCCGTTCGGGCTGGCTGCACCTTTGGCGCGACCGCTCCACACCGGTCTTCGAGGGTGGATGGACCTGCTCCACCCTCTGTGCCCGCGCGCAGGTTACTGCGGCAATTGCCCGAGAACTCGACGGGCCGGCGGCTGCCAGTGCCAGCCATCGGCATCGCCTCCCGCTGGGGCTCCTGTTACTCGAGCACGGCCGCATCTCCTGCGACCAGTTGCGGCGTGCGCTCGATTCCCAGCGCGCTGCAGGCTCCGGCCGTCTCGGCGAATGGCTGGTCCGCCAGAAAGCGGTTACGGAACAGGACGTAACGCGGGCACTCGCCATCCAATGGAGCTGCCCGGTGCTCTCCCTTGAGCACTTCAATCCGGCTGCCTGCACAGTCCTGATGCCGCGCTTGTTCATTGACGCATTCGCGGCGTTGCCCCTGCGTGTGGCGGCGGGCAAGGTCCTCTACCTGGGATTCGCCCAGAACCTCGATCCGGTTCTTGCCCTTGCTGTCGAGCGCATGACAGGTCTTCGTGTCGAATCCGGGATCGTCCAGGAATCTGGATGGATTCCTGCGCGCGCCCGCATGCTCCAGTCCGAGTTTCCTCCGGTGACGCTGATCGAGGCCGTTTCCCATGAGGCAGCGGCACAGACTCTCGTCCAGTCCCTTGAGCGCGCCAAACCCGTCGAATCCCGTCTCGTTCGCGTGCACGACTGCCTCTGGCTGCGCCTCTGGCTTCGTCCGCAAACCGGACCGGCGCCGGCCATCAGCTCGATCCGCGACATCCTGTGTTCGATCGGTCCGATCTAGCGGATCTTCTTCAGCTACGCTAGCCGGCGAAGATCCCAGGCTCAAGGCTGTTTCATAACTGCCGATACAGTTCAGCAGGGAGCGGACAGCATGCGCGAAGTGCGGGCTCTGATCGTCGATGACTCTTCAGTGATGCGAAAGATTGTGGAGCGGTCGCTGCGCCAGGCAGGTATCGAGTCCCTCGTCGTTCACGAGGCAGGCAGTGGAACCGAAGGACTGACTGTTCTGCAATCCAATGCCATTGACCTGATCCTCTCCGATATCAACATGCCTTCCATGGATGGTCTGCAATTTCTGGCTGAAATCCAGAGCCGCAATCTCGCCCCCGGCGTCCCCGTGGTGATGATCACGACCGAATCCAGTGAAGAGCATGTCAAACAGGCCATTCGTTGCGGCGCGCGCGGCTACATCCGCAAGCCTTTCACGGCCGAACAGATCAAAGAGCGGATCCTGCCCCTGGTGCAGGGAGCATAGGAGCCGGCGCAATGCTGTTCAACGGGGTTCGTCATACCGGACGCGCAACAACGGCCGTCGAACCGCAACAGGAAAGGGATCCGGTGATGGCACTATCTTTGCGCAGCTCGATCGATCGAATCTCAGATCCGGCGAGCCTCGATGAAGCCGTGCACGAGGTCTTCCAGCTTGTTCTTGGCGCGGAGAGCGCAGTTGAACCGCCGGCCTCCGGCCGTCATGGCGAGTCCGTCACCGCGGTCGTCGGATTCGGAGGCATCCTCAGCGGCGCCTGTGTCCTGCAGTGTTCTGCGCACGATGCCATCGCAATTGCTTCGCAGATGACCGGAGCCGCAATGAAGTCGGTAGATGACACCGTGCAGGATGCGATCGGCGAGATCTGCAACATGGTCGCCGGCGCCTGGAAAGGCAAGGTCCCGGAACTGGCTGCCCACTGCGGTCTCTCCGTTCCCGCCGTCATCTCCGGGCGGGATTACAACCTCCACGTGCAGGCCCCGGAGTTTCTCGTCCATCACGGTTACGCCTTCACCGATCTCCACTTTGAGGTCACGATCGTCTGCGACGGCCTCAGGTAGCCTCGCAGCCTGCCCCAGCGATCTCTCCGACTTGCTTAGCCTTCGCTAATCTGCCCACCGCATCTTCGGCCTCTTTCGTGCATCTTCCTGTGCGAAAGGAACATGCACCATGGACAGCGGATACTATGCCGCGATGACCGGTTGGGTCGCGCGCAGCCAGGCCCTCGATACGGCTGCAACCAACCTTGCCAACGCGCAGACGCCCGGCTACCGCGCCGAACGGGAATTCTTCCGCTCCGTTCTGCTCGGTCCCGATGCACAGGACTCCCAACTGGGCCGGACGCTCAACAATTACGGTCTCCTTGGGGGCGATCGCCTCAGCCAGGCGCAAGGGGCGCTTGAGCCCACCGGCAACCCGCTGGATCTTGCCATCGAAGGGCAGGGCTTCTTCGAAATTCAAACTGCCGATGGCATCCGCTTCACCCGCGACGGCAGCTTCCATCGTTCACAGAAAGGACTTCTTGTCACCGGGACTGACGAGCCGGTGCTCTCTTCTGCGGGCCAGCCCATCGCTCTGCCTCCCGGCGAGGTCTCCATCGGTGCCGACGGAGCTGTGTCTGTGCAGGGCGGAGTCGTCTCCACTGTTGGCGTCTTCGCTCTCCCTGCGGGAACCCAGCTCCGGGCCGAAGGCTCCAACCGCTACGTCGCTCCCGCCGGAGCCTCGCCCAAGTCTGCGACCGGCGCTTCGATTCATCAGGGAGCGCTCGAAGGCGCCAATGAAGACGTACTGCAAGGCACTGTGAGCCTGCTCATGATGCAGCGCCAGGCCGAGATGATGCAGAAGGCCCTTACCGTCTTCCACACCGAGTTCAACAAGTTCGCCACTGAGGATCTTCCGCGCGTGTAGCACGGCCTCGATCCGGGACGAGGGAAACGATGATTCGAGCACTTTATACGGCAGCCAGCGGCATGAGCGCGCAGCAGATGAATCTCGACACGATTGCCAACAATCTGGCCAACTCATCGACAACAGGCTTTCGCCAGCTGCGCCTTCAGTTTCAGGACATGGTCTACCAGAACCTCGTAACTCCCGGCGCGGCGCAGAGCCAGTCGACCGTCTCGGCGGGTCTGCAGATTGGTCTCGGCGCTCGCTCGGCCGCGACCGAAGTCATCAATACGCAAGGTTCGCTGAACCAGACCGACAACCCCCTCGACGTCGCCATCCAGGGCCAGGGCTTTTTCCAGGTGCAGCGGCCTGACGGCACCATCGCCTACACGCGCGCTGGCCAGTTTCATCTGAATAACCAGGGCACCATCGTGACCACTGACGGCGATCCCATCATCCCCACCATCACCATTCCACCCAATGCCACAGCGGTGACCATCACCCAGTACGGCGTGATCAACGCCACGCTGCCCGGCCAGCAGAATCCTTCCCAGCTCGGCCAGCTGCAACTCGCCACATTTCCCAACCCAGGCGGTCTCGAGAGCATGGGATCCAATCTCCTCGAGGCCACGCTCAGCTCCGGCGACCCCGTGCTCGGCAACCCTGGCGGAACCGAAGGCCTGGGCACGCTGCAGCAGGGCTACCTCGAAAACTCCAATGTCGATGTGGTCACCGAGTTCGTCCAGATGGTCCTTGCACAGCGCGCCTACGAGTCGAACTCCAAGGTCATCAAGGCCGCCGACGACATGTACTCACAAGTGAACAACATGACGCGGTAGCGCGAGGTGGATGATGCACAGTCTTCTCCAATATCTGCGATGGCTCGTACGGGCGTCCACCATCGCGCTGGTTGCCTGGCTTGCTACGGGCCCTGTCGGCCTTGCCCAATCGCGCGATGACGCCCTCGCCGGCTCGGGCCCATTGCCCGCCGGGCGCAGAATTGTCGATCCTGCCACGGGCTTCATTTGGGTGCTGCTCCGGAGTTCCAGCTGTACCGGATGCCCCGGCAGGCTAATCCCTTTCGCGTCTCTCGGCCCGCGCAGTGCCGGGGCTGCGGAACCGCCTCAGCTTCCAGCACCGGTGATTCGCGCAGGCGACCTTCTCCTTGTCGATGAAGCGTCCGGTCCGGCGAAGGGAAGCCTCACCGCGCTCGCATCGCGGCCTGCCCGCGCCGGTGAACTGCTGAACGCACGCCTCACTGTCAGCGGCCGGCAGGTTCGCGTCATCGCACAGGGGCCCGGACGTGCGCGACTTTGCCCGGCGACGGAGTGGCAGCCATGATGCGACTTAGACTCCACGCACTCGTTCCACTTCTTCTCCCCGCGGTTGTCTGGCTCCTCGCGCCAGCCGCCCTTGCCAAGCGAGCCAAGATCCCTGCGGCAGAGAAATCTGCTCCGCCTGAAGCCGCCCTGAACGCCTACATCCAGCGAGTACGGGCCAAGCAGGCCGCCGAGGTTCGAACCGCAGGCTCCATCTGGATGCCCGAAGGCAGGCTCGTTCGCTTCGGTACTGACGCCAAGGCTGCGCACGTGCACGATGTCGTCTCCATCGTGGTCAGCGAAAACCTCGCCGCTTCCACGGATGGCCAGGTGAAGAATACGCGTGCTTCCAATGCGAACTCCAGCTTGACCTCTCTTTTCGGCGCTCTCAAGGCGTCAAACAGCCTGCAGAATCTGGTGGGCCAGAACTCCGCCTCCGGCCTCACCGCCCAGGGCCAAAGCACCACGAATTCGAGTCTCATCACTACCTTTGGCGCGGAGGTTGTCGACGTCCTGCCCAACGGCATGCTTGTTGTACAGGCCACGCGCCAGATCACCTTCTCTCAACAGACACAGCTCATCCGTCTGCGCGGCCTCGTGCGGCCTGAAGACGTCAGCGCGCAGAACCAGGTCATGTCCACCGCCATGACCGATCTTGAACTCGAGGTCACCGGGAAGGGCATTGTCAACGATTCAACCTACCGGCAAAACCCGCTGGTGCGGCTGCTGGAGAGGTTTCTGATCTTCTGAAACCGGCGGCGACTCAGACAGAGAGCCCAAAACATGTCAGATCCACGTACAACGCGCCGCTCATGCCGAATCGCCTACGCTCTCAACGTCGGGCTCTGCCTGCTTCTGTCAGTGATCGGCCACGTCGCAGCTGCGCAGTCTGCGGGACGGCTCGCCCGCGTCAAAGATGTCGCCACCATCGAAGGCATCCGCGACAACCAACTCGTCGGCTACGGCCTGGTGGTAGGACTTCGCGGCACCGGCGACAGCTCGCAGACCGTCTTTCCTGCGCAGACGCTCATCTCCGCGCTCGAGCGCATGGGCATCACAGTTCCGCAGACCGGCTCCAACAGCGCCAGCAACATGCAGGTTAAGAACATGGCAGCCGTCTTCGCCGTGGCTACGCTGCCGCCCTTCAGCCCTTCGGGCTACCGACTCGATGTCACCGTCTCCTCGGCCGGCGATGCCCGCTCGCTGGAAGGCGGCATCCTCCTGATGACGCCGCTCTATGGGCCTGACGGCGCGATCTACGCGCAGGCCCAGGGCCCGCTCGTGCTGGGCGGTTACATGGCCACCGGGGGAGGGAACGCCCGCCAGGTGAATCACCCCACCACGGCCCGCGTCCCCGGCGGCGCGCTCGTCGAGAAGCCAATTCCTTTTGCTCTCAAAGATCTCCACTCTGTTCGCGTGGTCCTCAACGACGCCGACTTTCACACTGCCGAGCGCATGGCCGCCGCCATTGACGGCGTTCTCGGAGCCACCCGCGCCCACGCCGTCGACAGCCGCACTGTCGAAGTTGCCACTCATGCCGGCGACGACCTTGCCATCCTGCTCGACAAAGTCGAAGCCGCTGAGGTCGAGGTCTTTCCGCGCGCCCGCGTCGTTGTCAATGAGCGCACCGGCACTGTCGTAATCGGCGGAACGGTGCGCCTGCAGCC
>Ga0335073_10005183_pt1 | contig 18293 bp, 17 predicted proteins | sample Lox_Sample_22_FD_207093 | JGI IMG/M metagenome (GOLD analysis project Ga0335073, IMG submission 207093) | Soil microbial communities from Loxahatchee National Wildlife Refuge, Florida, United States - Lox_Sample_2.2 | ecosystem: Environmental > Terrestrial > Soil > Wetlands | place: USA... | reverse complement strand
GCGCCTGGCCGTCCCAGGCAAGCAGCACCGCCGTCCGGCCAGAGTCTTCCACCCGCACGGCAGCGTCGCGCAGCTCGGCGGGCACGGCCAGCCCCAGCTCACCGACGTGCCGCGGGCTGCCTAGCGTTATCTGTGCCGCGAGCACCGGCGCCGTCAGCGGATCAGCGGGAACCCGCCGCTGGAGCAGTTCCTGACGATGCCGCTGGCAGGACCGCTTCCGCCGACGGGTCCCTGCACGGTGCGGGCGTGTCCGCGGGACCGGACCAGCAGGACACCGTACTGCGAGGCTCATCAGTATCAGCTTCGCCTGGCACGCGAGCATGCCAGCGGCGAGCTAGATGAGGAACGCTGGCGGGCGGCCGCGTCCCCGGTTCCGGTGCGCGGGCAGGTCAGCCTGCTGGGGCTGCCCGCCCAGCTCACCTCTGAGATCTTGTTCGGGCTGCAGCAGCGGACCAGGGACGGCCGCACCACCCGGCTGCACGTACTGCGAGCAGTAGCCGAGGACCTGCGCCGCGGCGAGGTCGCCTCGCTGGATCCCAGGTGGCAGGCACCAGGCCCGATGGCACGGGAGAAAGGGCAGCTTGGCCGGTCGCTGGCCCGGTACGTCCGTGCCGCACGCGGTGACACTGGTGCCGAGGCAGCCGCCGACGTGTGGGACCTGACCGTATTCGGCTCCCCGGGCAGGCTGACGTTCACCAGCATCCGGCAGCAGTGGCTGCGGGACGCCATCAAGTCCTGGGCCGCCGATGAGCTGCCCCGGCACCGGGGCCAGCGGCCCCATGCGCGGATCCAGCGTGTCATCGCCGCAGCCGGGCATCTGTCAGCGCACCTGCACGCCGCCCGCAGTGATCACGGTGAGCTGCCCGCTGCGCTCGGCCGCCGTGACATCGAATCGTTCCTCCATCACCTGGCCTGCCTGGAATCGGCCGGGCAGCTCAGCCGGGACCAGCGGACCCGGATCTGCCAGGCCGCCGGACGGGCGCTGAGCCGTATCCGTGCCCTCGGGCAGACCGCGCCCGGCCAGCCAGCCGCCGGGCTTCCCGACAGCTTCATGCTGACCACCGGGGACGTGCCTCAGGCCGCCGAACGGCCCGAACCATGCCGGGACCTGCCTGCCGAGGTCATGCGCGCCCTCACCGCGCAGCTCGGCGACCTCGAACGCGGCTCGTGCGGGACCGAGATCCGCACCGGGATCGAGCTGCTGATGGACACCGGCCGCCGCCCCGCCGAGATCGCCACCCTGGCCTTGGACTGCCTGACCCGCGACAGCGACGGCAGCCCGGTACTCATCTACGACAACCACAAGAACACCCGCGACGGACGGCGCCTGCCCGTCACCGAGACCACCGCCAAGGTCATCACCCAGCAACAAGAACACGTCCGGCGCCGGTTCCCTGATACCCCGGCCAGCGCGCTGGTGCTGCTCCCGACGGTGATCGGGAACCCTGACGGGTCCCGGCCGATCAGCGTGAACAGCCTCATCCAGCGGCACCACGACTGGATCAGCCGCATGCCGCCGCTGATCCTCGCCGACGGACGCGAGTTCGACAAGGCCAAGATCGCGACCTACTGCTACCGGCACACCTACGCCCAACGGCACGCTGACGCCGGGGTAGCGCCCGACGTGCTCCGCGACCTGATGAACCACCGGAACATCACCGCCACCCTCGGCTACTACAACTATCGGGAATTGCATCAGACGGGCGAGAACCCGCAGGTCGCCTGATGAGCAGCGTCCCGCAATGACGGCATGCTGTCGGTCGGCGAAACCTCCTGGCCTGCATGAGTTGCGCGTTGATCCCGTTAGGTGCATGATCCTCCCTTCAGACGGATGCGGTTTCTGGGGCTGGAGGGCGGGTTGGGACGAGGCGATCTGGCCGGGGCGGCGCACCTGGAGCTGGTGTCCGGGGTGGTGCCGCTGCGGCCGGAGGACGCGATGTGCGAGGCGATGCTGAGCGGCTGGCGGGCGCAGCAGAAGGCCCGCGGGCTTCAGGACTCGACGGTTGCGCCTCGGGAGAGGCTGGTGCGCGCGTTCGTCGAGTTCACCAACGAGTACCCGTGGAGCTGGGGGCCGGGGCATGTCGAGGAGTGGACGCTGTCGCTGGCCGGCGAGCGGCACCTGGCCCCGTCGACGATCCGCGGTTACCAGACCGACCTGCGGCTGTTCAGCGAGTACCTCACCGACGGGCGGTACGGCTGGGCGGCGGCGTGCGAGAGGGCGTTCGGGCCGGGCATGCACCCGGTGGCGATTTGCCATGAGTGGAACACCGTCGCGCACCTGAACGAGTACGAGGGCAGCCCGGAGGCCCGCCCGTTCACCCGCGAGGAGCTGCAGGCTTTCCTGGACTATGCCGATGAGCAGGTCGACCGGGCGGTGGCGGCGAAGCGGAAGGGGGCGCTGGCGGCTTACCGGGACGCGACGCTGTTCAAGGTCATCTACGGGTGGGGGCTGCGGCGCACCGAGACGTCGAAGCTTGACGTGGTGGACTGGGGCCGCAACCCGGCGGCCCCGGAGTTCGGCCGGTTCGGGATGCTGCACGTCCGTTACGGCAAGGCGGTGCGCGGGCAGCCGCCGCGGCGGCGGAACGTCCCGTCGGTGATGGCCTGGGCGGTGGAGGCGGTGGCCGACTACGTGGAGAACATCCGGCCCAGGTTCGGGTGCCCGGATCATCCGGCCTTGTGGGTGACCGAGCGGGGCGGGCGGGTTAAGCCGGCCGAGATCAACGCCCGGTTCGTCGCCTACCGTGACGCGCTGGGCCTGCCATCGGCCCTGGTCCCGCATAGCCTGCGGCACTCGTGGGTGACGCACCTGACAGAGGACGGGGTGGACCGGCGGTTCATCCAGGAGGCCGTGGGGCATCGCTGCGACACTTCGACGGCGATTTACACGCATGTCAGCGGCGACTTCATGAACACCGCGCTGCGCAAGGCGCTGGCCCCGGCGCTCGGCGGGCAGCCAGGCTGAGGACAGGAGGAACCGATGACGCGCAAGCTGGATTACCGGTGGAACCTGCGGCAGGTCATGGCCAGCCGGGACATGTTCCAGACGACGGACCTGTCCCCCCTGCTGGCCGAGCGGGGCATCGACTTGTCGTCCAGCCAGGTCTACCGGCTGGTCACCGAGCGGCCCGAGCGGCTGAGCCTGAAGGTGCTGATGGCGCTGCTGGACATCCTGGACTGCTCGATGGAGGACCTGATCGAGCCGGCCGCCGCTGCTAAGCCTGCCCGCAAGGCGAAGACCGCCAGCGGGGAGGAGGCCGGGGTCGGGGAACTGCGCCCGCGGCGGGCCAGGATCACCCGGGACGGCGGCTGAGCGGTGACCGCAGGCATCCCGGACGTGCTGGCCGACCCGGTCGGCGTCATCGTGGCGATGATCAGCCGCGTCGAGCCCGCCCTGGAACTGGCGGTGATCGAGCAAGCGGTGATCAGCGTGGCCGGCGGCCGGGCCAAGCGGCGCAAGCTCGCCCAGGCGCTCGCCCGCCGGCCGGCGATCCTCATCGACGGCCGGTCGCCCGCGCCGCGGGCCGCCGGGGACCTGCTGGCCGCGCTGCGGAAGGCGGGCGCAGGCGCTGTCTCGCCCCCGGTCTGCGCCCGGTGCGGCAAGCAGCTGCGCAGCTTCCAGCGCCGTGGTGAGGACTGGTTCTGCTCTGCCTGCGGGCCGAAGCGCGAGCCGTGCGCAGGCTGCGGCAAGGTCCGGACCATTCAGCAGCGCGACCGGGAGGGCCGGCCCCGGTGCGCGAAGTGCCCGCCAGCCGGGGACCCGGTGGCCATCGTGACGGGCATCGTCGCGGCGATCGACCCGGGGCTGCCGGCCGGGACCGTCGCCGCCGCCGTGACCGCTGCGGCGGGGCAGGCGGGGCAGCGTCACCAGCTCGCCTGGGCCCTGCAGGACCGGCCCGAGCTGCTGACCGGGAAAGGCGCCGAGGCACCGGTCCCGTCGGTGCTGCGGCTGATCGACCAGCTGGCCCAGGCCGGCGCCAAGGGCATCGTCCGGCCGCCCTGCCCGCACTGCGGCCGGGTAATTCCCCTCGTCAAGCCCCGCGACGGGGTGCGGCTCTGCCGCAACTGCGTGGCCAGGTCCCGGGCCGAGCCGTGTTCCCGCTGCGGGACCGTCCGCGAGGCCGCGACCCGTGACGAGGACGGCCGGCCGCTGTGTCCGCACTGCCTGATCACCGACCCGGCCAACCAGGAGACCTGCGCCGGCTGCCATCGCCGGCGGCCGGTCAGCGTCCGCACGCCTGATGGCCCGCTCTGCCCCAGTTGCCGCCCCTGGCAGACCGCGACCTGCGGCATCTGCGGGCGGGAGGCTCCGTGCGTGATCTCGCAGGCCACCGGCGAGCCGTGGTGCGTGGCATGCAAGCAGCGCCGGGCTCGCTGCTCGGGATGCGGCCGGACCGGCCGGGTCCGGGGCGGCACCAGGGCTGAGCCTCTTTGCGCCACCTGCACCCGGTCCGATGCCGGCTTCTGGACCAGCTGCCCGGCCTGCGGCGAAACCGACCGGATCCACGCAGGCCGCTGCGCCCGGTGCGCCACCGACCGGCGGCTGCGTGAGCTGCTCGGCGACGAGGCCGGCGAAATCCGCCCGCCCCTTCGTGCTCTCTACCAGGCACTGGCGGCCGCCGAACGACCCGGCACGGTCGCAGCCTGGCTGGATAAGAGCCCGGCCCGTGCGATCTTGCGGAGCCTGGACGCCGGGGCCGGGCTCACTCATGCCGCTCTCGACGCGCTGCCTGGCGGCAAGCCGGTCGAGCACCTGCGCAGCGTCCTGGTTGCGATCGGGGCGCTGCCTCACCGTGATGAGCAGATGGCCCGGCTGGAACAGTGGATCACCACCGTGATCGCCGGCCGCGGCGACCCTGGCCAGCAGCACCTGCTGCACCACTACGCCGTCTGGCACCTGCTTCGGCGCCTGCGCCGCCGGACCGCGGGCGCCGACACCACCCACGACCAACTGGTCGGCGTCCGCCAGCACGTCAAGGCCGCCATCGCGTTCCTGGACTGGCTCACCGCCCGCGACCTCACCCTGGCCGCCTGCCGGCAAAACGATCTGGATGCCCGGATCTCCGGCGACAAGGCCTCCTACCGCCGCGAGACCGGGCACTTCATCCGCTGGGCGAAGAAGCAGAAGCTGACCAGCCTGGACTTCCCCGCCACCCGGTGGGGCGGCCCGACAGGCGTCATCGACACCGAGGCCCGCTGGGAACAGGCCCGCCGGCTGCTCCACGACGACGGCCTCGATCCCGAAGACCGCGTCGCGGGGCTCCTCGTCCTGCTCTACGCCCAGTGGCCCTCGGTCATCAGCCGGCTCACCCTGGGCCACGTCCACGCCGATGACCGGCAAGTACGGCTGAGCCTGGGACGCGAGCCGGTCATCCTGCCCGAGCCCCTCGCCGGCCTCGTCCGGCAGCTTCTCGCCGCCCGCCGCGGCCACGCCGCCATCGGCGACGACGGCACCTCGCCCTGGCTGTTTCCCGGCGGGCAGCCCGGACGCCCGATCAGCTCCTACCGCCTGGCCGAACGCCTCCGCGGGCACGGCATCCATTCCGGCCAGGCCCGCTCCACCGCACTGTTCCAGCTCGCCACCGACCTGCCCGCCGCCGTGCTGGCCCGCCTGCTCGGCATCCACATCACCGTCGCCGTCGCCTGGCAGCGAGCCTCCGCCGGCGACTGGGCCGCCTACGCCGCCGAAGTCAGCCGCCGCGCCCGGAAAGACAAACCCTTGTGAACTCACCAGACGCCCCCCGGCACTCCCGCAGCCCTCAGCCCGGCCAGGCAGTCATCCTCGTGACCGGAATTCAGGCATCGGGCAAGTCCACCATCGCCCAGCTGCTCGCCGAACGGCTCCCCAAGTCGGTGCACGTGCGAGGCGACCTGTTCCGCCGCATGATCATCAGCGGCCGTGCCGACATGACCCCCGACCCTGCCGACGAGGCCGTCCGGCAGCTCCGCCTCCGGCATCAGCTGGCCGCCTCGGTCAGCGACACCTACTTCCAGGCCGGGTTCACCGTCATCGTCCAGGACGTCATCCTCGGCGTCCACCTGGCCGAGATGACCGCCATGATCCGCAGCCGGCCCCTGCTCGTCATTGCCCTTGCCCCGAAGGTCAGCGCCATCGCCGAGCGGGAGGAGAACCGGGGCAAGACGGCCTACGGCACCTGGGCCATCACCCAACTCGACGACGTCCTCCGCAACGAGACCCCGCGGCTCGGGCTCTGGCTCGATACCTCCAGCCAGACCCCAGCCGAAACAGCCGACGAGATCCTCGCCCGCGCGTGGGACGAAGCCAGGATCCCCGGCCAGGACACGTGACGGCGGGAGGTATTCAGACAGTTGCGATATCTGAGTCCGCCAGAGCGGATCGGCGAAGACCGCCGCCGTGAGGCAGTCGACAAGGTCGCTGCCCTGCAGTTCGACCGGCACGGCAACCGGATCTGGAGGGAGGTGAAAACGCTGCTGGACGCCGGGCACGCCCGCTACGCGATCGGCGAGGTCGCCGTGCCCTACGGCAGATGCGCCGAGCCGTCCAACGTCGCCGCCGGCGGCAGCGCCTGCCCGATCCGGTTCCGCTGCGCCGGCTGTGACCACTTCCGCACCGACGTCTCCTACCTGCCCGACCTCACCGCCTACCTCGACGACCTGCTGCGCAGCCGCGAGCACCTCGCCGCGGTCATCGACGGCGTCGACGACTGGGCACGCGCCGACGCCGCCCCTTCCCAGGAAGAGATCACCCGCATCCGCAGGCTCATCAACCGCATCAAAGGCGACCTTGCCGAACTCGGCGCCGCCGAGCAGGCCGGGATCGGCGAGGCGGTCACCGCGCTCCGCCGCCACCGCGCCGTCACCGTCAGCCTCGGCATGCCCGCCATCCGCCCCACCGCAGCCAGCATCCCGCCCGCGAAGGAAACACCATGACCAGCAAGCCCGCGAACACACGGGAGACCGGCCCGATGCTGGCCGGACGGCAAGCCGACTCGGCACGCCGCCGGCAGCGCGTGATCACCATCCTTGACCACGCCGCAGCCAGCGGCGAGGAAATCAGCGTGTCCGGCGTCGCCCGCGCCGCCGGCGTCGACCGCACCTTCCTCTACCGCCATCCCGACCTGCTCGGCAGGATCCACGCGCTCGAGGCCGCGCCCCCGCCTGCCACCACAGCCGCCGGCCCGGCCGTCACCCGGGCGTCCCTGCAAGCTGACCTGCTCGCAGCACACGAGCGCGCCACCCGGCTCACCACGCGCATCCGCCAGCTCGAACAGCGCCTGTCCAGCACACTCGGCGAGCAAGCCTGGCGCGAATCCGGGCTCGGCGCGCCAGCAGACATCGACGCCCTCAACCACAAGATCATCACCCTCGAGCAGCAAGTCACCGGCCTCCGCACCCAGATCGACGAGCGTGACCAGGACCTCGCTGCCGCGCGCGCAGCAAATCGTGAGCTCATGGCCCGGCTCAACACGACACGGCGATGACGGCGCGTCATCCTTGCACCACACCTGTCGCACACGATAACTTTTAGAAACCAGCCTCTGAGCTGCGCAAACGCGAAGACCAGCCGGTCACCCGCGCCGGACCCCCGGAGAAGCATCCTCCACGACAAAGGCACCTTCGACCTGGAGACCGAGGTCGACCTGTTCGCCGCCCAGCTGTCCGCCCAGCTGCGCGCCGCCCGCCAGCACACCATGATCATCGCCGACGTGATGGCATACGCATGGCTGGTGCTGCAGACCCCGCCCGGCAGCCGCGAGGCCGCCGTGCTGGACGCGATGAACGCGTTCTGCCAGGCCTGGGCGCCGGCCTACGACGCGGTGTTCTACTGCTGCGACCGGTTCGCCCAGCACCAGGCGGGCGACCCGTACCGGTCCAAGGTCCTGGACCTGCAGTCGGCTGCCGACCGGGTCGTCCGCTCGACCTGCGCCACCGTCGGGCAGCGCGTCATCGACATCCCGCCCAACATGACCACCGCCGAGCGGGTCAGATGGATCGCCGCCCGCGTCACCAAGCTCGGCATCACCACCGAGGCCCCGGCTGCTTCATGAGGTTCAGAGGAAGCCGCGCTGGTGCCGGATCTCATCCGCGACAACGAGGAGCTGGCTATCGGGCAGCGAGTGGACGAGGCTCAGGGAGTCCGGTTCGGCAGGCCGGTCATCGTCGCGGGAGACCTCAATGTGGCCGGACCGGGCCGCCGGCCGCACCTGCCGGTCTTCGGGGATGGGCGGCTTGCGCCGGGGTCGGGGTGACTCGCTTGTATCAGCGCACAGCATCCCGTTGCCCCCTTCCGGGGCCAGGGGAATGATGCCGTCGTGGACTTCCTGATCGTCGGCAACGGGATGTTCGGCGCGGCGATTGCCCGGCACCTGGCGCCGCACGCCACAGTCACGGTGGTCGGACCCCAGACGCGTGCGGACGGCTCCGCGTACGGCGCGCACCACGATGAGGGGCGGATCATCGGGGATCTCAGCCGCGACATGGTGTGGTCAGAGCTGAACCGGCGTGCCCGCGACGGCATGACCGAGCTGGACCCGGCGCTGATCACGCCGTGCGGGGCGCTGACCGTGACTCGCGGCGGCCCCGGCTACCTCGCCGCCGCCAGGGTCGGCGAACCGCAGGGCACGGGCATCCGGACCCTGACCGCGGACACGGCACGCGCCGGCTTTCCGATGGCCCGGTTCGGCCCGGATGAGACGATCCTGCACCAGCCGGCCGCCGGGTACTTCAGCCCGCGCCGCTACGTCGCCCTGGCCACCCATGCGGCGCAAGCCCACGGCGCCGTGATCACCCCGGGTGCTGTCCGGGCGTTGCGCAGGTCCGTCACGGGGATGGAAGCCGAGCTGGACGACGGCCGTCGGCTGCGCGCCGCGGCGGCCATCGTGGCCAGCTGCGCGTTCGCGGCCGGCTCGGACCTGCTGCCAGCGCCGGTGGCGCTGCGCGCCAAGTCCGAGGTCTACGCCATGGCCGAACTCGACGGCCAGCAGGCAGCCGACCTGGGCGCGATGCCGTGCATCAACCGCGAGATCGACCACCCGCAGCTGGCGGACCTGTACGTGCTGCCGCCGATCCGCTACCCAGACGGGCGCGTCTACCTCAAGGCCGGCGCCAACACGATGATCGACCACTGGCTGCCTGATCCTGACGCTGTGCGCGCCTGGTACGACCACGGCAACGATGACGGCGCGCTGCCCGCCCTGCGCGAGGCCCTGACCGGTCTGCTGCCCGGCGTCCGGGTCCGCGCCTGGCACGCCCGCCGCTGCGCCGACGCCTACACCGCCCGCCGCCACCCCTACATCGACGCCCTCGAACCCGGCCGCCTGACCATCGCCCTGGGCGGCAACGGCCGCGGCGCCCAGGCCGCCGACGCCGTCGGCCAGCTGACCGCCGGCCTCGCCCTGACCGGCCGGTGGCCATCCGACCTGCCCCGCGACGCCTTCCACCACGTCCCCGGCCACGGCCCCTGGAACGGCATGACCCTGCTCCGCGACCAGGCCAGGTAACGCAAGACGGCCGTGTTTCTGCGCACCCGTGACTGGCTGCCCGGGCCGGTACTCTCAGCGGGTCAGGCCAGTTCATGACCGAGGTACCGGGAAGTGGCGGCTCAGCAGCACGTCCAGCGCTGGGCCGCCACCTGATTTCGCTGGAGGATGCGATGTGGGAGCAGGTCGGCCAGCTGCATGCCCATCATGGGGATGTCCCGGTCGAGATCCGGCTGCTCAAGCTGACCGAAGAGGTCGGCGAAGCTGCCGAGGCGCTGATCGGCATGCAGGGCCTGAACAGCAGGAAAGGGACCTGCCGCTCGCGCGACGACCTGCTCGCCGAGCTGTCTGATGTGATCAGAACCGCAGCTGTCGCGATGAGCGGCATCGCCGGGGACGTGGACCAGGCCCGCGGTCACCTCGAACGGCGCCTGGCCGTGGTCACCGAGCGGGCCGGGCTGTGACACCCCGACCTGCCGTTGGGCACGGCCCTGTCATACCGCGGCATGTCCGGCGCGGGCCGTACGCTGACGGGTATGCCAGACGGGCGGATCGGTCCCTGGAGCGCCAGCGGCGTTATCGGGTGGTGCACCGGGGTAGCCACGATCGGCGGCGCGTTCGCGGGCTTCATCGCCTCGCAGGCGAGGGGCTCGCCGTGGCGCCAGCCCGTTTTTGACCTGCTGGCTGCCATCGCCGCGGCTGCCTTCCTGCTGCTGATCACCGTCGGGGCGGTCGCGCTGGTTACCTGGGTGAGCCCGGCGTTGCGCCGGCCAGCCCGGCTGATCACCGGCCGGTGGCAGGTCACCACCGACGGCGTGCAGGCGCGCGCTCCGGCCCTGGCGATGGAGATCGCCTTGCCGGGTACCACGTCCATGAAGCAGCCAGGAGACCGGCCGCCGTGGGTGCGGCTGGTGGCGCAGATCGGCTGCGGCCAGGTCGGCGAGGATCCGGACTGGCCCGCTATCAGGGCCGCCTTCGCTGCTTTCCTGCAAAAGCCTGCCGTCGCGCAGCTGCTGGTGGACCTGACGGATGCCGGTCGGGACGCGGTGTGGGTGCGCCAGGCCACCAGTACGTCCAGCGTCATCGACATGGTGCTGGGCGACGGCGTGGCCTCGGCGCGGCTGGAGCTGCCCGACGGATCCGGCGGTATGGCCGCGTCGAGGGCTACGCGCTGCTGATCCTCCACGTGGAACCGCGCGGCGCGGACGGCCAGGCCCCGCCGCCAGCGAGCCCTTCGTCGTGGCAGCGGCGCTTCGAGCGGGCCGTCCAGATCCCCGGCGAATTCGCGGCGCTGCTATCGGGCGAACTTGAGCTGGCCACCTCCTGTGAGCCGCCCGCCCAGGCGGGGATCCGGCTGGACGCCCCCGGCGACCTAGCCGAGCTGGTCGACATCACGGGCCTGGCCGCGCTCCCAGGAGCGCAGCGGCTGAGCCAGTTCATGGTCTACCTCACCGCATCCCCCGACGGCGCGAGCGGGGTCAGCGTCGCGGGCAAGATGACGCGGCAGATGCTGGAGGAGGCGCTCAAAGTCGACCTTGGCACGGGTATCAGCCTTCAGGGGCAGCACGCCGGCTAAGCAGCCGGTCCGGGCGACCGGGCGCGGCGGCAACCGAGCACGCCCATGCTCAGCCCGAGGCCGGGGGAGACGGTGACGCTGCCCTGGATCCTCGCCGCGGCCACCGTGGGCCTGATCGCCAGCCCGCGGATACGCGCCAGCGTGTTCTCCCGCAGCGCCGAATCCAGCCAGCCACCCCGCCGCGCCTGCCCGGTCTGCACCGAGCAGATCCTGCCAGACCGCTGGCCGTGGCGGTCGCTGCTGCCGGTCACCGGCCGCTGCCCCCGCTGCCATTCCCGGATCGGCCCGTACCCGCTGCTGGCCGAGCTTGCCGCCGGGCTCGCCCTGGCCGTCGCAGCCGCCCGCGCGTCCTCTGTGTGGGAGCTGGCGGCACTGGCCTGGCTAGCCCTGCTCGCCGTCCCGCTCGCCTTCATCGACGTGGCCGTCCGCCGGCTCCCCGACCCGCTCACCGCCGCCGCCTTCGCCGGGACCCTCGCGCTGCTGGCCGTCGCCGCTCTCGTCGGCCACCAGCCTGGGCACCTGGGCCGCGCGGCCATCGGCGCCGTCGCCCTGGCCGGCTTCTACGTGGTCCTGGCGGTCATCCGGCCAGGCGGCCTGGGCCTGGGGGACGCCAAGCTCGCGGCCAGCGTCGGTGCCGTACTTGCCTGGACCAGCTGGCAGGCGCTGCTCACTGGCACCTTCGCCGCGTTCGCCCTGGCCGCCGTCTACGGCGGGGTACTCCTGGCCCTGCACCGGGCCACCCGCACCAGCCACCTGCCACTCGCGCCGTTCATCCTTATCGGGGCGCTTGCTGCCGTCGCGCGTTGAACGGCGCTGTCGCGGTGCATCGTGCAGTCACTCGGTGCGGTCATGCGACATACCTGGTGGGTCCGGGGACGGGACGTCGGATGGCTGCCTGCGGCGGTAGCTTTGCCGCGTGATGCGATCTGTCCGCCGTGCCGCGAAGCACGCACTGCGTACGGACCGCCGGGAAGCGCGACGTAGCTCTGGGATCCGGCCCCCGTGGCCGGGGTGGCCTGGAAGGCTGCGCTGGTATGCGGTCGTGAGGAACCCGGGGATACCGGGGCAGCTGGCAGTCCTCGCTTTCTGGGTCGGGATCTTCATCGGCCTGTCTGTCGTGCTGCCGGGGCAGCGGGGCATCTCCGCCGCGACGACGAGTTTGCTATCCGTCCTCTGGCAGGTTCAGGCGACGAGCGTTGGGCTGGTGCTCGCGCTGGTGGTCTTCGTCTTCGGGCTGCTACCGCAGGGGCGGGGGCGGCTGACCTACCGGGAGTTCCTGCGGCGGACCGGGGCGCTGCCCCTGACCACGTTCAACGTGGCCTCCCTGCTGTTCAACGGCATGGTCCTGCTCGGAACCGGACACCAGGTTCCGCCCGGCTGGTACCGCCGCTGGTCACGGCTGGGCCGTGACCATGGCGAGTGTGATCGCGCTGGTGTCGACCGGGACGATCGTCGTGATCCTGGCCTGGGCGCTGCGTGCCATCAACCCCGAGACGGAAGCTGCCGTGCAGCGCGAGTACCAGCGCGCGGCTGTCGCCCTCGCAGCCCGTGACGAGTTGCTTGAGCGCGAGTCGCTGCAGGTGATGGCCACCGGGACCGGGCCTTACACGTTCAGCCCGGCTTATCCTGTGCCGGGGCTGACCAGCAGCGTGAAAGACCCGGGTCAGCGCGTCGTGCGCGATGTCTTGGTGTGGAGATTGCGTCTTCTGGGGGGCATCGCCTCCTGGAGACACCGCAATCAGCCGGTTGTGAGGGTCTGGCCAGGGAAGCCGGTTAGTACCGGCGCGCCGCTGATGACCATCGATCCGTCGAGCGGCTGGCTGGAGCGCTTGGGGGCGCGTCACTGCGTCCGCGTGCGTAAGGTGTCGGCCGACCTGCTCGGGAACGCCCTGACGGCGCTGCACGGCGAGACTCTTGAGCACATCCGCGCGGGCAGGCAGGCCGAGGCCACCGGCGGCATGCGAGCACTGGGCAGCCTTTATGAGCTGCTGTGGCAGGCCTACTCAGCGCACGGCCGCGCCTACGGGGCGGACGCGAACGGGCCGGTCATCCTGAATAGGCAAGGGGCCGGGGATCGGATCGACGTGCTGCTGGATGATCTGCTGCGCGCCGCTGCGATTAGCGGGGACGATGCTGTTCGCCGGGAGGCGTCCGACCTGCCCCGCGTGATCGCCCGGGACGCCCTGGCCCAGGGGGTGCCCGGTACTGTCCGGGAGATCAAGCGTCAGCTGGACGGCGTCTATATCGCGGTTGTCGGCGAGCTGAGCGAAGGCGGCCTGCGTGACCTGCCCTTCACAGGGCTGGCGAGAAGCCGTCTCCACGCCCCGTTCAGGTCACTGCTGTCGTTCGTGAACTACTATCTCGCGCACGCCATCGACCAGGCAGCCTCAGGCGGCACCACGAGTTGGGACGGAAGGCCCCTGCCGCCGGCGGAATTCCTCGTTGCCCAGCTTCGGGCCTCCAACGAAGCGATGCTGTGGATGCTGCGCCGTGCTGTCCAGTTCCGCGACAGCGCGACGGTACGCCACGTGATCGACGCATGGAAGATGCCTGACCTGCCGCTCGCCCGGAACGCGGTCGAGCAGGTACCGGGCAGCGACACCGCTCCCGCCGACAGAACCGGGACAGCTACGCCCGCGCAAGGGCTTGGGCAGTCACTCAGCGACGCTGAGGCCGACCTTGACGCGATGATGCTGCGGCTCCTTGTCACGGCGCTCGACGCCGAACGGGCAGCACGGCGGGAGGCGTCCCCGCTCGCCGCACAGCCGCCCGGAGGAGTCAGCACCGGCGACGATGACATGTCCGGTCCCGACCCGGCAGTAGACGCGATCATGGCCCGCCTTCCCAGCGGCCGTCTGTGGGACATCCTGGACAGGGCGATCCAGATCGCGGACGGCGACTGGGCCTGGCAGTTCCCCGACGACGAGATCGTCCCCGCAGGTGTCGTAACACTTCTTCCCGTCGATACCATCTCCCCGCTCATGGAAGCCTTCGCCCTGGCCGCGATCGCCCGTCCTGAACTGGTGGCTCAGACCCACCCCAGCGGGCGGCTCGCACTCGACCGCGGGCCAGCATTGATCACCGCGGTAAAACAGGCCCTGGCCAGCCAGTTGCCGTGGCTGCTGCGATACGGCTGCACCCCGGAAACCGCGGAGAGGAACGCCGCCGACCTCACGGCGCGGCTGGAGCAGGCTCAGCAGAACGCGCGCCGCGAGCTGGAGGAGGAGATCCGCAAGAGCCCGGTCCGCCCCGCGGCGGAAGACGAACTGCGCCGGGTAGCGCAGGCATCCTTCCGGGAAAGTGACATCACCGGCACACTCTTTGCCTGGGCCAGAAGGCTCGTCCCGGGAACGGCCCTGACGCCGGTCGAGGTGACGCTCGTCGCGCCGCGCAGCAGCCTCACCGCCATAGGCGACGGCGACGGAATCATGGCCTCCTACGGCCGGCAACTCGGCCGACGCCTTGCGGCGAGATCCCTGGGCGAGCTGATAATCACGGCGTCACGGGGCGGGGAGAAGCGCGATGTGCGCCGCGCAGACATCGCCGCTGCGGTCCGTGACGCCATTGCCGAGGTGTCCGGTGCCCCGGCGACCGGGACAGGACGGCATGTCCCTGCCGCTCGGGTGGCTGTGTTCATGCCCGATAGCCCGTACGACCTAAGGAACGACCTCAAAATCACCGGGGCCGCGCAGCGCGGCAGCCTGGAAGACGCCCGCAGCCAGATGATCCGCGAACTCGGCATTACAGACGAAGGCCTCACCTCGCAAGTCGCCGGGGCCATAGACGGGGTTCCCGTCATCGTGGTCGGCGCACTGGAGGGCCGGGTAGTAGTCATCGACCTTGCGCGGTTCGGTGAGCTGCGCCGCGACACCCCCGGCGGTGCTCGTCCCGCCCGGCCGGAGCTGACTCTGCTCCAGCCTGATGACCCCCTCCGCCCGCCCAGCGGCACTGCGGCGGATCCGGCCCGTGGCACTGGGAACCAGCTAGACCTGCTGCAGGTACAGCTTGCGCTCAGCCTGCCGGCCGACATCGCAGTCAGCGACCCCTGTGCCACCCGGGTCCTCGTGATCAGCTAGCTGACCTGCCCCATCCGCCATGCGAACGGAGAACCTGCAAACCCGTCAGCATTGCGGGGATCGGTCGGTGAGCGCGGCGAGGGGGTTGGCGAAGGCGTGCAGGACCTGGTCGTCGAGGACGGCTGGCGGGGGCCAGCGGACCGGCTGGAGGCGCGGGGACCCGTTCCTGGCGAGGGCCGGAGCCGTCGCGTGCCCAGCGGACTTGCCGATCCGGCCGACGCTGCCGTCGGCGCGAGAGCTGGGCAACTGTCTGCCGCTGCCACCCGCGGATGCGCGACCGTCTTGGCCGGGCGCGCGTGCCCGTACCTCGCGACTACGAATTACCAGCGTGTTTCACGTTGCGTGACCACATCGGCAGGGGCCTTAGGCCCGGCTTCCGCTGAAGGTCCAGACCAGTCGGGACCGGCAGGGAACCCTGCACGCGGCCCCACCCGGCATGCACGGACGACTAGGTCCGGACTGACGAGCAAACGTGGAGCAAACATGGCCCCGGAACGGCCTTTCCGAGATAACCCGAAACTGGCATAACCCCAGGTCAGGACGGGTGCGCCGCCAGGGACTTGAACCCCGAACCCGCGGATTAAGAGTCCGCTGCTCTGCCAATTGAGCTAGCGGCGCTGGAGTCGCAGTGATGTTAGCAGCCTGTGGCCGGCGGGGCGAATTCTGTCCGCAGTTGGCCGTGTCGCCCGCAGGCGTGCCCGGTCCTGTCTCCTTATCGTACTGGCCTCAGGATCCGAGGAACCTGCCCATCACCGACGCCGCCCGGGACGGGCGCCCGGTCCTCGCCTCCTGCCGGTCGGCCAGGCTCATGACCCGCAAGCCCGAATTCACGCCCAGCCACCGAAGCGGCTCCGGCTCCCAGCGCCGGGACTGGTGACCCACCCACGGCAGCCGGGTGATCTCGCTGTCGGTTCCGGTGATCAGGTCCGCCAGGGTCCGCCCCGCCAGGTTCGTGGTGGACACCCCGTCGCCGACATAGCCGCCGGCCCAGCCGAGCCCGGTGGAGCGGTCCAGGCCCACCGAGGCGCACCAGTCCCGCGGCACGCCGATCGGGCCGCCCCAGCCGTGTGTCACCTCGACGTCGCCGAGCACCGGGAACAGCTCGGCCAGGGTGCGCCGCAGCGCCGCGAACACCGCGGGAACCCGGTCGAACGACGGCCGCACGGCCGAGCCGAGGTGATAGGGGGCGCCCCGGCCGCCGAAGGCCAGCCGCCCGTCCGCGGTGCGCTGCCCGTAGATGATCAGGTGCCGCAGGTCGCTGAAGGTCGGCCTGGTCCCGAGGCCGATCCCGGCCCAGGCCGCGTCGGGCAGCGGCGCGGTCGCGATCATCAGGGAGTACACCGGGGCCACCGCCCGGCGCAGGCCGGGCAGCAGCGCGGTATAGCCCTCGGTCGCGCGGATCACATACCGGGCCCGGACCGTGCCCGACGCCGTCACGAGCCGGCCGGGGCCGATCTGCCGCACCGGCGTGCGCTCGAACAGCCGTACCCCGCGGCGGCGCACCGCCTCGGCCAGCCCGCGAGCCAGGCGCGCCGGGTGTATCGCGGCGCAGTGCGGCGTGAACGTCCCCGCGAGCACCCCGGAGGCGCCGGCGATCTCGCTGGCCTCCGAGGCCGTGAGCAGCCGCAGGTCGTCCTCGCCGAAGCCGTACGAGCGGGCCTCCTCGATCTCCTCGCTGGCCCGCTCGAGCTGGGCGCCCGACCGCGCCAGTTGCACGGTGCCGCCCTTCGCCCAGTGGCAGTCGATTCCCTCGGCCGCGGCCACGCGTCCGACCTCGTCCACCGTCTGCTGCATGGCCCGGTGCTGGGCGATCGCCGCGTCCCGGCCCGCCATCCGCTCGAGCTTGGCCAGCGAGGCCGGGAACAGCGCCGAGCACCACCCGCCGTTGCGTCCCGAAGCGCCGAACCCGGCGATGTCGCGCTCGCAGACCGCGATCGACAGGCCCGGATCGGCCCGGGACAGGTAGTAGGCCGTCCAGAGGCCGGTGTAGCCGGCCCCGGCGATGGCCACGTCCGCCTCGAGATCTCCCGGGAGGGGATCACCGGGCTCGAGCGAGCCGGGCACGGTGTCGTGCCAGAACGACAGTTTCCGGTAGATGTCAGCCGCGGGCATGCCGACCATCGTGACAGGTGTCATCGCAGCTGAGCTCGTCGGGCATGCTGGTGCCATGTCCGCTCACAGCGGCGCATCGGTGATGGTGCCGTCACCGAGACGCGCATCCGGAAAGTACCTGATCTGCCTGGTATGCCTGGGCAACATCTGCCGGTCGCCGATGGCCGAGGTGGTCCTGCGCGCGGAACTGGACCGTGCGGGCCTGTCCGGGCAGGCCGAGGTCGACAGCGCGGGCACCGGGGACTGGCACGTGGGCGGGCCGATGGACCCCGGCGCCAGGGCGGAGCTGCACCGGCGCGGTTACGACGGCTCCGGCCACCGGGCCAGGCAGTTCGACCCGTCCTGGCTCGATCGCTACGACCTGGTGCTGGCCATGGACGGCGGGAACCTGGCCCGGCTGCGCCGGATGGCACCCGACCGGGAGGCCGCCGGCCGGATCGTTCTCTTCCGGTCCTTCGACCCGGCGCAGGCCGGGCCTGGTCAGCGGAGCGACCTGGATGTCCCGGACCCCTACAACGGCGGCCCCGAGGGGTTCGCGCTGGTCTTCGACCTGGTGCGGCCCGCGGCGCGGGGCCTCGTCGACCAGCTCGGGCAGGTTCTCGGTGCCCGCCCGGCGGCACCCGGGTCGCCGGATTGACCGATCCGGAGGCCCGGCTGCGGATACGGCGGCTGCTCGGCACGGAAGTTAGCGAGTGCCAGCGGATGGGCGGACAGCACGGCGTGGGCCATTACCGCGCGACGCTCACCGGCGGGAGGGTCGTGTTCGCGAAGCTCGGCGGCATCCCGGCCCAGGATCCCGTCGGCTTCGAGGCCGAGGCGCGAGGTCTTGGCTGGCTGGGCGAGGCCGGGGCGGTGCCGGTTCCCGAGGTTCTCGGCTGGGACGAGGCGGCGCTGGTCATCTCCTGGTTGCCGGCCGAGCCGGCGGACCGGACCGCGGCGGAGCGGTTCGGCCGCGAGCTAGCGCGGATGCACGCGGCGGGCGCCACGACGTTCGGCGCGCCGTGGCCTGGCTCGATCGCAGGTCTGCCGCTCGGCAACCGCGCGAGCGACTCGTGGCCGCAGTGGTAC
>Ga0335073_10005182_pt1 | contig 18293 bp, 9 predicted proteins | sample Lox_Sample_22_FD_207093 | JGI IMG/M metagenome (GOLD analysis project Ga0335073, IMG submission 207093) | Soil microbial communities from Loxahatchee National Wildlife Refuge, Florida, United States - Lox_Sample_2.2 | ecosystem: Environmental > Terrestrial > Soil > Wetlands | place: USA: Florida... | reverse complement strand
TCCGTGATTGCGGTCAATTTTATTAACCGTCCTTTAGCTTATCGTAAGCTTCCACCGCAGGGTAGACCGGTTTGCCGCTAACCATGAGGACCATTTTCGGCTTGACGTCATCGGAATCTTTCACTGTCCCGATTCTTGGCAAGCTGATACGCCGCGAGGCAAGCTGGCCTCGATCTGTGGTGCTTCGGACAGGAAACAGCAGTGCCAGAGTCGAGAGTCGGGCGTTTGCCCATTATTGACAGACTGAACCCAAAGTCAAGCAATGCTTGCTACGAAGGCGACATTGTGATACGACTTATGCCCCATCCGGTTCGGGTCATAAGAAAACGATTCAGGTCTGGTCATGCGAATAAGGCCGGCGCGAGCATTGCTTTTTGCGAAGAGGCGACGCCCTCCCTTGGCGTGGTTGTGCTTGCTCGCAATGACCGGCGTCTCTTGGGCGCAGGAGACGCCGCCAGTCAATCCTCAGGTCCAATCCATGCAGAGAATTCCCGGGCGTGCGCCACGCAGCACAGGAGCGCTGCAGGGGACGGTTCATAATTCGCAAGGGCAAGGAATACCGGGCGTGAACGTCACGGTCACCGGACCTGGAGGAAAAGTTGTCGGCGTCGTCAGCGATGCCGAAGGGATTTTTCGCTTTCACGATCTAATACCCGGCACGTATGCCATCACTGCCGAAAAGCCAGGGTTTACTCTGCTGAAGATTCCCACCCTCCAATTACAGAGCGGAGAACTTATCACCGTTGATTTGCGATTAGAACCAGAATCTGGCCAGCAGCCAACCTCCAAGGGTCCTTCAGGCGTGCCGGGTGCGGCCCAGGCTCCGGGAACCGAGCAGGCAACGCCAACCGGTGCTTATCCCGGTTTACGGACGGCCCAGTCGCAAAATCCGCCCGTGCCGCTCGGATTACCGCCCGAGCAAATTCCCCCAGAGTCGGTGAACTTTTCCAAAGAACCGTACCGTTGGGATGTTCCTATGCCCGCGTGGGATCGCTACGGCAAGCCGGGAGAATTTCCTTACACCGAGCATCATTGGTACGACCCATTCAATCGCAACCGACTTAAGGGCGATGAGCCGCTCTTCGGACAGACCTGGTTTTTCGATTTCACTGGGACTAGCCTGACCGGTCTCGACGTGCGACGGCTGCCGGTTCCCAGTGGAATTTCCGCCGAACAGGAAGGCGAGAACCAGTTTTTTGGAAGAGGAGAACAGGGATTTGCCTCGCAGAGTTTTCGCCTGTCGGCAGACTTGTTCCAGGGAGACGCCAGTTTTCGGCCGGTGGATTTCCGCATTAAATTCACTCCAGAATTTAATTTGAATTTTCTGCAGACGCGGGAACGCGGCTTAGTGAATATCGACCCACGCAACGGGACCAATCGATACTCCGAATTCATCGGCCTGCAGGAAGGCTTCGTCGAAGCCAAGATTCACGACCTGAGCCCGAACTTTGATTTCGTATCAATCCGAGCTGGCATTCAACAATTTGTCAGCGATTTTCGCGGGTTTATTTTTGCCGAAGAGCAGCCCGGCGTTCGCATTTTCGGAAATTTGCGTTCCAACCGGATCAATTACAACCTGGCTTATTTCTATTTTCTGGAAAAGAACACCAACAGCGGTCTGAACACCTTCGATCCACGCCATCAGCAGGTTTACATCGCGAACGTTTACATCCAGGATTTCATCGCGAAAGGCTATACCAACGAGTTCAGCTTTCATTACAACCGCGACGATCCGTCAATTCATTTCGATGACAACGGTTTTTTAGTTCGCCCTTCGCCCATCGGCGACGTTGTCAATGGCAATATCCTTCAGCATGGCATTCGTGCCTATTATCTCGGCTGGACCAGCAATGGCCATATCAAACGCTTGAACGTGAGCCATGCTTTCTATCAGGTGTTCGGCCACGATACGCTGAACCCGATTGCCGGACGTCCGCTGGACATCGACGCGCGCATGGGGGCGGTAGAACTTTCGATGGATAAAGACTGGGCGCGTTTTCGCACGTCTTTTTTCTATGCGTCCGGCGATTCCAGTTTCGCCTTTGGCAAACAGCGCCGTGACGGCGAGGCACGCGGCTTCGACACGATTGTGGACGAGGATGCCTTTGCCGGAGGGGCGTTCAGTTTCTGGGATCAGGAAGGGATTCGCCTGACGAGTACGGGAGTCGCGCTGACGAACCCGGGCAGCTTGCTCGCCAGTCTGCGAAGCAACAAGGAAGAGGGACAAGCGAATTTCGTGAATCCAGGAATTTATTTGTTCAACGTTGGCGCGGATTTCAAAGTTACGGCCAAGCTGCAGGCCTTCGTGAATGCAAATTATCTTCGCTTTGATCGAACCGAGCCGCTGGAGATTTTGTTATTCCAATCGAACATTCGGCATAGCATCGGCACGGATACGGGCTTGGGGATTCGTTACCGTCCGCCGCTGACAGAGAATATTGTGATCACCGCAGGAGCTTCGGATCTGGTTCCGGGCCTGGGGCTGAACGATATCTTCAACAAAAGAGTTTTGATTTCCGGATTTATGACGGCAAAGTTAACGTTCTGAATTGAGCAAAGTTCATATGGGATGCACTCTCCGCGGGGCGGTTCGAATATCGACAATGACGGCGGTCATCTGCGCGTTGGTGGCGATGTTCGATTCGGCGGGGAAGACCGCGCCCCAATCTGGCATTCCTGCGCAAGCGGGTCAATTCTATGGCCTCGGCGAATCGCAGGAAGAAGTCGAGCAACGTTCGGCGGGCTGCATCAGTTGCCACACCGCGACCGACAGCGCAACCATGCACACCACGGGAACGGTGCGGCTGGGATGCACGGATTGTCACGGCGGCAACGCGCAAGTGAAGTTGCCTTCGGGCGTAGCGCAGGGGTCGGCTCAATATCAGGATTTGACCCATCAAGCTCACCCGAAGCCTCGCTATGCCGAAGACGCGCGGAGCTCCGCCAACCCGGTTCGTTCCTACACAAAGTGGCTGAAAGAAAGCCAGGAGTATGTAAAGTTCGTTAACCCAGGAGACTTGCGAGTTGCGGCGCAGACTTGCGGGCAATCCGGTTGCCACGCAGCCGAGGTGCAGCGCGTGCGCATGAGCATGATGACGCACGGCGCCATGCTTTGGGAAGCAGCGCTCTACAACAACGGCGCTGTGCCGGAAAAGAATGCAATCTTCGGAGAAAGTTATGCCCCTGACGGAACTCCCCAGCGCCTGCAAACTTATCCGCCGCCGACTGCCGAGGAAACTCGTACGAAGGGAGTGTTGCCCTATCTTGAGCCGATTCAGCGCTGGGAGATTTCGCAGCCGGGTAACGTTTTGCGCGTTTTCGAGCGCGGAGGAGAGAAACGGCCGGAGATCGGCAATCCCAATCCCGATGAAGAACCGGGAAAGCCAGAAGTCAAACTCAGCGACCGCGGCTTCGGTACCGAACTGCGCACCGATCCAACGGTGCTCGGTCTGCAGAAAACGCGCCTGCTCGATCCTCTGCTCTCTTTTCCGGGAACCAACGATCAGCCTGGCGACTATCGCGCCAGCGGCTGTAGCGCCTGCCACGTGATCTACGCCAACGATCGCTCGCCGGAGCATTCCGCAAGCTACGCGGTTCATGGAAATTTGGGACAGACGGCGACCGTTGACCCGACGATTCCGAAGAACGAGTCCGGACACCCGATCAAACACGAGTTCACGCGCTCCATCCCGTCGAGCCAGTGCATCGTTTGTCACATCCACCCAGGCACGAACATGGTGGCGACCTACTTCGGCTATACGTGGTGGGACAACGAAGTCGATGGCGACAAAATGTATCCGAAGGAGCAGCGGAATCCGAGCGCGAAGGAGCAGCAGAGAATTCAAATGCGGGATCCAGAAAGAACTACGATCCGAGGATATTGGTCGGACGTGAACTTCCTGGAAAAGACCGGAACGCCCGAGTTTAACGCCCTGCTTAAGCAAACACAGTTCGCGGACTTCCACAGCCACGGCTGGCTTTTCCGCGCCGTGTACAAACATGACCGTCAGGGCAACCTCCTCGATAGCGATGATCACAAAGTTTCTTTCGACGATCCCGACAAGTTTAAGAAGGCTGTGCACCTGCAGGACATTCACCTGGAAAAAGGCATGCACTGCATCGACTGCCACTTCGAGCAGGACAGCCACGGCAATGGCAAACTCTATGGCGAAACGCGCAATGCGATTGAAGTTGACTGCATCGATTGTCACGGAACGATCCAGCAACGGGCGACGCTGAAAACCTCGGGCATAGCGGCACCCGAGGGTGGAACGGATCTGTCGCGACTGCGAACTCCCTGGGGGGAACGCCGATTCTACTGGGATGGCAATCGGCTGCTCCAACGCTCGATGCTGGATAAAGCCCAGCAGTGGGAAGTGGTGCAGGTGCTCGATTCCATTACGCCCGGCAATCCGCACTACAACGAGAAATCGCGGCTGGCAAAAACATTGCAAAAAGATGGCGCATCCTGGGGTAGCGCAGACGCGGATTCCTCTCAACTCGCCCACCCCAACAGCCAGATGACCTGCTATGCGTGCCATAGCTCCTGGGCGCCGACTTGCTACGGCTGCCATTTGCCGATGGTCGCGAACCAGCGCATGCCCATGTTGCACAACGAAGGCTTGATGACGCGAAACTGGACTTCGTATGACTTTCAAGTTCTGCGGGACGACGTTTACAGCCTGGCGATCGATGGCACAGTTACCGGACATCGGGTTGCGCCCGTGCGCTCCGCCTGTGCCGTGCTGGTGAGTTCGCAAAACTCCGACCGAGATTGGCTCTACTACCAGCAGCAAACCATTTCGGCTGAGGGCTTCAGCGGGCAAGCCTTCAGCACGTTCGTTCCACATACCGTGCGCGCCAAAGAGACGAAAGGCTGCACCGATTGCCACATCTCGAAAGCCGGTGACAACAACGCCTGGATGACGCAGCTCATGTTGCTCGGTACGAATTACATGAACTTCATGGGCCGCTATATCTACGTGGCAGATGGCAAGAAAGGCTACGACGCGGTCGCCGTCACCGAACATGACGAGCCTCCGGCGGTGATCGGCAGCGATCTGCAGCGGCTCGCTTATCCCAACGACTATAAGAAGCACCTTGCCAATCATTCCATGCTGAAGGAGTCCTGGGGACACGAAGGTTCGGAGATCCTTGATGTTCAAGCTCGCGGCGAATATCTGTACGCCGCAATGGGTCGCGGTGGACTGCGCATCTATGACATTGCGAATGTCGATGACAAAGACCTCTCTGAGCGGACAGTCACTGCGCCAGTTTCGCGGCTTGGGCAGAAGTTTTATGTGAAGACAAAATTCGCCGCTGCAGTGGCTACGCCCACAACTCTTGGCGTTGATCCGCTGCGCACGCACCGTCCGGAGAACGAAGAGCAGCCGATTCATCTCATTTATGGATTTCTTTACGTCGCGGACAGGGAAGAGGGCTTGGTCATTATTGGTGACCCGAACCTGAAAGCTCGCAGTCCTGGGGTAGGCACGCTGCTCAACGGCGACCCCAATGACAATTTTTTGAAGCGCTCGCTGGCGTTCAATCCGAATGGCGCGTTGAAAGGTGCCCATCGCATTACCATCGTTGGAACCTACGCTTACATTCTTTGCGACGCCGGGCTCGCCGTGGTCGATCTCAACAATCCACTGAAACCGGTGCTGGTAGCGCAAATTGGCGCTCCTTATCTCGCCGATCCTCGCGGCATCGCGGTGCAGTTTCGTTATGCTTTCGTTGTCGATAGCCTCGGCCTCAAAGTTCTCGACATCACGCACCTCGATCGGCCCGTGCCCGTGCAAAATGCCTGGGTTCCCATCGCCGACGCGCGCAACATCTACGTCGCCCGCACCTACGCGTACGTTTCCGCGGGGAAACAGGGAATTGTCATCGCCGACATCGAACATCCCGAGCAGCCGAAGCTCGATCAAGTTTTCGACGCCAAGGGCTCGATGAACGACGTAAACGATGTGAAGCTCGGCATGGTCTCATCCGAGTTGTTCGCCTACGTGGCCGACGGCAAGAACGGCCTACGCGTGGTGCAGTTGTTCTCTCCGACCGACAATCCTAACTTCGCCGGCTTCAGCCCGCGTGCCACGCCGAAGCTGATTGCGAGCTATCGCACGCGTGGACCTGCGCTGGCGGTTTCCAAGGGGATTGACCGCGACCGCGGCGTCGACGAAAGCGGCAACCAAGTTGCCGTGCTTGGCCGCCGCGGTGCGCGTCCGTTCAATTTGCAGGAGATGCAGCGCATGTATCTTCGCAACGGCGCGGTGTACACGGTGACGGATGATCCGCCGGGACCGGCACGGTAAGTCCCTTTATCATTTTGTCATCCTGAGGAGCGCGTTCTTTGCGCGACGAGGGACCTGTGCATTTCGGCGGAATTGCACAAAATACATCGGTCCTTCGTTGGAAGTTCAGCGCTTCGTGCAGACTTCGCTGCCTCAGGATGACAAGCGGGAAGACCACAGAACTTCTACCAGAAAAGTAACCAGTTAGATTCCGTAATTCACGCGACGCAGGCCATCTTTGTAGGCTTCGCGCGCTTCCCCGGCTCTGGTATGCGCGTCGTGCTCTTTCAAGTGGGCGGCATCCCAATGTTCCATGGCGATCATGGAATGGTCGGAAGTGGCTAAGGCTTCTTCTGCCCGAATGGCATCAACCCATTCGTCAACGGCTTTTTTGTAGGCAAGACGCAGTTCATCGAGATCGGCATCACCCATAACGACGGCAGACTACGGCGATCCAAAAGAGCAGTCAATAATCAGTTGCAAGAATTAACGGAAAATTAATGCGCCAGCGAGGCCGTCTACCTCGCCGCCCTTAGCTGCATGATCGTGTAGGTCCCCTTGACCGGCCTTTCTTTCGTCCAGTCGTGATAGCTGTGGCATTCGGAGCAGCGGGCGCTGGCGGCATCGTGGCGCACGCCGCGATCCTGATGGCAACTGCGGCACGAAGCAATACCCGGGACAAGGATGTCGGCGGTCTCTTTGCTGTCCGGTGTACGCGTGTGGCATGAAATACAAGTCAACATGCGGTGGGCGCTGTGATCGAAATCGGCGTGCGGCAGCCAGCGCGCAGGAATCGAAGACTTGGCAACCATGGGTAGCGATTCACTGCCCGCAATCATGACATGGCACAACTTGCAGCCTTTGTCGAAGAGCAGCCGATCGGCGAGCATGACTTGCAGGTTGATCCATTCTTGGCGGTTGTGCGGCAGAGGCATCGGCACCGGCATTCTCGTCGAGATGATCCGCTCGGGCGCAATTGGTTCTGACAGCGCGCCAGGATGCGTCGAGAAATATTCGCCATACTTCTGAATTAAGAAAGCTTGTACAACTTCCGGTTTGTCATGTGGCGCTGCCTGACCGAAGCGCTTGTCGAATTGCAGGTCTTTGACATGGCAGCCGGCGCACTGATTGGCGTATAGAATCGAGGCCATGTAATCGCGCCCGCGGGAGGGTCGCGGGTCTCCGGATATCGTCATTGCAGCGGCCTTGATCTCCATCTGCGGTCCTGCATAGGGCCAGATTTCTTCCATGCCGCTCATACGATGGCAATCGTGACAATCCATTTGCACTGGTCCGTTGGGGCCGGCCAGATTGGGCCGAAGATGCGCATAGTGATTGAGCTTGACTTGTCCGGGATCGGTTGCTCCGGGGCGCAGCGGAGAAAATTCTGGGTGTTGATGGTCGAAGTTGTTTATGTTGCGTACGTATTGGACCGTTCCAGTTTTGCTATGTAGATCTCCGTGACACTGGGTGCAACTAGCGTCAATCGTGCTCGCGAGTCGAACCGAGCCTTTGTGCTCGAGATGACACGAGCCGCAACTCGGAGTAAACGTGGCCTGTTGAGGATGGTGCGCGGGTGCATCGTGGCACTTCAAGCACGCGGCGTCAGTGACTTCGTTGCGGAAGACTGCCGCTTGTGTGACGTGGCAAACCTCACAGCGTTTGCCGAGTACAGCATGCGAAAACGAAAGTGGGCCGCTGCTGTAGACCTTTTGTCCGGTTGCACGCTGCGCTACAAACCATCCTAAGGCTACGACCGGAATCGCGACAGAAAGCCAGAGCCGCCAGCGGCGGAAGGGATGCGGCCGGGAGAAATACTGCAGGTCGATCCGCTTGGCCAGCGTTTTGGTTGTGCGTACGCGCCTCATTTGCCTAGTATTTCAATGCCGTCACTGCGTGAATTGCTCCCAGCAATAAAACTGCGTAAGAAAACGGGATATGCACCAGCAGCCAGCCATGCAAAATGCGGTGATAACGCGTCTGCTGATCGAGTTCTCGTTTTTCTTCGCAGATGTTTTCGAGATCGTCGACGGCCGAATGCAGATTCGGCGGCAGCATCAGGCGTAGCTGCTGAAACATGCTGCGCGAACGATCGCGGTTGCCCAGGGCAAGACCTCTCGATCCAGCGGCGTTGAGAAACGGCTCCATTTCTCGACCAAAGAATTCGCGCAGCTCGTTGTTGGCGCTTTCGTCCACCTGCAAGCCGGAAGCGACCGTCAGGCCGCCCATGGTCCCGGCGCTGGCAGCCGTGGCTCGTTGCAATTCGCTGGCTTCTTCGACGCTCCCCAATAGGGCCGCGCTCGTTTCCTCGACAATGGCTGAAGCTTCTTTTACGAGTTGCTCGCGAACGCTGCCGATTTGCTCGTAGATTGTTTCCATGGGGACGCGTTGCGTGGTCACCCGGGGCATGTAGTGTTGCAAGACCGCGCCGCAAATTCCGCTGATAAAAACAATGACAAACAACCACATCAGAAATCGGGTCAGCCCCACGCCGAAGTGAAATCCCGAATGGAAGAGAATGATGGGGAAGCTCAGAGTGCCCAGCCAGAGATGTCCACGCATCCAGGATTGTGCGCGACCCACGCGCCAGATCGGCTTCTTCTTGCGCGCGCCCAACAGTCCGGCAAAGAGCATGAAGGCTGAACCAACGCTGCCGTAAATCAAGCCCATGGCGCTGCGCCCGTCGGGGCCTTGGGGGGAACTGCGCACATACGGGATGTAAACAATGGTTGCAACGAGCAGCGCGGCCACGCTGCCGATGAACCATTTCCGATGAGTGTCGTCGATGCGCAACTTATCTCCGTTTCATCATCTCTGGCTGTTTCAGCAGCCCGGCAAAAAACTCCGGCGGATTTACCCGATGCGCAGCATCATGGGGACAAGCGTACACACAACTCGGCTCGGCATGATTCAGGCAAAGGTCACACGAAGTTGCCTTAACCTTGACGCTGGCCATCTTCCGTCCGGGATGCGAGGGATCATCGAGTTCCACCGGGAAGGGATGCATGTTGATATTTCCGTATGGGCAATTGTTGGCGCAGAGGCCGCAACCAATGCACCAATCTTCGATGATGACCTCGAGCGAGTTGCGACGGCGAATTGAACCGACCGGGCAACCCACCATACAAAGCGGATCACGACACTGGCGACAAGAAGTTGCCACTAGATAACGATCGAAGCGCAAGCCTTCGCGAATGAGTCGGCTGACGCCATCGTGCGCGTCGGCGCAGGCGCGCACACACTGGTCGCAGCGGGTACAGCGGTCGAGATCGAGAATCAGCAGGCTTTGCGCTTCCATCAAGCCCTGGTGGAGGAATTGATCGACTGGCACATCAGCGACCTGGCGCAGTCGCATGCGGTTTGCTTCCATGTGCTCGGCGGCTGCGTCTTCTAGCTTCTTCCGGATGTCCGGAAAACGTTCAAGCATGAGGCGAAAATCTTCCCCTGGAACGCGAACGACTTCCACGTGATCGAGCGCTGTGCAGGTGGCCATGCGCGGCGTATTAGTGAGAAATGCCATCTCGCCGAAATACGAGCCGCGCGCAAGATAGGCCAGCACGATATCGCCACCGGGGTGGTGCTGCGAAACTTTTACAAATCCGAGACGTATTAGATAAAAACTGTCGGCAGGTTCGCCCTGGCTGCAGATGATCTGGCCCGGCTGAAATCGTTGCAGCTCCACGCGGTCGCGCAGGTGCTCGATGAAATCCGGCGTCAGCGGTGCGAGCACGGGCACACTGCGCAGGTGCGAATCCAGCGCGCGCTTTTTGTAGTTGCGCTCCAGTTGCTCGCGGAAAGTTTTGTTACGCTGCATGATATCAAGCACGTTGCGCAACATTTCGAGCATGGTGCAATCGGTCTTGGCGCGCACGGTTGCCGAGCGCGGATAGTAGCTCATGCAGGTCATCTCGCCGAACAGTTCGCCTGGCCCGAGTTCGGCGATGGGATTTTGATAAGGAAGATCGACGGAGGCATCGATCGGAATAAACGGGCGGCTGCTTTCTTCGGAGCGCTGATCTTCTTGCCGGGAAGTCAGCATGCTGCGCAGCTTGCTTAGAAAGCCGTGCGATCCGCCCTCCGTCTTCACGTGCGCGATCGGACTTTGAAGGAAGACCTCGGCTTTGCCTTCGGTGATGTAGAAGGCTGTCGCACCGAAATCGCCCTCTCTGCAAATAATGTCTCCCGCTCGGAAGCGGCGTTCAACGATGGCATTGCGATTGAGTTCAAGGAACGTTCCGGAAACGTTCTTGAAAACCGGCAAAGTCAGGAGAACTTCGGGATCCACCGACTGGCCTTCGAGTTTTTGTCCAATGACGCGCTTGTTGGTTAGCGCACCCGTGGGACAGGAAACCATGCACTCGCCGCAGGAATGGCAGGAGGAAGTTCCCATGGGCAAGTTGTTATCGAAGGCCACGCCAGCTTGATATCCCTTGCCGCGGCGCGATAGCACCTGAAAGTGACGGATCTCATCGCAGCCCCGAATGCAGCGGTCGCATAGAATGCAGGCTTCATGGTCAACTGCAATGACAAGCGACGAATCGTCGTGTCCGCGCGGAATCGTGCGCTTGGGAAAGCGGGGTTGCGTGACTCCCGCTTGTGCTGCTCGACGCTCCAATTCGCAGTCCCCAGAGTGTTGCTGGCGGGCGCAGGGCGACGGGTGATCGGCCATTAGCAGCTCAAAAAGCGTGCGGCGAACATTGAGTACCGGCTCGGTGTTCGTCTTAACCACCATGCCGTTGTCCGCCTGGCGAATGCAGGATGCGGCATAGACTCGTTGGCCAACATCGACCACGCAAACACGGCAAACTCCGGCGGGGGTCTCGTTCTGCTGATGGCAAAGGGTAGGGATCTCGATGCCGTTGATGCGGGCAGCGTCGAAGATGGTGGTGCCTTGCGGAACCGACACGCCGACGCCATCGATCGTCAGTTGCACCTGTTTTGCAGATGTTGAAGTGCCCGCCCCATCCGGACTCATCGCCGCCCCTTTTACTGGCTGAAGCAAACTCCGCCGGGACAATGCCGGCGGCTCAAATGATCATCTACCACATTCGGAAAATGTTTTAACACCGATGCGATTGGAACCGGCACGACTTGGCCGAGTCCGCAGATCGACGCCAGCTTCATGGCCGAAGAAAGCTCGTCGAGCAGAGCCATATCTCCCGGTGAGCTCCGGCCCTCGGTCCAGCCCTTCAGCATCTCGACCATCTTTTGCGAACCCATGCGGCAGGGAACACACTTGCCACAGGATTCGTTGCGATAAAAGCGGGTGGCGTTCAGCGCCATATCCAGCATGCAGCGAGTTTCGTCGCAGACTACGATCGCCCCCGAGCCCACCATCGAACCGGCTTTGGCAACTTCGTTCCAATCGAGCGGGAGGGTCGCCATCGACGCCGGCAAATATCCCGAGGATGGTCCGGAAGGTGCGAAGCCCAGCAAAGCTTTGCCTCCAGGAATGCCGCCGGCCTTTTCGAACAGCAGTTCGTTATAGGTGATTCCCATGGGAACTTCGAAGATCCCGGGCCGAACCACGTCCCCGCTGATGCCGACGAATTTTGTTCCGAAAGCTCCGTTCTTGCCTTGAGCCTTGAACCACTCGGCGCCCTTGGTCAGAATCACCGTCGCCAGGCAGAACGTCTCGACGTTGTTGATCACGGTGGGCTTGCCCCACAAGCCGACGCTGACAGGGAAGGGCGGTTTATTTCTTGGTTCTGCACGTTTCCCTTCAATCGCCTCCAACAGCGCGCTTTCTTCGCCACAGATGTAGCCCCCGGGGCTGACGAAGATTTCGAGATCGAATGCCAAATCGCTGCCGAGGATCCGTGAACCCAGAAACCCGAGCTCATAACAGCGGTCGATTTCTTTCTGCAGAACTTCTTTGGGATATTCGTACTCGTGCCGGATGTAGAGAATTCCCTTGCGCGCTCCGGTAACCAAACCTGCGGTGATCATGCCTTCGATCACGAGATAAGGCACGTTTTCCATAATGCCGCGATCTTTAATCGTTCCCGGTTCGCTCTCGTCGGCATTGCAGACTACGTACTTCGGCGTCGCCGGCTCTTTGCGGACCAAGTCCCATTTGCTCCAGGTTGGAAAGCCCGCGCCGCCCATACCGCGCAACCCACCCTCTTTTAGGGCCGCGATAATTCCTTCCCAGTTGCGGGTTTCGACAAAACGACGGACCACGGTATATTGTCCGGTTCCGTCGTAGGGGTCGGAAACGACCGCCATGCGTTTGCTATCGTGAAAAGGCTCAGGAAGAGGTTTCCCTGACCGCGCATCCTGCGCCAGGGCTACTGCCTCCTGACTTTTTACGTGCGCGTAAATGCGGTCATTGATCATAACCGCGGGTGCTTGATCACAGCGGCCGAGGCAGGAAACGTCACGAATGCTGACTTCCTGGGCATCGACGCCACGAAACGACGTTTCCAGATGGTGCTTAACGGCGTCACCGCCAAGCAGATGGCAGCTCATGTCGGCACAGACGCGCACATCGGCTTTGGGCGGTGGGGTGAGATGAAAGTGGGGATAGAAGCTGGCAACCGCGTGGATGTGGCTGACCGGCACTTTAATCTGTGTCGCCAGCGCCTGCAATTGCTCGGCCGGAAGATAGCCGAAATCCCGTTGTATGGCTCTCAGTTGTTCAAACACAATGCCAGAGGCTCCGTTACTCTCGGAGTTCGAACTCTTCGAGGCAAAAGATAGGAGAGCGCGAATCGTATAGCAAGAGCCGCCTTCGTGTCCAGAGTAGATTGGCGATTGATTTCTTGGCGAATTCGTCGTATAACCATGCACCCCGGAAAAATTCAGTAAAGGGAAAGCGGCAGTTCCGGCCAGGCACCGTCAAGAAATGGGCGCGGTCTGCTGGCAGGGTTTCTCGAATCGGCGGAAAGGCACGTCCGGCAAGGAAAGACCGAGATCCGCGCGGCAGAACGCGAGCGCAAAGGAGAAGCGTGATGCACAAGCCCCAGCGGGCAGTGGCAATGGGACTGGTTCTCATCGTCTCGACTGCGGCTGCAGCCTTGGCTTCCGCCCCGATTGGGCAATCCCAGTTGCAAAGAGTGGATGTGTCGGATCAGGCCCAAGGGATTCAGGTACAAATCACGGCTCAGGGTCCGCTAGCCCCAAAATTGAGCACTCTGGATTCACCTTCGCGCGTGGTGGTCGCGCTTCCGGACACGGTCATGGCTACGCCGTACAGCCATATAGCCGTCAATAGTCCGCAGGTAAAAGCGATTCGCATCGGCAGCGACGGTGGGACGCCACCCACGACGCGGGTGGTCATCGATTGTGTTCAAACCTGCGGATATCAACAGTTGCCGGGCAGCACAAATCAAGTTGTTCTGAACGTCCGGGCGAATTCGCAAAACTCAACAGTTGCCCGACGGGAAGTTGCTGAGAATAAGCTCCCTGCCAACACGCCGGTAGAGGAAAAGCGATCGCTGCCAGATTCGTCTTCGGCGGTGCCAACAACTGCCGAGATCGCGTATTTTCAAAAAAGCGCGGTTGCCGGAAAGTACAACGGGCCCGGCGGTTGCGCGGCCAGCAGTTGTCACGGAAGCGTGCAGCCGAAAACTACTACCCGCATTTATCAGAACGAATACAGCATCTGGATCGGCCAGGATAAACACGCGCGGGCGTTCAGCGTGCTTCGCAATCCGACTTCCGTTCGCATCGGGAAAATTCTAAATATTGGCCCGCCGGACCAAGCGCCAAAATGCCTGGTCTGCCATTCACTTTACGTTCCAGCCGATCAGCGAGCCCAGACTTTCGAACTTGACGATGGGGTGAGTTGCGAGAATTGTCATGGCCCGGCGTCAGGCTGGCTCGGCCCGCACACAACCAAGGATTGGCCATATGCCAAGTCCCTTGAGTTGGGCATGTACGATACCCGCAATCTGGAGAAGCGGGCGGAGAAATGTCTAACTTGCCACCTGGGCACGCCGGAAAAGTTCGTCGACCACGAGATGATCGCGGCTGGACATCCGGACCTGACTTTCGAATTGGGTGTTTTCACCAATGCCATGCCGCCGCACTGGAAGATGCCGGAGCAGAATGATCCATGGCGGCAGGCGCAGGCTTGGGGCGTGGGGCAGGCTGTTCAGCTCAGGGAATCTCTGAATCGACTGGCCCGGCGCGCGAATGGTCCAGTCTGGCCGGAGTACGCGGAACTGGATTGCTTCGCCTGCCATCATAAGCTCACCGCACCGGAAGATAGCTGGCGGCAGGAGCGTGGCTATGCCGGACGCCGTCCCGGCAATCCGCCGTGGAATGAATCACGGGTGGTGGTGTTCCGCGATCTGATCGAAGAAATTAATCCGGGAGTGGTCGCGGAGTTCAATCAGGAGATGACGCAGCTCGCCGGGCTGATGAACCAGCTGAATGGGAATCGCGAGCAGATCGCGGCATCGGCGAACAAAGCGGCTTCACTGGCGGAGCAATTGAGCCGGTCGATTGAAAATCAGAATTATGATCAGTCACTAACTTTGCGGCTCATGCGGCGGGTGGCGCGGGATGGTGGATCGATTGCGTTCGAAGGAGAGCGCTCTGCCGAGCAAGCCACGATGACTCTGGACTCGTTATTCCGCGCCTACAACCAGAACGCAAAACCCGCGAATGCAACCGAAGTACGGGCGGCGATTGACGGTCTGTTTCAGCAGTTGCAGCAGGATCCTTCGGGGTATTCCGCGCCTCGATTTGCCGCGCAGATGCAGCGGGTGAGCGAAGTACTGGGGCGCTAAGGCGCCTGAACCGAGAAAGCGTGTACCTGATACGGGTCCAGCTTCACATAAAGGCCTTCTCGCATAATCGCAGCACGATCACTGATGAACTGCTTGCCAGTCAGAGCGTCGCGGTAGATACATTTCTGCGATGTTCCGCTATCAGTGCCTTGAACCATCCCTTGTGCTGCGCGATTGCCAAGGTTGACAACGATCACCGAACAGCCGTTCGCGTTGCGCCAGCGATAGGCGATCAGATCGTTGTTACTGTCATCCCCGGCAGGTCGTATCTCCAGAAGCTTCCAGTCCGCGTTGTGAAATATGTCGTCGTTGGCAAGGCTGAGGATCTGCTGATAAGCGACAAGCGTTCCGTGGTCTACCGGTTCCTCTGCTGCGCGAGCCAAGGGCATAGGCACGCGGATCTTTCTTCCTTCCAATTGGCCGTGGTGGTAGAAACGCATTCCGGGCAATGTGGATAGCAGCAGCGCCGCGGCAGCGCTCTTCCCACGAGGAAACGTTGCCGCTGCTCGTGGCTCGTCGTGGTTCTCCAGGAACCGAGCCAGCTTGTTCTGGTAGCCGACATCCGCAATCAGATGAGCCCGCACCTCCCTCGGAGATGAACCGACTAGCCGGTCGTAGAGGCGCTTGTCGTAGGTGAAGTTGAAGCCGAGTTGCTGCATCTTCCATTCCATGTCCCAATACACTTCGGCCAGCCACAAAAACTCCGGCAGTTGGGCAACCGCCTCCTGCCAGAACTCAGTTGCCGGCGCCGGCCACGAGGTCAAGAAGTTCCCCCAGGTCCGGCTGAATACTTCATTGGTCACCAACATGGCCATGTCGCAGCGCACGCCATCACAACACGAGGCAATAGTTTTAAGAACTTCGATCATTCCCGTGCGGCAATCGGGATTCAAGTAGTTGAGCTGGGCGACATCGCGCCAGGGCGCAAAGTAGGGATCTTTGCCGCGTGCAACACACACACTTCTTCCGTCGTCATTTTCCACCAGATAAAATGCGTCGGGATCGCGTCGAAAATCTTCCTGGCTTCCCAGAATGTAGCGTTCCGGATGCTCCCGCACCCAGGGATGATCGAAGCCAGTGTGATTGGGAACAAAATCGAGAATCAGCCCCATACCCCGGGACCGCAGCTTAGTCCGAACCTCGCGCAGATCTTCGAACGTGCCAATTCGCGGATCGGGAGTGTAGTCCTGAACCGAGTATGGTGATCCGACCACATCGTTTATCTCCCAACCTGGCAGGGCCGCATCAAACGCCGAAAATTCCGCGGGATTGGTGCGGAAGATGTTTCGTCCGATGGGGCTACGCCGCCACACCCCCATGAGGTAGACGAAATCGAAGCCCAGGCTGCGTAGCCGGTCCCAGTGCTCGTCCGGCACATCGCGAAGCGTGATTCGGCGGGCCGAGCCGGCCGAGAGCTCCTCCAGCCAGACCCAGGTGTTGATCTCGTAGAGATGGGGATGGGGCCGGTAAGAGAGTTTGCCCAAATTCTCAGTTTTGCGCATTGCTCAGTTTATAAAGGGATCAGCTCAAGAGTTTAATCGCAGACAGCGGATCGTGCCGACTAATTCCAACCTGTGAACCTCCAGCGTAAAACTTGCTGAATCGACCACCATGAGTCGGATACAATTTCGCACTCACGGTTCGGAGACCTCGAAATGCTGGCTACGAGAGCTTAGGAGGAAGGTTGCCAACTCGCAAGGCCACAAAATCGCGTGCACCAAGGACCAAGTCTAACTTGCCGAGTGCAGAACACGCTCGTCTCGCAGAGTTCCACGAGGGTGGTGTGCCGCCGTGGCGGAAATGGGGTCCGTACGTCAGCGAGCGTTCCTGGGGTGGCGTGCGGGAAGATTACAGCGCTGACGGAAATGCATGGGATTATCTCACCCACGATCAGGCACGCAGCAAGGCGTATCGGTGGGGGGAAGATGGCATTGCGGGAATTTGTGATCGCTATCAACTGCTGGTTTTTGCATTGGCGTTCTGGAACGGCCGTGATCCAATTCTGAAAGAACGGATGTTCGGGCTTTCGTGCAATGAAGGCAACCATGGCGAAGACGTAAAAGAATACTGGTTCTATCTCGATAACACGCCGACGCACAGCTACATGAAGATGCTGTACAAGTATCCGCAGCGAGAATATCCCTATTCGCGCCTCATTGAAGAAAGCCGCCGCCGGCAAGGACAAGCAGGCGAATTTGAGCTGCTCGATACCGGCATCTTCGACGATGACCGATATTTCGACATTTTCATCGAATATGCCAAGGCGTCGCCCGAGGACATTTGCATTCGGATTGAGGCATTCAACCGCGGCCCGGAGATGGCTGAACTTCATGTTCTGCCGCAGCTTTGGTTTCGCAACACCTGGGCATGGGCGGATCCGCCGAGCCCGGAGCCCCACATCAAACTCGGTCCTGCCGCTTCGAATTATCTCTCGCTCTTTGCCGACGATTCCAGCGCATTGCCGCTCACCAATCTACAACTGCATTACAGCCTCGGCCAGCGCTACTTGTACGGTCCGACTGGGGGGCGGGCATTGTTTACAAATAACGAAACGAACAGCGCTCGGCTTTACGGTCCTTCTGCCGTCAACCGCACGCCCTACGTGAAAGATGCGTTTCATCGCCACATCATTCACGGCGAACCGTGCGTGAATTTCCAGCATTTGGGCACGAAGGCATGTCTGCATTATTGCCTGCAGGTTCTGCCGTCCGAGTCCACCGTACTTCGCTTAAGGTTGAGCCCAGACGAAATCGCCCGGCCTTTGCAAGACGTCGACAAAATCGTGGCGGAACGAAAACACGAAGCGGATGAATTTTATGAGACCATCCATCCGCCCCGAGCTACCGAAGAAGAAAAGCAGATTCAGCGGCAGGCGTTTGCGGGCATGTTGTGGGGCAAGCAAATTTATCTGCTTGATGTCAATCGTTGGCTGGAGGGCGACAGCCATCCGCCGCCCGAGGGACACAAGCACATCCGCAATATTCATTGGCGGCACTTGAATTCCATGCGTGTGCTGTCGATGCCCGATAAATGGGAGTTCCCGTGGTTTGCCTCGTGGGACTTGGCGTTTCAGTGCACGACGCTCTCTCTGGTCGATCCGGAATTTGCCAAGGAAAATCTGTGGGCGATGTTGTTTGAACAGTTTCAGCATCCGAATGGACAAATTCCGGCGTATGAGTGGGAGTTCTCGGATCTAAACCCCCCGGTGCACGCGTGGTCGGTGTGGCGGGTTTATCAGAATGAGAAAATCCGCACGGGCAAA
>Ga0335073_10005181_pt1 | contig 18296 bp, 14 predicted proteins | sample Lox_Sample_22_FD_207093 | JGI IMG/M metagenome (GOLD analysis project Ga0335073, IMG submission 207093) | Soil microbial communities from Loxahatchee National Wildlife Refuge, Florida, United States - Lox_Sample_2.2 | ecosystem: Environmental > Terrestrial > Soil > Wetlands | place: USA... | reverse complement strand
AGCCCGCCCGGCTATCCCCGCCGGGGCATGCTCCGAGCTCGGAGTAGAACCACCCTGATTCAGCCGCACCCGCAGCGGCATGTGCGGATGTGGCGAATGCGCTGGGCCGGGTCGGCAGAGATGGCTACGGTGATGGGCGTGGAGGAGGGCATGTTCAATTCGCGCCCGGCCCGGGCGCTGAAGGCGGACGTGGCAGTGATGCTTGACCGCGTCCGCGATGAATTGCCGGCCATCCAGGAATTGTGGCCGCGGTTTGAGCGCCTCGTGGGTCTGCGCGGGCGCCGGATATACGCGATGGTCACAGCGGGGACGTACGCGGCCTGCACTGCGGTCAGGGAAGACGATGACCCTGCACACCTCGGGCTGGACACGGCGATTCTGCCCGGCGGCTGGTACCTACAGGCGCGGATCGCCGGAGAACCGCCTGGGCTGTATGAGCGCATCGGCCCTGCCATGGAAGCACTCGAAGAACTGGCATCCCCGGCTGACCCCGCCCGCCCCCTCATCGAGTACTACCAACGCCACGACGTGATCGAGCTTTGGGTTCCGATCCTCGCTAACTGCTGAGCAGATCCGCCATGCGGCATGTGCGGATGTCTGCAACGGGCAGGATGGACCGGATTTGGGGGATCGCTCAGTTCGCCATGTGGTTAACTGCCCGAGCGCGGCGTTCTTGAGAAGAAGCCGTTGATGGAAACCCCGCCTCCAAGTCGTGGTGGGCGCCGGAACAATGATGGCCGGCTCAGTGAGTGTTGCCGCTTCCCCGCATCGGGGCTCCGGGCGGTGTCACGGTGGAAGCTGATTTCACCGGCGGGTATCCGCTCCGACTCGCGACGGCCGGCTGCGTTCTTATATGACCTCTGCCGGGGCGGCACGCGGCGGGGAATCGAATTGACGGGGACCCGGGAGTGACCGAGGGTTCGCAGAGGCATATGAGCGAGCTGCCGCGAAAGCGGCGTGTGAAATCCTGCTCGAGGACTGGGCTCTCCGGACCTGGCGCGAGGTTGGAGCATGCGCCACTGTCACAATCTTGATTGTGCGTTGTTTGCTCTGAGGCCGGTTCTCAGTGCCTGACCGCGAACAGCCGCCAGGGGCCCGGGACTCCCCTCAGTTCGTGCTCGCCGCGGTCGTCGAAGGTCACGCCCGATCCGGCGACGAGGTCGACCACGGTGCGCGAGACGAGGACTTCTCCCGGCGCGGACCGGGCGGCAACCCGCGCGCCGATGTGCACCGCTATCCCGCCGATGCGATCGCCCATCAGCTCGACCTCACCGGTGTGCAGCCCGGCCCTGACCTCGATTCCCAGGGTGCGCACACGGTCACATACCGACAGGGCACACGAAATGGCCCGCCCAGGGCCATCGAACGTGGCCAGGAACCCGTCCCCGGCGGTGTCGATCTCACGTCCGCGATGACGGCTGAGCTCTTCTCGCACCAGCCGATGGTGCTCGTCGAGAACCTCGTGCCATCGCCGGTCCCCCACCGACGCTGCGGTCTGCGTCGATCCGACGATGTCGGTAAACAGGACCGTTGCGAGCACCCGGTCGGCTTCGATGGCCGGCCGGCTGCCGGTCACGAACTCCTCGACCTCGGCGACGATGCGGTCGGCGTCGCCGAGGAAGGGGATGTGGTCAATGCCGTCGAGCTCGACAAACCGGGCGGCGGGAATGCGAGCCGCAACCGCGCGTCCCTGCCCGGCATCGACGACCCGGTCACCGCTTCGGTGCAGGACCAACGTGGGTACCTGGATATGGGGCAGGACACGCCGGACGTCGACCTGGCCGAGTATCTCGGCCAGTTCCCGCCACTCTCCGGGTGAGGCCCCCAGTCGTTCGAACCGAGCCCACCAGCGTCTGAAGGAGGGATCGTGGCCGGGGCCCTGCAGATCCAGGTTCCGGCCGGTCCCCATCTCCGTGGTGAACCGGTCGAAGAAGCGGCGCTGCTCCTCCTCGGACCGGCCATAGGGCCAATCGCGCGCCCGGACCGACCGGGCGAAAGGAGCATAGAGCACCAGGCCCCGGGTACGGTCCGGGTGACTGGCCGCGAACAGCATGGTCATGGCGGCGCCCCGCGCCCCGCCGAACACGACAGCGCTCTGGGATCCAGCTGCGTCCATCACGGCACCGACGTCGCCCATCTGCAGTTCAACGGTCGGCGGCTCCGGACCCCGGTCCGACAAGCCCACCCCGCGCATATCGAACAAGATCAGCCGGGAGAACCTCGCCAGACGGTGGAGAAAACGAGCCCAGGCGGGCCACTCCCACATGACATCGAGGTTGGACCAGATGCCGGATGTGTACACCAGATCAACCGGACCGTCGCCGATCACCTGGTAGCCAATGTAGGCCCCGTTACTCAGCGCATAGCGAGGCTCAGGAAGCTCTGCCATGTCCCGTTCCGCGCACAGGTCGACCCCGGCAACTCACCACTGCTGATCCCGCCACCAGACGATCCCTTCCCGCGCACGTCCAGCCGCCTGGGAGCTGGCCAGTCCAGGCGGCTTCCGTTCAGGAGACCCACGCCCATCGCGCTCCGGCCCGCCGCTTTGACAGGCCTGCGGCCAACAGGCACGCCGCGATCGGCTCGCAGCCCTAAGGGCAACAGATTGCCCGATCTAAACGAATTTCGCACTCACAACGACCGGCACCGGGCCCGCCCTCCACGACTATCGCAGCTGCCACCGGCCGCCGGCCACGCCCGGCAGTCCCCACCACCGCCGCGGCTTGACGGTGCTTCGCTCGCGCCTCGATGACGCAACAGCGCCTGGCCGGCCAAGGTCAGGAAAGCGCCCTAGCGACTTCGCCGACGCGAGCGCCGCGAACCGCGACATGCCCCCCTCGCCTCAGATGCAGGCGTCCCCGCGGGGACTTCACACAAGTGCCGCACGCGTCCCCACGAAGACACTGGCAGCCGCTACCCGGCCACCGGGCTGGAAGGCAACAGCAGGACTGCCCAATCGGCGGCATGTGAGTATCTCGCGATTTCCGCTGTCCCGGCGCGATGATCATCACGGATGATAGGGGCATGACGAGCATCCAGGACCCCGCCAGCATGATGGCCGAAGGCGCCGCGATACTCGCCCGTGAGCTTCACCTGCCGGGTTTACATTCGAGCTGACCAGCCACGGGCGCAGCTCCGGCGGCAATTTCGCGACGGGCCGGTTCACCCGGGGCGACCAGTACCTGGAGATTCATTTCCGGCATTCACTGGGAACTTGTCACGTACGGGTGGGGCGATAGCCAGCTAAGCCACGCTGACTACCTGGCCGGGCTGGGACAGGCTGGCACCTACCCGGGCTATGGCACCGACCCCCTGAACGGTTTCCGTCACCTGGCCCAGGACCTGGCCGGCCCGTTGTCAGGCTTCCGCGACGGCGATCGCGACGGGTACGAACGCAGCCTGCAGGCAGCGAAGCAGCCACGCCGCAGGACTCTTCCGTGAAGCCCGCTTTCGGGAGCCTCCCTTGGCGACCATCAGATCATCGCGGCAGATGAGGATGGGAGTGCAGGCGCATCCATCAGGACTCCTGACATAGAGATAAAGATCATGCAGTGCCGGGGTGGGATTTGACTTCGTAGCGCAGGACGAGCCCGGTGCCGGGATAGCAGGCCTGGGCTTGGCTGAGCTGGTCGCACAGCGCCGCGAGGGCCTGGGTCCGGCGCGGGGCGGTGAGCGGGTCGAGCCGGATGAGCAGGTCGCGGTGGCCGGGGATGATGTCGCCGGAGGCGGTGAGGGCTTCGCGGATGAGGGCGTATGCTTCGTCGCCGGCGCGGGCGTAGTGGCCGTCCAGGGCGCGGGCCAGGGCGGTTTCGGCGTTGTAGGCGGCCATCCGGATGGCGTGGGTGATCTGCTTGACCTCGGCTTCGAGCCGGACCATGTCCGGGGCGATCTCCGCCAGGCGGATGCGGGCGGGGATGGCCGCCGCGACGTCCTGGGCGGCCTGGAGCCCGGCCCAGGCGGCTTCGGCGGGGGCGTCCAGCGCGTTGATCATCTGGTTGGTGATCAGGGCCGGCTGGCCGGGCGCCGGGTTGCGCAGCGCCGCCAGGCTGGCATCGCGCTGGGCCTCGGCCGCGGCGGCGAGGATCTCAGCGCGGCGGACCTGGGCGGCGGCGGCTTTCTTCGCCGGGTTCGGGACTTTCCGGTCCGGATCGTCGGGCGTGGCGGCGTGGGAGTCCAGGGCGTCCAGGGCGAAGTGGGTGCGGGCGTAGCGGAAGTAGTTCTCCTCCCGCCACCGCGACGTCAGCCGCCAGCAGACCTCCCCGGCGGCCAGGTCGGTGCGGGAGGTCAGCGCGTGGATCTGCCGGGTCCCGCCGCCGCGGGCGGGCACGCGGCGGGTGACCTGCCGCAAGGAGACCGGCTGCCCTTTGCGCGGCCCCTCGCTGATCGTCAGCGTGACCGCGGTGTCGGCCAGGTCGTAGGCATGCTCCCGGCCCCGGTCATCGGCGCAGGTGATGGCGGTGAACGCGTCGGCGGGCAGGTCGGGGGCCGGGCCCTTGCGCCAGGTGAGCAGGCCGGACCCGGCTTCGGTGATGTCGGCGAACAGGGCCGGGGACCAGCCGCCCCGGTCAAAGCACACCGTCACCCGCCGCCCCGCGCCCACGACCTGCCGCAGGTCTGGGAGCAGCCGGCGCAGCTCCCCGGCCAGCGAGTCGGACGGCTCGGCGGCCACCACGAACACCGGATCGCCGTCCTGGCCGGTGACCCAGGTCTCCACCGTGGCCGGAGCGGGGAACTTCAGCCGCGCCACATGGGTCTTCTGCACGGTCCGGGTCCCGTAGTACACGCGGGCGTGCCCGTCGACGTGCAAGAACCCGAGCGTGTCCGGCCGGGCCGCCGCGTGCCGGCGGGCCAGCGCCATGATCAGGTCCGCGGCCCGGCCGGCCGCGGCGAGCTCGCCGAGCTTGCGGCGGATCGTCTTGACCTCCGGTGCCCGGTCCAGCCCGAGCGCCCGGCCCAGCGCGCCGGGCGGGACCCGCGTGGCGCCCTCGGCCCTCGGCTCGCCGGCCAGGGCCAGGAACACCAAGGCCAGCAGCGTGGCGGCCAGCCCGTAATACCCGTCCTTGAGCCGCCCGTATACCTCTTTGGCGGCGTCCAGCAGCCCGGTGCCCTCCAGGGCGGGCAGCGCCAGCAGCAGCCCGGCCAGCGGATACCGGGCGCCCGGGATGAACACCGGGACGGCGCCCTCGCCTAGCAGCCCCCACCGGGCCAGCGCCCGCTCGCCATCACGCGGAACCGGATCCGGCAGCACCGGAACCGCCGCACCTAGGTCTTGCTCATCTTCTCCCGCGACCAGGCCGCCGCTGCCCCCGGCGGCCCCGGCCACCGCACCCTGCCCGCGGGCGGTCACCCGGCCCAGCGCGTTGCGCACGCTGAACGTCGACACCCCGGTCGCCGCGGCGATCTCGCCCAAGGTCGCCCCCGCCGCGTCCAGGTCCCGGATCCGAGCCGCCAGCTCCCGCGTCAGTTTCGAGGCGCCCTTCGGGCCCCGCCGCGAGGGGACCAGCCCGGCTACCCCGCCCGCGGCCAGCGCCTGATCCCACCGCCACACCGTGACCGGGTCCACCCCGAACGCCGCCGCGGCCTGCGCCTGGCTGACCGCGCGCAGCCGGACCAGCTGCACCGCCGCCAGCCGCCGGCCCGCCTCATCCCCGCCATCCCAGGCGAAGGTGGCCAGCCCGTGCACCGACACCAGCCCGCCACCGCCGCCGCCGGTGACCAGCCCGACCCCGGGCGCGATCTCCGCAGCCCCGGCGGGCAGCAGCGGCAAGGGCAGCTGGGTCAGCATCCCTGCCATCATCCACCCCATCCCGGCCGCCCTGTCACTGCATAAATTTTCTCAGGAACCGGTCGGCCGAGACCCCGCGACACGCCGGAAAACACCGAGAAAACGAGCAATAAATCCAGGTCAAGGCCATGCCGGAGTCCAATCACACCCCGTCAGCGAGCCGCCATGTCAGGAGTCCTGATCCATCTGCGCCGGGGCGCCGCGGCAAGGGCCGACTGAAATGTCCGGCCCTCCCTGTAGGTTGCTGAGCATGGACTGGAAGATCGAACTTGTTGCTATACCGGTGACCGATGTTGACCGCGCCAAGAAATTCTACGTGGAACGGGCCGGCTTCCACACTGACCACGACTACCAGGTAACCGAAACGCTACGTTTCGTGCAGCTCACGCCTCCTGGTTCGGCATGCTCAATCGTCATGGGGACCGGCATTACCGAGATGGCGCCGGGCACACAGAAAGGCGTCCAAGTTGTCGTGGCGGACGTCGAGGCGGCCCGGCGGGAACTGATCGAACGCGATGTGCAGGCCAGTGACGTGGACGTTCAACCGTGGGGCTCGTTCGTCACCTTCAGCGACCCTGACGGAAACACGTGGGCTCTCCAGCAACTGCCGCCACGACCGTAGAACGCCTACGCCCCGTCACGCAAACACGCGCAGCGCGGCAGAAGCGGACAGTGTCTGTTACGTAGCAGCGACTGCGTTACTAAGAGCTTAGTATTCGCTCCCGAGGTGACTATCTCGTTCACCGAAGACGATCCTGCGCCATGCGTTCTTCCATTCTTCTATCAGGTCTGATGACTCACCGCAGGCTTCAGCGAATGCAACTACTAGCCTGTATGACGGCAGTCTTTCCCCATGCCTCAACGCCTCACTCAACGTGCTGGCGGCGAAGGCTCCGCGCTTGCTGGCAAGCTTCCGCAAGGCGGGTTTCCCGTACCAGATATGAAGCCGGTTCATAGCCTCTACTAGCTGAGCGGTCGTGCTGATCGCCTGCGGATTCGGCCGCTCGGGAAGCACACTATCTCCGGTAGCTTTCAGTGTCGTGCTATGCGGATCCACGGTGAGCCGACTGTCTTGCGAGAGATGCCTTGCTCGCTCTATGTATATTCTCTGCCAGTCCGCGACACTCCGCGGCAGACTGTTCGATTTTTGGGTGTCATTCCATCGTTTCTCCCAAGCGTCCGTGTCTCCTTGGCAGGCTTCCACAAATGCCTTGGTAACCTGCAAGGACGGCAGGCGGTTTCCGCTAGCTGCCTCGGATAGGACGGACGCGGAGAAGTGCGTACGACGGGACAGCTCACGGTAGGAGATACCTCCGGCTTGCTGTCGGAGTTCACGCAATCCGAGCGCGAACTCCGACAGCGGCCCGTGGTCCCGGCTAATAGGTTTTTCGGGACGTGCCACGATGCTCAGCGCTTCCGGCCGATACCTCGCCTGCGGGCTACGCCGGCACTGGTGCACCAAAGATCATGGAACTCCCTTGCAAAAGCAAGCGCCAGACACGCACCCATGCCATGGGGAGTAGGGATCACAATGATGATTATGACGACGATAGCGATCCTCGTAGGCCACTGCTCGCGGATACCAGGGCGAGCTGGCCGGGATTGCCGAACGCATGAGCAGTCAGTATGTGGCATTTTGCGCCCTCCAGATGAAGCTTCTGATTGTCTTGTTTGACCGGACGACTTGGTACGTGCTGTTGGTCTGTCCAGACCCGGAGGTTGCACCCCACCGTGGCCTGAACTTAGGTGTCCTACGGTCCCACATCCAGGTTCTGTCCGCAGGACATTTCTTAAAGGCCGATCAACGGTTACTGGCTGCATGAATCATCCAAGAACGTGTAGTTATAGACTGGTTAGCCGCGAACATCCCTACGCGCAAGGCCGTAGTGACGGTGCGCTTACCACTTAGAGCACGGTGATCATCAGCAAGCGGCAGTAATAGCGTGTTAGCAGAACCGTACGGCAGTGTTCGCTAGCGTTCGGGATCATGCGGTTAACGGGATTGCAGTGAAGGATTGCTTGCTGTTGGACTCATCCGCTCAATACCGCATATGCCGGAATTGCGAGAGCATTCCAGGCCAGTCGGCTAGGATGAGCCAAACCTCCCGGATGCTGCTGTCTCTGACCGGACGCACTACGGGTAGTGGAGGGGCCCCCGTTGCACCGGGGGCCCCTCGCCAGTCTTTGACGAGAGCTCCTTCTGGCCGCTACCTTGCGTATTGTGGTTCCCGCTTGGTCATGCCTACCACCCGGAACCTACGCTCATCGGCATGAGTGAGGGTCGGCAGCCGCGCTGATCGTCCCGGTCTGCGCGATGCGAACGTGCGCTGAAGAGCTGTACTACTCCTGCTGAGAAGGCCCGGCGGAGTCCTGCGCGGTCATCCCCTCATCGCCGACCTGCTGGCTTATGGTGTTGGTGTCGCCCTGCCCCTGCTGGGGGAGCAGGCCAGATATCTCCAGGTACAGCTGTTCCGGATAGGGCAGGTATCTGACCTTGCGAAACGGCTGGTGCCGGCTAGCGGAGGTGACGATGAGCGTGCCGTACCCGAACAGCCGGCCCAGAACAGTGCGCTGAAGCGTCAGACCCGTCACCTTTTCCAAGGGCATGAATGCGGCCGTGCGGATGAGCAGCCCGCTGGTGAGCACCATCCGCTTATCGGTCACGATGAGATAGCTGACCGGCCAGGCTGCCAGGCGGCGCAGGAAGTACAGCGGGACGAGCAGGTACCCTCCCCAGACGATGTCCGGGCGCGGCGAGCGGACGCTCAGTTTCCTGACCGCCACCAGGCCGCCGCAGGCCAGGACCAGGGGCCCGGCCAGCGCTGCCGGATGCATGCGGACCGCAATGACAGAGCGCTCATCTGGCAGCAGATACCGGTCCACTGACGTCGGCAGCCCGCTCTGTGCCGGGCTTACCTGCCTCATTCGCCCTCCCGCAGGCTCGTACGTGATACTCCGTTTCCCTATCGTGACCCTACGCCGACAGCGGCCTGCCCAGCTCCGGAACCGGTGTTCACGCCCAGCCGCTCAGACATCTCGATCGACAAGATGTCCGAGGCGGTGAAGCGATTGCAGGCGTCAGCCCGGTTACCGCCGCCGTCAAGGAACTCGAACAGGCCGCCGGTAAACGGCGGAAGTTCTCCTCTCCCGAGGCCGGCTCCGAAATAGAGCCGCAGGTCTGCACAGGCCTGGTCGGCTTCAAGGATCTTCGTCAGCCGACCGACGTCCAGGTCGTGGCGTCGTCTTCCTGGCATGTCAACCTGCCGCTTCCCATGCCCTTTCTGCATCCTGGCATATCCCGTCACATCGAGGCCTATAGTGTGGAAAAGGAGGAACTGTCAAGCGGGAAACCGATAGTCATTTCATTCAGCAGAATCAGATGTACTTGGACAGGTGAGCATCTCTGCGGTCAGCTGTTCGGGTCGGCCGTGCGATGCATTACAGTCCATGCCTGCAAGAGCAAGAGGCGTTACCTCAGGTTTCCAGCTCAAGGACACACGAGCCTGTATGGTAAACATTGATCGCATCAGCCCTTTGCAGGGCTGCTGGCCGAGGGTCTCGGGGCCTGAGGCTGATGCTGTGCGGGTAGCGCGTCCGGGCCATGTAGTCCCCGGCGCCCGGTCATGCGTTGAATGGGTGTGGGCACCCAACGACTGGACTTCGCGGAGTTCTACCGCAGGTCTAAGGATGAGTGCCTGTTCACCGTCCTGTTGAGTGTCGGTGACCGTGACACGGCGCAGGAGCTTGTGGACGAGGCTTTTGCCCGGGCCTGGGCGTCCTGGCGCACGGTCCGCAGGCATCCGGCGCCAGCGGCGTGGGTGGTCCGGACTTCGCTGAACGCGAACATTTCCCGGTGGCGGCGCCGCCGCCGGGAGGTATTGGTGCCCGACCTTGGCGCGGTCGCGGACTTGCCTGCCGCCGAGGGGGCGTCCGACGGCCCGGTGGATGCCCGGATCATGGCGGCCCTGCTGCGGCTTCCGGCCCGGCAGCGGCAGGTGGTCGCGCTGCGCCTGGTCCTCGACCTGGACACCGGCCGCGCCGGGGAGGTTCTTGGCATCACACCCAGCGCGGTCAAGGCTCATCTGGCCCGCGCCATCGCGTCGCTGCGCGACGACCTTATGCCCGAACGACAGCAGGAGAGACCATCATGAACGACGAAGAACTGATCATCGCGGTGCGGGAGCAGCGAACCAAGGTCCATTCGGCCACCTCGGTGGAGCAGATCATCAGCCGGGGCCGTGCGGTGCGCGCCCGACGCCGGATTCCGGGCGTGGCCGGAGCGCTGGCCGTGGTGGCGGGTGCAGCAGTTGCCGTGACCGCGCTGGTATCGGCCAGCCACCCGGCCAGCCATCAGCCCAGCGCGCAGCTGGCCGCCTGGACGGTCGTCAAGCAGGCTGACGGCAATATCTACGTCACCATCCGCCAGTTCCGCGATCCGGCTGGGCTGCAAACCAGGCTGCGCGCGGATGGCGTCCCGGCCAGTGTCACCTTCACCGGCCAGCGGAACCCAGCCTGCCAGCCGTACCCCGGGACGGGCCTCATAGGGAAGGTCATCTCGGTCCGCCAGGAAGACCAGCGCCCCGTCACGATCATTAACCCCTCGGCCCTGCCAAGCGGCGCCGGGCTCCAGTTCGCCAGCAGCGTCCAGCGCCAGGGCGCCGTCCCAGGAGTCGGGGTGGACCTGGTGCAGGCCAGCCCGCAGTGCACCGGCAGCTGACCCGCCCGGCCGATCACCGCGACTGTGATCAAGTCGCCGCCGAAGGGCCGTGAAAGTAGACATGCGGCCCTTCGGTTCTCTTTGGCCCGTCGCATGGTCTGCGGCCAATTCCTCGCAGACGCCTAACCCACGTGAGTGGCTGCCGGGTCCATGGCCGGCGCAGCCGATCGCGTGGACGGCCCGGGAGGGCCGCCATTGACGCGGCAGGTCGCCTGCATGCAGGCGCGCTCGCCCGGGCAGCCCAGGGACACCCTGGATCCCCGGCACCACATAGCCCCGTGCCAGCACGCCAGTTACGGTACGGCGCCGCACTGACGGCGCCGCCGGTTACTGTAGCCGCATGCCATCACGTCCAGCGCGCCCCCAGCTGGGCCTGTTCGATAACCCGGCCGGCGCCTTCAGACTCGACGAACTCACTGAAACCGTGCGCGCCCTGGAACGCCAGCGGCCCGGCCGGGCCGTCGATGAGCTCTCCCGCGCCGTCTTCGCCGAACTCGCCATGAAGCGGACGCGGCGCTCCGCCGAGCTCGTCGCCGAGGCAATCCGGCTGGCCCGGGCCAGGGAGCCACACGGCGAGATCAGCGGCTCGCGGTGGCAGGCCAGCACAGCCGAGGCCCGGACCTGGGCGCTGAACGCAGGCTTCGAGATCGGCGCCGACGGCAGCATCCCGGAGCAGGCGATCACGGCATACAACCAGACACATCCCGACCACCCGTACTGAACCGCACGCGCACGAAGACACGAATGCCGCAACGCGCTGATGTGCCTGCCTGCTGCCGGGGCTGGCCGCCGCAGGGTCACGGCCAGCCGCGGGACGCCGAGCACGGTATGCGCGGCGAAGCGGGCCCGGTGTCGGCGGGCGGGCAGGGTGTGCAGTTCGCCCAGCCATTCCTCGCGCCATCGGGCCTGGGTGTCCGGGGGCAGCAGTGCGGCCATGGAGGTGAGCAGGCGGCCAGACGCCGAGCGGACATGCCGGGTACGGCTGAGCGTGGCGGAGGCGAGTGCTTCCAGCTCGGACCCGACCGTCTCCAGGTGCAGCAGCCGGGCGGCCGGCACGAAGACCTCGCGTGCCTCGGTAGCCTTGCGGAACTGCTTGCCCGGGGAAACGAACGCCACGGTGCGCATGTTGTGCAGCCGGTCCGCGATCTTGATCGCCAGAACCTAGGGCTGGCGTGTCGACCCCGCGGGAGCAGATGAGCGACGCCAACCCGGACCAGCCGCCGCCTCCGAAACGGGAGCGCGACGCCGCCGCATGACCCGAAGGGCTGAGCCGGATCAACCGCGATGGCCGCAGACAGCGCGCTCCGCTGGAGCATGGACCAGTGCCCGGCACCGGTTCAGCGGAGAAGGCCGGTTCCAACGTTCCGCCTGACATCGCGTTAGGAACCTGGAGCACAGGATTCATGAAGGGCCTGGTCGAGCTACAGGCCGAGGTTGCGGGCGATGATTTCTTTCTGGATCTCGGTGGTGCCGCCGAAGATGGACTGCACGCGGCTGTCGGCCCAGAACCGGCCGACCAGGTACTCGCGCATGTAGCCGTAGCCGCCGTACAGCTGGACGCAGCGGTCGGTGACGCGGTTGCAGAGCTCGGTGTCCCACCACTTGACCATGGACGCCTCGTCGGTGCTCAGCCGGTCCGCGCAGTGCTCCATGATCGCGCGGTCGGTGAACTCGCGGGCGACCGCGATCTCGGTGGCCATCTCGGCCAGCAGGAACTTGTTGTGCTGGAAGCTGCCGATCGGCTGGCCGAACGCCTGGCGCTGCTTGCAGTAGGCCAGCGTGTCGGCGAAGGCCTGTTCGGCGATGGCCAGCGCGGTGACGCCGATCGTGACGCGCTCGCGGGGCAGGTTCTGCATCAGCGCGACGAAGCCGCCGCCTTCCTCGCCGAGCAGGTTGGCCGCCGGCACCCGGACGTCGGTGAAGAACAGCTCCGAGGTGTCCTGGGCGTGCATGCCGAGCTTGTCCAGGTTACGGCCGCGGGCGAAGCCGGGCATGCCGCGCTCGACCACGAACAGGCTGATGCCGCGGGATCCGGCGGTTCTGGGGTCCGGGTCGGTGCGGGCCACCACGATCACGATGTCGCCGAGCTGGCCGTTGGAGATGAACGTCTTCTGGCCGTTCAGCACGTAGTGGCCGCCGTCGCGGACCGCGGTGGTGCGGATCCCCTGCAGGTCGCTGCCGGCCCCGGGCTCGGTCATGGCGATGGCCGCGATGAGCTCGCCCGAGCAGTAGCCGGGGAACCACCGCTCCCGCTGCTCGGGCGTGCACAGCCGGTCCAGGTACGGGCCGATCATGTCGTTGTGCAGCTGGAACATGGGCCCGCTGGCGCCGGCCCGGGCCAGTTCCTCGTTCAGGATCACGTAGTACCGGTAGTCGGGGTCGCCGCCGCCACCGTACTTCTCGTCGATGTGGATGCCGAGCAGGCCGGCCCGGCCCGCCGCCAGCCAGACGTCACGGGACACCACCCCGTCCCGCTCCCACTGCTCGTGATAGGGCGTGATCTCCTTCGCGATGAAGGCCCGCACCATGTCACGGAACGCGTCGTGGTCCTCGGTGAAGATTTCGCGCTGCATTGGCTTGTCCTCCAGGAAGATCGTACCCGCAGCATATTGTGAAAGAGTTGCTTCGAAAGTACTCTTTCACGTATGGAGGATGGGGCGGCGGGGCGTATGGAGGATGGGGCGGCGGGGAAGGGTATTGAGCCGGGGATGCCGGGGAATCCGGTCAGGCTGACCGACCCCAAGATGATGCGGGCGCTGGCGCATCCGGCCCGGATCGCGATCTGGACCCATATCGCGATGCGCGGGTCGGCTACGGCGACCGAGTGCGCGGAGGTGGCGGGGCTCTCCCCCTCGGCGTGCAGCTATCACCTGCGGACGCTGGCCCGGTACGGATTCGTCGAAGAAGACCGGGCGGCTGCCGCCGACGGGCGCGAGCGGCCGTGGCGGGCCCGGCTGCTCGCCCTCACGCTCAGGGAGGGGCCGGACGAGCCGGCGGCCGGACGGCTGGCCGGCCGGCTGCTCGCGGAGAGCTTCCGGGACGCGGCGGAGGAGACCCGCGCCCGCTACCTGGACCGCAAGTCCGAGTATCCGGCGGACTGGCAGGACGCCGCGGGCGAGACGTTCAGCGTGGCCCACGTGACAGCCGGCGAACTGAGCGACCTGCGCGCCAAGGTACTGGAGGTCATGGCCCCCTACATACGGCTCGACGAGGCCGAGCGGTCGCCGGGCGCGCGGCCGGTGCGGATCATGCTCGACATGTTCCCGTGGTTCCGGCCGGAGGAAGCCACATAAGCCGGCCGGGGTCGTTGCGGTCCGGGCCGCTGGGGGTACGGAGCTTCCGGCTGCTGGCCGGCGGGCAGTTCACCTCCACGATCGGTGACTACTGCTACACAGTGGCCCTGCCCTGGCTGGTGCTGTCGAACCGGGGCGGGACGATCCCGCTGGGCACCGTACTGGCCTGCTACGGCGTGTCGCGCATGGCGCTGATCCCGGTGGGCGGGGTACTGGCCGACAGGGCGGGGCCGCGCACGGTCATGCTTGCGGCCGACGCGGCCCGGTGCGTGCTGGTGGCGGCGATGGCCGTGCTCGCGGCCCGGCATACGGACTCGCTGGCCATCCTGGGACCGGTGGCCGCGTGCATCGGCGCGGGCGAGGGCCTGTTCATCCCGGCGTCGTTCGCGATCATGCCGTCGCTGCTGGACGAGAAGCGACTGGCGGCCGGCAACGCGATATCCACCGCGGCGGTGCAGGCCGGATCGCTGCTCGGGCCGGCCCTGGGCGGCGCGCTGGTGGCCGCCACGCAGTCGTCGACCTGGGCCTTCGGTATCGACGCCGCGTCGTTCGCGGTCTCGGCGCTGACGCTGACGCTGATACCCCGCCGGCCCGCAGCCGGGACCCGGGGCGCGGCCGCGGTGCAGGGCGCAGCCGGGGTGAGCGCGGACGGCAGCGGCGAGAGCCTGCTGAGCTTCCTGAAGAGATCGCGGATGCTGCAGGTCCTCCTGGTGGTGGTCATCGCGGCGAACCTGGCCGGGGGCGGGGAGGGTGAGGTGGCGCTGCCCTCGCTGGCGCACGCCCGGTTCGGAGCGGCCGGCTACGGGGCGCTGCTGGCCTGCACGGCGGCCGGCGCGGTAATCGGGACACTGGCCGCGGCGCGCACCGGCGGGCTGCGGAGGCCGGTTATGTTCGCTTCGGCCGTCTTCTTGGTCAACGCGGCGGCCGACGCGCTTGTCCCGTACCTGGGCGGGGAGGCCGGGGCGGCCGCAATGCTGTTCGTGGCCGGGGCCGCCAACGGCCTGGGCAACGTCACGGTCCTGACCGCGACGCAGAAGTGGGCGCCTCCGGCGCTGCTGGGCCGGGTGATGAGCGCGATCATGCTGTGCGCGTTCGGCAGCTTCCCGCTGTCGGTGGCGGTCTCCGGGGTGCTGATCCGGCACATCGGGCCGTCGCTGTTCTTCCCGATCGCGGGCGCCGTGGTCGCAGTGGCCATCCTCGGCGGGCTGACCCAGCGGGAGTTCCGGGAGTTCGGCATGGGGCCCCGCGAGCCGGAGGGCGCGGCATCGACTGGACTGAGGAGCGACGAAGGAGCGACGAGGGAAGCCGATGCGTCAAGAGCGCCTGGAGGCGAGTGGGGGTAGTAGAGCGAGCGGGACGGCAGAGCGAGTGGGGGTAGCAGAGGCTGGTACCACCGTCCGTTCGGTAAAAGAAAAAGGCCGCAACGGGGTGCGGCGGGGGGCGTGCGGTACGGCGGGAGGCCGGGATCAGGCGGCGCGGGTGTTTAAGGCAGCACTGGGCTCACGCAAATAAGCGGCCCACTGGGGGTCGCCGTCGTGCTGTGCGCCCACCAGTCTCCAGTGGGCGCCGCGTGGTACTGCCGGTGGTACCGCCAGCGTCCAGCCGAGTTCCTCGAGCAGGCGGTCGGCCTTGCGGTGGTTGCAGATGGTGCAGGACGCGACGCAGTTCTCCCAGGCGTGCTGGCCGCCGCGGCTGCGGGGCACCACGTGGTCGATGGTCTCCGCGCGGCGGCCGCAGTAGGCGCAGCGGTAGTTGTCGCGGCGCATGAGCGCGGCCCTGGTCAGCGGGACCCGGTTGCGGTAGGGCACCCGGACGTAGCGGCTGAGCCTGATCACCGACGGCGTGGCCAGCGCCACCGACGCCGCGTGCAGGACCGCTCCGTCCGCGTCGTCGTGGACGACCTCGGCCTTGCCGCACAGGACCAGGCATACGGCGCGGCGGAGGCCGACGGTGGTCAGCGGTTCATACGTCACGTTGAGCAGCAGCACTCGTCGCACCGCACCTCCCGCTGGCGCCGTCTAACAGAAGCTCATGCTCCCAGTGTGTCGTCTGGTACGCGCTTCCGCCACGAGATAAGACTACAAGGTCGGTCGGCTCATAGAGTGCGAGCATGAGCGGGACGCGCGAGTTCGGATATCCGGAGGCACGGCGGCAGGACCTGACCGAGGAGATCTTCGGGCATCAGGTCAGCGACCCCTACCGGTGGATGGAGGACGCCGACAGCACCGAACGGGCGGACTGGCTGCAGGCGGAGGCCACGCTGTACGCCGCGCGGCGGGAGGAGTGGCCGGGACGGGATCAGCTGGCCGCGCAGGTCCGCGAGCTGCTCAACGTCGGCGTGGTAGGGACACCCGCCTGGCGCGGGGAACGGTCGTTCTTCGTCCGGCGCGACCCCGGGCAGGAGCACGGCGTGCTGTACACGCAGGCGGTGCCCGGCGGGCCGGCCGAGGTGCTCATCGACCCCATGGCCATCGACCCGTCCGGGCTGACCACGCTGGACGCCTGGCAGCCGGACAAGGACGGGCGGCTGCTCGCCTACCAGTTGTCCGAGGGCGGCGACGAGGAATCCCTGCTACGGGTGCTCGACGTGAGCACCGGTTCGGTGGTGGACGGGCCGATCGACCGGTGCCGGTACTCGAACGTGGCCTGGCTGCCGGGCGGGAAGGCCTTCTACTACACGCGGCGGCTGCCGCCGTCTGCCGTCCCGGCGGGAGAGAGCCAGTACCACCGGCGGGTATACCTGCACCAGGTCGGCACGCCGGCGGACGAGGACGTGCTGATCTTCGGTACGGGCCGGGACAAGACGGACTACTACTACGCGTCGGTCAGCTGGGACGGGCGCTGGCTGGTGCTGTCCGCGTCGCGGGGCACGGCGCCGCGCAACGACCTGTGGCTGGCCGACCTGACGTCCTCTGACGTCACAGCGCCCGAACTGCGCGTGGTGCAGGAGGGGGTGGACGCGCGGACCTCGGTGTGGGCGGGACGGGACGGGCTGTTCTACCTGTTCACCGACCGTGACGCGCCGCGGGGCCGGATCGTGGTCTCCGATCCGCCGTTGGTGGGCGATCCGGGGAGCTGGCGCGAGCTGATCGGTGAGGACCCCGAGGCGGTGCTGCGTGACTACGCGGTCCTGGACGGGGCGGAGCTGGCCCGGCCGGTGCTGGTGGCGTCGTGGACCAGGCACGCGCTGAGCGAGATCACCGTGCACGACCTGGCGTCCGGTTCTCGGCTAGGTTTTGTCGGGCTGCCCGGCCTCGGCACCGCGGGCGGGCTGAGCGAGCGGCCCGAAGGCGGGCACGAGGCCTGGTTCGGGTACACGGACTACACCACGCCGCCGCTGGTGCTGCGGTTCGACGCCCGGGACTCCTCCGTGGAGACGTGGGCGGTGGCGCCGGGCAGCGTGCCCGTGCCGGCCGTCACGGCCCGGCAGGTGACGTACCGGTCCGTGGACGGGACGCCGGTGCGGATGCTGATCATCAGCGGCGGCCCGCCGGATGGCCCGCGGCCGGCGTTGCTGACCGGGTACGGCGGCTTCGATATCAGCCTCACGCCCGCGTATTCGCCTCTGGCGCTCGCGTGGGTGGCGGCGGGCGGCGTGTACGCGGTGGCCAACCTGCGCGGCGGCAGCGAGGAGGGCGAGGAATGGCACCGGGCCGGGATGCTGGATCGCAAGCAGAACGTGTTCGACGACTTTCGCTGCGCTGCTTTGGCTCTGGTCGCCGACGGGTGGACGACGTCCGGGCAGCTGGCCATCTCGGGCGGGTCGAACGGCGGGCTGCTGGTGGGCGCTGCGCTCGTGCAATCGCCTGGGTTGTATGCCGCCGTGATCTGCTCGGCGCCGTTGCTCGACATGGTGCGGTACGAGCGGTTCGGGCTGGGGCAGACGTGGAACGTCGAGTACGGCAGCGCGTCGGACCCGTCGCAGCTGGGGTGGCTGCTGTCGTATTCGCCGTACCACCACGTGACGCCCGGGACGGCCTATCCGGCCGTGCTGTTCACCGTGTTCACCAACGACACCCGGGTCGACCCGGTGCACGCGTACAAGATGTGCGCTGCCTTGCAGTACGCGTCCGTGTCGGGACGGCCGGTGCTGTTGCGGGCGGAGGGTCAGGTGGGGCACGGGGCGCGGGCGGTGAGCCGGACGGCCGAGCTGGCCGGAGACACGCTCGCGTTCGCTGCCCGGTACACCGGGCTGATCGTTACTTAGGGGGTCTTGGCTGCGGGACGTCAACGGGGTGGTCTGGCACGTCAGGAACGGCACCATCGACAGCGTGGGCAACGAGTCGCAGGGCTGGTCCCGGGCCGTCACCGACTACCCGGTCCCGTACGAGGAGGACCTGGCCCGCATCCGGGCGCTGATGGAGCAGGCCGCGAATTCGCTCTTCCGCGAGCGCGGCTGGCGCAAGCTCATCCTGGAGAAGCCCGAGGTGTGGGGGGCCCAGGAGCTGTCCAGCCGGGAAGTGACCATGCGCATCGTGGCCAAGACCGCGCCCATGCGGCA
>Ga0335073_10005180_pt1 | contig 18299 bp, 17 predicted proteins | sample Lox_Sample_22_FD_207093 | JGI IMG/M metagenome (GOLD analysis project Ga0335073, IMG submission 207093) | Soil microbial communities from Loxahatchee National Wildlife Refuge, Florida, United States - Lox_Sample_2.2 | ecosystem: Environmental > Terrestrial > Soil > Wetlands | place: USA... | reverse complement strand
CTGACACTGCTGCGACGTCATTAGGTGTGGCGTTCATGAGAGACGCCAGAAAGACAAAGAGGGATTCGGCTATGAGGACGTCATTCAGGCGAGCGATGATGCTCGCCGCCCTCCCCGTCCTGCTCCTCGCGGCCGGGACGGGCACCGCCCTGGCGCAGCCCGCGAGCGGGAGTCCGCCGCCTCCGGCAGGCTTCGAAGCGGACTCGGCGAGTTTCGTGTCGGCGCAGGCCGGCTTCGTGCTCGGCGCGCGCGACTGCGGTCGGCTGCCGTGCAAGGCGCTCATCGAGGGGACCGCCAACGGCGGCAAGACCTGGACCAAGGTGAACGCGCCGGCCATCGTGCTCGACGCGCCGGGCGTCGGCCCCTCGCCGGCGACTTCGGTCAGCACGATCCGGTTCGAGAACGCCGGTGACGGCTGGCTGTTCAACCCCGGCTTCTGGCAGACCCTGAACGGCGGCGCCAGCTGGCAGCGCGTCAAGCTGCCAGGCAATGTCGTGCAGGTGGCGGCCGCGGACGGCTTCGCCTACGCGATCGTCGTGCCTGCCGACGCCGGGTACTACCAGGCCAAGCTCTACGAGAGCGCCGCGGGCGGCGCGTGGACGCTGGTGAAGGGCGTCTGGCCGGGGCTCAACGTCACTGTGTCAGGCGCGTCCGCCTGGGTCGGCGTCGCGCCCAAGATGTCGACGACGACGAACGGCGGCAAGACCTGGACCAAGCTGTCGTTCAACTGCCCGGCTAGCGCGCTGGCCGCTAGCGCGGTCGCGGCGGCCAACCCGTCGGACGTGGCGATCGGCTGCTCCGACCAGGGCTACCCCCAGCCCGGCTTCAGCATCAAGGATGTCTACGTCTCCACCAACGGCGGCCACTCCTTCCACTACGTGGGGTCGCCGGCGGAGCCGGGGCAGATCATCCAGCTGGCGATGCCCGTGAACAACCCGAAGATCATCACGATGACGGCCGCCAGCGGCGCCAGCTACTTCTACCGCTCGATCAACGGCGGCAAGAGCTGGTCCAAGACGGTCTACTACGACGGCGGCCTGTACTTCCGTGACCTGGAGTACGTCAACGGCCTGACCGGCTACGTGATCCACTTCAGCGGCGGGCCCGTGCTCGCCTACAGCGACGGCCTGATGAAGACCGTGAACGCGGGCAGGAGCTGGACCGACGTAAAAATTCCTTAATCAGGTCCCGAACGGGCAGTGGCGACTCCCGCGCACCGGGCTCGGGCCGACTCGGTGCAGGCGCCACTGCCCGTTCTGACTAATGAGTGGCTGGGAAGTCCTCGGGGCCGGCGGGCGGCGGTCCGAGGACCGCGCAGCCGGCCCTGGCCATCGCGGCGGTGACGGCGGCGGGCGTGCAGGCCCTAGCCCGCGGGGGGCGCGTCGCGCAGGTCCCAGCCCGCCTCACGGAACGCCTGCTCCAGGCCGCCGGGAGCGACGACCTCGAGGATGCGCGCGGTACGCGAGGTGACGAAATAGGTGTGCGGGACGCCGCGCGGCAGCACGGCGACCCCGCCCGCCAGGAGCTCATGCCGCTGGTCGCCGGCCCAGACGGTCAGCGCCCCGTCCAGGAGCAGGAAGATCTCGTCCTCGCGCTGGTGGACATGCACGGGAACAGCGCTGCCGCGCGTGGTGTCGCTGCGCATGTGGAGTACACTTAGCTGTACTTCAATCATTTGTAGTTCAGTAAGATGGAGTTAAATGGTCAGCGGTTTCGTCGGACGAACAGCCGAACTTGACCGGCTCTCGGGCATGTTGGGACGGGTGGGCGATCCGGCCCGGGACCTGCCTGGCATCGCGCTAATGCTTCGCGGTCGACGGCGCGTGGGGAAGTCGCGCCTGGTCGAGGTCTTCTGCGAGCGCTCTGGGGTGCCTTTCGTTTTCTTTCAGGCGAATCAGGGCGGATCGTCCTCCGCTGGGCGGACTGCCTTCGCCGAGGCCATCCGATGGTCGGACCTGCCAGCCAGGGACCTGTTCGCTGAGGGGATGGCCTGGCCATCTTGGTCGGCCTTCTTTCGGCAGCTTGCTATGGCCCTGCCGGTCGGCCAGCCGTCGATCGTGGTGGTCGACGAGCTGCCTTGGCTGCTGGAATCGGATCCTGCGCTTGAAGGCGAACTGCAGACCGCATGGGACCGGCTCCTGTCCCGCAAGCCCGTGCTGCTCATCCTGATCGGCTCGGACCTGGCGATGATGGAGCAGCTAGATGACTACAAGCGGCCATTTCATCAGCGGGCCACGGTGATGGTGCTTCCATCGCTTAACCCCGCCGAAGTGGGCGAACTTCTCGGCTGCGGCCCGGCGGATGCGCTGGATGCCTACCTGGTGACAGGCGGACTGCCTTTGGTCTGTCAAGACTGGCAACGGGGCCACAGCCTGCATGAGTTCCTGCGGGCCGCGCTGCGTGACCCGACTTCAGCGCTGCTGGTCTCAGGAGAGCGGTCGCTCGCGGCCGAGTTTCCCGTCGAGGTCCAGGCTCGGCAGGTGCTATCCGCCATCGGGAACGGTGAGCGCACATGGACGGGCATCCAGAGCGAGCTCACCGGAGATGACGGGCGGCAGATCGCCTCCAGTTCACTCAACAACGCGCTACGGCGTCTAGAAGCCAAGCGCGTGGTCGCGGTCGATCTGCCGCTATCGGCCAAGTCAGGGGACAGGGACAAAAGGTATCGCGTCGACGATCCGTACCTGCGGTTTTACCTGGCTTTCCTGCAGCAGGGAGTTCCGCTGGTCGAACGAGGCCGCGGGGACCTGGTACTGCTCGCGATCGAGCGTTCATGGGCCACCTGGCGTGGCCGGGCCGTGGAGCCGGTCATCCGGGAAGCGCTCCTGCGCATCGCACCCGATCTGGGCTATCCCGAGGTAGCCGCGGTCGGCGGCTGGTGGAACCGGCAGCACAACCCTCAGATCGACATAGTGGGGATGAACGGCGAGCGTCACCCTGGCATCGCGTTCGTCGGCAGCATTAAGTGGCACGAAGCACGCGGGTTCGGCATGCGGGAGTACGTAGATCTGGTGCGCGACGTGCGTTACGTGGCCGGGGTGAACGACGAAACGGCGCTGCTAGCGGTGACCCGGACGGGAACAGCGGCCGTCGAGATGCCCATTCGCTGCCTAGGCCCGGGCGACCTTCTCGCCGCCTGGGCACCTCGCTAAGCCCGGGCGGCCGTGAGTGCAGATGGTGCCTTTCGTGATCATGGTCGCCACTGGATTCAACGCGGGTCGGCGCCTGACCAGGCGGCGCGCAGGAGGCGCCGCAGGTCGTCAACCGTCACCGGGCGCGGGTTGCTCGGCGGGACCGCGGGCAGGATCGCCTCGGCGGCCGGGCCGATGGCGTCCTGCGTGAAGCCGTAGTCGGCGAGGGCGCGGGGCGCGCTGAGTTCTTCGCGCAGCGCCTGCAGGCCCGCGAGCGCGCTCGACGCGGCGAACGCGGCGGCGATCCGCCGTTCGGCCTCGGGCGCGGCGGGGGCGTTGAAGGCGAGCACGTAGGGGAGCACGACCGCGTGCGTCTGGGCGTGCGGCAGGTTGTAGGCGCCGCCGAGCACGTGGCAGATCTTGTGGTGCAGCCCCGAGCCCGCGGACGCGAACGCCACCGCCGACAGGTAGGCCGCGTAGAGGGCGTGCTCGCGGCCCTCGAGGTCGAACGGGTCGGTGACGACCCGCGGCAGCCCTGCGGCCAGGGAGCGGATGCCCTCGGCGGCGAACGCGGCGTTGATCGGGCCGGCGTTCGGCGCCCACATCGAGTCCACGCAGTGCGCGAGCGCGTTCAGGCCGGACGCCACGCTCATGTCCACCGGCAGGGTCAGGGTGAGGGTGGCGTCGTAGACGATGACCTTCGGCAGGACGCGGGGGTCGATGCCGGTCGTCTTGCGCGCGCCCTCGGTCAGGCCCCACACGGTGGTGGCCTCGGACCCGGCGTACGTGGTGGGCACGGCCACGATCGGCAGGCCCGTGGTCAGCGCGATCGCCTTGGCCAGCCCCGTGGTCGACCCGCCGCCCACGCTGACCAGGGCGTCGGCCCGCGCCTCGGCGGCGGCCGCGCGGGCGCGGTCGGCGACGTCGACGGGAACGTGCATGACCACGTCGTCATAGCGGAGCGCGGCCGGCAGGTCCTTGGTCACCTCGTCGGCGAGTTCGGCCTCGGCCTTGGCGGCGATCACCATGACCCGGGTCGCGCCGAGGTTGCCGATCTCGCGCCGGAGGCTGGCGGCGGCCTCGCCTGAGCTGAAGCACACCCGCTGCGGCAGTGTGTCGTGGACGAATCGCATGTCCTCTATCTTCCGCCACCGGCGGTCAATCCGCCGCACCGCCTCAGGGTTCAATCCGCCGCGGCATCTGGCGCATCAGATACCTGCCAGCGGCTTCCTTCCGCTGGCTATTCACGGTAGCCTCCATGTGATCGCTATATGCATCGCCTTTCTTGAGTTACTTCGAATTCACGGCATATTTACCCGCGAGAGAGCGGCGGCAGGCTGGGGCCCCGTGGTAATAGAAGGCGAAGTTCGCGGTATGAGGAGCATGCGGCGGGCCATCGGCCCGCTGGCGGTGATCGTAGCGGCGATGCTTCCGCTGTGCGCGTGCGGCAGCGCGAGCGACGCCGCGCACGCGCCCGTCACGTACAAGGTCGCGGGGCATGCGGCCGCCACGCATGCGGCCGTCGCGCACCCGGCGGCGGCTCAGCGGCGTCCGGCCCCGGCGCCCGCTCCCGCGCAGGCGCAGCTCGGCGCGAACCTCGTCGGGTATTCGACACCGAATTTCCCGCACAGCCTGACACCGTTCAGGCAGCTGGAAAAGCAGACGGGAATACACGCCGACATCGCGTCCTGGTACACGCCGATGTCGCAGAATTTCGACCGGGCCGAGGTGGCGAAGATCAGCGCGCAAGGCGCTCTGCCGCTCATCGAGATCGACTCAGACGCCACTCCGCTCACGCAAGTCGCGACCGGCAAGTGGGACAAGCACTTTATCGCCTATGCGCGCGCCGTGGCCGCTTACCGCTCGCCAATAGCCATTGATTTCGACCATGAGTTCAACGCGCCCTGGTACAAGTGGGGCTACAAGCACACGTCCGCGGCGGCCTTCGTCGCGGCGTGGCGCCGCATCGTGTGGCTCTTCAGGAAGTTCGGCGCCCGGAACGTGATCTGGATATGGAACCCCAACGTCTCCATGCCCGCCACGACCGCCCTCAAGCCGTGGTACCCGGGAAACCAGTGGGTGACGTACGTCGGGCTCGACGGGTACTTCCTGCAGCCCAGCCAGACATTCGGCGCGGTATTCGGCCCGACGCTGCGCCAGGTGAGTGCCTTCACCAGCAAGCGCGTGTTCATTACCGAAACCGGCGCGAACCCAGGGAAGCAGCGCGTGACGCAGATCAACAGCCTGTTCGCCGGCCTGGAGGCGACGCCGAGGATCGCCGGCTTCATCTGGTTCGACTACTACAAGTACGCCGGCCACGACTGGCTCCTGGAAGGCGACAAGCCGGCGCTCAAGGCCTTCCACGCGGACGCGCGCGGCTACCAGAAGTAGCCTCGCGCTCCCGGCGTGCTGCCTTCCCGCGTGCCGGGCCCCGCCTCGTCAGCCCCCTGAACCAGACTGCTCGATCGCCCGTTTACTGGGTGGATCACGAGCACGTCCCGCACCCGGGACGTGCTCCAGCCAATGTCTTGAATTCGCCCGGGAAAGTTGACGCCTGTAGATACACTGATGAAAGCCAGAGAGTTCTGAGCCCTTTTAGAAGGTTCCGTGCGTTGTGCAGGGTGGCCGTCGCGGAACGTGAGTCCAGCAATACGAGCGGTTCCTACTTGGGTAAGACGAGAATCGTGCGCGTGCTAAGTATTGTAAATGGCAATATTAGCCGCTCTCCCGCGATCTCGGCATCATTCCCGTTGGCTGTGCCAATTTCACAGGAACATTCATGACGCGTTCACCACGCGGGGGGAGACGGCTGCGTTATGAGAATGCCGGACATGGGCTGCTGGCTGCTGGGCGGCGTGCGGGGGTGAGCTGCGGTGACGCCCCCCAACCGGACGCGCGCCTGCCCTGACTTCGAAGAGCCAGGGCCGGACAGCGCCGTCCGGAGGCAGGCTGCGCTGCACCGCGACACCGCTCCGTACACGGGCCTGTACACCGGCCCGCAGACCGACGTGCAGCTCGCCGGGCTCGGCCATCTGCAGACGATCGCGGGCGAGCAGACGACGGCGGCGGCCCTGGGTGTCAGGCCCAAGATCCAGCTGCCGGCGTACGTCACGGGCCAGCAGCCAGTGCTGCCCCGCGAGCCGCGTGGGCTGCGCGCGCTGGCGGCCCGCCTGCCGTGGCAGCTGTCCGTCGTCCTGATCGTCCAGGCGGGGCTTTCGCTGCGGCTGATCTGGAGCAACACGGCGTTCCAGGACGAGGCGCTCTACATCTGGGCCGGGCGCGTGGAGTGGTCGCACTGGCTGCGCGGCACGCCCGTCCCCGACTTCCCCGCGTATTTCTCCGGAGCGCCTGTCGTTTACCCGCCGCTCGCCGCCCTGGCCGCGGTCGACGGCCTCGCCGGCGCCCGGCTCCTGTCGCTGTGCTTCATGCTGGCGGCCACGTGCTGCCTGTACGGAGTGGGCTGCACGCTGTACGGCCGGGTGGCCGGGATCGGCGGCGCGGCCCTGTTCGCCGTCTTCGGGATGGGGCAGGTCCTCGGGGCGTTCGCCACCTACGACGCCATGGCCTTGTTCCTGCTGGCGGCCGCGAGCCTGCTGACGGTCCGCGCGTCGGGACCGCTGAGCGAGCCGCTGCTGATGGCCGCCGCTATCCTGATCGCCCTCGCCGACGCGGCGAAATACGCGGCCGCGCTGTGGGATCCCGTGATTTTTACGCTGGCCGGCCTGGCGGCCACACGCGGTGATACCGGGCGGAGGATCTTCCGCGGCCTTCGCCTGACGGGGTACGTGGCGGCGCTGGTGGCCCTGTCGCTGCACGCCGGCGGGCACCAGTACGTGCACGGCATCTTCTACACCACGGTCTCCAGGCAGCTGGCCGCTGACTCGTCTCCGCAAGCCGTGCTGCTGATGTCCTGGGGCTGGCTCGGCGGACTTGTGGCTGTCGCCGCCGTCGGCGTGTTCCTGTCCTGGAGTGACGGCACGCGCAGGTTCGCGCTCGCGGCTGTGCTCCTGGCCGCGGTCGCGCTGGCGCCGCTGGAGCAGGCCAGGATCTCCACCAGCACGTCATTGCACAAGCACGTGGTGTTCGGCGCGTGGTTCGCGTGCGTTGTCGGCGGCTACGCCATCCAGCGCATGGCGCGGCTGGACGCCAGGCCGGCGTGGGCGGCAGCGATGATCGCGCTCGCCGCGGCGATCGTCGTCATTCCCGGGCAATCGCAGGCGACGTTCATGTACCAGACATGGCCGTCGTACGCGAAGACGATGCCGGTCATGACCGCCGCGGTCTCGGCGCAAGGCTGTCCCTGCCTGATGTCGGCGGCGAGCGTATCCCAGTACTACCTGGAACTTGGCGCCACCGAGGTCGCCTCCCCGCAGCAAGCGGCTCTCGACGGCCTGCACGGAACGCCCGCGGCGGTGGAAGGGATCGCCCGGGGTTACTACGCGGTGGTCGAGGTGGACGCCAACGACTTGCTCGAGCCCGCGGACTACGCCGTCATCCAGGCTGCCCTCACGCATTCCGTCTACTACCGGCGCGTATCCAGCGTCCCCTGGTCCGGCCATCCGGCAACGCCTAGCGAAGTCTGGGAGAGGGTGCCAGCATGATCACCTTCATGCACGTAGAGCTCGCCGTGCTCGGATTCTGGACGGGCGCGGCCATCCTCGTGTGCGCTGTCATCCGCTTCGGCTGGCGTCGCGGCCGCAAGGCGGGTGACCTGTGACCGAGATCCCGCGCGTCTGGTTCCGCGGCTCCGCGCGCCTGTCCTGGCTGATCGTCGCGGGCACGCTCGTCGTGTTCACCGAAGCGATCCGCCGGGTCATCATCCCGCTGCACGGACAGACGCAGCTGGCGCTCATCGCCGCCTGGATCCTGATCTTCGGCTACAACGTGACCGTCTACGCCATCTCCTGGCTGGAGAAACCGTTCACGGTCACGCCCCGGCAGCAGGGCGTCCTCGACAGCTTGCGGGTCACGGTTGTCATCCCCGTGTTCAACGAGGACCCGGCCGCGCTCGACCTGTGCATCCGCGGGGTCATGGAGCAGGAACGCCTGCCGCAAGAGGTCCTCGTGATCGACGACGGGTCGGCGGTGACCTACCCCGGCGTCCGCATGTACTGGGAGCAGACGGGGCCGGCCGGCGTGCGCTTCGGCTGGATCCGGCAGCAGAACACGGGCAAGCGGCACGCCCAGGCCAAAGCGTTCCGGCACAGTTCGTCCGCGCACATCTACATCACGCTGGACTCGGACACGGTCCTCGAGCGCCGGGCGATCGCTGAAGGGCTCAAGCCCTTCGCCGACCGGCGGGTGACCTCGGTCGCCGGGGTTGAGATGGGCCTGAACATGAAGCGGAACTGGCTCACCCGGATCGCCGCCTGCCGGCAGCTGATCTGGCAGGTGACTCAGTGCGCGGCCCAGTCCGTGCGCGGGCAGGTGCTGGTGAACCGGGGGACGTTCGCGCTGTATCGCGGCGACGTCGTGCGGCGCTACCTGGCGGCCTACGAGTCCGAGACCTTCTTCGGCCGTCCGGTGTCGATGTCGGACGACTCCTACCTCACGCTGTTCAGCCTGCTCGAAGGACGAACGGTGCAGCAGCCGACGGCGGTGCAGTTCACCCTTTACCCGGAGAACCTTTCCCACCACGTTCGGCAGTGGATGCGGTGGATGCGCGGGTCGACCGTGCGCAGCATCTGGCGCATCAGGTACCTGCCGGTCTTTTCTTTCGGCTGGCTGTTCACCGTGGCTTCCCTGTGGTCGCTGTTCGTCTCGACGAGCGTCACCATCGTCAGCCTGGCCTACTGGCACGCCGGATTGCACGTCATACCGCTGATGCTCTGGTCGGCGGGCGCGTTCGCCTACGCGGGTTCGATGCGGATATTCCAGTACAGGCGCAGCGATCTGTCCCGGGCCGACGTGCTTGACACGTTCTGCGCCTGCGTGCTGACGGTCGCCTGGTCGATGACCTTTCTCAAGGTCCTGCGCCTGTACAGCGTGTTCACGTGCAAGAAGGCGGCGGCGGGATGGGGCACGCGGCAGGAGAAGGCGGAGGTGGCGGTATGAGCGGCGCGCGGCGGGCCATGAGTGCCCTGGCAGTGACCGTGGCGGTGGCGCTTCCTGTCAGCGCGTGCGCCACGATGAGCGCGGTCGCGCACAAGGCCGCGGCGCAAGGGAACCCGGCGCCGGTGCCGGACAGAAGCGGCACGCGGCTGGGCAGCCACCTCATCGGTTACACGACTCCTGATTTCCCTGACGGCATGGCCCCGTTCCGGCAGCTGGAAAAGGAAACAGGGGTGGCGGCGCGGGTCGCGACCTGGTACACGCCCATGAGCTTGCCTTTCCATCCGCAGACGGTCGCGCGAATCAGCGCGCAGGGAGTCGTGCCGATCGTGGAGATCGACTCGGGCACCACCCCGCTCGCGCGGGTCGCGGACGGCGAGTGGGACAAGCATTTCATCGCGTACGCGCGCGCGGTGGCCGCGTATTCCTCGCCAATCGGCATCGATTTCGACCATGAGTTCAACGGCCCCTGGTTCAGGTGGGGTTACGCCCACACGAAGGCGGCGACGTTCGTCGCCGCGTGGCGCCGCATCGTGTGGCTCTTCCGTGAGAACGGCGCGCGGAACGTGATGTGGATATGGAATCCCAACGTCGACCTGGGCGACACCACGGCGATCGGGCCCTGGTATCCGGGGGACCAGTACGTGACCTATGTCGGGCTCGACGGATACTTCGTCCACCCCGGCCAGACATTCAGCACGGTGTTCGGCCCGACGCTGCGCCAGGTGAACGCTTTCACGCACAAGAGCATCCTGATCACCGAAACCGGCGCGAATCCCGGCGCCCAGCGCGCCGCGCAGATCGACAGCCTGTTCGCCGGCCTGGAGGCGACGCCGCAGATCCTCGGCTTCATCTGGTTCGACTTCAACAAGTACGCCGGCCACGACTGGGTGCTGCAAGGCGACATGCCGGCGCTCCGGGCCTTCCACGCGGCCGCGCAGCAATACCAGAAGTAACCGCTACTCTGCCCCGCACATGGGCGGAACTTCCATTAGTTAATGAGCTCGAAGTCGACTTCTAGGGCGCGATAGGTTTCGGCCGCCCTCCGGTCGCGGGTCGCAAGGGTGATCCCGTGCTCGGCTGCCGCCGCGGCGACCAAGGCGTCATAGACCGCGCCACCCGCGATGCCGAGTTCCGCCAGCCTGGTGTGGAGTCGCGCCGCGCCTTCCGCGCTGAGGAAGCGCGAGCCGGGAAAGTTGTGGGCGAGGAGCCGGGCAACCGCATGCGGCGTACGACGATTGGGCGGCGGCAGACGGGTCAGCACAGAGAAGGTCTCGAATGCAGCATGACCGCACAGCCCGCAGCTGCGGTCACCGACTGCCTTCCTCGTCGCCTGGTGGTATTCGTGGCCTGCGGCTACCAAAGCAACGGCAACGCTGGTGTCGATCAAGAGCTGCGGAGGATCATCGCTGGTCGGCATCGCGGAGCGTCCAGACGACGTCATCGCTAAAGGTGACATCTTCGGCCGGGATAACGAGCATGCCGTCCTCTTCGGCCAGGTAGTCGTTGGCCAGCGGCTCTATATGCAGCCCCGCGCCGTCCGGGGTCACCTCGACCTCACCCGGGACTAGGCCAAGGCTGTCACGGAGCACCTTCGGGATGACCAACCGGCCTGCCTTATCAATGGCTGCACGCATACCATGAGGATACCATACAGATGGGTTCGGTACCGGAAACGCGCACTGGCGTCACCCTGCGCGGTGGCAAAGCTGATCTCGCCTAACCGCAGCACCCTGAACGCGGGACTCCAGCAGTGGCACCTCAGGCGCAGATTACGGTGGCTCCGGGGTGTCGCGGTCTGTTATGCCCGCGGTGGCGCGGACGCCGTGCTTGACCATGGCGGTGATATTGGTGTCGGACGGGCCCTTGACATGGACTGGCCCCTATTGCGAGCCGGATCCGGAAGAAGTACTTGCTGGTGTTCGCCATCGTTTATGGCGGGATTGTCGGCTTGTATCCGCTGCTGGCGATTATCAAAGGCGAGTTGCTGCCCGGTGCCGGGCACGTGAGCATGGTCGGCGAGATCTTTTACCAGCTCGCGTCCAGGCAGGGTACGGGAAGCCTGCTTGACGTGCACAGCCAGACATTCGCGCAGGCTGGCCGCCGTGGCCGCCGTGGTGTTCGTGGTCGCTGTGCTGCCGCACTGGGCGGGCTGGCTCCGCGCGCAGGCGGGCGTCAGTGGTTTCGCCACGGAAGACGCCGCGGTTGCCTGGGTCGCCCGCAACGTTCCGGCGGGAGACATCGTCGTGTGCGATGACTATCCGGGCTGGACATCAAGCTGCACACCCGCGCCACGCCGCTGTACCTATGGCAGATTGATGCCGACCCGGGCGTCATGCGCGAACTGCTGCCCCACGGCTACAGGGACATTTCTTATCTCGTCCTGGAACCAGGCAGCCCGCTCACCTTCGCTGCTCTCCCTGGCCGCCCCACGCTGCAGGCCGCGATCTCGCACGCCGTGGTCGTCAAGCGCTACGGCACTATCGACATTTACCGGGTGGAAACCTCGGCCAGGCGAGCGCCAGGCAAGCGGACGGCTCAGCCGCCGAGGCGGCGGGTGAAGCCGGGCGGAATGACCAGGTCCTCGGGCGAGAGCTCAGCGATCGAGGAGCGCCCGAGTCCGAGCAGGCAGGCGTCAATGCCGGACCGCATCAGGTCCAGGACGTTCTCCACCCCGGCCTGGCCGTTGGCGGCGAGGCCCCACAGGTAGGCGCGCCCGATCAGGACGGCGCGGGCGCCGAGGGCGAGCGCCTTCACGACATCGCCGCCGCGCCTGACCCCGCCGTCGAGCAGCACTTCGGCCTGGTCGCCGACCGCGCGGGCGATGTCAGGCAGCAACCGGATCGTGGCCGGCGTCCCGTCCAGGTTGTTGCCGCCGTGGTTGGAGACCGAGATCGCCGTGACCCCCGCGTCGACGGCGCGCTTGGCGTCGTCGATCCGGGTCACGCCCTTGAGCATGAACGGCCCGCCCCACTGCGAACGCAGCCAGGCCACGTCGTCCCAGGAGGGCGGCGCTGTCTGCATCCACTGCCCGTAGGCGCCGAAGAACGTGGGCGGCGGCTCGCCGCTGGCCGGCAGGTTCGGCACGGTCAGGTCGGGGAACTTGCCGGTCTTCGCCCATTCGAGGAACCAGGCCGGGCGGGCCAGTCCCTCGGGCGCCATGCGGATCATCTCGCGCAGCGTCATCTTCTCCGGGATGTGCGGGCTGCCCCAGTCCCTGCCGAACGAGAACGACCAGTCCAGCGTCGCGATCAGCCCGACCGCCCCGGCCTTGCGCGCCCGCTCCATGCGCGCCGCCATGGCTTCGCGCGAACCCACCCAGTACATCTGGAAAAACGTCTGCGGGCAGGCCGCGACGACCGCCTCGACCGGCTTGCTCGCGAACGAGGACAGGCCCATCACGGTCCCGCGCGCGGCGGCGGCCCGGGCGACCGCCACCTCGCCGTCCGGGTGCACGGCCTGCACGCCGGTCGGCGAGATGATCACCGGGAGCGAGACAGGAACGCCCATCACGGTCGTGGCCATCTCCCGCGTGGCGGGCAGCCCGGCCACGTGCGGCGCGAACCCGAGTTCGGCGAACGCCGCCACGTTGTCGTGGCTGGTGATGCCCGCCTCGGCGCCGGCTACCAGCGCGCCGTACACCGACTTGGGCAGCCGCTTCCTGGCGCGCCGCTGCGCGACGGCCACGGTCTCGAACCACTTGCTGGCCATGATGCGATCTCTGCTCTCTCGGTGGTGTCCGCGCTCAGAGCGCGCCCTTGCTCGTCCCGGCCGGGTGCGGGGTGAGCACCTGCACGTCCATCGGCGCGGCGAGCTTGCCGTCGAGCGCCGCTCGCAGTCCGGCCAGCCCGGTGCCCCGCACGTGCGCGTCAACCGCGTCCTGGGAGGCATACTTCTCGATCATCACCAGCCGGCCGGGCCCCTCGTGCAGCGCGTACAGCTCACACCCCGGTTCGGTGTCGTGCACCTCGGCGATGGCCGCCTCGAAGGCGGCGATCACGCCGGCCGTTTCCTCGGGCTTGGGGTAGCAGGTGGCGACGATGATGACAGCGCTCATTTTCTGGGGGCTCCTTTATTCAGCTCGCGAAAAACTCGCTGACGGCGGGTGCGACATGCCGCGGGTCAGGACCGGCGTTATGAACGCAGTCTGACAGCATCAGCACCCGTGCGTCACGGGCCGGAACCCGGGCGAGCTCGCGCCGCGCCACTTGTAGCGGGAACGCCAGATTAGTCAGCCCGCGCGCTGGTATCGCCACCATTGACTCCACCAGCGCTTGCGGCGCCATGCGCTGCCCGAGGCGCGTCCGGGCCGGGATCGGCGCTTACCGGGTGCCCGTCAGGAGCAGGCCGTCGTCTCCTTCGGTCGAGGCGTCCTCGTATCCGCCGACCGCGACACAGAACGAGGCAGACGGGCATGACACGCCCTGGACGCCGCCCTCGCCGGTCGCGGAGTCGGGCGGGGCGGGCACGTTACCGCCAGCCCAGACGCCGCCCGACAGGGTGAGCAGGTCGTTGTACTGGCCGGAGGCGTCGTTGTAGATGCCGGCGATGACGCACGACTGCGCCGTGGCGCACGAAATGGCCTGCTCCTTGTAGGACGATCCGCCGGGGGCGCCGGGCGGGAAGGGCGCTGTGGCCACCTTCCAGGATCCGCCGGACTCGGTCATCAGCAGGCCTCGCGCGGCGTCGGATGCGTTCAGGTACTGACCCGCCACGGCGCAGAACGAAACCGACGGGCAGGAGACCGCGGTCAGTTCCGGGAGCCCGCCGGACGCTGCCGACACCGGCAGTTCCCGCGGCGCCCACGCGCCGTTGGAGAAGGCCTCGGCCAGGCCGTCGGTGTCGTCCGACGTGTCGGGGTAGGTCCCGACGGCCGTGCAGGACGAGGCCGAGGCGCAGGACACGGCCGTCAGCTGTGATTCGGCGGGATTGCCCTGTACTTGCAGTGCGTTGCCGGGTGCCGGCGCGTCCGCCACCGTCCACGTGCCCGAGCCGTGCCAGGTCGCCACTATCCCGAGTGTGACCTGGAATCCGTCTTCCTCTGGATCCACGTAGTAGTAGCTGTTGGTGCCGACGGCCACGCAATAGGACGTTGTCGGGCAGGAGACACCGGACAGGCCGGCCTGGCCGCCGTAGTTGTAACTGCCGGCGAGGGAGTCCTGTGTCCACGTGCCGTTGGACCACGTCATCAGCAACGGCAGAAGGTCGTCGCCCGAGTAGTAGTCGCCCGCCAGGACGCAGAGCGATGCGGACGGACAGGACAGCGCGATCGGCGCGACGTAAACGGCCGAGCCGCCGGGCGGCGCGGTCGCGTCTGGCGGGCTGGGGACCTGCGCGCCCGCCGTCCAGGCGCCGTTCTTCCTGAACCAGATGGCGTTGTAAGGACCCGCGTCCGTGCCGACGGCGGCGCAGAAGCCCGCCGTGGGGCAGGACACGGCCACCGGGGTCGTGTTGGCGAGGGCCGGCCAGCCGGCCGGCACCTTCGCTTCGACCGGGGTCCAGGTCATGCCGCCTGTGCCCACCCGGATCGTCACGGTCGCGGTGGCGGTCTTGCCGTGCGTGTCGGTGAACTCGAGCTTGACTGAGTCCGTGCCGGCGGTCTTCGGCGTGCCGCTGACGGTGTAGCCGGACAGGGCCAGGCCCGGCGGGAGCTTGCCCGAGATGATCTTCCAGGTGCCCTTGCGGTGGTCGGCCGTGGTCAGCTCAGCGGAATAGCGCTGGCCGACGGTTGCGACCGGCAGCGTGGTGGTGACGATCTCCGGCGGGGTGTCGGAGCAGAAGCTGAACTTCGTGCTGTGACCCGCGATCGACTTGATCTCCCAGGTCGCGTCCAAGAGCGACTTCTTCGGGTTCCAGTCGAAGAACTGCACCCCGACGGTCACGGTGGCCCGCAGCGCCGGGTATCCGGTCACGCACACCTCGCCCTGGCTGTCGTGCGCCGTTGCCGCAACGCCTCCCATGAGCGCGAAGTCCAGGTCCAGCACGCCGGCGAGGATTTCCGCCTCCCCGCCGATCACGGCGGTGAAAGCGGCCGACCCCGACGCGCTGATGACGGGATTGCCCCGGCTGATGCTGTAGGACGGCTTGTTGAGGCTGCCGCCGAGCTCGCCGGACAGGGTGACCGACTGGGTGATGGACCGCGAGGCGGTGATGCTGCCCTTGGCGCTGATGGTGAGATAGAAGTCCGGCCGCAGCTTGACCACGATCCCGTCGACCGTGAACTTGACCGTCGCCAGCTTTTCCAGCGCCTTCCCTGGGGTGCACGTGGTGTCCGCGCCGACGTCGACCGAGGCGCTGATGCGGGTCGTCAGGCCCAGGGACGCGGTGAACGTGTGGTCGTGATCCCCCGGCTTCCACTTCTTGAACGTTCCTGTCACGCCGCTGACGTCCAGGCTGAAGCTGCCGGTGATCTTCGCCGAGCCCGTGCAGGACAGGTACTTCGCGGCCGGGAACGAGCCGAAGTCATGGCTCCCGGCTGATCGCGCGGCCTCGGCGGCGCGCGCTGCCCCCGGCACGGCGAGCACGCACCCGCCTGCCAGGACGACCCCAGCCACCGCGGCGCACACGCCACGGCCAGCCAACGACAATCTCATCGCGCCCGTCCCTCCACCCGTCAAGCCAACTGGATTGTCCCGTGACGTCCTGCGGGCGGCAGGCGCAACCGCAACCCTCGGACAGGGCCGGACACGGCCGCGCGAGATTGCGACGACTTCGGGCCGCGTGGTGCCGTGATTTCACGCGGATGGCGTCACGTATCCGCCTACCATGGGTTGCCATGCCCGCGAACCGGATGAACCGTGACGAGTTCTACACCGCCATGGCGCCCAGTGACGACGCGCGCCTGCGCAAGATCTTGTGGACTGTCTACTGGCGAGGCAACGCCCAGCTGCGCGAGCGCATCGAGGACGAGCTGCGCTCGCCGGACCAGCCGAAAGTGCAGCCGAAGAAGGAGCTCCCGGACCCGGGCGCCGTGCTGGCCGAGGTGACGACGTTCGTGCAGCTGGCGAAGGACGGCGCCTACATGGCCGGGGACCGCCGGGTGCACCACACCGAACGGTCCCGGTGGCGGCTCACCTTCCGCCGGCTGGCCGGCGACGCGCTGGCGGCGCTCCAGGCTGACGATCCCGGGCCGGCGCAGCGGGCCGTCGCGCAGATCGTCGACCTCGCCTGCGACATGAAGAGTTACGACTACGTGCACTCCGATGACCCGGTGGAGGCCGCGAAGTTCGTGGTTTCCGATGCCGTCGCGGTGCTGTGGGAGTCCGTGCTCCGTCATGACGGCTTCGCGGCCTTCGCCCGGCGCGTGCCAGAGCAGCTCATCCGCTGGGAGTCGGAGTACGGCTGGACCCGGCGGGGTGACGGTCAGGTGCCGGACAAGGAGACAGTGCTGGCCGTTCCGCTCGCCCGGCTGCTCGCCGCGCCGGACATGTGGCGGACGTTCGCCGAGTCCTACCTCGAGGCGCTGGACGAGGCCGGACGCGCGGACCCGAAGCGACGGCGCACCATCTACGGAAGTTTCGACGAGACTCGCTACCGGCGCCATGAGCGCGCCAGCGATCTCGCCGCCTGGCATGAGATGCTCCTCGACCGGTTCGCGGGAACGCCCGAGGATGAGCTGCTCGACCGGCTCGCCGCGAGCCCGGCCCTTGCCGACCCAGAACTCACCTTCCTGCGCGCGCGGATCGCGGCGCGCCGCGGTGACGCCGACCAGGCAGCCGCGCTGGTCACCGAGTGCCTGAAGGAACGGCCCGGTCATCGGGGGTACCTGGCTCTTGCGGCGGAAGTCGGCGCCGAACTGCCTCCGCACGCCCGCGAGCGCCTATCGGCGCATGCCGTGTTCTCGGAAGATGCCCGTTAACGCGGCCCGAGCCGCAGGCAGGGCTCGCTAAATGCTCGCGTCAGCCGGGCGGCCGTTAGGCGAAGTGCGAAAGGTCAGCCGCTACCGGGAAGGGCACGGTGGCCTTGACTAGTCCGGTGAATACCTCGCTGTCCCGGTATCGTCCGCTGGCAGAGTCCAGGAGGTGCGTATACACGACTGGGATATCGGTCGCGGTCAGTTCCACGCGCCAGTAGAAGGGGATCCCCGCCCGTGCGTACTGGTCGAGCTTGACGATCCGGTCGGTAGTCTCCGAGCCCGGTGACACGATCTCCACAACGAGCAGCACGTGCTCGGGGCGTGTGGGCGTCACATCGATGGTGTCGGCCCTGTATACGACCACATCGGGACGGCGGTTGGTCAGTGGTACGTCCTGTAGCCGGACATCGAAGTCGATGTCGGCATTCCAGTCGGGACCGGCTGAGGCGTCAAGGGCGTTCGCCAGTATCCGGGCGAGGCGGTTGTGCCGCTTCGAGGCGCTTGGGCTCACGACGACCATCCCGTCCACGATCTCGATACCCGCGCACTGCTCTTGCGACCATGATTCGTATTCCGCCACCGTGATCTGCGAATGCATCCACTCCGGAGCGATCATTTCCACGCTCATGCGATACCCCCTGAGCCCACATAGGTCGCGCAAGCGAGCAAACTTATTGTACCGTGCCGGCCTGCGCCGCGCTGCGGTACGGAGCGTCGCGACACGGCAGGCCAGTGTGGTCGTATCCGATGACCTGCTCCGGCGCGCGATTCGGTGAGCGTCTCGCCAGTCTCGGCGGCCAGTTCCCTGGCAAGCCGGTCCGCCTCGTCCGCCACGAGTGCACCAAGGACCTCGCGACCTGGTACGCGATGCTCCTCGACCGGTTCGCGGGAACGCCTGAGGATGAACTGCTGGACCGGCTCGCCGCGAACGCGGCGCTTGCCGGGCCAGAGCTCACCTTCCTGCGCGCGAGCATCGCGGAGCGACGCGGCGAGGTCGCCTTAGGCAGACCGGCTCGTCTGCGAGATCCAGTCCGGCACGATCGCCATCATCACCCGCCGCTCCCGCTGCGACCGCCATTGACCCGTTGCGCATCACGCGCCTCCATGGTCGCGCTGACACCGTGCGCGGCGCGCTCGGTCGGCACCGCCGACCCCGTACTTCTGATGTGGGATAGTTTGAGTAGCCATAGCTACACCTTCCATCCCATACCCCTTTTCCGGGGGCCCGCGGCCCCCGCCAGGCTTGCCCGCGCCCGGGGTCC
>Ga0335073_10005178_pt1 | contig 18301 bp, 15 predicted proteins | sample Lox_Sample_22_FD_207093 | JGI IMG/M metagenome (GOLD analysis project Ga0335073, IMG submission 207093) | Soil microbial communities from Loxahatchee National Wildlife Refuge, Florida, United States - Lox_Sample_2.2 | ecosystem: Environmental > Terrestrial > Soil > Wetlands | place: USA... | reverse complement strand
GTGTTGGGTATTTGGAACCAGGACGGGCTCAGGCTCGCATTCAACTGCAGGCTAGTCTTGTCGGTCGCCTTGTAATCCAGACGCTCGATAAAGTTTTCGGCATTGCCGTTGGCATGGAGCACAGCGATCTCCGGCGTGTCGAGAAAGCGGCCGCTGTTCATGGCATCGATAGCAGTGAACGAACCGAATCGGACTGCTCCGAATCCGAGATGGGCACTCCCGGTGGAAGTGGAAAATGTGCCGCGGCTCAGGGCCACAGCGCCGTGCGGTGTGCGCTGGTCGAGATCCGACCGCGTCTGCGCCACAATGACCATACTCGTCTTGGCGCCTACGTCGGCTCCCGGCGCTCCCTCGCGGACTTCCACGGATTGGAGAGCATTCAGCAAAACCTGCGTTGAGAATGTGCGGCTCTGCGACGAAGGAAGCTTCAGCATGGTCGCCAAGCGGGTGAAACGAACCGTTCGAGTCGGCGGCAGCTCCCGGCGTTGTCATAGTGATCAGCGAACTGAATGGCGACCTCACACTTTCCGTGGGCATCCTGTCGATCTGCTGCGGCGTGTTGTCAACATGGGCCGGCTCCGTGGGGTCGTCATTGGTTGCGGTTGACCATCACTTCCCTATGGGAAGAGGCGGCGGATAAGACGATATTCAGGTGAATGGGCACTCCCACATAGGTCAACTGCCGGATACTCGCAGCGAACCCTGGAGCCTCGGCTGCCAGGATGTAATCACCGGCGGTGAGTTGCAGGAATAAAAATCCTCCTTCTGCCCCTGTGGTAATCGTCCTCTGAGCGCCGCTGCTGGTGAAGGTCAGCGTTAGCTTCGCTCCCGGAATAACGGCTCCAGTCGGATCGGTAACGACACCTGACAAGGCACTGGTGGTTCCACTCTGTGCGCGAAGCAAGCCCAAATTAACCACGGTTAACACGACGAACAGAGCGAAGCCGTATCTCGATGCTCGAATTGCGCTCACAGGACCTCCAGGTTGTCCGCGTGGCTTTGGCTTCGGGAGGGATCGGGGAAGACACTCCCTACAAGCACTTTAGGCATACCTAAATTAATTAGGTATACCTAAAATAGAGGTGGTGTCAAATCTGAAAGATGAGGAATAGATGATAACGCGCCGGGTCAACCTGAACACGGAGTCGGTGGACAACTACCTGAAAGCCATCTATGCGCTAGGTGGACCAGATGAGGAGCGGGTAGCCGGCACTTCGCTGGCGGAACGGCTCGGTGTCGCTCCGGCGTCGGTCACGAATATGCTTCAGAAGCTGGCGACCTCGTCAACGCCGCTCGTAGAATACGAATCCCGCCGGGGCGTCCGCCTGTCGCCCGCAGGCCGACGCCGCGCTCTGGAGATCCTGCGCCATCATCGGCTTCTGGAGACCTTTCTTTACGAGGTGCTCGACTACCCTATCGAGGAAGTCCACGACGAGGCCGAGCGGCTGGAGCATTTCATCTCCGAACGCCTTGAAGAGCGTATCGATGCGAAGCTCGGGCGGCCAAAGTTTGATCCTCACGGACATTGCATTCCTGCCCTGGACGGCAAGATGTCGGCCCAGAGTTCAAAACCGCTGACGGACTTTAAGGAACATGGGAAATATGTCGTGGACAGCGTCGCCGATAGTGATGCCGCCTTACTGAAAAGGCTCAAGGCACACGGCATCATACCGGGGGCGCACTTGCAGGTCTCAAGTCCATCTTCCGAGGAATTTCTTCTGCGTGCGACTGGCGCCGGAAAGTCTTTGCGCTTGCCTCGATCAGTGGCCGGCGCTGTTCGAATCCGCTCTTCTGACTAAACGAAGAACGTTTTCGCTCTTGACTCGATCTTCGCCGCTTTGCGGCATGCGCTTGACATGAACACTGGCCGCGATATCATAGACCTTGTAACAGACGTCCTGTCTGCTGCCGTAAGCGTTACCGTCAGCCAACGCACTATTTCATCAGCGACCGGTTCAACCGGTTTGCGAGAAGGTGCGTATATGGTAACGAACACACTCAATTCCCCGCACATTGTCAGATTGCTGGATCGCCTCTTTGATGAGGCTGATGCGAGCGAGCCGTCGCTCGAAGCTGTCGCGCAGTCCGATGCCTCGCGTCTGCTCACAAGCAGGACGGAGTACCGTGAGTTCTACGGCTTGCTGAAAAACATCCCTCTGCCCGTCTCCCGGGAGACGGGAAAACTGCTCTATATCCTCGCGCGTTCAACAGGCACGCGGCATGTACTGGAGTTCGGCACGTCATTTGGCGTTTCGACAATCTACCTGGCTGCAGCTCTGCGTGATAACGGTGGGGGTCGAATTATCACGACAGAGTTCGAATCGTCAAAAGTCGATCGAGCCCGCGCAAATCTGACGCAGGCTGGCTTGATCGATCTGGTTGAGTTTCGTGAGGGCGATGCACTGAAGACACTGGCGCACGATCTTCCCGAAACCTTGGATCTGGTCTTGCTGGATGGTGCGAAGGCGCTATATGCAGACATTCTCATGCTTATTGAAGGGTGTTTGCGGCCGGGCTCGCTTGTGCTTGCCGACGATGCAACACACTGCCGTGAGTTCTTGAGCCAGATTCGTTCCGACGCCAACCGATACATGTCGGTTCCATTGGCGGGTGACCTGGAGATTGCGATGCGGTGTCTTGAACGGAGGCGAACCGATCTCAATTGAAGCCAGCTCCGCTGGATTAGGGGAAATGCCACTCGGCTGCGAATAGTGCGATCGAGTGGCAATTCGACTACCATTCAGCCGACGATCACTCTCGGGATTAAAAACTCCGCTGCTTGTGGAAGTATTCCGTTGGCGTCACTCCCAGTGCCCGGCGGAAAGCCCGGATAAAGGCGCCCACGCTCTCATAGCCGACCTCGAACGCGGTCTCCGTCACCGACCGTCCTTTCGCAAGCAGTTCAAGAGAGCGCAACACTTGCATCTGCCGACGCCACTGCCCTGGGCTTAGCCCGGTTTCCTTCTGAAAGTTCCGGAACAGTGAGCGCTCCGATAGGCCAGCCCTACGTGCAAGCGCCACCAGGTCCTTCGAAATCCCAGAGGGATCCTCTGCCATACTCGCTGCCATGCGTTTCAGCGCCGGATCACGAGGGAGTGGCAGGTGCAGCGACGTCTGTGAAGCTGAACGAATCTCGTCGTGCAGAACGTCTACCAGCCGTTGTTTCGCTGTACTCGCCTCCGGATTCGCTACCCACGTCATCATCCGCACGATGATCTCCTTCAACAGCGGAGACAATGCCAGAATGCGAGGCTCAGCAGGCAGGCCCGCACCTTCGCGAGTATCCAGACGTACCATCCAGCCACTGATTTTGCCGCACGACCTCAGGGAATGTACCATGCTTCCGGGAATCCATACACAACGTCCAGGCGGGCACATCCAGGCACCCGCTTCTGTCTCCAAAATCGCAAGCCCACTGTCGAGACCGCACAACTGTGCCTCGGCATGGCTGTGAGCGGGCATTTGTCGAATTGCAGTTCGGGGCAGTTCCCACGCAACGACGCCCAACGTTTCCAGGACATTTGGCAGTCTCGGGTCATTCTTTGGCATACATGGTCAAGCGTCGCACAGGCGACCTTCCTAGACTACTTACTGAGGAGCCCTTCTATGAAAGCAGCCGCCGTAACCTCCCCTGGTATGAAACCCAGCTATGGCGAGTTTCAGATCCCCGTAAAGCGTGATGGGCTAGAAGTGATTTCCGTCACAGCGGCAGCTCTAACCAATCTCACAAAAGGCCGAGCCTCTGGCTCGCACTACAGCGCAGACAACCAATATCCCTTTGTTCCCGGCGTGGACGGCGTGGGCACCCTCGACGATGGCCGTCGCGTGTACTTCGCGATGCCCGAAGCTCCCTTCGGAGCGATGGCGGAACAGACCCTTGTCGACCCGCGTCGAATCATCACCTTGCCCGACACTCTCGACGATGTGGCCGCTGCCGCCCTGGCAAATCCCGGCATGTCGTGCTTAGCCGCGCTGGTAGAGCGTGCCCACTTCCTGTCCAGCGAGACTGTCCTCATCAACGGTGCAACTGGCGCTGCAGGGTCTGTCGCTGTCCAAATCGCCAAGCAACTCGGAGCAGGAAAGGTGATCGTCACGGGCCGCAATGCGCAGGAGCTTGAGGCGCTGCGTCCTCTCGGCGCTGATGTCGTCATCCCTTTCGATCTCGGTCCTGAAAGCGCGCATGGCGTCGAGCATTTTGAGCAAGCGCTTACGGCCACATTTGCCGACGGGCTGGATGTTGTCGTCGATTACCCCTGGGGCACGAGCGCGCGCACCATCATCATCGCAGTCGCCAAAGCCGTGGAAGACGCACACCCCGTTCGCTTCATCCAGGTTGGGGAAGCTAGCCGCGAACCCGTTGAGTTGCCTGCCGTCTCATTACGCTCATCGGCCATCCAGATCATGGGCAGCGGCCTTAAGTCGGTTCCTTTGCCGAAGCTCTTCGACGGAATCCGCCAGACTTTTGATTTCGCCGCGCATGGCAAGCTCAACCTCCCTACTAAAGCCGTCCCGCTGTCCAAGGTTGCGGAAAGTTGGGAGGCTCCCGGAAAACCGAGGTTGGTGTTCACGTTGAGGTAAGGGCGTGGCGGGTAAGCCTGATTGTTGAGAATCAGCGGAGATAGCTTGAAGTGGATCGTGCAAATCGCTAGTTGCCGGTTGAAACAAACGGCGGATTCAAACCAAGCCATGTACGTGCGGCAGGCAAGTGGGACAGTATCAAGCGCTCGGTAATAAGAGTGAAGATGAGGGTGAGCCCGAATAGCGGCAGGTAAATCGCCAAACAGCCGAGGATAAGCGCAAAGGCAAATCTAAACCCGCTGTTTACTTGTTTTATCGGAGCACCTAGTACGCCTTTCGGGCGGCGCTTCCACCACATGGCAATGGCGCTCACGCACAGCACAATGAGACCAAGCGCTGTGCAAAGGTTCACGAGTTGGTTGAGCCAGCCGTAGAGATGCCCTTCGTGCATCGCAACACCGACGCCAATGGCGCGGTCGATCCAGGGTAGTTGATTGAAGTTGGAGCGGGAAAGAATTGTGCCGGTTGCAGCGCTTACAGTGACCTGGTCGCGCAGCACGCGATCCTGCGAGTCAGACTTTGCCAACCAGGAGCCTCCGGCCTTCTTCGGCGGCGAAATCAGAACGGGGAACGCCAGATGCAACGGTTCCACGGCAGGGACCACCGCATCGATCCCTTTATAAGCCTCGGGCGCCACATAACCCATGTCCATGTGACCCACGTGCCCGGTATGCTCATCCAGCAAAGCTCCGGCATTGTCGTTCATTGCCATACGCTGGGCTATCTCGGAAGACCTGCCGGTGGTCCAGTCTTGCCGGACATTGGATTGACCACTGAGCCTCCGCGCGAGTTTAAGATATGCGCCCCAGCTCCTGGCCCAAGGCAGTCCACTCAATAAGAAGGTGAGCGCAAGCGCCGAGACCCAAAACCCTGTCACCGCATGCAGATCGCGCCAGAAGATGCGGCCACTCCTGCCCAATCGCGGATAGAGAACTCCGGCGAGACTTTTTGCATCGCGCGGCCACCAGAGGTACAACCCGGTAAGGATCATGATGATGGCCCACGATGCAGCCGTTTCAACGATCCAGGAGCCTTTGTCACCCAGCATCAACTCCCCATGCAGATGAAAGATGCGGCGCATGATTCGCTGGTCCTCGCTTACAACATGCAACACCTGCAGCGTGTATGGATTGACGTAGACGCGAAATTCCTGCGTTTGACGGCCCACAACAATCTGCACCGCCGACTGCGCACTGCGCGGAAGTTGATAGTAATGGAGGTTGGAGCCGGGGACAGCAGAAAGAGCGGCTTCGATCTGCGTGTCCGCAGGGTGGCGCTCACCGCTGACCGGCAGATGCTCATAAGGCTGGTCCAGCCATGCTTCCACCTGCGGCTTGAAAAGGTAAATCGAGCCGGTTGTCGCGAGCCACAGCACAAACGGAATGCAGAATAAGCCTGCATAGAAGTGCCAGCGCCATACCGAACGATAGAAACATTGCGCCTGAGCTTGAGAAATCGAAACTTCACTTAAAGCCGTCATGATGTACCCGTCCTGCCCACCATTCGCAGATAGAGGCAATGTTTCTACATGTCGGCGGGCGGCAGATTTGCCAGCCACGCCGAAAAGATGAAGACCAGGACCATGCAGAAAGCTTCGGCTCGCATCCATTGCCGCATTGTCCCGGTCCGATTCGGAGTCCATGGAGTGCGTGTCCCAAGCAGAAGGCGCACGCGCAATCCATGACCGAAAGCGAGTAATACGAACAACAGTTTCATCAGCAGCATGCGGCCCCACTCGGAATGAGGAAGTGGGGAAAGCGATCCGTCAAGCCCCTTCCACGAGTTATAGATTCCGCTGAACACTACCGCTGCAAGGGCAAAGGTCACGGTTTGAGAGAGCCGCCTGCCGAACTGGATAATGCCGGCTGATCCAAGTGTGAAAGCGAGATGTGGGACAACGATCAGCCCTGCGATGAGAATGCCTCCTCCCCATGCCGCGATCGAAGTGAGATGAAGAAATTGCATGACCTCTCTCAGCGTGAAATCGCCGCCGGAGGCCGCGTGTCCAGATAATGCGCGGCAGGCAAACAAACCTGCCACGAGAGCCATGCCCGTCACGATGCCTTTCGTTTTCTCAAAAGCAGTGGAGAAAAAAGATAAGAGCAGCAGAAATGGAACAAAACAAAAACTCAAAGTGAGCGCGCGGCCAGAATGCGTGGTTGCAACATCGGGCAATGCATGCCACGCATCTGTCCAGGACGAGTCTCCGGTCATCGAAGCGGAGAGCAAGACGAATTGCAGAGGAACATCCAGTAACAGCACGGCTGAAAACACACGCTGCGCCGTGCGAAGTTGTCGATTGCAGTTCTCCATCCCTCCCAACCAGATGCGATTGAACAAAACGCCCGCCAGCGCTGCGCCGGCAATGTCTGAAAGAGCGGCTGCACAGATTCGCATGATGGGAAAGAGTTCCGGCACAATTGCTCCGCTTATCGCACGGTGAACTTATAGCTGCCCTGCAGGTGATGTCCATCGATTGAGACGTTGGACCATTGGACAACATAAGTGCCCGCGCGCAGCTTGGGCACTGCAAGGGTAAGCGTGGTTGGGTCGCCAGGAACAGGCGCCGAGGTCTCCGGATCAACGGAATTTCCTTCGACGTCGGTCAATTTGATCGAACTGAACTTCGGCTCGATCGCCTCCGAGAAAGTAATCGAAATCTTGTTCGGCGCCGGTCCCGTTGAATCCGGGGCAGGTGTCATGGCTTTAGGGTGAGCATGCGCAAAGGCTGCAGGTGCTGCCATTAGCAAGAGCGCAAGCACATGAATAACGAATCGAGGCATTTTCGTGAGGTGGTTCATATTTTCTCCTGAATCGAGATGACGGATGGATTGCAGCCCGCAAAGATTGAGGCAAGCCCTCAAAACGTGATCCTCGCGGCCAACTGCACGCTGCGTGGGTCCCCGACAGCAGTAGGCTGTCCGAAGGTTGCATTGGGAGAACTGGGATAGGCTCCCGAGCCCCAGGTTGTGTTCGGGATCATATTGTTGCGATGGTTGAGCGCGTTGAAGGCTTCGGCCATGCCTTCGAGCTTGATGCGCTCCGTCAGAGGAAACTCCCGGCTCAATCGCGCGTTGAGCGTGAAGAAGTCGAAGCCCCTACCCGCGTTGCGACCAATGACAGCTCCGGCAAGAGCTTCCGTGCAGGGGTTCGTGCCGGAGAGAGTGTAGCCGGAAGTACAAGGCCGCTGCGACGTAGCCTGCTTGGTATTCGCCCCGGTCGTGATGTTGAAGGGCAACGGCGAGTAGTACTGCAGAATGCCGCCGAGACGCCAGCCGTGGGTGATGCGGTCGGCCCAGTCCGCTGCCTGCCTTGTCGATGAATTGAGCGTTGCGTTGAATACGACGCGATGGCGCTGATCGTCGTCGGCGCGGCTGCGATCTTCGCCGGGATTGAAGTTGTTGATCGGCGCACTGAAGAAAAACTCGCTGATGTTGTCGATCGCTTTGGACCACGTATAAGAAATTCGGACGGTCCCCCACACCGTCGGCCGCTGCTCGAACGACACTTCGAGACCATCGAAGTAGGAGTCGAAGAAAGAGCTGTACGGTTTGATGTTGCCGCGCGTGGGATCAGGCCGTGTGCCGTCGATGTTGATATTGGTGTTGATGGAACCGATCAGGTGTTCGCCGCGAAGGTGCTGGTAGCTTACATCCACCGTGCTGTTCGCTGCGAGCTGCTGCTCTACTCCCAGGCTCGCCTGTTGCGCGTAAGGCGTATGAATATTGCGATTCATCAGCGAGTAGTTCTCGACGGCAACCGCCGGCGGAGCCGCCGCAATCTGGGGGAATGTCGGTGCTCCCGCCTGCCCCGGAGAAAAGGTATAGCTGAGGAATGTCGCCTGGGAGGGGTCTGTGGTGTTATGCGCGGAAAGCAGAGCGTTGGCCAGTGGACGCAGCGGGATGCGGTCGTAGTAGATCCCATAACTTCCGCGTACCACCGTGCGGTGACTGGTATAAGGCGACCACGCGAAACCGACACGAGGTGACACATTGCCGATAGCTGTGTTAATCGTGCGCAGAAACTCGAGATCGTAGCGAAGCCCGGCGTTGAGCGTGAAGGAAGGCGCGATCTTCCACTCGTCCTGAGCGTAGAAGCCGATGTTCGGGTTGTTCTGCTGCACAGTCGGAAGGCCGAAGTTTTGCGTATATCCCTGCGAGTTGTAGGTTCCAGCAAGGAAGTTCGCCAGCGACGAAAACGAATATGATCCTCGCAGAGATTGCGGATAGGTAATGGTGTCGTCGTTGAACAGAAAATCGACGCCGGCTTTGAAGGTGTGCACACCGCGCTCCATCACCAGGTTGTCGACAGCCTCATAAAGGTAGTTGAGGCGCCCAGTCGGCGACGACGTGGACCGTCCGAAGACGGCAACGCCGGAGATGGTGACGGCCGGGCCGATCTGATCGTTGGGAGGCGCGCTGAGGCTATCGTAGACAAACTGTCCGCGCGTTTCGTTGAAAGTACGCGGAGAGAGCGTCGCGATATTGCTTACCGCGATGGCATTATTGGTGTCGTAGACGGACGTGCCGTTGCTAACGGTGTTCAGGCCGCCCGCTCCGCGCGCATTGATGCTGCTTAGCTTGTAAAAGCTGTATCGTGCGTTGAACTGGTCTTTCTCGCTGAAGCGGTGATCGACGCGGCCGAGGGCAGTGTTCGTATGCAGAGTGGTTGGATAGAGTGTCGTCGGCCCTGAACCCACCGGAAGCAGCGGAGCTGAATAGCCTGCGGCCGTCAGACGCGCGTTGATTTGCGTTGCATTGGCGGGCGTGATCGTGATGATACCGTTGGTATTCAGACGTTCCAGTTCAAAGTTGCCAAAGGCAAAAGTGCGATCCTTACGGATTGGCCCGCCTAGACTTGCTCCGTATTGATCCTGGGTGAGCGGAAGTTTGCTTCCCGACAGCGCATTGTCGGCGTTGAGCTCTTGATTACGCAGAAAACCATAAGCCGTACCGTGCAGGACGTTCGTGCCGGAGCGGGTGATCAAGTTAAAGTAGCCGGCCATGGCGCGCCCGAATTCAGCCTGGCCTCCGGACGTAACCACCTGGAATTCGCTCACCGCATCCATGCTGAACACATTGCCGGCGACACCGGCAGCATCGTCGTTTGACGACAGGCCGTCCACAATGAAGCTGTTCGAGAAGTTGCGCTGACTGTTGATGGAATAACCCTGGCCAACAACTTCCGAGGTCTCCGCCAAAGTTTGCGTGCTCGCCGTGTTGGTGGGCGAAACTCCGGGCGCAAGCAAAGCCAGGTCGAGGTAATTGCGTCCTTCGTAGGGAAGATTCGCAATCTCAGATTGATCGATCGTCTCGCCAATCTGGCTGCGGTTGGTTTCGATCACCGGCGGAACGTCGGAGACATGAATATTGACCATCGCCTGGGATACAGCGAGTTGGAGTGTCAAGTCGAAGGCGGCGCCCACAGTGAGCTGTACCCGCTGCACCACATCCTGAAACCCGGCGGCTTTAGCGTGAATTTCGTACTGGCCGATGGGCAGGAACGCGAAGCGAAAACGTCCCTGGCTATCGGATTGGATGGTGAAATCTTGGCCGGTGCCGGTTTGCAAGGCGGTAATGCTCGCACCGGGGACTGCCGCGGCGCTCGCATCGACAACACGGCCGGTAACGGTAGCTGTTGTGAGAGTTTCCTGGGCAGCTAAAGCCGCGGGCAGCGCCAGAGCGAGAACAAAGAGGAATAAAGACAATACGTTCTTACGTCGCAACACGTCATCTCCAGATTGTTTGGCAGCGAGGTACAGCCGCGAGTCCCCTGTTTAAATCAAGCAGCTGAAGATGCGGAGACAGGGGGACCTCGGCGTGGGTGGGCTGGAGAGTGTCGTGCCGCGCGCACGCTGCGATCTGCAATACGCACGGGCTTCAGGCTGATGAAGACATGAACTCCAATGGCTTCGATCGCCAGTGCATAGTTCTCGTTTTGACCTGAAACCGGCAGCCCCATCGGACACGGGCACGTGGCACTGACTTCAGCTATCTGCGGAACACCTGTCTTGACCAGATTCTTGTGTGCATGCCGGGCACACTTGCACTTCCCGTGGCAACATGCACACTGAGTCGATGCGGAAGCAACGGCATTTAACGTTGCGAAGGACGAGACAGCCTCTGCCACAGGCGCGAGTAGCAATAGGACCAGCGCCAAAACGCCTGCCCTCGGCATAACGCCAGGCCTGTGCTTATGCAGTCTCAAGAAGAGTCGCCTTTTTACGTGCAGATCTGTGTTCGGCTTCACCAGGAAGACGAAGCAGGCAGGTGTTCTCGCGCAAGAGTACGCAGGTCAATCCTGCATGATTGCATGCTTCAAAGAGCAGTCATGTACATGCGCACAGCTGCACCAGAAATCCAATCGCTTTGCAAGGTCTGTGTGGAACTAGTAGCAAGAACGCTAGACGAACTTTGGCGGACCGCGCTTGAGACGAGAGCGGTCGAAGGCGATGCGATAGCGAGCTTCAGTCTGTGGCGCAAAAGCCGGATGGCTCTGCACCGCAGCAAAGAAAATTGCACTCGCCGCCGGCGCAAACAGATTCACGCGCGTGGGGCTGGGAATCACACCCTTGGGATACATGGGGCAGTGCTGTGGGGGGATCGTGAAGGCTGCTCCCGAACCCGTGTCCGGCATTCTTTGCACTGTGCAGTGGTGTTTGCCGTTTCTCCGGCAGCAAGCGGGCAGATTGTCCTCCGGCGAACCACGTGTAAAGGCAGACACGACCGGTGCCCCCCAAAGTGAGAGCACTACCAACAGCACCGCGAGGGCCGTGACCTGCCGCATATTCAACCTGTGGGCGCGCAGAGGAAGTAGCTACGTTCTCGATTCTCTACGAAGCGGCGTCTTAGCGCAAGATCTGAGTCAATTTGTCCAGCTGCGGCGTCGCGAATTGCGACGAATCGAATCTAGTCTCTGCAACAGCGACCATGTACACACACTTCAAAGGCAGTTGGCCGGTCTTCTCGACGTTGTGACGAGTTGCCGGTTAGATGTGGTTTACGCACCGAGGGTGAGTGGCATGCTTCTGCCCTTGAGCCATTACGTCACCCTGGCTATCGAGGATGAATAGGGATTCCTCCTTCTTTTCAGCGGTGGCAACCTACCATTCCATAAGTTAGATCGATGCACATGACTGGTGCGCATGCCTTTGGTTTGAGGGACTCCCTTCAACATCAACCTTGCTCCTAGTGCAATGCTGGATCGATACCAAGAACAATCACAGCCATCTTCGACTCTTTTGGATGCCGCGAACTGATAGTCCCCTCACCTTTTCAAAATGTCCCTCGCAACCCGAATCGCATTTGAAACGGCTCGACGGGATGGAAAACGTCTGTGAACGCTGGTGTCGATGCTGGCGTTATTTGGGATTCGTAAGCATAGTCAATGTCGTGATCGCGGCGGTTGAGCAAATTCAGAAATTCGACAGAAAAGCGCCATGTCTCGCTGATTCGATAACCAATCTCTCCGTTGACCAACGCCGTCGCCTGTGAGCGATAGATACTGTCAGACGTCAAATCGCGCGGGCCGAAATAGCGCAGGCGCAAGCTCACCAAGAAGTCTTTGAAGTCGGGTACCGTAACGCCGGAGGCAATCACTAGCCCGACCGCTTCGGGCACGCGCCTGCCGCCCGGACTATCTGGCGCCGCATCGTCTGGGTCGATTTCGGTGAACAGGGCTTTGGAGTTTGCAAGGTCAAAGTCGATCGCCAGATTCTTCACTGGCGTGTAGTAATTCGCGAATTCGAAACCATAACGGTCGCTCGGCTGCCGCGAGGCCGTCGTGCCCCCGGTATCGCCGGACTGCTGCAACTCAGAAGCGCTGTGGAGATACCAGAACGAGAGTGTGCTCTGGAGATGGGGGACGGCCGCCGTGCGTACGCCTGCTTCCGCGCCTTTGGTTGGGATCAAGGGCGGAATCGGCGTGGTGGGTGTATTTGGATAAGGATTGTCCCCCGAAACAGGCTCGACCCTCAGTGTTGTGCCGCGCCCGTCGTTCGAGTGGTAACTGGAGCCGCCCTGTGCGTAAAAGTCCGTATTTGCCCATGGGCCGAAGATGAGACTTATTTTGGGACTGGGCAACGCCTTCGTTGCTGTGCCGGAGTTGGCCGAAGTGACCAGGCTGGTCACGTCGAAGTGTTCAACGTCTCCGCGCAGGGCTGCGACCGATCGGAGCTTCGACGCCCACTGGATTCGATTCTCACCGTAAAAGCCTAAGAGCGTGTCCGTGAAGCGATCCTCTTGGGTGATCGCGGGCAAGGTGTTGCCGGTACCAGAATCTGTCTTGTCTACACGCGCGCGATTTTCATTCTGATAGAGACCGTTGTGAATCCAGTCGTTGCGAACTTGTAAGCCGAAGGTGTTTTCTACTCTGTGGCCAAACCATTCGCTGAAGATCGTGTGGTGTGCATCGAGGCCGGCCACCCACCGCCTATCGCGCTGCTCGAACTGGTCGCCGCGGACCGGGTCGATCAGGTAATAAGTGAAATCGGAGAATAGATCGAGATCGTAATAGAACCCGTAAGTGGTGATCTTCGTCGCCGAATTCGCGCCCTGGCGATGCCACTCGCCTTGCAGGCTGTAACGCTGGGAATGGCCACCGTCCGTCGGATTCAGTGTGCCGAACAAGCCAACCATGGGTACGGCGTTTTCCGCGATTTGATCGCTTGAGTGCCATGTTCCGTGATAACCGCAGGCCGTGGCGCTGAAACCGTTGGCGTCTCCGCCCTGGCTGTAGGTAAACAGCCCGTTGAATTTGTAGTAATTGTCGGGATGCGTCCACGGGCCGTCGTCGTGATATGCCTCTCCACCGTAAAGCAAATTGCCCGCGCCGAGTTTTTGCGACTCGCCGAATACGAGTCGGCCATAGCCGTACATGCCGCCTTCTACGCGGAAAAAGTTCTCTGGCAGGGTGTGGAAGAATTCCAGATGAGCCGATCCAGCCGAACCGTAGTTGCCCACGTCGGCGTAATAGGGGCCTTTCTTGAAATTCACACGCCTTACGAATTCAGGGATAACCGTGTTCATGTCCGAGTATCCTTCGCCGTGCGCGTGTGAGGGCAAGTTGAGCGGCATGTCATCGATGAAGATGGCGAAATCCGTGCCGTGGTCGAGATTGAAGCCGCGGAGGAAGTACTGGTTGGCCTTTCCGCCGCCCGCGTGTTGGGTGATGATGACGCCAGGAACCGTCTCCAGAACTTCCCCGGAGCGAAGCATCGGGCGATCCTGGATTTCCGCTGCGCCTACCGTTCCCTGAGTACTGGAATCGGCAATTCCGATGAGATCGTCCGCGCGGCCCTGCACGTTGATGGTGGTGTTCATGCCGCTCACGGCAAGAGAGATACGCAACGAGGCCAGCGCTTCGGTGGTTCCGATGGTGATGGGGATGTCTCTGGTTTCAAAATCGGGCTTGGATATGATGAGCCGATAATCACCTGCCGAGAGTCCAGAGATCATGAACGCGCCGTTCGCGTCTGACTGCGTCGTTTTTTGTGCAGCGCCGTCCGTGCTTAGGACTCCCACAGCGGCTCCGGCAATCGCCGCGCCAGACGAGTCAACTACTGTTCCCGAAAGCTGAGGCGATGACGCTCTGTCACTCAACTGACTGAAGGCGAGTGAACTTCCAGCCAAAATGGAGGCGAGTAGTACGAACTTAGAAATCGTGTTACGAACTGCCACAAGTCTTCCTCTTTTCGGATAGAGCAAAATGCATCAGAGCCTATGGGTGTGAGGCTTTACGTCACCGTGGTGGTGCCCGGCTGTGGGCTGTGCAACCGTCATGACGAGCCGCCCGTGCTGCACACCTTTCAAGCCGATCAAACGTCCGGCGAACTCCTCTACTTGTCGAGCCTTGCCGTGGACGATGAGGACTTCCAGGCAGGAATCGTGATCGAGATGTGCGTGGCTGGTCGAAACGACCAGTTCGTGATGGGCATGCTGGAGTTCGGTAAGCTTCTCGGTAACTCCGTGAGCGTGATGGTCGTAGATGAGCGTAATGGTGCCGACGACTGTCGCACCAGGACTTGCCGTCTGCTCGGCGACCAGCCGATCGCGAATCAGATCGCGGAAGGCTTCGGACCGATTCGTATACCCCAGACGGGAGATGAAATCGTCGAAGCGCTTGAGGAGGTCAGAATCGAGCGCCACTCCGATTCTGCTGAGAACGCCCATGCTCACTCCTTCAAAGAGAGTTCCATCTCACAACCCGAGAAACGTAGCACGAATACAAAATTCGTGCCATCCTGATTCATTCATAGTACAGCGGCGGAATTGAGCGGCGTGACGACCATCACAACCTCTGAGGGAACCACGTTCAGATGCCGCTCTCTGACGATGATGGCGATGACTAGGCATCTGGAGGGGCGTCGATTGAAACATCCGAGCTCGGCATATCAGGAACTCCTGATTGGACTGGTGCGGTTGCACGTCCAGCATCATGCGGCGCTCTCGCCGGTATTTGGTCTCGGAATCATCGAGGAGCTTTCGCGGCATGCGCGGTCGAAGGTGGAGGAACTCCATCGTGGGTCATTCAGCTCAAGAGTTGAGCCCAGCCTTGTTGCTTGGAGGATCGCATCATCTTTCTTTCCGTGTTCCCCTCGGCGTTTTGAGGAGAGCCCGGAAGTCGCTTGCGCCAGGCTCAAGACTCTGGGCTGTCGCGTCCAGGGCCTCCTTCAGGTCCTTCGCTGACAGGGCGCTCGCCGGATCGATCAACCACTGGAGAATGAGCCCGGACAGGAGCACATGGTAAAACGTACCAATCGTCCGCACCGTGTGTTCACTCACGGCGCTTTCATCCTGATTCAGAAACATCGCCGCCAATCCTCGGCGCGCGACATGCACTTTGCCGGCGAAGATGTCGCGGGTGGCGGGTTGCGCGAGCATTTGCGCAAAAATCTCGAGGTTGGCGACCCAGAGCGAGCGATGCGTCTCGAAGGTGGCCATAATCTTGGCCCAGGTTGCCTCGAATCGCTTTGCCGGAGAGACGTTGGACGGAACGGCCGTTCGCAGCGCCTTCTGGAGATCTTCGTCCCATTCGCCGAACGCAAGCAGCAACGCTTCGGTCAGCAGAGCTTCCTTTGATGAGAAATGGTACCCAATCGCCGCTAGGCTTACCCCGGCGGCTGACGCGATATCCCGTGCAGTGGTTCGGCTGAAGCCCTTCTCCAGCAGGCACTTCTTGGCTCCCAGCAGCAAGGCTTCGCGATTATTTAAATTCTCTCTTTCCGCCATAGAACAATCGTACCAGACATCCGTCTTGCACGAGTGTCTAATACATTTGTACAATTCCATACGGAGGTTGCGATGAATAACAGGAACATACTTATCTCCGGAGCAAGTGTTGCCGGGCCGGCACTGGCCTTTTGGCTTCATCGCTTCGGATTTCGGCCAACAATTGTGGAGCGTGCGCCATCCCTGAGGCCTGGTGGATATGCCATCGACTTTCGTGGCGCCTCTCTTCGCGTTCTCGAACGTATGGGCTTACTGTCCGAAGTGCAGCGCAAGCAGACACGAATCGGTGCCATCACCATCGTCGATCGGAACAACCGCAAGGTCGCAAGCATGCCCGACGGATTCACGAGCGGAGAACTGGAGATTTTACGCGGGGATCTCGCGACCATCTTTCACAACGCCACGCGGGAGACGACCGAATACATCTTCGATGACAGCATCTCTGCGATTGAGGAAGGTGCCGGCGGAGTGGAAGTACAGTTCGAGCGGGGAGGGCAGCGGAGATTCGACCTTGTGGTAGGAGCCGATGGGCTGCACTCCAAGGTCCGTTCTCTTGCGTTTGGCAAGGAGTCCGATTTTGTCCGTTATCTCGGCTACTATGTCTCGATATTCTCGATCCCCAACTATCTGCAGCTCGACCATGCCGGGCTCTACTACGGGACGTTAGGAAAGAAGGTCGGCATCTTCAGTGGAGGGCCACCATCAGAGGCAAAGGCGTCTTTCTTTTTCGCCACCGAACCTCTCGACTACGCCCGACGCGACAGTGCCCAGCAGAAAGAGATCCTGCGCGAGCATTTCTGGCAGGAAGGCTGGGAGGTGCCGCGCTTGCTTGAGTTTTTGGAAAAGGCACCGGACTTCTACTTCGACTCGGTCAGTCAGGTGAAAATGGACCGCTGGTCGGCGGGCCGCACCGCTTTGGTGGGAGATGCAGCCTGGTGCGCGTCGCCGCTGTCAGGCATGGGGACAGGCATGGCGGTGGTCGGTGCGTATGTCCTGGCCGGCGAATTGGCCGAGGCCGAAGGGGATCATCGCGTCGCGTTTTCAAAATACGAATCGCTGATGCGGGACTTTGTTGATAAATGCCAGGGCATTGCGGATGGGGGTACGGACTGGTTTGTGCCTCGGACCCGTTTTCGGCTCTGGTTGAGCACGCAGATGTGGAAGATTCTTCCCTATACGCCCTGGAAGAACATGATGATCGAGGTCCCCTTGAAAATCGGAAACTCGATCCAGCTCAAAGACTATTCGGCCCGGCCGGATTGCGCCGACAGGCTGATTCAACTCTGCCCGTAAAAAGATCCGCAGCCGTCTTTTGACCAGATGGCTCGCAGACATATAATAGACCGGTCATTCGTTTTATTATATGTACCCGGAGACTGCGATGAAGGCAAAGAGTCCCAGCCGCACGGCCGAACACAACGCGCTCTTCCGAGCCATCGAGCACGCACGTCGGCCTAAAGATCGGATCATCGATGACCGGATGGCCCTGAACTTTTTGTCGCCTTCGTTTCGACTCGTTGCCTTGCTCGCTCGCAACCCTTGGGTCTTGGCAATGCTGTGCCGGTATATCGATGCCCGCTGGCCGGGGGCACGAACTTCACTCGTTGCCCGCACCCGGTTGATCGATGAGTATGTGACGTCAGCTTTAGCCAACGGAGTGTCACAAGTTGTCATACTCGGGGCTGGGTTTGATTCCCGCGCCTATCGGATTGCTGACGCCGAGCGCACTCGCTTCTTCGAGGTCGATCACCCGAACACGTCAGCCGTAAAGAAGGTGCACATCGAGCGGGCAGTCGGAGCCTTGCCCAAGCATGTCACATACGTCGCAGTGGATTTTGAGCGCGATCAAGTCCCCGAGTCTCTCAAGGCCGCCGGCTTCGACGGCTCCCGACCAAGCTTATTCCTTTGGGAAGGAGTCTCCAACTACCTCTCAGAGGGCACGGTCAGCTCGACATTGTCGTTTATCGGAAGACTGGCTCCAGGCACTGCGCTCGCATTCACCTACGTAGATCGAGCCGTACTGCATGATCCCGCAGGTTTCGCCGGCGGTAATGAGGTCCAAAGGACGATTGCTCGATTGAAGGAACCATGGACTTTCGGCATTCAGCCAAACCGAGCGCGTGCATTTCTTCAGGAATGCGGGCTCGAACTCGACAGCGATCTTTCCGCCGCCGATTACCGACGGCAATATTACGAAAACGCAGATCGGATCAGAGGATACGAGTTCTATCACGTCATCTTCGGACATGTGCCGACGAGGATTCGGCAATCGGGCGCACACTCATTTCGGGAGGTTTCGCTTGCCCAAAGTCAGTAAAGAGTACCTCGATTCTCGACGCTCGGAGATTCTAGAGGCTGCCCTAACCTGCTTTTCCCAGGATGGGTTCCACCGTACGACCATGCAGGACATTGTCCGCCAGTCCGGTCTGAGCCCCGGCGCGATCTACAACTACTTCAAGAGCAAAGAAGAAATCATCGAAGCCGTTGCCAGCGAG
>Ga0335073_10005177_pt1 | contig 18301 bp, 17 predicted proteins | sample Lox_Sample_22_FD_207093 | JGI IMG/M metagenome (GOLD analysis project Ga0335073, IMG submission 207093) | Soil microbial communities from Loxahatchee National Wildlife Refuge, Florida, United States - Lox_Sample_2.2 | ecosystem: Environmental > Terrestrial > Soil > Wetlands | place: USA... | reverse complement strand
CGAGGACTACGGCGCTCTTTACCTGCAATTCGCCACAGCCTTGCACGGAGTCGATGCGGATTTCAAGCTGGGCGGACCAGTCTTTGAAGGAGTCACCGAGGACATCAAAGTCTGGCCCGACGCGCAAGGGCGGACTTCCTGGCTCGGCCGCTTTCTTGATTATCTGAAAGCTCATGGACGTCTTCACGATCTCGCCTTCATGTCGTTTGAGCATTATCCCTACGACGGATGCGATACGCCCTGGAAAGATCTTTATCAGGAACCGGAGTTGATCACTCATATCATGAAGGTATGGCGTGACGACGGCTTGCCTGCCGGGATTCCACTGCTCGATACCGAAACCAACGATCACGGAGGGGAGGCCGCGGTCGACATCTTTGGCGCTCTGTGGCTGGCAGATTCCTTCGGCGGATTTCTCACCGCTGGCGGCCAATCCACCCACTACTATCACGACTTGCCCTATTCGCCGCCGCATCCTGCCTGCCCCAATAGTTGGGGAACCTACCACATGTTCATGGTGGATGATCACTACCAGATCAGGCAGAAGACCTCGCAATTCTTCGCCGCGCAGCTTATTACTCAGGAGTGGGCCGAAGCAAAAGATGCCGAGCACAAACTCTATGTTGCGTCCAGCGACATCAAAGACTCAGGCGGACATGTTCTGGTCACGGCCTACCCTTTGCAACGCCCGGATGGTCAATGGTCGCTGATGCTGATTAACAAAGATCACGACCATCCGCACCAGGTGAAGATCGTATTTCATGATGCGGAAAACAACCATGACACATTTCTCCAAGGGCCGGTCACGATGATGACGTTTGGAAAGGCCCAATATGTGTGGCATCCCGCCAGGAAAAAGGGTTATGCCGATCCTGATGATCCACCTGTAGTCTCACAAATCTCGGGTGGAGAAAATGCTCAATACACGTTGCCCGCGGCTTCCCTGACGGTACTTCGTGGAAGACTATCGGCGCGTGGAAAGTGACTACGCTCGGGATGATAAAGCAGTCTCTACTTGACAACCCTCCGGATTTGCAGGAGAATACGCAGTGGCGAATAAAAAGCGAAAATCATGCCGTCTGCCGATCTTCTGCGCTCGCAAATCGAAGCTCGAATTCCTGCCGCTTTCGCCGTGTACCGGCGGCCCGAGCGAAAAACCATTCCCACAGGAATTACTCAGATAGATGATCTGAACGGCGGGGTTCCGGTGGGAGCGCTGACAGAGATTTGCGGCAGCGACCTGGTCTCGTCGGGCAGGACTTCCGTGCTGATTTCCTTGTTATCGAAGGCCTCGCAAACCCACTTCTGTGCCCTCGTAGATGCCAGCGACACGTTTGATCCGGCTTCGGCACACAAGACCGGGACGAACTTGTCGCGTTTGCTTTGGGTGCGGTGCGGAAAGAACCAATCCAAATTCACGCCTCTCGAACAGGCATTCAAAGTAACCGACATACTTCTTCAAAGCGGCGGTTTCGGCCTGATCGTTGTGGATATAGGCTGCATCGCGGAACGCCTTGTACGGAGGGTTCCCCTGAGTTCCTGGTTCCGCTTCAGCCGCGTGGTTGAGAGACACTCCACCGCACTGGTTCTTATCGAGCAGCAGCCTCATGCCACAAGCTGCGCCGGGCTGGTGTTGCGGATGACTATGGTTTCCGCAATTTTTTCCGGGCGCGTCATTACGCAATTCAATCTTAGATCGGAGATCTTGCGAGGCAGAGAGAAGAAGCCGAGTCAATCTGTCAGCCAGGATTTTTCGTTAAAAACCCAGTGGGCCTAGCGTTATGTTTGCCTGCCTATTTGTCCCCGATTTTCCTGTACAAGCGGCTTGCCGAATGGAGCCGAAAGATACGCGGGAAATTTTCAAAAAATCTCCCATCGCCATTCTTGACGGCCCGACTCCACCCAGAGTGGTGGCCATGAATCAGGCGGCCCGGTCTGCGGGTATCCAAATTGGCATGACCAAGTTGCAGGTAGAGACCTGTGGCGGAATATCCCTGCGAAAACGATCCCTGGCTAACGAAGAGTCTGCGCGGGCCGCTTTGTTGGATTGCGGCAGGGCCTTTTCGCCTTGCGTGGAATCAACGTGTCCGGGCACGGTGATTCTTGATCTTGCGGGAACAGAAAAGCTGTTTGGTTCCCATGAAAGTACAGGACACAAAATCGCGGATCATGGAGCTCAGGTAGGCCTTGAACTCAATGTGGGGGTTGCCGCCAATCCCGATAGTGCAATGTTCGCCGCACGAGGCTATTCCGGAATCACGGTCATTCCCGAAGGCAGAGAAGCAAAATACCTGGCGCCTCTGGAGGTGAGCGTACTTCCCGCTGCTCCAGAAGTGCTGGACATTTTAGACGTCTGGGGTATCCGCACGCTGCAATCGTTGGCAGGATTACCGCCCATCGCACTGACCGAGCGACTGGGCCAGGAGGGTTTACAACTTCAAAGATTGGCCTGCGGAAAAACATGCAGAACTCTGGTTCCGGCCGAGTCGAACGAAGATTTGACCGAGGCTTATGAGTTTGAAGACCCCGTGGAAACTCTGGAATCCCTCGCGTTCATTCTGGATCGCCTGATTCAACAACTCTGTGTTCGTTTGTCATCGCGATCGCTGGCTACAAATCAGTTGGAAGTGATGCTGGAATTGGAAGCGAAGCAGCGGCAGACTGGACAAGATAGAGAACAGTACGAGCGTGTCTGGAAATTGCCGCTTCCCGTTCAGGATGGGCGAGTACTTTTCCGGTTGGCGTATCTTGACCTGGGAAAAAGCTCCTTCTCCGCGCCCATTCACAAGATCACGGTTCGAGTTGTGCCGGTGAGACCTCGAAGTGTCCAGCAGAGTCTTTTCGTTCCCGTATCTCCGGAAACTGAGCAACTCGAAATCACTCTGGCCCGGATTCGCGGTGTTGTAGGCATCTCGGACCAAAGCGGCATTGCATGTGCCGGTTCTCCCACGATCCTTGATTCCCATAAACCGGACAGTTTTTCTGTGGAGCCTTTTTCCGGTGGACCGGCGAGCGGGGCTTTTCCGGCAGGCTCTGAGTCTGTTTTGGTTTTGCGGATTTTTCGTCCTGCATTGGAAACCTCGGTTGATATGGCGGCGAATAAACCACATTGCCTTTCGATCAGAAAGAGGCAGTTTCGCGTGCTTGCGGCTTCCGGCCCGTGGTGCAACTCCGGCTTCTGGTGGAATAACTCGGCCTGGTCACGAGATGAGTGGGATATTGCGGTAAAGACCTGGGAAGGAATTGGCTATTACCGAATCTATCTGGACAAGATCCGTAAGCAATGGTTTGTGGAAGGCATCTTTGACTAGCGCCTTTTTGCAATGCAATACGTTGAACTCCACGCTCGATCTGCATTCACGTTTCTGGAAGGTGCGTCTCTTCCGGAACGGCTGGCGTGTGTCGGCGCTGAATACCAGATGCCCGCAATGGCGCTTTTGGATAGAAACGGCGTATATGGCGCTCCGCGATTTCATCTCGCGGCCAAGCGGTACGGAATCAAGGCACATATCGGAGCGGAAGTCAGCCTTTGTGAAGGAGGAAATTGTCCAATCCTGGTCCAATCCCGCGCGGGATACCAAAATCTCTGCCGTCTGCTGACCACGGCGAAACTCCGGTCGAACAAGGAAGCGATTGCGACCGTCACTCTGAAAGAATTAAAAGCCCATACCAACGGCCTGATTTGTCTTACTGGTGATGAAAACGGCCCATTGATGCATGCTCTGCAAGAAGGAGGTGTGGTCGCCGGGCGCCAATTGCTGCAACGGCTGATTTGCAGTTTTGGCAAAGATAACCTCTACGTCGAATTGCAGAGGCATTGCAACCGTGCTCAGGAGTGCCGGAATCAGGCAGCGATTGCTCTGGCGCGCGAACTGCGATTGCCCTTGCTGGCCACGAATGGGGTTACCTACGCCACTCCCCGGGAGCGCGAGATAGCAGACGTTTTCACTTGTATACGAACGAAGCGCCGGCTGGATACGGCGGGCCGTCTGCTCTCGCAAAACTCACAGCGATATATCCGGGACGCCAGGAAGATGGCCCATATCTTTGCGGACCTGCCCGAGGCCATTGCCAATACAACGGAACTCTCTTCGCGCCTGGATTTTTCTTTGGAAAAGCTGGGTTACGAATTTCCGCGCTATCCCGTTCCCGCCGGCGACACCATGAATTCATTTTTGCAAAAGCGGACATGGGAAGGAGCGCGGAACCGTTACCGGCCAATTACCGAGCGCGTCCGTCAGCAGTTGCAGCACGAACTTACCTTGATCGAAAGGCTGGATCTGGCGGGATATTTCCTGATCGTCTGGGATATTGTGCGCTTCTGCCGTCAGGCTGGGGTTCTTGTGCAGGGACGCGGCTCCGCCGCGAACAGTGCGGTTTGTTATTCGCTGGGAATTACGGCGGTGGACCCGGTCGCGATGGAATTGCTTTTCGAGCGATTCTTGTCAGAAGAACGCGGCGAATGGCCTGATATCGATCTGGACCTGCCCAGCGGGGATCAACGCGAACAGGTGATTCAATACGTCTATGAACGCTATGGTAAGCGCGGGGCGGCCATGACCGCCAATGTTTGCACTTATCGCGGACGTTCTGCGGCCAGGGAGATGGGCAAGGCGCTGGGCTTCGATGAAGACACGTTATCCCGGCTGTCAAATATTGTGGGGGCATGGGAGTGGAGAGATCCCGCTGACACGTTGGAGAAGCAATCCAAAAAAGCCGGACTGGATGTGCAACATCCGCAGATTGCCCTGTATCTCGATCTGTGCCAGCGAGTGCAAGACTTGCCACGCCATCTGAGCCAGCATTCCGGCGGCATGGTCATTTGCCAGGGGCAATTGGATTCCGTTGTGCCTCTTGAGCCTGCCACCATGCCGGGAAGAGTCGTGGTGCAGTGGGACAAGGAAGACTGCGCCGCGCTGGGCCTCATCAAAGTGGATTTGCTGGGTTTGGGCATGATAGCCGTGCTTAAAGATTCAATCGAGTTGATCCGGAAGCACTACGGGGAAGAAGTCGATCTGGCCCATCTGCCGCAAGACGCGCCGGATGTTTACCGGGTGATTCAGAAAGCGGATACGGTCGGCATGTTTCAGATCGAGAGCCGGGCGCAGATGGCCTCGCTTCCGCGCAATCATCCGCAGCGCTTTTACGATCTGGTGACGCAAGTTGCCTTGATCCGTCCCGGCCCTATCACCGGGAAAATGACCAATCCCTATTTGCGCCGGCGGCAGGGCAAGGAAGCGGTCAGTTATCCGCACTCTTCTTTGATCCCGGTTTTAAAAAGAACTCTGGGAGTGCCGCTCTTCCAGGAGCAATTGTTGAGGATGGCGATGGTATGCGCGAATTTCAGCGGCGGGGAGGCGGAAGAATTACGGCGGGCTCTGGGCGCCAAACGATCGCGTGAGCGCATGAAAGAGATTGAAACCAAGTTACGCGCGGGAATGACGCAAAACGGATTTCCGCGGCAGACGCAAGATGAAATTGTCCAGTTCATCGCTTCCTTCGCGCTTTATGGTTTTCCGGAGTCCCATGCGGCCAGCTTTGCTTTGATCGCATATGCCAGCGCATTTTTGAAAGTGCGGTATCTGGCGGCATTCACTGCCGCTTTGCTGAATAACTATCCGATGGGTTTTTATCATCCTGCAACCCTGGTGAAAGACGCGCAGCGGCACGGCCTGAGAGTGAAGCCCGTCGATGTGACATGCTCCGGATGGGATTGCAGCCTTGAGCATGACGGCTTGCTTTCGCTCAGGCTCGGGTTTCGCTATGTAAAAAGTTTGAGGAAGGCCACCGCCGATGCTCTCATGAGCGAACGGGAAAAACGTCCGTTTGATTCGATCGCTGATCTCGGCCTGCGCGTTCCCCAACTGTCAAAAGCTGAATTCCGCATGCTGGGGCAAATCGGCGCTCTGAACAACATTGAACGAAAGAACGGAATTCATCGCCGCGACGCTCTCTGGCAATCGCAAAAGGCAGCTCAACCGGTAGGCCCGTTGCTTGCCGGCATTTCCGAGTGGGATACATCTTCACCCCTGCGCCGCATGACAACGACAGAGCGTCTGATGGCCGACTATAGTGGCACCGGTCTGAGTATCGACAGGCATCCCCTGTTCTATCGGCGCGAAGATCTACGCCGCACCGGAGCGAAGACCGCCAGGGAGCTGTCACAAATGCGGGACGGCGAGTATGTGCGAATTGCAGGATGCGTGATTACCCGGCAAAGACCGGGGACGGCAAAGGGCTTCATCTTTCTCAGCCTGGAAGATGAAACCGGAATCGCCAACGCCATCATCACGCCGGATTTCTATGCGGAGAATACGGTGGCCGTCGTGCATGAACGCTTCGTATTTATTGAGGGGATTCTGCAGAACAAAGACAACGTGATTCACATTCGAGCGACAAAAATCATGCCGCTTGCGGCGCTCGACATACCCACACATTCTCGAAACTTTCACTGAATGATCCCTTGAGGGGCTATCGGAACCGTGCCCGATGTTCCTCCAGGATGCAACGGTCCATCACAACGAAAATGCCCGCCTGGCGCGCCTTCTCGGCCGCCTTTTCGTGAACGATTTCCTCCTGCATCCAGATAGCAGGTATCTTGAGGGCGATAGCCTGGTCCACTACCTCTTCTACGAATTCCGGTCGCCGGAAAATGTCTACGATGTCAACTTTGACAGGGATGTCCGGCAAGGCCGGGTATGCCTTTTCGCCGAGGCAGAATTCGATGTGAGGGTTCACGGGAATAATGCGATATCCCTGGCTCTGCAGGTAGGCGGCGACACCGTGACTGGGCCGCAGAGGATTGTCCGACAGACCAACGACCGCAATGGTTTTGGCCCTTTTCAGCAATTCCGTAATTACATCTGGCTGAGTTGCAGTTGGCATGGACTTTTCCCGCGGATGAACTATTTCTTGTTTGCCGCTTCCAGCTTCTGCTTGAACATCTTCAAAGCAAGCTTGCGAACCGTTTCCGAAATCTCCTTGTTGGAGGAAAGATTTTTCAGGTCCTGAACCAGAAGATTCTTCATCAGCCCCAACGAGATATCGAGCGGCGTACGAGGATTGGCCACCAGATTTCGCACCACGATGTAGTTCTTCATGAAACGGCGCTTCAGGGGAATGGTGCGCAACACTGCTTCCAGCACGTTTTTCTGGCTGGCAAATTTCTCCACCTCTCCATCGGACAGCTTGGGCGCATCGAGCACCGCCAGCGACACGACTTTCGTTCCGTCGCGGATGAGAATCGACCGTTCTTCCTTGTTGCCCTTGAGCGCCAGTTGAATGCGGCCCTTCACGTCGAGCCGATTGATTTTCTGCAGCGTGTTCTCGCGGTCGGGTCCACCGTGTGTCCGTGCTTTGGCGACATGTGCAATGGTTTTCGGTTGTGGTTGTGGCTTAGCAACAGCGGCCGTTCCCGCGGATTGGCCGGCGGCGGACGATCCCGATTCCGCCGACTCGGTTTCGGCAACGGCCGATACAGGAAAATAATCAGGCCCCAAAAGGTCAACCACGCCCATCGCCTGAAATGGCTTATCAGGTTCGGCAGCGATTTCAGCCGCATGTTCCGCCAGGTAGGCCGAAACCTCTTCATCGGCAACATCTCCCGGCTCATCGCTCTGAGCTGAAACCGCAACAAGCACCGGATCGCTGATTTCCTCAGGAGCGTCGGACTCTGTTGCCAGGTCTACCGCTGCGACCGGCTGATGTGCGGCTTCAGATGTCCCCGGTGAGGTCGCAGCCAATTGGGAAGAAGCCGGACTCGTCAACTTCGTCACTTCGTTCAGCTCGTTTGCCTTCAGATAAGGATTGGCCTTAAGTGAATCCAGAATCCCCGCCGAAGCACGCACTCTGGGGCTCTGCAACATCGCTTCGACGGCCTCACGGGAAGCGGAAATCGCAAACTTGGCCAGCTCGCCCTCGGATACCGAGGGGTTCTCCACCAATGCCGGCAGCAGCTTGGGGCGAAGATTGTCCGGCGAAATGAAATAATCGAGTACCTCTCGAGGCGTGTTCGGATCCGAAGCCGCGGCCAGCGAAGCTTTCTCGTCCCAACCGGCGAGGGTCATGCGCGCGAGATCGCCAAACACCTTGTTGTGGCGGGCGAGGTAGACCATGATCTCGAGGTTTTCGGCGGCTGAAACCGCCAGGGCGCCGCGCGCGGCAAACTGCATCATGTTCGATGGCAGCTTCGAAGCGCGAATTTGATCAATCATGCGCGGCATACGATCACACGATGCCATTTCTCGGAAAGCCCGAGTTTCCGCCCTTGGTCAGCGCTTCCAGTTCCTCGACAGCGAGTTTCACCTCACGCACCAGCCGGTTGGGCTTGCCTCGCAGAAATTCCTCCAACAAAGCCCGATAGTACCAAAGAGTTCCCTCGCGTCCGCCGTTGAATCGTGACCAGATGGATTCCCCGAACTGGCGGTAGTCCGCGAGGATGGAACGTACGTTGTTCAGCTTGTCGGCAGCCGAAACCAGACGCGTATCAGCGTCCGCTCCGCGCAGATGCTCGATGTAATCTTCTTTGCGCTGCCTCCATGGCGGCTTCGGGGAGGCATCGGAATCCGTGCAGCCATCGACAATCTTTGCCACGCGCTTGCCGAATTTGCGGCGGACTTCCTTCGACACGGGCGAACCGCCACAGTCCTCCACCACATCATGCAGAAGGGCAGCAATGGCCACGTCCTCATCACCGCCAAACTCAAGAGCGAGAGAGGCCACGCCCATCAGGTGCGCGATGTAGGGAACGGTCGTAGTTTTGCGCGCCTGCCCGGCATGTTTTTCCGCAGCGAACAGAAAGGCGCGCCGGAAGCGCGGACCCAGCTTTACAACCTTGCCTTTTGCCGGCTGGCCGCCCACTACGGCTTCTCCTTGTTGTTGCCATCACGCCGCGCCAGCAGATAGGCGCGAATGAACCGCTGCAGATCTCCATCGAGCACCCGATCCACATCGCCGACCTCTACTTTGGTGCGATGGTCCTTGATCAGGCGGTAGGGCTGCAGCACGTAGGAACGAATCTGGGACCCGAAATCGATGTCGAGCTTGGCGTCTTCTACTTTCTTCGTGGCTTCGCGCTTTTTCTCCATCTCAAATTCGTAAAGCTTGGAGCGCAGCATGCTCATGGCTCGATCGCGGTTCTTGTGCTGCGAGCGCTCGTTCTGGCAACTCGCCACAATGCCGGTGGGAAGATGCGTAATGCGCACCGCGGAATCGGTGGTGTTCACATGCTGGCCGCCTTTTCCGCTCGAACGGTAGGTATCGACGCGCAAATCTTCTGGTTTGATCACCACCTCGATGCTGTCATCGATTTCCGGTGAAACGAAGACGCTGGCGAATGAAGTATGCCGTCGCTTGGCCTGGTCGAAAGGAGAAATGCGCACCAAACGGTGTACCCCGATCTCGCTGGTCAGGAGCCCGTAGGCATAGTCTCCGTTCACCGCGAAGGTCGCGGATTTCAGCCCAGCCTCTTCGCCCGGCTGATAGTCGTAGAGCACCGTTTCGAAACCCTGGCGTTCCGCCCAACGCAGATACATGCGCAAGAGCATGTCGGCCCAATCCTGCGATTCAGTGCCCCCGGCTCCAGGGTGGATGGTCACGATCGCGTTGCGGGCATCGTTTTCTCCGGAGAGCAGAGTTTCGGTTTCCAGCTTGTCGATCAGATCGCGCAGCGAGTCGATCTCGCGCCGCAACTCGGCATCGACGGTTTCGCCCTCGCGTGCGAGTTCGAAGTAAGCTGCAATGTCGTCAGAGCGTCGGCCGAGATCGGCGTCGGTGGCCAGAACATGTTCGAGGCGCTTCTTTTCGCGCATCACCCGCTGGGAGTTTTGTGGGTTCGCCCACAAATTGGGGTCCGAGGCCTGTCTTTCGATTTCGGCTAATTGCGGACGGACCTTGTCCGCGTCAAAGATACTCCCGGAGATCGTGAACTTTCTTGTTCAGCGCGGTGTATTCCTGATCAAGTTCTTGAATCATGTTCTTCTGTCTTTTTGCGGAATCGGAAACGCGTCAGCAGGGCTCCCACAGAAATTATCGCACACAGCCACGAAAACCAATCGCCGTGGCGTGTGTAGAAGGTAGTTACGGAAGTGAGCGCGTAGGGCGCGACCAATCCGCCCCGTTGTTTACGGCGAAGCCGTGCCACGACGCGTCCGTAAGGGTCGATGGAAGCGGTCACGCCGGTGTCAGTCGCACTCAGCAGCCAACGATCGTTTTCTATCGCCCGCATACGCGTCTGATTCAAGTGTTGCGCATAGGCGCCGCTGTCTCCATACCAGGCATCATTCGAAATGTTCACCAGCACCTGCGCGCCCCGATCAGCGAAGATCCTGACTTCGCCTGGAAAAACTGATTCATAGCAGATAAAGACTCCCAGTTTGGTGCCTCCAGCGTCGAGCGGAGCACGCGAGGCACCATGCTGAAACTCTCCCACTTCTTTCACCAGCCCTCCGGCAAATGCAAAAATCTTCGGAAAAGGCAGATATTCTCCGAAGGGAACCAGATGCACTTTGTCGTAGCGCCCGGTCCACTCGCCGTCTGGACTGACCAGTGCAGCCGAGTTGAAGACCTGCGAACCTCGCCCGGCGCCTTGCGCTGCCGGCAGCACGCCAATCGAGCCGGTAACCACCCAAAGATGCGTCGAGCGGGCCATCTCGCTGATGGCGTTACGAAATAACGGATCGTTGGTATAGAAGGGCGCCGGCGATTCGGGCCACACAATCAAATCGATTTTGGGAGTCCTTGCGCTGGCAGCAGAATTCTGGGCGACTGCCTTCTCACTCATCTCGGTGAACTCACGCAGCGTGTTCTCGAAGAATTCCCGCGTCCAATTGGCGTCGACGGGAAGATTCTGTTGCAACAGCAAGGCAGCGTGGTCCGTCTGCAATTCCGGGAGGGTTATCAGGCTGCCCGCCTGCAACACAGCCGCTGCCGCCAGAGAAGCCACCAGCAGCGGCCTGCGTTTCTTGCGAGGCACAAGAAATGCCGCTGCCAGCGCCACATTCACCAGCATGATCTCGAACGAGATGCCATAGACCCCGGCCCACGCGGCGATGCGGCACAAGGAAAGATTGTCTACCTGCGCTGTGCCCAGAAGGTTCCATGGGAACCCGGTTACCCCGGTCCGCCCCAATTCTATGGCGACCCAAAGAAACGGAGCGGCTACGAGGGCACGGCGATGGTCTCGTCCAGGGCCGGCCAGCAGACCCACCAACAAGCCGAACAGACCGTGGTAGAGCGCGAGATAGAGACAAAAGAGAAAAAGAGCAAGGCCGGCCGCGGCGGGGCCCAGGCCGCCGTAGTTTCTCATGGTGTCGTAAATCCAATAGCATGTCCCCGCATACCAGAGAATTCCGCAGGCATAGCTGAGAAGAAACGCCTGCCCCGGCGTCGCGGCCTGCAGCCGGGCGGTGCCATTAACCTGGAGTTCGCCTGCCGGCCGTGCTCGTAGAAGGCCCACAATCAACGGAGCAAATGCAATCCATGACAGAACATAGAGATTGGGGAGAGGGAAGATCAGCACCTGCAGCAGAGCCGAGAGAATCACCAGCAACCAGGCGCTGAAATGAATTTGCCGCACGGGGAAGGATAACAAAATCGCTGGCCGTTCAAGCCGCCAGAACAGCCGGAAGCAGTCCCAGTATTGTTATTCCTCGCGATGCGAGGACTCTGCTCTCTCGGCCCGGGCAATTTCGCTGCGCACGAACTCGACAATTTCGGGTGTGACATAGCGTGGGGGAATAATCTCGAAAACGGGGCGTCCCGTCACTGGTTTCAATGAAACTTTCCTCCACTCCGGCTCTCTGCCTGCACCTGCGTGCAGAATCACGGCATCGGCGCGGTCAAGAAATTCCCGCGCAGAATTCTTGAAATCCTCAGTCGCTGGGTCGAGCACTGACAAGTAAAGATTCGGTTGCAGAAATTTCATCACGCTATTCGACTCCACAATTACATTCCGTAAGTCCCTGATAAGCTCCCGCAACGCCGGCATCGCTTCGGCGAGTCGGCCATGCTCGGTCCGTACCCACAATGCATGCGCTGCCCCCGCCTGCAAAAACCGGGACGTGTCCGACTCTCCTGATCGCTCGTGTTCTTCGGAGATTGCCCAGCTATGATCGACGGTGGCACAGGCGCACGGCGCGCCATTGGCAGAACAGATTCCATGTCCGTACTGCGTGATCTTCACCGCTGTCCAGCAGTAGCCGGCTAATGCTTCGATGAGCCCGGCCACCACGCTGGTTTTTCCCACGCTGCGCGAATGCCCTCCGACGACAACAATTGCCATAAATTCGACCGACGCATTCCGGCGGCAAGCCTTCTTGCCACCCCAGGCTGGCCTGCATCGGCCAATTCCTCAGGTGGTTTCTTTCTTCGACAATCTTGCGAGTTCTGCCAGTTGCTTCAAATATTTTCCGATTGGCCGAGCAGGCGTTCCCCAGAACACCACCCCTTTGCCACGTAAAATTTTGTTGGAAGGAACTCCGCCCTGCGCGCCGACGATCACCGCCGCTTCCAGACGCACATGGTCGCCTATGCCCACCTGGCCGCCGAGCACCACGTCGTCTTCGATTACCACACTGCCGGAGATTCCCGTCTGCGCTGCGATCACCACATTCTCACCGAGACGGCAGTTGTGTCCCACGTGCACCAGGTTATCCAGTTTTGTCCCACGCCCGATGCGAGTTTCGTCCAGCGCGCCGCGATCGATGGTCGTGTTGGCGCCAATCTCTACATCGTCTTCTATTACCAGACGGCCTACCTGCGGAAATTTTTCGTAACGGCCGCTCTTCACGTCGCGCACGTATCCAAATCCGTCGCTTCCGAGCACTGCACCGGCATGGACCACTACGCGGTCGCCCACGGTCGTCCCCGGATAAATCGTCACATTGGGATAGATTACGCACTCGCGCCCAATACTTACCCCCGTTCCAATCACCGCCCCAGCGCCGATCTGCGATTTGTCGCCGATCCTCACATCCTCCCGCAGGACCGCGTGTTCCTCAATCACGACGCCCGCGGCTAGGCTCACAGAGGGGTGGATCGTCGCCGTTGGATGCGCGAACCCGGAAACGTCTGTTTTCTTTTCCCGAATGCGACTACCCAGCAAGAATCCTGCGGCGCGCGCAAAGGCCAGCTTGGGGTGGTCGCTGATCAGCAGCGGCTTGGTCGAAGAACCCTCGGCGAATGTTCCCGCGATGACGGCCCCGGCGGGCGACTCCAGAGCAGCCGCGAGATGTTTTTCATCTTCCACGAAGACGAGGTCGGTTGCTTCTGCGGCTGCGATACTCGCGACTCCGGTCAAAACAACAGCGCCATCTCCGTGCAGACGGGCTCCAACCGCCACAGCAATCTCTCGCAGTGAGCGCCTCATAGCATTCCTTGTATAGCAGCAAAGCAGATGCGAGGGAAGTGCGGCGCCAAGCCGTTACACAGGAAAAGCACGCATTGATTTGACTCAGGATTAGGCGGTCGACTTACAGGGTCCGCTGCCCTGACACATAGTGAACGTCCGCGAGGGCTGTGTCGTGCTATCCGAGTCGTCGCAGCCTCCGCTTCCGTTCAGCGTCCACGTTCCAGTGATAACCGTCCCGTTCTCGGTCCCAGCGAGAGTGAGAGTGTTTCCCGTTCCCGACTGCACGCTGAAGGAAAAGGGGCCCGTGACCACGCCAGTTGAATTCGACACACTTAGCGATCCTCCCGCTGTACTCCCCGCGCCGAAACAAGGCCCAACCGTAATAAATTGAATGCCGGTCACGTCCAGGCTGGAATCGCCATTTACGGAAAATGTCGTGACAAAATTCAGTGTGGAGGCCTCGCCGCTTCCACCCACCAGCACGGCTTGCCAGGTGCCGCTTGCCGCCGTGGGTGCTGTGTTGGTTGGGGTGCTGCTGCCGCACCCCAAAACGGCCAATTCGAGCGCAAGGAGCACAACGACCGCAAGTTGCTTCATGTTTATCCCGGGAACTGGTTTGGAGACGCGACCGTTCGGAAAGATGCGGACCATCGACGAATGGATGTAAGCCCCTGGCCGCGCAGTTCCATTTCCATATTATGCCATTCCGGGCGGGATCATTCTTCGTAACTTGGTCGTGGCCGTGGGGAAACAAGCGATGACTCCACGGCTACCGGAGTTTTCTTGTCCGGGAGTTCGGCTGCGATGCCCGAAGTAACCGGAGATTGTCGTTTCTGCCGGGTATCCATAGCCTACAATCCCTGCATGGAGAAAAAGATCTTCTGGATGATCTTTATTGTCCTCGGACTGGTGGCAGACGTCATCCTTCCCTTTTGGTGGGCCTTCGTCGCAACCATCCCCATCATCTTTGTTGCCTGGTGGGTCGCCTATCGCAGTGAGTGGTTCTAGATGATGTCGGAGGCGGAGGTCAGTCCTTACTTAATGAAGTACCCCGAAACTCTCCAGCTTCCGTCTTTGTCGAGCTGAGGAGTGATCGTCTCCACCGCCGACTGTTTGTGCTCGAAGCTGGTATCGTAGCGGATCACGACATATTCGCCGCCGGGTGCTCCTGGCAGCGTCTTGGTGTAGGCCGCGCTCTCCAACTTGCGCGACCATATCTTGCCCAGCGGGTCACGGCTCGCATCGAGCATTTGCTGCCACTGCTCCCGAGTCACGTGCGCTTTGAATAGCGGGGACGCCTGATCCCAGCTCTCGCCATACCGGCCGGAGTCGACTAGCGCCAGCCAGGACTTGGCCGATTCTCGCGCGAGATCTTCTGGCTCTTGCGCGAGAGAAACACCGATGCAAAGCCAGAGCACGATCAAGCACGCGACTGGCACCACCCTGCCATTCCCTCGCATGATTTTTTCCCTCCCACTTCCAAGGGATGGATCACTCGATAGAGGGTACACTTACCCGGTACTCTCACGCTCCCCGTTTCGTCTTTAGTTCCGCCAGTAATTGCTCGATCCGGTCTTCTTTTTCCAACGCAGCCAGGCGGTCATCCATGTTGTCGCCGGCGATTTCCGCTTTGGCCTCGCTCACCGCTTGCGAATGAGCCACTTTGCGTTTAAGGCGGTCAAATGCTGCTTCTTTAGATCCGTTGCCCATTGCCATACGAGCGTCGCTGGCTTTGACCACGGCGCGTGCACGGCGATGCTGCGCGATCAGCAGATCGGCTTTGGCTTGCGCTTCCGTCAACTTCTGTTCCAGCTGACGCAGGGCCGTTTTCAGACTCTCGACCTGAGCCTTCTGGTCGGCGACTTGCTGCGCGAAATTTTCGCTTAGCTCGCGATAGCTTTCCACGCGCTGTAGCGACGCCCGCGCCAGGTCGTCTTCTTTCTTGTCGACGGCGAGTTCGGCCTTGCGCATCCATTCGGCAACCTTATCCACATTTTCCTTCTGCTTCTTTTCCAGCAGGTGCTGATCGGCGATGGCAATGGCAACCTGCGTCTTCACCTGCAGCAGTTGATTCTGCATGTCGAGAATGACCTGCTTGATCATTTTCTCCGGGTCCTCCGCTTTGTCGATCAAGTCGTTGAGGTTTGCCCGAACCAGTGTCGAAACCCGCTCCAGTAATGCCATAATGGACTCCTTTCTTGGCCCGTAGCCTGCTCTCCTAGCTCTTGGCTACCAGTTGTTTGGTTTTCTCTTCGTGCATGCGGTGAATTTCCGCGCACTCCGGGCACTCGATTTCCTTGTGCCGCAAGCTGCTGCCGATCGCCACTCCGATCGCCACCCCAGCCGCCAGCCAGATTGCGACGTGCCCGGCCGCCACCCCAAGGACGGCTCCCAAAGCTGCCCCCAGAGCGATGCCTAACCCCATTCCTTTCGATTTGCCAGTCATACGCTTGTTTCCCCTGCCTCTGCCTCACCATTGCCGGGGGCAGACGAACCGTCCGACCCCGGAGAGCTTACTTACCATCCGCCGGTGGCTTCGCCGACTTGTCGCCGATTTGCCGAACCTTGCCGAGCAACTCGGACAGCGGCATGCCAGAGAGCGTTTCGAACAGAGCCGGCACCTGCGCTGCCATCTTGGTGATGTCGCCGGTGACTTTATTCATCCCCGACGCGTCGCCGTTTCCCGTGGATACGATAGTGATCTTGTCCACATTGGAAAGAGGAGCGGCCAGTGCCTTGACCACCTCGGGCATGCTGGCGAACAGCTTGTCGATCACCGCCGCCTGGTTGTATTCCTGATAAGCCTCGGCCTTCACGTTCATGGCTTTGGCTTCCGCCTCGCCCTTCTTGAAGATGATCTCCGCTTCGGCTTCCCCCTGCTGCCGGATGGAAGAAGCATGTCCCTCGGCTTCGGCCATCAGGCGTTGCTTTTCCGCTTCGGCCAGCGTTTCGATCCGCTGACGCTCGATTTCCGCCTGCTTCAGCACGGTCGCAATCAGTTCCTTTTCACGGCGGTTGATCTCCGCTTCCTGTACCTTTACCTGCTGTTCTTTTTCCACCTGTTGGACTTTCACCTGTTCCGCGATCACCTGCTGCTGCATGATGTTGGTCTGGATGTCATACGCCTTGTCGGCCTGTGCCTGCTGGCGCTTGGTGACTTCCTGGAATTGGGCCTTCTTGACTTCCAGATCGCGCTGCGCCTCCGCCTGCTTGGCCAGCGACAACGTCTCGGCGAGCACGCGCTCCTGATCGGCCTGGGCCTTCGCCGTGGCTGCGTCGCGCTGGGCGAGGGCGCGCTTGATCGCCGTATCACGGTCGGCTTCTGCTGTGGCCACATCGGCATCGCGCTTGATGCGCGCCACATCCGGCTTACCCATGTTGGTGATGTACTCATTCTTATCGCGAACCTCCTTGATGGTGAACGAAATCACCTCGAGCCCCATCTTGTTCATATCTTCCGCGCAAGTGGAGCGCATGCGGTCGGAGACCATCTCCGGCTGTTTGACAATTTCTTCCACCGTTAGTTGGCCGATGATGCCACGGAGGTGGCCCTCCATCACCAGGCGAATCAAGCCCTCGCGCTCCTGATCGGATTTGGTGAGGAACTGCTCCGAGGCCGTCAGAATCGATTCCACATCCGATTTCACCTTGATCTGCGCGACCGCCTCAACTGTGACGGCCACTCCTTGCTTGGTGTAAAGATCCTGTTGCGGCGCCACGTCGAATGACATCAACTCCAGCGAAAGGTCACGGCAAATCTGGACCATGGGAAGCACCACCGTGCCGTGCCCTTTCACCACTCGCGTGCCTCCCAGGCCATACACGATGAGTGCCTGGTGCGGGCCAGCTTTGCGATACAGCCTGGCCATGCCGCTCATCAGAAAGAGCACGGCCATAATGGCGAGCCCAATCAGTATCCAAACCTCAATTGCCAATCCCATCCACATAAAGCCTCCTCCCCAAGCTTCTCCATTACGTCTGCTGATACCGCTTGATTACGTTTAAGTCATGCACAATCCGCTGAGGATCGTTGTGACCCAGAAAAACCTCTCCGTCATACATCTGAACCCGCACTCCAGTCTTGCCCCAGACATAAGCTTTGTGGTTGCCAACTCCGCGAATTCCAAAGCCGCGCACAGGATTCCACTTTTGAATCTCGTAGTTTTTGATCTGCAGCAGGGGAATCGATTTAAGCCGGAAGCCCAACGTGCGGATTTCCACTCCATGCCGGCTGAAGTAATAGTGAAAGCCGTCCCACGCCATGGCCAACGCCGTCAGCATCACAAATCCCACGACGCAGAGGGTCATGCGCGCCAGTGAATTTGGCACGGCCAGCGCAACCGCCACCAGGACAATCACAGGCGCCAGAAAAACCAGACTCCACGCCTTGCCCGCGTGAACTTCCTCCGCCACCAATTCACTCTGCGACAGAGCGTTCCCGCGTTTTTCCCAAAGCGCCAGGGCCACGATCGCCACCACTCCGAAGCCGGTTATGATCGGCAACTGCACGATCGCCACTGGCGTTCCATAGAGCGTGTAATTCAGTGTGGAATTGAGCCCGTAAGCAACGCTCCAAATTTCCAGGTGTAGGAAAGCCAGTAGTGCCCAGGAAAGCTTCGCCAGCGGATATTTCCTCTCGACCGCATAAAGGACAACCGTAAAAATCGCGGCCAGGGAGAACAGAAAGCCCACGGTGTAGTAAAGCGAAGCTTCGCGCGTCAACCATCCGTTGGCACGCCCGGCGGCGTCAAAGTGCCCGGCCACGCGAGCCGGAAGCCGGTCCCAGATCTGCCAATAACGGAACCCGATCGCAGCCGGCGCAAGCCATAGCAGCGCTGTCAGGGCCTTGTACCAGGCGCGGTTCATAGCTTGTGTTCCTCTTCGCTAGCAGGTTTCGTGGCATCAGGCTCCGTTTCCTCGCCCGACATCTCGCTCCAAAGCCGCACGTAGGCA
>Ga0335073_10005176_pt1 | contig 18302 bp, 14 predicted proteins | sample Lox_Sample_22_FD_207093 | JGI IMG/M metagenome (GOLD analysis project Ga0335073, IMG submission 207093) | Soil microbial communities from Loxahatchee National Wildlife Refuge, Florida, United States - Lox_Sample_2.2 | ecosystem: Environmental > Terrestrial > Soil > Wetlands | place: USA... | reverse complement strand
GAGGACAAGAATCCCGGAGCCTTGGTGCATGTGACGCCGAAGGGAGCGGCAAAGAAGCGAGGAGTGAGGGGCCGGCGCGGTCGCGGAGTAGCGTCATGGCGTAGCATGAGAGATTGACCGCGCTGCTCATTTTCGCCGCTACCTATCTGGTCCTCGCCATCGGGCGGCTTCCGGGATTTCGCATCGACCGTACGGGCGCGGCGATTATCGGAGCGAGCCTGATGGTGGCCACCGGCGTCTTGACGGTGGACGAAGCCTGGGCTTCCATCAATTACGAAACCATCATTCTGCTGTTCGGGATGATGATCGTGGTGGCGAACCTCCGGCTCTCGGGATTCTTCACGGTAGTGACCGCGTGGGTGGTGGAACACGCGCACCGGCCGCTGGTCCTGCTCAGCGGCATTGTGGTGGTGTCGGGCGTCTTCTCGGCTTTTTTCGTCAACGACACCATGTGCCTGGTGATGACGCCGCTGGTGCTGGAGATCGCCGGGCGATTGCGGCGCAATCCCCTGCCGTACCTGCTGGCGGTGGCCATGGCCGCCAATATCGGCAGTGCGGCCACCATCACAGGCAATCCGCAGAACATGCTGATCGGCAGCTATTCGCAAATTCGTTATGGCGCGTTCGCCTTGGCGTTGGCGCCGGTCGCGGCCATCGGCCTGGCGCTGACGATCGCCGTAATCGCACTGGTATACCGCGGCGAATTTCGTGGCCAAGAGATCTTCGAAGTCGAGCATCGTGCGGTGCGCGTGCACCGCGGGCTGCTGTGGAAGTCGGTGACGGCATCGGCGGCTATGATCGGGTTATTTCTAGCGGGTTGGCCCGTGGGTAAGGTGGCGCTGGTGACCGGGGCGCTGCTGATGATCACGCGGCGGGTGAAGCCCGAGCGCATTTACCGGGAAATCGACTGGGGGCTCCTGGCGATGTTCATCGGGCTGTTCGTGGTCATCGCGGGGGTGGAAAAAACCCCGTTCGCGGCGGAACTTTTCGCCCACGCCAGCCGCTATCACCTGGAGCGGGCCGCGCCGCTGAGCATTTTCGCGGCGATTCTTTCCAACATCGTGAGCAACGTGCCGGCGGTGCTGATCTTCAAGGGATTTATTTCGCACCTGCCGGATGCCCGGCGCGCCTGGCTGACGCTGGCGATGTCGACGACGCTGGCCGGGAACCTGACGGTACTGGGATCGGTGGCGAATCTGATCGTGATCGAAAAGGCCCGCCGCGAGGTGAAGATTCCGTTCCGGGAGTACGTAAAGGCCGGCGCGCCGCTGGCCGTGCTGACCATCGCGGTGGGTGTGTGGATTTTGGGGTAGACCCGAAGTAGTACAATTGACGGGATCTATGTCACTAACGCCGGGTTCCACGCTCGGCCCTTACGAGATTCTCGCAGCGATCGGAAAAGGCGGGATGGGCGAGGTGTACAGAGCCCGAGACTCGCGGCTTGGGCGCGACGTCGCAATCAAGACCGATGCCGGCGGGTTTGGCGCACGCTTTGCCCAGGAAGCGCGCACCATCGCGCAGTTGAACCATCCCAACATCTGCACCATTCACGACACCGGAGAGCAGGACGGCGTCCGCTACATCGCCATGGAACTGCTGGAAGGCCGCACGCTTCAGGATGCGATCGGCGGACAGCCGATGGCGCCGGCGGAGGCGGCAGCGATCGCGCTCCAGGTAGCTGCCGGACTGGAGGCGGCCCACGCCAAAGGCATCGTGCATCGCGATATCAAGCCGGCGAACATTTTCCTGACGGCCGGCGGGCAAGTGAAGATTATGGACTTCGGGCTGGCGAAGTCCGGCACGGGATCTATAGCCGCGAACTCGGCGGCCGAGACCGTCGCGATGGCCGATGGGGATCTCACCAAACCAGGCACCACCGTGGGGACGGTGGCCTACATGTCTCCGGAGCAGGCGAGGGGCGAAGCGCTCGATGCGCGCAGCGATCTGTTCTCCTTCGGCGCGGTGCTGTTTGAGATGCTGACGGGCGTGCGCGCCTTCCGCGGGCCGACGCCGGCGGCGCAATTCGATGCCATTCTGCGCCAGGCGCTTCCGCGCGTGCGCACGCTGGCGCCGGCGGTATCGGCGGAGTTGGAGCGGATTGTCGTCAAGGCGACGGAGAAAGATCGCGGTGCGCGCTATCAGACGGCGGCGGAGATGCGCGCGGACTTGGCGCGAGCCGGGGGACCTCCCGCGGTGGCGGGAAGGCGCGCCGGGCCAAGGAAGGTTCCATGGTTATGGGTGGCCGCCGCGGTGCTGCTGCTCGCCGCCGCTGCCGGCGTGATGATGAAGACGCGAGGCGGCGAGAGCCGGATCCGGTCGATTGCGGTTCTTCCGCTGGAAACGATTTCGCCCGGCGAGGAAGATTACTTTACCGACGGAATGACCGCCGAGCTCATCGAAGCCATGATGCGGATTCACGGGTGGCGCATCATCTCACGCACTTCCTCCATGCAATACAAGAATGTCCACAAGCCGCTTCCGGCCATCGCGCGGGAACTGGGCGTGGACGCCGTGGTGGAGGGAACGGTGGAGCGTTCGGGCGACCGGGTGCGAATTTCGGTCCGGCTGATTCGCGCCGGCACCAAAGAGGAGACTCTCTGGACCGAAAGCTACGACCGCGACATCCGCGACATACTCGACCTCCAGGCCGATGTGGCGCGCTCGGTTGCCGGACAAATCGAGTTGTCGCTCACTCCGCAGGAGCAGGGGCGGCTGGCGGAGCGCCGGCCGATTGAGCCCGGGGTGCTCGATCTCTATCTGAAGGGCCGCTCCTCCATGGACGCGGGCACGCAAGAAGGCATCGAGAAAGCCATCGGATTCTACAATCAGGCGCTCGCCCGCAACCCTTCGTACGCGCCGGCGGAAGCCGCCCTGGCGCTGGCATATGGCGCCATGACACCGGACTTCGCCAGGCCGAAGGACGTGCTGCCGAAGTCGCGCGAGCACGCACAGAAGGCCATCGAACTTTCGGGCGACACCCTTTCGGATGCCGATACGGCGCTGGCCGCCGTGATGTTGCGTTTCGACTGGGACTGGGATGGCGCGGAGCGCGAACTTCGGCATGCTCTGGAGCTGAACCCCAATTCGGCGGACGCGCACGACTGGTACGGGGCCTATCTGGCCGCGCTCGGAAAGTTCGACCAGGCCATTCCGCAAATGGAACTGGCGCGCAAGCTGGATCCGGTGTCGTATGGGATTTACAACGATTACCTGAACGTACTGGTGCTGGCGAGGCAATACCAGCGCACCATCGACGAGTGCAAGCGGGCGATCGCGCTCTATCCCGATTTCGCGTTCGGCTACGCCTGGATGGGAATGGCATACATGCTGGAAGGGCAAACACAGGAGGCCCTGAAGGCTGCGCAAACCGCCTATCGCATGGATCAGCACGTGACCATCACGACGTTCCTGGCGCTGGCGGAGGCCGCGGCGGGAGACAAGGCAGAGGCGGCCAAGCTGGCGGACATGCTGGAGAAGAAGGCGCGGTCGCGATATGTTTGCGCTTACGAACTGGCAGGGGTACGGTTAGCTCTCGGAGAAAACGACCAGGCGGTGAAACTCCTCGATGAAGGCGAAAAGGAGCAGTGCGATTGCCAGATCTGGCTGAAGACCGAGCCCTGGATGGACGGCTTCCGGAAGGATCCGAATTATGAGCGATTCATGCGGCGGATCGGGTATCCGGAGCGGTAGGTCGCCGCGGGGCCGCGGAGACGTCAGCCGCGGAGAGTGACCAGCTCCGCGATGCCGAGGACGGCGGCGTAGGTGGCGAACAGGAAGGCGCCGTAACGGCCTCCGGAGGCTGCCTGGAGGCGCGGCATGAAGGTGCTGAAGTGGGAGAGAACCACTGCCTCGCCAATCATGCCGGGGATGGCGAGGAGCAGCATGGCGGAAGCCCACTGGGCGGGTGGGACGTGGCGCCAGCGCAGAATCGCAAGGCACATGGCGGCGGAGAGAATCGGGGAAAGGATGAAGGCGCTCCAGTAGCGGGCGCTGGTGGTTTCCAGAATGGTGGCGCCGCGCGCCCCGTAATACCAGGTGCCGAGAATCCAGATGAGCAGGCCGGCGGCGAATAAAAGCAGCGCGTCTTGCGTTTTCATGTTCCCTCCGCGATACCATGTACCAAGTGGTACGTGAATTCAATGTACCACTTGGTACATGGCAAAACAAGAGGAAATATCGAAGCCGGAACAACTCGCCGGGCTATGTCTGCGGGCATTTGTGGAATCGGGTACGCTCGATTTGAGCCTGGATCAACTGGCGTCGAAGGTGGGGGTCAGCAAGCGGATGCTGGTCCATTACTTCGGCGGGCGCGAGAAGATCGAGGAGACGGCAATGGCCCTCCTCGAGGACCGCTTGCGGGCGCAGTTCGCGCCCGAAGCGTTTCCCGCGCGCGTGAAGATTGAAAAAGTCGTGGCGGCGCTCTGGGAGCAGACCACCGCGCCCGCATCGGCGGGAGTCTTGCGGCTGGTGATGGATCTTTCGCGGCGGGCGTGGAGCGGGTCGGCGCGGGCGAAGGCGTTCTATGAAGAACAGCGGCGGTTGTGGACGCGACTGCTGATGACCTATTGGCCGGACGAATCGGGGGTGGAGGAACTGCTGCAGCTTTATCAGGGCGCGGTGCTGGCGTATCTGGTGACGGGCGACCGCCAGGCAGGCAAGCGGGTGCTGATGCGGATGCTGGCTCGCCGGCGGATGGAACGCCGGCAAGGGGTTCGGCGCTTCCACCGAATTCTTTAGGATCTAAAAGCGCCGCCTGCTAGACTGCCTTTAGTGAGGAATCGCACATTTGCGATGGCTGTCCTGTGCCTCGGTATCGTCGGCGGCGCATCTGCCTGGCAGCCGCGCTTCTCCGGCGTCCCGGCTGGAGTGCACCTCTATGTCGCACCGATGGAATGGAACCTCGACCGCTTCGTGGTCGACGAGGTTCGCAGGCAGGCCCTCCCGGTGCAATTAGTGCAGAGCGCGGAAGAGGCAGACTTCGTGATGACGTGCCTCTATCAACCGTTGGGTTCCCATCTGATCGCGCCGGGCCACTACATCCAGGTGCGGGTCGTCTCGGTGTCAAGCGGGTCAGCCGTCTGGGCGGATGAAGTGAATGATTTCGCGATCGTTTTTGGCCGGCTGCGCCCTCATGGCCCGCGCCGGGCGGCCAGAAGCATAGTCAGAAAAATGCGGGCGCGGTTGCTGGAAACGGCGGCGACCGCCGTCAGGACGAGGCGGCCCTGACGCTATCCCGGCAGATTCATCATCCGCCGGAATGCGTGCCAGCGCGGGCTGGAGGTCAGTCGGTCGCCTAAGGCGGAAGCGGCGATATACGGGGCACGCATGTCGCGCTGCTGAATCATCCTCTCGAACCAATCCGCGGCGCGGTCGCATTCCGAGCGCAAACCGTGGTAGATCACAAAACCCCACGGAGAACCAAACGCTGAGCCGTCGCCGAGGCGGCTCATCACTTCCCGGGCCTGGGCTTCATCCCCGGCCAGGCTCACGATGCCGGCGAGCGCTCCTGCTACGCCCGGGTTCCAGGGTGCTAAAGCGGCGCATCGCTCCGCATTGGCGCGGGCCTCGCCAAGACGCCCCTCCAGAGCCTGGTGACAGGCGAGATGAAAATAGGGGATGAAAAACCCCGGTGCGAGTTCCACGGCCTGATTTTCAACTGCCTCACTCTCTGCCGACCTGCCCGAAAGGAAAATATAACCGCCCAAGTGGGCGCGCGCCAGAACGCTGAGCGGATCGTCAATCAGGGCGCGCTCCATCTGCTCCTGGGCCTCTTTGATGCGGCCCAAGGGCGCCAGATACCACAAGCTGTAGTCGATCCGTATATCGGCCGGAACCGGAGCATGCGACAAGACCAACTGAAATTCTTCGCCGGCGCGTTTCCAATCGTAGTCCAGTACTGCCGCCATCGCCAGAACCCAATGGGTACTCGGAAGAGAGGGATCGATCTCCGACGCCGCCTGTGCACTTTGCCGCATCAGTTTCGCCGCTTCTTCCGGCCGCAACGAGTTTTCCGTCGCCATCATCTCAAAGACCCGGCAAAGCTCGGTGTGGGCCAGCGCGAAACCCGGGTCGAGAGTCACGGCGCGCCGCAGGCACTCCCGTGCCTTACTCGCGGATTCCACGGACCAATTCCGCAGATAGTGCCGGGCCTTCAGGAATTCCTCGTATGCCGGCGCCGCCGGCGTGTGCCTGCGGCCCTCGGGGTGGAGCTTTAAGCGCAAGGAGCCCGCAATGGCGGCTGCGATTTCGTCCTGCACTTCGAACACGTCGGTGAGTTGACGGTCGTAGCGTTCGGACCAAAGATGCGAGCCGTCGGTGGCGTCGATCAACTGTGCGGTCACGCGAATGCGGTTGCCCGACTTTCGGACGCTGCCTTCGAGGATGGTTTTAACGCTCAACGCCTCCGCGATCTTGCGGACATCCTGCTCCTTGCCACGGAAAGCGAACGACGAGGTGCGTGCGGTCACTTTCAGCCCCGGGATCTTGGTGAGCAGGTTCAGGATCTCCTCGGCAAGACCGTCCGAAAAGTACTCCTGGTCCTTATCGCCGCTCATATTGGCGAAGGGGAGCACGGCGATGGAGGCTTGGGACCTTTCGGTCTTCGCGGGAGAATTGGCGAGAGCGGCCCTCAACTCCGCGGCGCTCTGAAATCGCTCGGAGGCGTCTTTCGCCAGGCACTTCCTGACGACGGAAGCCAGAGGAGAATCGAGCGGCGGCGGTTCGCTGCTCACTACGGCGTTCAGCGTTTCCAGCATCGAGTCCCCGTGGAACGCGCGCCTCCCGCTGAGCAATTCATACAGCAGAGCACCGAAACTGAAGATGTCCGAGCGTGCGTCCAACGGCCGGCCGCGAGCCTGCTCGGGCGACATGTACGCCGCCGTGCCGAGCACCGTTCCTTCCGCGGTCCGGGTCGAGTCTATGTCGGGCTCTCCCGTAATCTTGGCAAGCCCGAAATCCAGCAGTTTCGCTCCGCCCTCGGTCACCAGCACGTTCGCCGGCTTCAAATCGCGATGCAGGATCCCACGCCTGTGCGCGGCTTCCAGCGCGCTGGCGATTTCGAGAGCCAATGGCAGGGCTTGGGCGGTGGCTAGCGGCCCCTGGAGCGGCGAACCCTCGACGAATTCGAGCACCAGAAAGTCCGCGCCGACATCGAAAATCTGGCAGATGTTGGGGTGGCCGAGAGCGGCAATGGCTCGCGCTTCCTGCTGGAACCTGGCGGCGCTGTCGGCCTTCAGGCACTTGATCGCGACCACGCGATTGAGCCGCGTGTCGCGCGCTTTCCACACTTCTCCCATCCCGCCGGCACCGATGGACGCGAGGATTTCGTAAGGGCCGAGTCGGCTTCCTGGAGTCAGAATCATCGGACTTCGATTGATTTTAGCGTATGGGCGAATTATCGCCGCATGTGGACCAACCGTTTCCAATTTTCAGCGAGCTGGATCGGAGCGGTTTGCCGGCCACCCGTGTACTCAATCCAGGCGCGGATCGTCTCGGTGCAAAACGGGTCAGCCGCCGAGTGCCGGCCGCCACGTGTACCCTGCCAAGCCGGCGCGAGTCCGAAACGCAACCGACAGCCGCCGGCGTCCGGGCGGATCAGGCCAGCGCCCATGCCGCGGCCGCAAGCGGGCGGTGCCCTCGTGATGGGAATCTTGGGCGATGGTTTGGCCGGCTGCGCCGGAATGGCCCTCGCCGGGCGGCCGGAAGCATAGCCGGAAAACTGCGGTCACGGTTGCCTAAGTCACTACCCGCACGTGGGCCGCGGCCAGGACCCGTTCAATCTCTTCGAACAGCCTGGCGGAACTGATGGGCTTCGACACATAGCCATCCATTCCGGCCGCAAGACACTGCTCGTCATCGCCCTTCATGGCGTGTGCGGTCATGGCGACGATGGGCAGGTGTCCGCCGTGCGTTGCCTCGTGACGGCGAATGGCGGCGGTGACGGCAAGGCCATCCATTTCCGGCATCTGGATATCCACCAGGGCGAGATCGAAAGTGTTGGCCTCGAAAGCCGATAGCGCTTCGCGGCCATCGCATGTCACCACCAGCTGATAGCCTTCCCGCTCCAGAAGCCGCACAGCCAGCATGCGGTTCACTGGATTGTCTTCGGCCAGGAGCACGCGCAGCGCGGCACTGGATTTTCGCGCTTGCCCGACAGTCTCCACCAGCGCCGCGGCGTTTGCGGCGGCGCCGCCGGCGGCTTCGCAGATGGCCGCCAGAAGCTCTTCCTGGCGGAGAGGCTTATTGAGATAGCTGTGGATTCCGGCCTTGCGGCGGCGTGCGGCGTCTCCCGGACTTCCCATGCTGCGCAGCAGGATCACCGGCATGGCGAGCCTCAAATCCTCCCGCATGCGCCGCACGGTCTCGAACCCATCCATGCCCGGCATTTGCGAATCGAGGAGCATCAAACGGATCGGGTCCGGGCCCGCGGCGCGGCGGCGGAGGATCTCCAAAGCCTGGCGGCCGCTTTCAGCCGCGACCGGCTCGATGGACCACTTGCGCAGCATGCGGAGCAGCAGGCGGCGATTGGTCGCGTTGTCGTCCACCACCAGCAGCGGCAGACCGGCAAGGTTCTCGACCGGCGCGGGCGGGGGTTTGAGCGCCTCTTCCTCGCGCAGCCCGAAAACCGCCGTAAAATGGAACGCGCTGCCGCGTCCCTCGGCCCCGCTTTCCACCCAGATATCGCCCCCCATGGCTTTGATCAGGCGGGAGGAAATAGTCAGGCCCAAGCCGGTTCCCCCGAACCGCCGCTGCGGCGATTCGTCCACCTGGGTGAACGGCTCGAAGATCAGGCCGCGCTTCTCTTCGGGAATGCCCGGTCCGGTATCGTTCACCACGAAATGCAGCACGACGCCCTCCGCGCGCTCGGCCTCACGCGTGACGGTAACCACCACTTCGCCCTGCTCGGTGAACTTGATGGCGTTGCCGATCAGGTTCACCAGAACCTGCCGCAGGCGCCCCGGATCGCCCATTAAGTGGAGCGGCACATCGGACCGGATATCGTGTACTAATTCGAGATTTTTCTGGTGCGCCCGGTAACTCAGGCTGCGCGTCATTTCTCCCAGCAGATCGTAAAGGTCGAAAGCCGTCAGTTCGAACTCCATTTTGCCGGCTTCCACCTTGGAGAAATCGAGAATGTCGTTAATCACCGAAAGCAGCGACTCAGCCGAGCTCTTGACAACCGTCAGGTCTTCGCGTTGTTCGGTGGTGAGCGGAGTATCCAGCACCAGATCGGTCATGCCGATGATGCCGTTCATCGGAGTGCGGATTTCGTGGCTCATGGAGGCCAGGAAAATGCTCTTCGCCTGATTGGCCGCGTTGGCTTTCTGCTCGGCCTTCTTGCGTTCGGCAACTTCCCGTTGCAGCACCTGGGTCTGGTTTTCGAACAGCGTCACCATCATGCCGAAAGCCACGAAATATTTGGGCAAATCCCAGATCACGTCGGGCGGGATTTGGACGTGCAGCAAACCCAACAGCTCAGCCACCGGCCAGACGAATCCCCAGAGCACGAACGAGCCGGCGGTAAGGACGACTCCAGGCGTGAAGCGCCGGTAGTAGCGCCAATAAGCCACGCCGGTGAACGCGTATCCCTCGAAAAGCATGGTCTCCATGCCCAGCATGGGATTGGACGCCTGCCAGATGGAGAGCAGACCCGGAACGCAGGCGAGCACACACCAGAACCAGGTTTTGAAATCCGGTTTTGGCCGGCGCGTGAGGGCGAGTCCGACTCCGGTGGCCACAACCAGGGCGAGCAACCCGCGATAAATCCACAATCCGGGGGCTTGGAGCACCATCGCGGTCCAGTAAGCGATGGCCGGGGCAAACATCAGCCCCCAGAAGACCGCGCGGCGGCGGGCCGTATGGCACGCGTCCGAAACGGAGTGGAAAAAAGCCGCCGCGGCCACTAGCAGCACGCAGTACAGCCAGCTATCCAGATTGGGCGGGATGACGTGGAAAGTGGCCAGAAGTGCCGACGCGAAGTGGACTTCGATGGCAATCCAGCCGATCAGCCAGTATTTGGCTCTGGGCTGGCGGTCGCGGGCGTAAATCCAGGCGAAGATTGCCACCAGGATCGTCATCACCACGACAACGAGGATGCGATTGAAGGGCGCTACCATAATGCTCCGGCCCTGCTGGAGACCCGCCACCACCCCCGGGGAGACAGACACCCGCAGAAGGATATTATCGGCAGCACATGGACCTTTCTCTAGTCCCCGTTGGGTATTATTGGGACGGTCCGAAGCGCCTAATTTCCTTAATTGCGTACCGAAGGTCCTATTAGTATCGATGGTACGAACCTGCCGGCTTATGCGCGTGATATAGTAGCTCACTGGCCCACTCGCTCTATCTCATCAATCCGCGCTGCGACGCCCCTACTTACTATGGCGCCGAAGTCCACGCGGGCATGGGTTTTCCCCGCGCGGTGCTGCTGGCCGACATGGCCCTCCCCACTGTGGCCGCCCTGGCGCCGCCCGATTTCGCCGTCACCCTCTGCGACGAAGGCGTCTCCGATGCCAACCTCGACACTCCCGCGGAATTCATCGGCATCACCGGCAAAATCAGCCAGGAATGGCGCATGATCGAACTTGCGCGCGAGTTCCGCCGCCGGGGAAAAGTGGTCATCTTCGGCGGACCTTACGCCAGCCTGTCTCCCGAACGCTTGCGGCCGGAATGCGATATCCTCGTGCGCGGCGAAATGGAGGGCATCTCCGAGCAGTTTTTCGCCGACCTGCGCTCCGGCGGCTGGCGGCGCGAATACGTGGGCGGAAAACCGGATCTCTGCCTTTCCCCCGTGCCCCGCTGGGACCTCTACCCCAACCACCGCGCCCTCTCGGGCATGCTGCAAACTTCCCGCGGCTGCCCGTTCGAGTGCGAATTCTGCGATGTGATCCAGTATTTGGGCCGCAAACAGCGGCACAAGCCGCCTGCCCAAGTCCTCACCGAACTCGACGAACTGTACCGTCACAACTATCGCTTCGTGTTCCTCGCCGACGACAATTTCACCGTCTATCCCGCCCGCACGAAGGAACTCCTCGCCGCCCTCCGCGACTGGAACGATGCCCGCACCACAGGCCGCGTCTCTTTCTCCACGCAGGTGTCCATCGATTGCACCCGCGACCCCGAAATGCTCCGGCTGTGCGCCGCCGCCGGCCTGGTCAACGTCTTTGTGGGCATCGAGACCCCCAGCGCCGACAGCCTCAAGGAAACCAAAAAGCGCCAGAACCTCGGCATCGACATGGCGGAACGGATCGGCCGCTTCTGCGCCCACGGCATGCTGGTGTCAGGCGGAATGATGCTCGGGTTCGATGCCGATACCGCCGGTATATTTGTCGAGCAGTACGAATTCGGAATGTCGCTGCCGGTGCCCAAATTCACCGTAACGCCCCTTTCCGCTCCCATGGCGACCCCGCTTTACAGCCGCTTGCTGGCCGAAAACCGCATCGTCGAGCACGGCAGCGAGGCGCCCGCGGCCTTCCCGTGGACCACCAATATCGTGCCCAGGCAGATGACTCGCGCGGAATTGATCGGCGGCACGCGCTGGCTCTGCAACCGGCTCTACCGGCCAGTGGCTTTTGAACACCGCATCACTCGCTTTATCGATCAATACCAGGCGCCGGCGCCCCGCCCCAATTCTGGCGGCCGGGAAACACTCCGCCGGGCCGTCGATTCGGAACATTCGCAGATCTGCCGCGGTGTAGCGCGGCTCGGCCCGGCGGAAGCCGCCATGGTGGCGCGCCTGCAGAAGCGGCTCGAGCAAAAACCGGAGGCCTCGCCCCTGGTGTCGCTGGCCTTGGGTTATTACATGCAGATTCGCTTCATCTACCAGACCAGCGGCCTCTGGAATCCGCAGCTTGGGGCCGAACCCCGGCCCCAATTCGCGCCCCGCGATCTAACCTTGGACAACGGGTATTGTACTGAACAAATTCTAAGGGTTTTGTAGTACACTCAATCCCTGGAGGTCCCCGGATGAAACCGAGGAATCAGGCGGAATCCTTACGGAATTCCCAACTGGAAAAGAAAATTGCGGCGTACACCTTGGCGGGCGCCGCCGCCCTTGCCGCACCCGCGGCTGCCCATGCCGGCACCATCGATTTTGTCCCTGTCAATCAGACCATCACGCAACCGGGGAGCTACGTGTTCAACCTCAGCGGCCCCTCTGCGGGTGACATCACCCTCACCGCCGCCCCGACAACTCTTGGCGGCGATCCCGGAAATATCATCAACTTTTCCACGGCGAATGGCGCGGCAGTCGCCGACGATGGCGGTCCCTTCTCGGCGGATGCCAGCGCACTCACTTTCGGCGAGACGATCGATCCTACCACCGGCAACTGGGGCACCAGCGGAAAACTCGGCGACTACGATACCGTAACCATGGCGAGCGAGGACGGAGTCTGGACACCGGGTATGGACGCGTACCTCGGGTTCTATTTCCAGGGAACCGGCGGCCCGCAGGCAGGGTGGGCGGAGATTTCGATGGGCGCTGCCGATGCATCGTTCGACCTGATCTCCTACGCGTACGAGACCGACGCCAATACACCCATCAACGCCGGCGAGGTCCCCGAGCCCTCCACCATGGCATTGGTCGCCCTCGGCGGAGCGGGACTGCTCGCATTGCGGCGGCGCCGTGCGGCCCGCGCGTAAGGTACTGCTGATCGGCTGGGACGGAGCCGGCTGGAACCAGATTCACCCTTTGCTGGACTCGGGTTCCATGCCCGCGCTCGCCGGCATCGTCGAACACGGTGTGATGGGCGAACTGGCCACGCTTCCGGTGCCCTGTTCACCGCTGCTCTGGACGACCGCTGTCACCGGCCAGTTTCCCGATCGTCATGGAGTGCTCGACTCGTTCGAACCCGACCCCCGCACCGGCGGCGTTCGCCCGCTGACGCGCGCGTCTCTTCGCGCCGTCCCCGTCTGGGATATTCTCGCCCGCGAAGGTCTGCGCTGCCAAGCCATCGGCTGGCCCGCCACTCATCCGGCCGGCCCGCCCGCCACCTGCGTCTCCGATGGATTCGCGCGCGGCGTTTCCCACAGCATTTATCCCCAAGAACTCGAGTCCAGCCTTGCGCCCCTGCGATTCCATCCAAGGGAGTGGACCGGCGACGACCTGCGTCTGTTTGTGCCGGAATTCGAGCGCATCGATCAGGATCAGGACAAGCGCCTGGCGGGCCTCGCCGTGATTCTCGCCGAAGCCGCCAGCGTCCATGCCGCCGCCACAACCCTCATGGAACGCGGCGATTGGGATTTCACCGCCATACGCTTCCCTACCCTGGCGCAAGCCGGCGAAATCTTTCCGCCCGGCAGCGAAGATGTTTACGGCCACGTCCTCAGCGGCGTTCATCGTTATCTCGACCTCTTCCTCGCCAGATTGCTCCATCTCGCCGGTCCGGAAACCATCGTGATCCTGGCCTCCGACCGCGCCGCGAACCGTGCCCGCGGCATTCTGTGCGCCGCAGGCGAAAGCATCGAGGCCGATGAACTCACGTTCGGAGCGGGCCTCGCCGACCTTGCGCCCACGATTCTGGCCTTATTCGATTTCGCGCCGGCCCCGGGCATGAGCGGCTTGCCGGTCCGCGATATCAGCCGCGCCATACCCTCGCGGGCGGCCCGTCCGGAGAGTTGCGCCGCTCCCCCGGCGCCCCCAACGCCACCCGATATCGAGCGCGATTTGCGCGAGTTGGCGGAACTCGGCTACCGCGATCGAATAGCCTCGAGCCTGTTTGCCGGCGCGGAACAAGCCCGCGGACGGCGCGAGTTCAACCTCGCCCGCATCCTGCTTGCCCAGGGCCGCGCGGACGGCGCCATTGCTCCGCTCGAGAAATTGGCGGGTGAAAATCCGGCCGCTATCGAAGTCCGGCTGTACCTGGGCCATGCCTATTTTCAAAGCGGGCGGTTGGCGGACTGCCGCCGGCTCTGCGAGGCGCTGCTCGCCGAGTCGCCCGATTCGCCCCTCGGTCCGCTGGCGCGCGCGCACCTGGCCATCGCCGAAGGCCAATATGCCGAAGCGCGCGGGCATCTCGCCTCCGGACGCGAGGCATATGGCGTGATTGCCGCACTCGATTCCGCCATTGGAGATGCCTACTTGAGCATCGGCAACTGGCGCGACGCCGCAGAGGCGTTCCGCTCGGCCATCGCCGCCGATTCCAGTTTTGCGGGCGCGCACCAGGGCCTGGCGCAAGCGCTGGTCGAACTGCAGCGCTATGAGCAATCGGCCGAGGCGGCGCTCGACGCCATCCGCCTGCGCTACGATGCGCCCGCGGCTCACCGGCTTCTGGCGCGTTCGCTGCGCGCGCTCGGCCGCGAAGAAGCCGCCGAAGCCGCGTTCGCCACCGCCCGCAGAGTGGGCGGCGCGCGGACGCCATGACGGTCCAACTCCGGCCGCCGCTCGACCACGAGTGGCCCATCTGCCGCATGCTGCTGCCGGAAAATTGCGCCGAAGCGCCATCCCGCCAATATCTTCTGTGCCTCAACGATCGGCCACCGCACGCCATCGCCGCCGCCTCATACCGGCAAACCCCCGGTGCCGTCGCCGATCTCCGCTTGCATGTGATTCCACCGTTCCGCCGGCGTGGCGTGGGGTCGGAAATGGTAGCCCACCTGACGCGCGGCGGCGCGCTCTCGGTCAGCGGCGTGGTCGATCTTTCGTGCGAAGATGCGGCGGTGGCGTTTTGCGAAGCGCGGGGCTTCGCGCGCATCGATACACTCACCACGGTGGAAGCGGAAATCGCCGGGATGCGCGAGTACACGCGCCGGCTGTGCGGCCGCCGTCCAGCCGTGGCGGAGATTGTACCGCTCTCCTGCGCTCCCGCCGGAGAAGTGGCGCGATTGCACGCCCGCTATGTGGCGCACCAGACGGAAGCAGACCCGTGGCGCCACCTGATGAGCTCCTCATCCGGCGTGCAGGATTCCCCCGTGGCGCTCATCGGCGGCACCGTGGTGGGAGCGCTGCTGTGGGAACTCGAAGGCCAGACGGCGGTGGTCCGCTCGCGAGTCGCCGCGCCGGGAAAACACATGGCTTGGGTCAATGCGCTGCTTCTGGCCGAAGGGCTCGACGGCGCCTGGCGGCGCGGCGCGGCCCGTGTCCGCTTCACTTACAACTCTACGAATCGCGATACCCGGAAGCTGGCTCGCCGTTTCGGCGCGCAAATTGCGAAAGTGATGGCGCTCTTCACTCTCCGAAGCGCCGTTGGAAGCTAATGATACGATCCGCCGGAAGCAGTCCTTGACTTGGCGGGATTGCCCGGCCCCAGGACAACCGTCGACGCCGCCGCTCCCGGCATCGCCGGCGGCGGTAGGGACAAGGCGCGTGCAGTTGCCGCCCGCATGGCCCGCGTCGACCCCGTGGAGGGCGCGGCTCGCCAAGGCAACGGGGGACAACTCAGCGCTGCGCCAGGCGGTGGAAGCGGGACCGGCAAACTATCGGGCGCGCACCGCCCTGGCCCGGTATTTACTCGAGAATGGAGATTCGGAGGCCGACCTCTCCCTTACTTCCGTGCAACCGAAGTCTTATTGTCGGCAGGACTCCCTGCTTACAGCGGCAGAAAAGTGCATTCTGGATGAACTTAGGCCGCGCAACGGTATTTTCGCCGCTACCTTGCGCAAGAACGGGAGGGAAATACAACGACTTTAGCCGAAACGCGGGGAGTATTCGCAGAAGTTCCGGCGAAAACCCAGGCTCTCAGTGCGACTCGCGGAATGCCCGCACCACGCTGAGCAGCGGCCAGAGAGCCAGCACCGCCAGCAGGCTGATCGAAGTGACGGCGCCATCCCACGTATATCGGGTTGCTTTGCGGATTTTTGGAGACACGTTACACCTCCAGATTTCTAGCTCGATCCTACGCTCGATTTGTTACTCCCATGTGAATATTCGAAGAAGGATTTTTACGCGCCAAGTACCGCCGAGTAAGCCTTCCACGCGCGGTGGTCGAATACCACGAAAGTAACTTCCCGGAGGGAAGACTGCTCCCTTTCGAGATAGCGTTTCACCTCGCGAATCGCAATCGACGCCGCATCGTCCGGAGGATAACCGTATACTCCGGTACTGATTGCCGGAAAACTCATGCTTACCACGCCTCGTTCTTCCGCCATCGCCAGGCATTCCCGGTAGCACGAAGCCAGCAAGTCCGGTTCGCCGCGGCTTCCGTCGCGGTAGACGGGACCGACTGCGTGAAATACGAATTTCGCCGGCAGCCGGCCCGCGCCGGTCGCCACCGCCTTGCCGGTGGGACAGCCGCCGCGCGATTTCCGGATGCCATCCAGTTCCCGCATGATCTCCGGGCCACCGGCACGATGAATCGCTCCGTCCACGCCGCCTCCGCCGGCCAATGCCGTGTTCGCCGCGTTCACCATCGCGTCCACCGGCAGCCGGGTGATATCGCCCTCGTGGAGGACGATCTTGCGTCCACTTGCGCTCATCCATTCCATACCTTTATTACAATCGTTTTGTGACCAGACGGGAATTGCTTGCAGGAACGGCGGCTTGTACCGGCGCCTTATGGGCGCGGGTCCACTGGGACCGCTCGCGCATCAGCGCCATCACCGACGAAATCGCCGCTAATGCCGACGATGCAGCCAGCTTCGCGCACCAGCAAGGCATGCCGTTCGTCGAGGTCCGCAATCAGCCCGGTACCAATCGCGAATACGCCCTGGGCCGCGATGCCGATAGGAAAGTCGCAGCCACTCAATTGTCCATCGAGGGCGTCAAAATCTCGATGATCGACACCAGCCTGCTGAAATTCCCGTGGCCGGGCAGTCCATCGGCCGACCAGGCGCGCTGGAACCGCCGCATGGAGGATTTGCAAAAGGCGCTGCAATGCGCCCAAACCATGGGCGCCGAGAAAATACTGGTATTTGCCGGCACGCGTGTGGCCAAGCCGGACAGCACGTTCCAGCAAACCGCGGACACGCTGGCCGAGATGGCGGCGGAAGCGGAGAAGCAAAGAATTACGCTGGTGCTCGAGAACGATTCCGCAACCAATGTCGCCAGTTGCGCGGACCTCGCCGCGGTGATGAAACTGGTGCCCTCGAAATGGCTGGGAATCGGTTGGAAGCCGGCGCCCGAAGGCTATTCCCTGCTGCCCAGGAAGCGCATCCTGAACGTGCGCGTGCCGGCCGGAAGCCTCTGGCCCAATCGCCCGGATACCATGAAGTGGAGAAACATTCTGACCGCGTTGGATAAAGATGGATATAGCGGCCTCGTGACACTCGACGCCGGAGCCGCCGGCGCAAAGGGTGTGGACGCGGCGCGCGACGCACTCGATCAACTGGTGCATGTGGTGCGGGAGGTATCGTGAGAGAGCAATTCGTCCAGGCATTCATCATCGGGCTGCTGGTGGTGGCCATCGCGGTGGGCGTGATTCTGTTCATGCAGCGCGGAGCGCACATGGAATTGAACGGGGCCATGACGGTGAGCGTACACGGCACCGACCCCAATACCGCGCTGGCGGTATTCAATCTTCATCTCGACAATCCGGCCGATTACGGCTTCGAAGTCAGCAACGTTACCGTCACTTTGGAGAATAATCAGGGGGAATTCCCTGTCACCACCATCGGACGCGTGGATGCCAAAAGGCTGGCGGACGCCATGCCCGAGTTCGGCCCCTTTCATCCCACGCTGTATACCCGGTATGTCATTCCGGCGCACACTTCGGGCGATTATACCGTGCTCGCCCAATACAACGCGCCCGAGAAGGTTCTCAACGAGCGCAAGCGTTTCGTGGTGCGCGTGCAGGAGATCAACGGGAAAGAAACCGAGTTCGACGAGAAGAAGTGATAAGGTCTACGGCGCGCTTCAGGGCCAAGCTCAAGCCCGCGTGAAAGCTTTGGCGCGCCGGCAATCGTTGAAATCGCGCCGGCCGTTTGTCGAAACCCTCGCGCTCTGAAGCGGTGCCCTATTGCCCCGGCGTGGCCGGATCCACCCCGAAGCAATATCCGTCGTTCGAGTCCGAGGGACTGAAGGAGTATTCGCCCGTCGGCAGATCCTTTACGGTCAACGCGTAGGTCATTAAACTCGACTCGTTGTTGATCTTGATATCCACCGGCCAGGTCACCAACCCGCCCTTGCGTCCCGGCCGGATCCTGGTCCGCCGGCTGCCGTTGACCGTGTCCAAAGCGAACAGGCTGTAGTCGGCGGGATTGACCTCTCTCGGCAAGCGGAGAATGAACACAATGACCTCGGTTTCCGTCATGCGAATGTGCGCTTGCGGGCCCGGCAACTCCCAGTATTCCGCGGCGCGATCTTTGTGCTCGACGGCCTGTGTGACTTCCAGCGGAATCAGCCCCTTGCCGTTCCAATAATAGACCGCCCC
>Ga0335073_10005175_pt1 | contig 18303 bp, 13 predicted proteins | sample Lox_Sample_22_FD_207093 | JGI IMG/M metagenome (GOLD analysis project Ga0335073, IMG submission 207093) | Soil microbial communities from Loxahatchee National Wildlife Refuge, Florida, United States - Lox_Sample_2.2 | ecosystem: Environmental > Terrestrial > Soil > Wetlands | place: USA... | reverse complement strand
TTCTACAAGGAGCTCGGCAACCAGGGTATCAAGGCGACCGACATCCCGGTGGTTGCGTTCAGCGTCGGCGAGCAAGAGCTGGCCGGGCTGGATACCAAGCCGCTGGTCGGCCACATGGCAGCGTGGAACTACTTCGAGAGCGTGCGCACGCCGGAGAACCGCGCCTTCATCGCCGAGTGGCACAAGTACACCAAGGATGCCAAGCGCACGACCAATGACCCGATGGAAGCGCACTATATCGGCTTCAATATGTGGCTGAAGGGCGTCGCGAAGGCGGGCACGACGGAACCAGACGCGGTGATCGATGCGCTGATCGGCGTCACCGCGCCCAACCTGTCGGGCGACTTCTCCGCACTGATGCCGAACCACCACATCACCAAGCCGGTGTTGATCGGTGAGATCGAGCCGAACGGGCAATTCAATGTCGTTTCGCGCACGCCCGGCCTCGTGGTTGCACAGGAATGGTCGCCCTACATCGACGCCACCAAGGACCTGATCGGCGATTGGCGCGCGCCGATGAGCTGCGGTGCGTTCAACGTGGCAACCGGCAAGTGCACCGGTGGCGGCAAGAAGGCGTAATCGCCCGATTGCCGTGACGGGGGCGGCCGTCTCCTCCCCGGCCGCCCCCGTTCGATCCGCATGAGGCGCAGCGATGCGACGCGTTCTACTGCTTCTCTTTGTTGTTGCGCTGCTGCCGTTGCTGCCGACCCTGGCGCATGCCGGCGAGGCCTCCGATGCATTGGCCGCGATCGCGTCCGGCAATTACGATTCCATGCGGCAGGGCATCGCCGATCTCGCCTCGTCCGGCGACCCGCGCGCTGCCATCATCATCGAATCGCTGAACAACAACACGTTGTTCCTGAGCGATGACAACGTGTTGTTCATCCAGAATACCGACGGAAGCTTCGTAAACGCCGCGACCGGCGCGCCGGCACCGGGACTGACGGCCGATGCGCTGACGCAGGTGTTTGCCGATATCCGCGCGCGCGCGGTGATCAACAGGGTGCTCGGCCAATTGCAGTTGTTTTCGTCCGACGCGGCGACGCGGCTGAACGCGGCGGAGGCCCTGTTCCAGTCGCACGACGTCGCAGCCTTGCCGATCATTGCGAAAGCGCTCGCCGAGGAAACCGATCCAACGGTGCGAACCAGGCTGGAGCAAGCGCAGGCCGCCGCACTGTTGTTCAGCAAGGACGCCGCGATGCAACAGCAGCTTGCCGCGGTGGCCGTGCTGCGCGCCCGCGGCGATCTGGACTCGCGTGCGCTGTTGGCAAGTCTTAGCGGCCAACCGCCCGACGTGGCCGCGGCGACCCGGGCGGCAGTCGCGGCAATCGACCGCTCGTTGCAACTCTGGGGCATACTGCAAAACATATATTACGGCATCAGCCTAGGCTCGGTGCTGTTGCTGGCGGCGGCGGGGCTCGCGATCACCTTCGGTGTCATGGGCGTGATCAACATGGCGCACGGCGAGATGGTCATGCTGGGCGCCTACACCACGTATGTTGTGCAGCAGGTCATCCACCAGGTAGCCCCCGCTTGGTATCAGGCGAACCTGCTGTTCGCTGTGCCGTTGGCATTTCTGGTATCGGGCCTGGTCGGCATTGCCATCGAACGCAGCCTGATCCGATGGCTATATGGCCGCCCGTTGGAAACGTTGCTGGCCACCTGGGGTTTGTCGCTGGTTCTGCAGCAGGCCGTGCGCTCGATCTTCAGCGCGCAGAACAAGGATGTTGATACACCCACCTGGATGAGCGGCGACTTTCACCTGGCCGGCCTGACGATCACTCTGAATCGGCTGTACATCATCGTGTTTGCGGCCGCGGTGTTGTTCGCGCTGATGGCCGCCCTGCGGTACACGCCGCTGGGGCTGCGCATGCGTGCGGTGACCCAGAACAGATTGATGGCGGCGGCAATGGGAATTCGCACGCCGTGGATTGATGCGTTGACTTTCGGCTTGGGATCGGGCGTTGCCGGCATCGCCGGCGTGGCGCTGAGCCAGATCGACAACGTCTCACCGAACCTGGGACAGAACTACATCATTGATAGCTTCCTGGTGGTGGTATTCGGCGGCGTAGGCAATCTGTGGGGCACCACGGTGGGCGCGCTGACGTTGGGGGTGATCAACAAGTTCCTCGAACCGCTCGCCGGCGCCGTGCTGGGCAAGATCGTCGTGCTGGTGCTGGTAATCCTGTTCATTCAGCGCCGTCCACGCGGCATGTTCCCGTTGAAGGGACGGGCAGCCGAGGCATGAAGCTTGACCGCACGGCATGGATCGCGCTGGCTGCCGTCATGGGCGGCGCCATAGTACTGGCCGGTTTGAACCTGGCCACGCCAACGTCGTCGGATACGCACGTGCCGATCTACGTCATCGGCCTGGTCGGCAAATATTTGTGCTACGCCATGCTGGCGCTGGCGGTCGATCTGATCTGGGGCTTTGCCGGGATTCTGACGCTGGGTCAGGCGGCATTTTTCGCGCTCGGCGGCTATGCGATGGGCATGTACCTGATGCGGCAGATCGGCGCACGCGGCGTCTACGGCAATCCGGTGCTGCCCGACTTCATGGTGTTCCTGGGCTGGAAGCACCTGCCCTGGTATTGGTACGGTTTCGACTGGTTCGGCTTCGCCGTGCTGATGGTGCTGCTGGTTCCCGGCTTGCTCGCATTGGTGTTCGGCTATCTGGCATTCCGTTCCCGCGTCACCGGGGTTTACCTGTCGATCATCACCCAGGCGCTGACCTACGCGTTGATGCTCGCGTTCTTCCGCAATGACATGGGTTTCGGCGGCAACAACGGCATGACCGACTTCAAGGACTTGCTCGGTTTTCCACTGCAATCAGAACGAACGCGCTGCGGCCTGATGCTGCTGTCCGCCCTGTTCGTCTGCCTCGAATACTTGCTCGCGCGCTATGTCGTCACGTCCCGCTTTGGCAAGGTGCTGATCGCGGTGCGGGACACTGAATCCCGCACCCGGTTTCTCGGCTACCGTCCCGAGTCATACAAACTCGTGGTGTTTGTGCTCGCCGCCATGATGGCGGGTATCGGCGGCGCTCTTTATGTGCCGCAGATCGGCATCATCAATCCCAGCGAGTTTGCCCCCGGCAATTCCATCGAGGCGGTGATCTGGGTGGCGGTCGGCGGCCGCGGCACGCTGGTCGGCGCCATTCTGGGTGCGGTGCTGGTCAACCTGGGAAAGACCTGGTTCACCAGCGCCCTGCCCGAGATCTGGTTGTTCGCGCTCGGCGGTCTGTTCATTTTCGTAACCCTGCTGCTGCCGAAAGGTTTGATGGGCCTCTTCGTACCGCGCCTGCATGTGGTTCCGGATGAACCACAGCCCGAGGTGCCAGTCGGCGAGGCACGTGAGGTCGTGGGATGACGGCACATTCCAACACCATCCTCTATTTGGACGACGTGACCGTCAGCTTCGACGGATTCCGCGCGCTCAACGCACTGTCATTGGTGCTGGAACCGGGGGAGATGCGCGCGGTGATCGGGCCGAACGGTGCCGGCAAAACCACGATGATGGACGTGATCACCGGCAAGACGCGGCCTGATACCGGCCGCGTGATTTTCGGCCTGGATACGGACCTGACGCGGCTGGATGAGCCGGCCATCGCCTCGCTGGGCATTGGCCGCAAGTTCCAGAAACCGACGGTGTTCGAACAACATACCGTCTGGGACAATCTGCTGTTGGCACTGGCCGGCAGCCGTACACCGCGCTTCACGTTATGGACGCGCGAGACGGCGGAAGAACGCCGGCGCATCGGCGAAATCCTGACCACGATTCGTCTCTCGGAGCATCGCAATCGCCGCGCCGCCGACCTGTCGCATGGGCAGAAGCAGTGGCTGGAGATCGGCATGCTGCTGGCGCAGGAGCCACAGCTGCTGTTGGTCGATGAGCCTGTTGCCGGCATGACCGACGCGGAAACCGAGCAAACCGCCGATCTGCTGCGCGAGATCAACCAGACGCGCAGCGTGGTCGTGGTGGAACATGACATGGCGTTCGTGCGCGCGCTGGGAGTAAAGGTGACGGTGCTGCATGAGGGCTCCGTACTCTCGGAAGGCTCGATCGACCACGTCAGCACCGATCCGCGCGTGATTGAAGTGTATCTCGGCCGATGAACCGTACGAGCAAAAGCCTGGCCTTCCATTGCGGGTTCGTGGCGCGAAGCGGGCCAAAGAACGAGAGGAGAGGTCGCACGCTTTGAAGCTTGAAGTCGAAAACGTCGATCTGCATTACGGCGCCGCCATCGCGCTGCGGCAGGTATCGCTGACGGTAGAGACCGGCGCCGTGACGTGCCTGTTGGGGCGCAACGGCGTCGGCAAGACTTCGCTGCTGCGGGCGATCGTCGGCGCACACCCCATCACGCGCGGCGCGATCCGCTGGAATGGCGAAGACGTCACGCCGCTGCCCACGTACGAACGTGCCCGCCGCGGCATTGCCTGGGTGCCGCAAGGCCGCGACATTTTCCCGCTGCTAACGGTACACGAGAACCTGGAAACCGGCTTCGCCGTCCTGCCGCGCCGCCAGCGCCGTGTTCCGCCGGAGGTGTTCGAACTGTTCCCCGTATTGCAGACCATGTTGCGTCGGCGCGGCGGCGATCTGTCGGGCGGACAACAGCAGCAGCTCGCCATCGCCCGCGCGCTCGTGATGCGACCGAAGCTTTTGGTCCTGGACGAGCCCACCGAGGGTATCCAGCCCAGCATCATCAAGGACATCGGCCGGGTGATCGCGTTGCTGCGCTCACAGGGCGAAATGGCAATCTTGCTGGTAGAACAATACTACGATTTCGCACAGGAGCTGGCGCAGACCATTGCCGTGATGGATCGCGGCGACATCGTGCTGTACGGACCGCGCGACGCGCTCGACGAAGCCGATGTCCGGCGCCGGCTGTCGGTATAAGACATCGGCGTTGACAGCGCTCGCCCGCCAGGTCCCGTTTCCCGCGGCATCACGCTCGCTTAAGGTCCCTGGATGGACGCAGCGGTTTCTGTGGCGCAGGCCGGAATCCTTCAGCGAGCGACCGGCGAACTGCTGGTCGGCGTGAAGCGTCGCGGGGATGCTTCGGTACTCGATGAATTGCGCCAGGCTGGATGCCTGAAGGCACGCTTCCCGCGGCCTGTGAGCGACGGCTGGATCGATGTGGCGATGCTCAACACGTCGGGCGGTGTGGCCGGGGGCGATCGGCTGAACGTGGCGTTCCACGTGCAGCGCGATGCACGTGCCACGATCACGACCCCGGCGGCGGAACGGTTCTATCGCGCTCTCCCGAATGAAATCCCGGCGAAGGTGCGCAATCGCCTGCATCTCGCGGCCGGTGCCGCCGCCGAGTGGCTGCCGCAGGAATCCATTCTGTTCGATCATTGCGCGCTGGATCGCCGGCTGGTGGTCGAGCTTGCCGATGACGCGCGGTTCCTTGGCCTGGAAGCATTGGTGTTCGGTCGTGCGGCGATGGGCGAGCAAGTCGCGCGCGCCTGGTTGCGCGACGGCATCCGCATCCGTCGCGCTGGGCGATGGCTGCTGCACGACTCTGTGCGCCTGGATGGCGAGGTAGACGCATCGTTGCACCGCGCGGCGATCGCGGGCGGCGCGCGGGCGATGGCGACGTTGGTGCAGGTCGCACCGGACGCCGAGACGGGTCTCAACGCCGCGCGCTTAGCGCTGGCAAATGCTCCGGTTGAGGCAGGCGCCAGCGCGTGGAACGGCATGCTGGTGGCACGCATCCTGGCGGCCGACTTCGCGGCATTGCGCCGCGCACTGATTGCCGCACTGTCGGTTTTGCGTGCGTCACGTCCGTTGCCGCGGGTCTGGCTGTGCTGATGTATTTGTCATTGCGGGAAGCGCCGCGGCGAAGCAACCTCGGTCACGCACCGGCGCACGCGCCACATTCTGACGGCATGAAAGAGCCCGTCCAATGAACCTGACCCCGCGTGAGAAGGACAAACTGCTGATCAGTATGGCGGCGATGGTGGCGCGCCGGCGTCTGGAACGCGGCGTGAAACTGAATCATCCGGAGGCGGTGGCGCTGATCACCGACTTCGTCGTGGAAGGCGCGCGTGACGGCCGTAGCGTCGCGGACCTGATGCAGATGGGCGCCAAAGTGCTGACACGGGCGCAAGTGATGGAAGGTGTCGCCGAAATGATCCACGACGTGCAGGTGGAAGCGACGTTCCCTGACGGCACGAAGCTCGTGACCGTGCATGAACCGATCCGCTAACAGCGATACCCTCGCCTCCCGCGCAAGAGAGAGTTAGCGTAAGGACGACAGATGACCCCCGGTGAAATCCTCCCAAAGCCAGGCGACATCGAACTGAACGCCGGCCTGCCGCGCACGACCCTGACCGTTGCCAACTCCGGCGACCGCCCGATCCAGGTCGGCAGCCACTACCATTTTGCCGAGACCAATCCGGCGCTGTCCTTCGACCGCATGGCCGCACGCGGCCAGCGCCTCGACATCCCCGCCGGCACGGCGGTCCGCTTTGAGCCAGGCCAGACCCGCGAGGTGACGCTGGTGCCCTATCGCGGTCGCCGCGTCGTCCAGGGGTTCCGCGCGACGGTGATGGGAGATCTCGACTGATGGCTCGCATCCCTCGTCACGCTTACGCTGACATGTTCGGTCCCACCGCCGGCGACCGCGTGCGCCTCGCGGACACTGACCTGATCGTCGAGGTCGAACGCGACCTCACCACCTACGGCGAGGAAGTGAAATTCGGCGGCGGCAAAGTGATCCGCGATGGCATGGGCCAGTCGCAGGTATCGCAAGGCGAAGGCGCGGTGGACACCGTCATCACCAACGCGCTGATCATCGACCATTGGGGCATTGTGAAGGCCGACGTCGCGATCACCGCCGGCCGCATCGCCGGCATCGGCAAAGCCGGCAATCCTGACGTGCAGCCGAACGTCGACATTGTCATCGGCCCCGGCACCGAGATCATTGCCGGCGAGGGCAAGATCCTCACCGCCGGCGGCATCGACAGCCATATTCATTTCATCTGTCCGCAACAGGTGGAAGACGCGATCGCCTCCGGCATCACCACGCTGATCGGCGGCGGCACCGGCCCTGCCACCGGCACGGCCGCCACCACCTGCACGCCAGGCCCCTGGCATATCGCCCGCATGTTGCAGGCCGCGGAGGGACTGCCGGTGAACCTGGCCTTTGCCGGCAAGGGCAACGCCTCGCGTCCCGCCGCGCTGGAGGAAATGATCCGCGCCGGCGCCGCCTGCCTGAAGCTCCACGAGGACTGGGGCACCACCCCTGCCGCCATTGATTGTGCGCTCGCGGTGGCGGATCGTTTCGACGTGCAGGTCATGATCCACACCGACACGCTGAACGAATCTGGTTTCGTCGAAGATACGATCGCCGCGTTCAAGGGCCGCACCATCCACGCCTTCCACACCGAAGGCGCCGGTGGCGGCCACGCTCCCGACATTATCAAGGTCGCCGGCCTGCCGAACGTGCTGCCCAGCTCTACCAACCCCACCCGGCCCTACACGGCGAATACTCTGGACGAACATCTCGACATGCTGATGGTCTGCCATCATTTGGATAGCACCATCCCGGAAGATGTGGCCTTCGCCGAAAGCCGCATCCGCAAGGAAACCATCGCGGCCGAGGACATCCTGCACGATCTCGGCGCGTTATCCATGATATCGTCGGACAGCCAGGCAATGGGCCGAGTAGGAGAGGTGATCATCCGCACCTGGCAGACCGCGCATAAGATGAAGACACAGCGTGGATCATTGCCCGGCGACGGCGAGGCCGACAACGCGCGGATCAAGCGCTACATCGCAAAATACACGATCAATCCAGCCATTGCGCAGGGCATGGCACAGGAGCTCGGCTCGATCGAGGTGGGCAAGCTTGCCGATCTCGTGCTGTGGTCGCCGGGGTTCTTCGGCGTGAAACCCGACATGGTGATCAAAGGCGGCACCATCGCCTGCGCTCTGATGGGGGACCCCAATGCCTCGATCCCAACGCCGCAGCCGGTGCACTACCGCCCGATGTTTGGGGCCTTCGGCCGGGCAATGGTTGAAAGCTGCGTCACCTTCGTCGCCGCCGCCGCGCTCGATGCCGGCGTCGCGCACGCGCTCGGATTGCAACGCCGGCTGGTGCCGGTCGCCAACGTGCGTGGTGGCATCGGCAAGCGTTCCATGATCCATAACGACGCGACGCCACTCATCGAAGTCGATGCGGAAACCTATGAAGTCCGCGCCGACGGCACATTGCTCACCTGCGAAGCCGCCACGGTCCTACCGCTGGCGCAACGCTACTTCCTGTTCTGATGCTGTGCCGTAACATTATCCCGGCTGGTGCCTGGGATCCGACAACCGCGGTCGATCGCGTGCTGATCGACTACGATCATCGGTTCCGCCGGCGCATCCTGCTGCGCACCGAAGCGGGCGCAGAACTGTTGCTCGATCTGCCGCAGGCCTTGCGTCTGCGCCACGGCGACGGGCTGGTGCTGGACGCAGGCGGTGTGGTTCAGGTCTGCTCCAGGCCGGAACGCCTGTTGGAAATCCATGCTCATGAGGCGGACGCGCTGGTGCGCATTGCCTGGCATCTTGGCAACCGCCATTTGCCCGTACAGTTGTTGCACGGCCGTATTCGCATCCGCGCCGACCACGTGATCCGCGACATGGTCGAAGGCCTCGGCGGCCATGTTGAGGAAATCGACGCGCCGTTCGATCCTGAAGCTGGCGCCTACGCCGGCGGCCATCACCATCATCATCAGAGCGATGAAACCTAGACCGCCACCACCTGATCCGACCTCAGCCGGCAGGGACAGGCTTGATCCGTCCTCTGCCGTCATGGCCAGGCTCGACCCGGCCATTGGTGCACCGACACCCGCGCGTGACTGGCCGGATCAAGCACAACCATCCCAGAACATTCCGGAGGCCCGCCGCGCAGCGCGGGAACCGCAGCAGCCCGATGTGCTTCGCTTGCTCGCCTGGTTGTCGCCCGGCTTTCCAACCGGCGCCTTTGCCTATTCGCACGGTCTGGAATGGGCGGTGGAGTCCGGCGACGTCATCGACGGCGTGTCGCTGCAAGCATGGCTCACCGACATTGTCGCGTACGGCTCGGGCCGCAACGACGCAATCCTGCTGCGCCACGCCGTTCGATCCGCACACGACCCGGACGCCTTGCAAGGACTCGCAGAACTCGCCGCCGCCGTTGCATCCTGCCGCGAGCGCCACGCCGAGACCTTGACCCAAGGCGCGGCCTTCCTGCGTGCAGCACGCGCCTGGGAATCCCCTGCCCTGCCAGATCCGATCGCCTATCCCGTCGCAGTCGGCGCGTTGGCAGGCTGGCACGGCATCGAAGAAGACCTCACCGCCGCTGCCTACCTCCAGGCCTTCGCAGCCAACCTGATCTCCGCCGCCGTGCGTCTCGTGCCGCTGGGCCAGACCACCGGCCTGCAAGTCCTCGCACGCATCGAACCCACCGTATTGCGCGTCACCAACGAAACCACCAACGCAACGCTCGACGATATCGGCGGTTGCGCTTTTCGCTCCGATCTCGCTGCCATGCGTCACGAAACCCAGTATACCAGACTGTTCAGATCATGAATCAATCGCCTCATGGCCCGTTGCGCGTCGGCATCGGCGGCCCCGTCGGTACCGGCAAGACCGCGCTGATGGATGCGCTGTGCAAGCATCTGCGCCCCCGTTACGATATCGCCGCCATCACCAACGACATCTATACCAAGGAAGATGCCGAGTTCCTGACCCGCGCCGGGTCCCTGCCGCCGGAACGCATCCTTGGCATAGAGACCGGCGGTTGCCCGCATACCGCGATTCGCGAGGACGCCTCAATCAACCTGGCCGGCGTCGCCGACCTGCAACGCCGTTTCCCCAGCCTCGACCTTATCCTGATCGAAAGCGGCGGCGACAATCTGGCCGCGACCTTCAGTCCGGAACTGGCGGATCTCACGATCTACGTGATCGACGTGTCCGCCGGCGACAAGATCCCCCGTAAGGGCGGCCCAGGAATCACCCGCAGCGACCTGCTGGTGATCAACAAAATTGACCTCGCCCCTTTCGTCGGCGCCAGCCTGGACGTAATGGACCGCGATGCGCGCAGGATGCGAGGCGAGCGGCCCTTCGTGTTCGCCAACATCCGCGCCGGTCAGGGCGTCGCCGACATCGCAACGTTCATCGAAAAGCGAGGCGGCCTGCTGGTGTCTTAGGCCCGGCGGACCACGTCCAACGGGATCACGTTGTCGGTATGGATCTCGACCGTGCCCACCACCTGCGTGATCATCGCCGCCAGTTCGTCCTGCTGATATGGCTTGGATAGCCGCGGCAAGCCCGGTTCCTCGCCGTTTGGCAGATCGGCGTAACCGGTCGCCAGGATGATCGGCAGATCCGGCCATTCCTGTTGAATCTGCCGCGATAATTCCGTGCCCGTCATGCTCGGCATCGCCTGATCGGTGATCACCAGATCGACCGGCAAACCGTTGCGCATCGCCTCGAGCGCGCGCGAACCGGACGATACCTCGGTCGCCAGATGCCCAAGATCCTCCAACATCGCTACCGTCGCGGAACTGATCAGCGGATCGTCGTCAACCACCAGAATACGATGGCTCAGACCGGCAACCTTGCGCGCAGCCAGAGGGTTTGCTGCCTCGACCGTCGTGCGTTCCGCCGTCGGCAGCCACAGCTCAACCATCGTGCCTGTGCCGACGCGGCTTTGGATGTGCATCGCCCCGCCGGACTGCGCCGCGAGACCATGCACCATCGACAGGCCAAGGCCGGTTCCCTTGCCGGCGCCCTTGGTCGTGAAGAACGGCTCGGTCGCGCGCTTCACCGTCGCCGGGTCCATTCCGGTACCGGAATCCGCTACCGCCAGACACACATACTCGCCCGGCGCCAGGCCCTGCGGCCCGCGACTGCCCGGCATGCGGCGCGCCGCAATCTCCAGCCTGCCGCCCAGCGGCATCGCATCGCGCGCGTTCAGCGTCAGGTTGAGCAATGCGAGTTCAAGCTGGTTCGGATCGACCCGAATCGCCGGCAGGTCGTGCCGCAGATCGATGTTGATCTGGATCGTCGTTCCCAGCGTCCGACGCAACATCTCCTCCATGCCGCCGATCAGCCGCATCACTTCCACCGTCTCCGGCTTCAGCTCTTGCCGCCGGGCGAACGCCAACATGCGCTTGGTCAGCGTCGCACCGCGCTCCGCGCCTTTGATCGCTCCGTCGATCAGCCGAGCAAGCCGCGGCTCGTCCGGCACCCGTTTGCGCAGAAGCTGCAGGTTGCCCAGAATCACCATCAGCAGATTGTTGAAATCGTGCGCCACACCGCCGGTGAGCTGGCCCAGGCTCTCCATCTTCTGCATTTCATGCACTTGCGCCAGCGCTTCCTCGCGCTCGCGCGTGCGTTCCTCCACCCGCTGCTCCAACTCGGCATTGGCCTGCGCCAGCTCCGCGGTCCGCTCCTCCACCCGTCGTTCGAGTTCGGAGTTCAGCAGCTCCAGTTGCCGGGTCTTGCGATACAGGTCAGCGAACACCCGCACCTTGGCGCGCAGCAACTCCGGTGTGAACGGCACCGGCACGTAATCCACCGCCCCAAGTTCGTAGCCGCGCAGCCGATCCAGGTCCGACATCATGATCGCCGAGACGAAGATGATCGCCGTCCGCTGGAAGCGCGGATGGTCGCGGATCATCGCCGCCAGTTCGAACCCGTCCAGATCGGGCATGCAGACATCGATCAGCACCACCGCGATCTCGTTCTTCAGCAGATGCTGCAATGCCTCGTTCGCCGAGTTCGCCTTCAGCAGATTCTCGCCCAGCTCGCCGAGAATCGCTTCATAGCTCAGCAACTTTGCCGGCTGGTCATCGACCAGCAGGATGTTCATTTGCTCGCCCGGCCTTGGCGCGATCGCGTTCACGGCAAGATCCTTTTCAGCGATGCAGCCATATCCGCAGCGCGGACAGCAATTGTTCCGTGTTCACCGGCTTGGCCAGATAGTCCGACGCACCGGCTTCCAGGCATTTCTCGCGGTCGCCTTTCATAGCCTTCGCCGTTAGTGCAATGATCGGCAGGCGGCGGAACGCCGGGTTGGCGCGGATCACCTCCATCGTCTGATAGCCATCCATCTCCGGCATCATGATGTCCATCAGTACAATGGCGACCCCCGGCTCCGATTCGAGCAAGTTGATCGCCTCCCGGCCGGTGGTGGCGGTGAGCACGTGCATGCCGCGCCGTTCCAGCACGCTGGACAGGGCGAAGATGTTGCGCGCGTCGTCGTCCACCAGCAGCACGCGCCGTCCTACCAGGTTCTCGTCCGAACTGTGCAGCCGCTCCAGCATCCGCTGCTTCTCTGCCGGCAGATCGGATACCACGCGATGCAGGAACAACGCGGTTTCATCGAGCAAGCGCTCGGGCGATTCGACGCCCTTCACCACCACGCTGCGAGCCATCGTGTGCAGCCGCGCGTCCTCCTCCGGCGACAGCTCACGGCCGGTAAATACCACCACCGGGACGTTGGACAGGCCCGCGTCGTCACGAATCCTCTCCAGCACTTCGAACCCGGACATATCCGGCAGGCGCAGGTCCAGCACCACGCAATCGGCTGGCTCTTCGTACAGCCGCTCGATCGCGTGCCTGCCCGTCTCTACCGTCTCGATGTCGATATCGTCATGCCCGAGCAATTCGGAGATCGACACTTGCTCCAGCGGATTGTCCTCCACCACCAGCAGGCGCTTGCGGCGCGGCTTGGCATAGTCGGTCAGTTTCGACAGTGCCAGCTCCAGACCTTCGGTCGTGGTCGGCTTGGTCATGAAGCTGAACGCGCCGCGCGCCAGGCCGTGCTGGCGATCTTCGTCCAGCGTGACGATCTGCACCGGGATATGCCGGGTCGCCGGATTCTGCTTGAGCTGGCTCAGCACGGTCCAGCCCAGCATGTCGGGCAGGAACACATCCAGCGACACCGCCGTCGGCTGATATTCGCGTGCCAGCGCCAGCGCATCGGCGCCGCGACCGGCAACCAGCGCCTTCATGCCGTGGTCGTGCACCAGGTCCACCAAGACACGCGCATAGTGAGGATCGTCCTCGACGATCAGCAGCACTGTGTCTTCCGGTTCCAGCAAATTGCGATCGTCGGGCACTTGCTCGATCGGGCGATCCACCAGCCGGATCGCGGAGTGCGACGGCACCGGCAAGGTCGTGACCGGCATTGCCTCAATGGTCAGCGTGCGGGACGTGGACGGGCCGACATAATTCAGAGGCAGATACAGCGTGAATGTGCTGCCGGCGCTGGGCTGGCTGCGCAACTGGATCTCGCCGCCGAGCAAGCTGGACAGCTCGCGTGAGATCGCAAGGCCCAGGCCGGTGCCGCCGTATTTGCGGCTGGTGCCGGCGTCCGCCTGCTGGAACGCCTCGAAGATGATCCGCTGCTTCTCTGGCGGGATGCCGATGCCCGTATCGGTCACTTCGAATGCCACCACGGTCGGCGCGTTCTTCAGCACCGGATGACCGCCGGTCCAACCACCGATCACCGTGGAAATGCCCAGCCGTACGCCGCCATGTTCGGTGAACTTGAAGGCATTGGAGAGCAGGTTCTTCAGTACCTGCTGGAGGCGCTTGCTGTCGGTGACGATGGTGCGCAGCGTCGGATCAACCTGCACGTCAAAGAACAGTCCGCGGCTTTCCGCCTCGTGACGGAATGGGCGGGTGACGGTTTCGGTCAGCGTCGAGAACGAGATTTCCTCGGCCTCTACCGACACGGTGCCGGATTCGATCTTCGACAGGTCCAGGATGTCGGAGATCAGGTTCAACAGGTCGGTGCCCGCGGCGTGGATGGTGCGAGCGAATTCCACCTGGCGCGAGCTGAGATTGCCTTCAGGGTTATCGCCAAGCTGCTGTCCCAGGATCAGGATCGAGTTCAATGGCGTGCGGAGCTCGTGCGACATGTTGGCCAGGAACTCGGACTTGTACTTCGACGTCAGCGCCAGCTCGGCCGCCTTATCCTCCACCGCACGCCGCGCTTGCTCGATTTCCTGGTTCTTCCGCTCCACCTCCACATTGCGTTCCGCGAGCTGCTGTGCCTTTTGCTCCAATTGCTCGTTGGTCTGCTGCAGTTCGCGCTGCTGCATCTGCAACTCGGTGGCCAACTGCTGCGACTGCTTCAGCAGGCCTTCGGTCTGCATCGTCGCCTCGATCGAGTTCAGCACGATGCCGATGCTGGCGGTGAGTTGCTCCAGGAACGACATCTGCAGATCGCCGAACGACCCGGCCGAGGCCAGCTCGATCACGGCTTTCACCTGGCCTTCAAACAACACCGGCAGGACCACGATATTGGTTGGCCGCGCGGTGAACAATCCAGAGCGGATCGGTACCGCGTTGTCGGGGATGTGCGTCAGCAGCATGCGGCGGCCGTCGGCGGCGCATTGTCCGATCAGACCTTCGCCGATGCGCAGGTTGCCAGGGTGTCCCAGGTCGCCGGCGTCCGCATATGCCGCCAGCAGGCGCAGGTCCGGCATCGCGTCGTTGTCCGAATCCACCAGGTAGATCACGCCGTTCTGCGCATTGATCAGCGGTGCCAGTTCGGACAGCAGCATGCGGCCCACGGTGGCCAGGTCGCGCTGGCCCTGCAGCATGTTGGTAAACCGCGCGAGGTTGGTTTTCAGCCAGTCTTGCTCGGTATTCCGCTCCGTCGTCAGGCGGAGGTTGTCGATCATCGTGTTGATGTTGTCTTTCAGTTCCGCGACCTCGCCGCGTGCCTCGACCTGGATGGACCGCGTCAGGTCACCCTTGGTCACCGCGGTGGCCACCTCGGCGATGGCGCGCACCTGCGTGGTCAGGTTTGCGGCGAGCAAGTTCACGTTGCCGGTGAGATCCTTCCAGGTGCCGGAGGCGCCAGGCACGTTCGCCTGGCCGCCCAACCGCCCTTCCACACCGACTTCGCGCGCCACCGTGGTCACCTGATCGGCGAAGGTGGCCAGCGTGTCGGTCATGTTGTTGATGGTTTCGGCGAGCGCCGCGACCTCGCCCTTCGAATTCATCGTCAATTTCTGGTTCAGCGCGCCGTTGGCGACCGCGGTCACCACCTTGACGATACCGCGCACTTGCTCCGTCAGGTTGGCGGCCATGACGTTCACGGTGTCGGTCAGGTCCTTCCAGGTGCCCGCCACGCCGGGCACCGCCGCCTGTCCGCCCAGCTTGCCGTCGGTGCCCACTTCGCGCGCCACGCGCGTGACTTCCGAGGCGAAGCCGTTCAACTGGTCCACCATCGTATTGATGGTGTTCTTCAATTCGAGAATCTCGCCCTTCACGTCCACGGTGATCTTGCGGCTCAGGTCGCCGCGTGCAACCGCCGTGGTGACCTCTGCGATGTTGCGCACCTGCGTTGTAAGGTTCGCCGCCAGCAGGTTCACGTTGTCGGTAAGGTCCTTCCAGGTGCCGGCCACGCCCGGCACCACCGCCTGGCCGCCCAGTCGCCCTTCGGTGCCCACTTCGCGCGCCACGCGCGTCACCTCCGCGGCGAAGGAGCGCAACTGATCCACCATCGTGTTCAACGTTTCCTTCAGCAGCAGGATTTCACCGCGCACGTCCACGGTGATCTTTTTTGACAGGTCGCCGCTGGCGATCGCGGTGGCCACCTCGGCGATGTTGCGCACCTGGCCGGTCAGGTTGGACGCCATGAAGTTCACGTTGTCGGTCAAGTCTTTCCAGGTGCCGCCGACGCCGGGCACCAGCGCCTGTCCGCCCAACTTGCCTTCGGTGCCGACTTCGCGCGCCACGCGCGTGACTTCCGAAGCGAACGCGTTCAACTGATCCACCATCGTGTTGATGGTGTTTTTCAGTTCGAGGATCTCGCCCTTCACGTCGACGGTGATCTTGCGGCCCAGGTCGCCGCGCGCGACCGCGGTGGTAACCTCGGCGATGTTGCGTACCTGCGCCGTCAGGTTGCCGGCCATCGAGTTCACGCTGTCGGTCAGGTCCTTCCACGTCCCTGCCACGCCCGGAACGTTCGCCTGGCCACCCAGCTTGCCTTCGGTGCCGACCTCGCGCGCGACGCGCGTCACCTCGCCGGCGAAACGGTTAAGCTGGTCCACCATCGTGTTCAGCGTTTCCTTCAACTGAAGGATCTCGCCGCGCACGTCCACCGCGATCTTGCGCGACAGGTCGCCGTTCGCGATGGCGGTCGCCACCTCGGCGATGTTGCGCACCTGGCCGGTCAAATTCGACGCCATGGAATTCACGCTGTCGGTCAGGTCCTTCCACGTCCCCGCCACGCCTGGCACGTTCGCCTGTCCGCCCAGCCGCCCTTCGGTGCCCACCTCGCGCGCGACGCGCGTCACTTCGCCGGCGAAGGCGTTGAGCTGGTCGACCATCGTGTTGATGGTCTCCTTCAACTGCAAAATCTCGCCCGACACGTTGACCGTGATCTTCTTTGACAGGTCACCCTGTGCCACCGCGGTCGCCACCTCGGCGATGTTGCGCACCTGGCCGGTCAGGTTCGACGCCATGAAGTTCACGTTGTCGGTCAGGTCCTTCCAGGTGCCGGCTACGCCCGACACCTGTGCCTGGCCACCCAGCCGCCCTTCGGTGCCGACTTCGCGTGCCACGCGCGTCACCTCGCCGGCGAAACGGTTGAGCTGGTCGACCATCGTGTTGATGGTCTCCTTCAACTGCAAAATCTCGCCCGACACGTTCACGGTGATTTTCTTCGACAGGTCGCCGTTCGCGACGGCGATCGTCACCTCGGCGATGTTGCGCACCTGCGCCGTCAGGTTGGAGGCCATCGAGTTCACCGACTCGGTCAGGTCTTCCCAGGTCCCCGCCACGCCCAGCACGTTGGCCTGACCGCCCAGCCGTCCTTCGGTACCCACTTCGCGCGCCACGCGCGTCACTTCACCGGCGAAGGCGTTGAGCTGGTCGACCATCGTGTTGATGGTTTCCTTCAACTGCAATATTTCGCCTGACACATTCACGGTGATCTTCTTGGAAAGGTCGCCGCGCGCGATGGCGGTGGCGACCTCGGCGATATTGCGCACCTGCGCCGTCAGGTTGCCAGCCATGGAGTTCACGCTGTCGGTCAGGTCTTTCCAGGTGCCAGCGACACCCGGCACCTGCGCCTGGCCGCCCAATCGCCCTTCGGTGCCCACCTCGCGCGCGACGCGCGTCACTTCCGAAGCGAAGGAATTCAACTGGTCCACCATCGTGTTGATGGTGTCTTTCAATTCGAGAATTTCGCCGCGGACATCGACGGTGATCTTGCGCGACAGGTCGCCGCGCGCCACCGCGGTGGTGACCTGCGCGATGTTGCGCACCTGGTCGGTCAGGTTGCCGCACATCGCGTTCACGCTGTCGGTCAGGTCCTTCCAGGTGCCCGCGACGCCCGGCACCACCGCCTGCCCGCCCAGCTTGCCCTCGGTGCCCACCTCGCGCGCGACGCGCGTCACTTCGGAAGCGAAGGATCGCAACTGGTCCACCATCGTGTTGATGGCTTCCTTGAGCTGCAGAATTTCGCCGCGTACGTCCACGGTGATCTTCTTCGACAGGTCGCCGTTCGCCACCGCGATCGTCACGTCGGCGATGTTGCGCACCTGCGCGGTCAGGTTGGACGCCATGGAGTTCACCGACTCCGTCAGGTCCTTCCACACGCCGGTCACTTCGCGCACCTGCGCCTGGCCGCCCAGCTTGCCGTCGGTGCCAACCTCGCGCGCCACGCGGGTAACCTCGGACGTGAAGACCGAAAGCTGCTTGATCATCGTATTGACGATAGTGGCAAGCCGCAGGAACTCGCCCTGCAATGGGCGGCCGTCCACGTCCAGGCGCACGGTCTGCAGGAGGTCGCCCTGTGCCACGGCGGTAATGGCATGTGTGACCGCGGTGGTGGGCCAGAGCAAATCGTCGATAAGCTGGTTGACCGAGGTTTCCATGCCGCCCCAGGCGCCACCGGAAAGGCCCAGGCGGACGCGGGTGCGAGTCCTGCCTTCGCGGCCGACCACCTGACCGACATGCTCCAGTTCCTGCGCCATCCGTTCGTTCGCAGCGACGATCTCGTTGAACGTGTCGGCGATCTTGCCTTCCAGGCCGGTGCGGTCGGTGGGCAGGCGGACCGAAAAATTGCCGGTGCGCATCGCCTGCAACGCGTGCAGCAACTCGTGCAATGCGAGCGAGGAGTGAGCGTGCAGACCGTCCCCGCTGCGGGCCTCACCGTTCGTCGGCAATGCGGCGGGCCCATCGGCGACCGTGATAACGGGATTTCCGGCGGAGGGCATCTCGGTACCGGTGTGGTCCAGGTCCATCGTCTTGCTCCTGCAGAATCCGTCGGTCGCCTGCCGCGGACGAACGCGACTTCCA
>Ga0335073_10005174_pt1 | contig 18308 bp, 19 predicted proteins | sample Lox_Sample_22_FD_207093 | JGI IMG/M metagenome (GOLD analysis project Ga0335073, IMG submission 207093) | Soil microbial communities from Loxahatchee National Wildlife Refuge, Florida, United States - Lox_Sample_2.2 | ecosystem: Environmental > Terrestrial > Soil > Wetlands | place: USA... | reverse complement strand
CACACAGGCTCGCCACCGCTCGCGGGCCTCCTCTGCGCCGAGCGCAGCAGGTGTCAGCGGGGCGATATGGCCTCCAGGCTGACTGCAACTCCTGCCAGACATGACGCTGGGCCAGGCGGTGGGGCCGCTCCAGCCCAGCTGTGAATCCCAACCGACGAATCCCAATCGAAAGGAATTCAATATGCAAGAGCGTACGCTCATGTTCTCTGGTGTCAAAGGTCCGGCAGCCCTGGATCATGGGTCCGACCAGCCCGAACTCACACAGTGGCAGAGGCGGTACCCAGGCGGCGGTGTTACGTGAGCGCCGTTGCAGTGACCGTGATGATGGTCGGGGGGTCGGTGGTCACCTGGCTCTGTGTCTCCGCGCGCTGGCGCCGTGCCCATCAGGATCTGCTCGCCAAGCTCGCCGGCCTGCAGGACGATGCGGCACGGGCCCGTGTCCATACGGCACAGGTCACCCATGCCACAGCGGAATGGTCCGCAGGCTACAAGCAGGGCTGCAACGACATGATCAAGGCGATGGCCGCCATGCACGGTGGAGGCGCCGATGACCGGCCGCCCGAAGACAGGACACACACGAAGTAGGCGATGCTCCCCGGCCGAGGCGCGTTGCGGCCGGGGAGCGGACACCAGAGTCAGTAGCGGGCGCCCTGCGGAACGGGCAGCGCGTCGAGTTCCGCCAGGTGGGCCGCGCTCAGCTCGAGGTCCGCGGCACCCGCGTTGTCCGCCAGGTATTTCGGTGTCTTGGTCCCCGGGATCGGCACGACGTGGCGTCCCTGAGCCAGCACCCAGGCCAGCGCCACCTGCGCCGGGGTGGCCCCGGCTTGCGCGGCGATCTCCTGCACCCGGGCGGCGATGGCCAGGTTGGCCTGCAGCGCGTCGCGCTGGAAGCGCGGCAGACCACGCCGGAAGTCGTCCTGGGGCAGGTCGTCGACGGACGAGAACCGGCCGGTGAGGAAGCCGCGGCCGAGCGGTGAGAACGGCAGGAACGCGATGCCCTGCTCCTGGCAGTAGGGCAGCACCGCGGCCAGCGCGTCGCGGGTCCACAGTGACAGCTCGGACTGGACCGACGTCACGGGGTGCACGGCCTGCGCCCGCTTGATCTCGTCCACCGTGACCTCGGACAGGCCGATGTGCCGCGCCTTGCCCGCCGCCACGGTCTGCGCCATCGCTTCCCAGCTCTCCTCCAGCGGCACCCGCGGGTCCACCCGGTGCAGCTGATAGAGATCCACGTGATCGGTGCCGAGCCGGCGCAGGCTGCCGTCGATCGACGCGCGTATGTGCTCGGGCCGGCCGTCCAGGGCCCGGTCGCCAGAGCTCCCCGATGGGTCCGCGGTCTCGACGGAGTCGCGCACGATGCCGACCTTCGTGGCCAGGACCGCGCGGTCGCGCTGGCCGCCGGCCAGCGCCCGGCCGACCAGTTCCTCGTTGGTGCGCGGCCCGTACGCGTCGGCGGTGTCGATCAGCGTCATGCCCAGATCGAGCGCCTCGTGGATCACTGCGATCGACGTGGCCTCGTCCCGCGGCGTCTCCATGTCGTAGGAAAACGTCATGCCCATGCAGCCCAGGCCGATGACACCGACCTCGGGTCCGTCGCCGCCCAGCGTCGTCGTCCGCATCATCTCGGGCCCTCGCTGCCCGTGCGCTCGAACGGCGCCTCGACATCGTCGTAGGAGCGGACCGCGGCCAGCAGCCCGTCCGGGCCGCGCTCGTGGACGGCGATTCCTGCCTGGGGCGGCAGGTCGTGGCTCCCCCAGCGGACGCAGTTGTATTCCAGGGCGCAGCGGACCCCGTCGTCGGTGACGGCGCAGTGCTGCAGGTCGACGCCGCCGCCAGCGCTGAAGCAGTCGGTGAAGAAGGAGCGCAGCGCGCCGGCGCCACGGCGGGTGTGCCGCGGCCCGAACGGCCCCTGGAAGTACCCCTCCGGCTCGAACGTGCTCACGATCGCGTCCGCGTCACCCGCTTCGAACGCCGCCTGGTAGCGTCCGGCAACGTCACCGGGGTGATCGTGCCCGGGCCCGAGGATCGGCGGCCTGACGTGGCGCCGCCCGTCGACCGGCCACTGGCTGCAGTAGGTGCGGAACACCACCGACCGGTCATCCGGCGACTCAGCCACGACCGCGACCGGCCAGGACAGTTCCTGGTCGTCGTGGGTGAGGTGCAGCAGGAACTCAACCACGGCTCGCCCGCCGGCCAGGGTGGAGGCCACGGTCTCGGCGTGGGTGTGCCGCTCGGTCATCCACTTCTTGTTGCCCCTGACGTAGTCCCGCAGCTGCTTGTGACCGCGGACCTCGCCCGCCCGGGGATCGTAGACAACCACGTCGCCGGGCCACACCGTCTCCAGCGTCCGGGCATCTCCGGTGCTCAGCGCGTTGAAGTACTCCGCGACCGGATCGGCCTGGCCGGCGGCCTGAGTCTGCCTTCGCGCCAGTTCCACCGCGCTGACGAAGTCCGGAAACCACGGCATCTCAACCCTTGCTCCCGTTCTTCCAGCTCAGCTCCTGGTGCATTTGCAGCATCTTTTCACGGCTGCGCCGTGACGATGCGCAGCAGGTCGAGAGCATTGCCGCCGAGGATCTTGCCGATGTCGGTGTCGCTGAGGCCGCGGCCGGCGAGGAAGCCGGGAAGCGCGGCGAACTCCGCGTAGCTGGCCAGGACCGGGCGGTAGTTGGCGTCCATGTCGGTCCCGATGGCCACGTGGCCCGTGCCGACCAGGTCAACCAGGCGTGCGACCTCGTCGGCGAAGTCGGCCAGGCTGGTGCTGGTGACTCCGGACGGCCAGGCCCCGATCAGGCCGCCGGCGTCGGCCACGGCCCGGGCGTGGGCGGGGCTCAGCAAGCGCGGATGGTGCCGGCCGGCGTGGTCCAGGTGGCTGTGCGAGATCATGACCGGCTGGCTAGAGGCCTCCAGCACGCCGACGGTGGTGGCGAGGGTGGCGTGGGCGCAGTCGATGACCATGCGCAGCCGGTTGCATTCGGCGACGACCTCGCGCCCGAAGCCGGTCAGCCCGCCGTGGACCGGCTCCTCTGTCTGCACATCGCCGATCGGGTTGACCCGGTAGTGCACCAGGGTGAGCGACGAGGCGCCGAGGGCTCGCGCCTCGGCGAGTGCCTCCAGCCCGTCCTCGAGGAAGTCGCCGCCTTCACAGGCCAGGAGCACGGCGATACTCCCGCTGGCCCGGGCGCTCTCGATGTCCGCCGCGGTCACCGCGACTGGAACGTCGAGCCCGGCAAGGACCTGGCCGATCCCGGCAAGCTGGCGCCGGTGATCGGCATAGGCCTCGCCCGGCCCGAAGTCGCGGGCGGCGCGCAGTCCCTTTGCCGGGTCCGGTACAAGGACCCGGAGATCGGCCACGGTTGACAACCAGACCGCGGCCAGGCCTGCGTCCCGGGCGGCAGCCAGCGCAGGCCCGACGTCCGCGCGGCCGAGCACCCCGACGAACGGGTCACCACGGTCCAGGCCAGCCAGGAAACAGCGGCCCGGATGCGCATGGACGTCGACCCACGGCGCCCGGGTCGCTGTCATGACAGCCGACTATAACCAGCAGGGACCGCGGCGGGCCTATCGCGTCTGCCGCGCCTGCGCGGAGTATTCTCATTGCGCAAAATTGCTCATTGAAAAATCTTGCGCATTGAGCAACAACCGGCCTATGGTGGGGCCATGGACAGCACGACGACACAGACCGGCGAGGGCCTGCGGGAGCGCAAGAAGCTGGCCACCAAGCAGGCTCTGGCGCTGGCCGCGGTGCAGCTCTCGGTCCAGCGGGGCCTGGAGAACGTCCGGGTGGAAGACATCACCGACGCGGTGAACGTCTCCCGCCGGACCTTCACCAACTACTTCGCCAGCAAGGAAGCGGCGATCGCCTCGGTGAGCGCCGACCGGTTCGCCCGCGCGGCTCAGGCCCTGAGGGACCGGCCGGCGACCGAGCCGGTGGCCGACTCCCTGGCCGAGGTCTTCGCCGCCCAGCACCAGGCCGCGGCCCAGCTGGACAGCGAGCGCATGGCGCCGATCCGGATGCTGATGGCCTCACCCGCTCTGCAGGGCGAGGTGCTGAAGACCATGGTCGCGGCCGAGGCGCCGCTGGCCGAGGTGATCGCCGAGCGGACCGGCGCCGACCCGGCCGACCTCGCGCCACAGGTGCTCGCCGCCGCGGTCATCGCCGCGGTTCAGACGGCGACCGCGTTCTGGGGAACCGGCAACGGCTCGCTGCCCGATCTGATCCGCCAGGCCGTCCGCCAGGTGGCCGAGCACCCCGCTTCGACTTCAACCAGCCCCGACAGCACGTCCCGATAAGGAGAAGGCAATGTTCGCACTGCTCAACGGCGTTCCCGTCCTCAACAACCCGGTGTTCCGCATCGTGCTCGGCGCCGCGCTGATCGTGATCGCCGTAGCGCTCCTGCACTCCGACATCATCCTGATCGTGATCGGCGCCTTCATCCTGCTCATGGGCCTGGTCCGCGGTTACCGCAACCTGACCGGCCACAACAAGGAAGAGGAAGAAGCCCGATGAGCGCTGCCACCACAGTTCCCGGCCCCCGGCCGGGAACGATCACCCCCGCCAGCAACGACGCGAACGCCCGCCCGGCCGCCGGCAACGGCAGCGGCAAGGGCGCCCGGCCCGGGGCACAGGGGCCCTCGGGCCGGGCCGTCCTGGGCGGCCTGGCCAGCATCGTCGTCAACCTCGTCGCCCCACTCGCGGCCTACCACGTGTTCCGGCAGCACCATGAGAGCTCGGCCGTGGCCCTGGCGCTGGCCGGCGCCATCCCGGTCGTCTGGACCCTGGCCATCCTGGCTGTACGGCGGAAGCTGAGCGCCCTGGGCGTGGTCAGCGTGGCCCTGTTCGCGATCGGCGTGCTGATCTCCTGGATCTCGGGCGGCAGCACCCTGGCCGAGGAGCTGCAGGACCCGGTGATCTTCGGGCTGTTCGGGCTCGCCTGCCTGGTGTCGATCGCCGTCGGTCACCCGCTGCACCAGGTCATCCTGCGCGCGATGGGCCGGAGCAACGCCCGCTACACCGAGGTTGCCGAGCGCGCCAAGGCGAGCGGCACCTCGATGGTCTCGACCCTGATCATCGGCGTGGCCTTCGTCGCCCACGCGGTCGCGGTCGCGGTGCTGGCGTTTACCCAGAGCACCAGCACGTTCCTGGCCCTGCAGAACCCGGTCGGCCTGCCGTTCATCGGGCTGGGCCTGCTCGGCCTGTTCATCTACGGCTCCCGGCAGCAAGCCCGCCAGCGCGCTGCCGCCGCCACCCGGCCCTCCCCCACCGGCACCAACGGCGACGACCACGCGGAAGGCGCGGCATGACCTCCGGCGGCGCCAGCACGCTCATCCGCGGCGCCCGGATCTTCGACGGGCAGCGGCTGCGGCCGGCCAGCAGCGTCCTGCTGGCCGGCGGCGCCATCGCCGGCGTCGGCGATGACCTCGGCGTCCCGCCGGGCGCCGAGGTCATCGAGGGCCGCGGCCGGACCCTGCTGCCCGGCCTGATCGACTGCCACGTTCACGCCGGCGACGTCCGCGCGCTCGGCCAGGCACTGGCGTTCGGCGTCACCACCGAACTCGACATGTTCAGCGGCCCGGACATCGCCGCGCAGCGCCGGTCGCTCGCCGTCTCCCACGACGACGTCGCCGACATCCGCACCGCGGTGCAGGGCGCCACCCCAGCCGGCGGCACGTGGTCGCGGATCAGCCCGGACCTGCCCACCGTGGCTGGCCCGCGGGACGCGGCGGCATTCGTCCGCGCCCAGGTGGCCCACGGCGCCGACTATCTCAAGATTTACCTGGAGGACCCCGCCTGGTACGGCATGCCCGCGCTGTCCGCCGACACCGTCCGCGCGCTGGTTGCCGCCGCGCACGCCAGCGGCATACTGGCCGTCGCGCACGCCGACAGCGCCGCCATGGCCCGCCTGTTCATCCAGGCCGGCGGGGATGGCCTGGCTCACGTGCTGGGTGACCTCGGCCTCACCCGGGCGTTCCTCGCGGACCTGCACCGCCGGCCGGCTTTCGTGGTCGCCACGTTGCGGGCCACCGCGGTCCTGTCCGCCCCGCACGCCGACGAGATCGACGCGGACCAGCGCGACCTGGCCCGCCACCCGCGCCTGGGCCCGTACCTCGACGAGCCCACCCGGGCCGCCTTCACCCGGCCGGGCCTGCTGGACGACGCCCGCGCCCGCGGCGCGAAAGCCGCATGCCGGGGTGGCCGGCTCGACTTCGACGGCGCGCTGCGCAGCGTTGCGGCTCTGCACGAGGCCGGCATGCAGGTGCTCGCCGGCACCGACACCAACTACCCGGAGACGGGGGAAGGCAACGCGATCCTGAAGGCCTACGCCGGCCACGGAATCGCGCTGCACCACGAACTCGCGCTGCTGGTCCGGGCCGGCCTGTCCCCCGCCGCCGCGCTCGCCGGGGCCACGTCGGCCCCGGCTGACGCGTTCGGGCTGGCCGACCGGGGCCGCGTCGCCCCCGGGCTGCGCGCCGACCTGCTGCTCGTCGTCGGTGACCCATGCGCCGACATCACCGCGACCCGCAACATCGCCGCGGTCTGGCGCAACGGCGCCCGCCTGCACCGCCAGCCGCACCCAGCGCCGCACGATGCGATGACACCATAGGTGGGTGAACCGCACGGGTTTGGTACGGCAGCCGAGCAGCAGGCTGGCCGAAGGCATCGTTACGCACATTAGCCGTCGTTCCGTAGACGTTGCACTAGCCCAGGAGCAGCATGCGGCGTACACCGAGGCCCTCGGCGCCAGCGGCTGGACGATCGGGCAGGCGCCGCCCGCCGATGACTGCCCGGACTCGGTCTTCATCGAGGACACGGTCGTGATCTGCGAGGACCTGGCGGTGCTGACCCGGCCGGGCGCGCCGGCCCGGAGGCCGGAGGTCGCTGGCGTCGCCCAGGCCGTCGCCGGGCTGGGCCTGCGCACGGCGGCCATCGAGGAGCCCGGGACCCTGGAGGGCGGCGACGTGCTGCAGGTCGGCCGCACGGTCTACGTGGGCCGCGGCGAGCGTACCAACGGCGACGGCATCCGCCAGCTGCGCTCGCTGCTGACGCCGCTGGGCCGCACGGTGGTCGCTGTCCCGCTCGGGGACGTCCTGCACCTGAAGTCCGCGGTGACCGCGCTGCCGGACGGCACGGTCCTGCTGCTGCCGGATCTGGTGCCCGCCGGGCTGTTCCCGGCGGTGCGCCCGGTCGGCGAGGAGGCCGGCTGCCACGTCGTGCCGCTCGGCGGCGACCGGGTGATGATCGCCGCGTCCGCGCCCCGCACCGCCGGGATGCTGGACAGCCTGGGCTTCACGCCCGTGGTCGTCGACATCAGCGAGTTCGAGAAGCTCGAGGGCTGCGTCACCTGCCTCAGCGTGCTGCGCTAGCGCGCTAGCTGCTTCTTCTCCCTGGCGGCGAGGCGCTCTTCGCGCCGGCGCATCAGCCAGTCCGGGCGCTTGACGGTGATGGCGCCGCAGAACACGTGGCAGCGGACCACGATCACCGGCGCCCCCGGCTGCGGCTCCCCGCGCAGTTCCGAGGACTTGGCCCCGAGCACGGCCCGGCCGCTCATGCGGACGTCGATCCCGTCGGGCACGAAGATGGTCACGCTCCCGAACCGGACGGTCGCGTCGATGGTCGTGACGTGCTGCCCGATGATCGCCTTGTGCATCTCCAGGTGGCAGTCGCCCAGAACCGAGCGGACCACCAGGCGGGGCGGCACGACCCAGGGGCCCTTGCGCGACTCGTTGCCCAGCACCGCGGTGATCTCTTCGGGAACCGCCCCGGCATCACCCTGGGGCAGCGCGGGCGGGCCGGATGCGGGCAGGTCCGCGGTGAGGCTGGCCAGATCACCGAGCGTTCGCGCGGCCAGCGCGGCATCGCTGCGTTCCGAATACTCCTCCAGGGTGAGCCGCCCCTCCGCGCTGGCGGCGGCGAGCACCTCGACCACCCGGTCACGGTCGGCGTCCGATGCCCGCACCAGGCTGTCCCCGGGCTCGGCGTGCATACTGTCGCGGCTCACGGTCGCCTCCGGGGCTAGACGCTAATCGCTGTCACCGACAGCTACTGTAGGACATAGCATATATCGGTGCAGAAACAGGCGGGACTGGCGCAGCTCATGACCGACCCCGGATTCCTGCTGTCCAGGGTGGGCGCCGCCGTGCGCGCCGGGTTCAAGGACGTGCTGGCGGGCTGGGGCATCCGGCCGCAGCAGTACCTGATCCTGCTGATCCTCGACGCCCGCGACGGGCTCTCCCAGCAGGAACTGTGCACGGCGGCGCGCATCGACAGCGGCAACATGGTGGAGCTGCTCGACGGGCTGGAGGCGCTGCGGTACGCGCAGCGGGCCCGCGATCCCCGCGACCGCCGCCGGTACGCGGTGACGATCACCCCGGCCGGGCGGTCGGCCCTGGCGGAGCTGCGCCAGGGCGTTGGCGAGTACAACGAGCGCGTCCTCAGCCCGCTCACCGGGCGCGAACAGCGGCAGCTCGCCGCCGCCCTCAGCAAGCTCTTCGCCACCACCGCCGAAGGCCGGGGACGGTAAGACCAGCTCGGCACCGCTCCCGCCCGGAAACTCAGATGCCGGATAAACCTGCGGCAGGTAGTGTGCGGCCGGTGTCGCGCACCCGTGTCCGGCCGTTCGAAGCCGGCGATATCCCTGCCGCCGGCGCGCTGCTCGCGCAGCGCCACGCCCGGCACCGGCTCGCCCGCCCGCTGCTGCCGGCGCGGTATGAGGATGCGGCCGCCGCCACCGCCGAGGTGGCCGCGGCGTTCGAGACGGCCGAGGCGTCCGGCGCGTTCGCGGTCCGCGACGGGGAGCCAGCCGGGTTCCTGCTGGGCTTCCCGAAACCGGGCGGTGCCTGGGGACCCAACGTGTGGGTCGAGTCCGCCGGTCAGGCCGCCCGCGACGGCGAGACACTGCGCGACCTGTACGCCGTCGCCGCGGCCGGCTGGGTGCAGTCCGGGCGGACCGCCCACTATGCGCTGGTGCCCGCGACCGATGAGGAGCTGGTCCGGGCCTGGTTCCGGCTAGGTTTCGGGCAGCAGCACTGCCACGCGCTGCGCGGCCTGCCCGAGCAGGCGCCGGAACGCCCGGCCGGGCTTGCCATCCGCCGCGCGGTGCGGGAGGACATCCCGGCGCTGGCCGAGCTCGAGGTCGAGCTGCCGCGCCATCAGGGCATGGCCCCGGTGTTCTCCGCCGCCCCCGTTCCGCCCGCCCAGGAGGCCGCCGCCGAGTGGGCCGAGGACTTCGACGACCCCAGCTACACCACGTTCGTCGCCGAACGGGACGGCGCGGTCATCGGCTCGGCGGTCGGCTGCGCGCTGGAGAAGACCGGCAGCCACACCGGGCTGGCACGACCGGACAGCGCCGCCTTCCTGGGCTTCGCAGCGGTGTTCCCCAGCGAGCGCGGCCACGGCGCGGGACGGGCGCTCGGCGAGACCGTGGTGCAATGGGCGGCGCAGGCAGGGTTCGGCTGCGTGGTCACCGACTGGCGGGTCACCAACCTGCTGTCGTCACGAACCTGGCCAGCGCTCGGCTTCGCCGAGACGTTCCTGCGCCTGCACCGTCTCATCGGGTACTGAAGCTTGCGACAGACCCCAGCCTCTCGCTAGCCAGGTCCCGGCACAGCTGCTCCGTTGCGCGGCGGGCGTTCGGGCCGATGACGCCCACTCCCTTGCCGTAGCCGAGGAAATACAGTCCCGTTCCGGGCCTGCTGAGGGGCTGGCCCTGGTCGTCGAGCACGCCGAGGTGACCGACGAGGGGCGCCAGGCCGTTACTGAATCCAGTCGCCGCCACGATCGCGTCGGGCCGCAGCCTGGTCCCGTCGGTGAGCTGAACGCCATCGGCGTCGAGAGACGATACCCCAGCGACGATCTCGATCCGCCCGGCCCTGACCCCCTCGATGAAATCGGGATCGACGACCGTGGGCTGCGCGTCGTCCCGGCGGAAGGTGGTGAACGTGCCCTCTTCCGGCAGCCGGAGACCCCAGGGAGTGAGATTGCCGACGGTCGTGCGGCGAATGAATCTGTCCATGGAATCCGCGACCGACAGCGGCAATCGCTGGAGCGCGGCGGCGACCAGGTCGTTCGGCCCCCAGGGTGATTTGCGCATCATGATGTGCGGCTGGCTGCGCACCGCCAGCCGGACCCGCGCCGCCCCGCCATGGGCGAGGTCGGCAGCGATGTCCGTACCGGAACAGCCGCTCCCGACGACCAGCACGTCAGCGCCGCGGAACTCGCGCGGGTTGCGGTACTGCACCGAGTGGATCAGGCGGCCGGGAAACAGGTCGCGGCCGGGCCAGTCCGGCAGCCGCGGGGTGCGGTCGTGTCCGGTGGCGACGATAACCTGGCGGGCCGTCAGGTCCCCGGTTGACGTGGCCAGCTGCCAGCCGCCCGCGACCTTGTCGATCCGGTCGACCCTTACGCCGTAGCGCACCTTCAGGTCGTGCTTGGCGACGTAGGACTCCATGTAGCGGACGAACTGGTCACGCGTCGGGAAGGCCGGCGTCCCCTGGGGAAAGCGGCCGAACCACAGCCTGATGTTCCAGCGGCAGGTGTTCATCCGCATCCGGTCGTAGCGCAGCCGCCAGACGTAGGCGACGCCGTCACCGCACTCGAGGATCTCGGCCCGGATCCCCAGCTTGCCAAGCCGGGCCGCAACGGCGGGCCCGGCGACTCCGGCCCCGATGATCAGCACCGGCTCGTCGGTATCAGGAGCTAGTCTGCTCGGCGCCGGGGCCACGTCGGTCACGGTTTATGACTCCTTCGCACGGAGTGAGCTTGGATTCGTTCCTTCTAGACCGCGTACTTCATGACCAGGTCACCGACGCGCGGGAGCGCGGCCTGCACATTTTTGCTCGCGCTGCCGCGGACGGCGCGGTATGCCTTGGTGATCGCGGGCCGCTTGGAGACCGCGGCGATCTCATCGGTAAGCGAGAGCAGGTCCTCTGCCACCTCCTGGCCACGCTTGTGCAGGTAGTCACCGAACTCAGAGCTGCCGGAGGTGCTGAAGTCGGCCCAGTACGGCTCCAGCTTGTCCACGATCTGCGGAAGCATGTCTTCCAGGGTCCTGCGGAAATAGCCCGGGGCGAAGCTGGTCGCCGTCTTGTAGGCGAGTTTGACCGCCGCCCCGGAGACCCCTGACTTATCCGCTACCTCCTGGTCAATGAGCGTCTGGCAGTCGTCAAGCACCTTCGGCTGAATGCCGGGCGCCAGCAGGGTCTCTCGAAGCGTAGCCGTCATCGGGGTGCTCTTCTCCTTGTAGTTGATGCGTAGCTTTTGGATGCTGCTGTCTGCCGCGCGCGTATGCCGCAGTGCGCAATCCACCATCTAGACGACGGCGCAGGCACAACCATGGTTTACCGCCCCCGGCCACGGGACCCTGCTCGCGACGTCAGCCGCCAGCGGCGGCCCTCCGGACGGGCCGGGAGCCGCGGACACCCTGGGCGATCCGGCTGGTGACGAAGCCCGCGGTCGCGAGCGACAGCCCCGCCGCGATCGCGAGGCTGCGCTCCGCCCCGGAAAGGTCCCCTCGTGCAGCCTCTCCCAGCCCTCGCGCGATTCCCCGGGGAAGCACCTTTGTGGCGTACTGCCGCTCGGATGAGGTGGCCGCGGCGCCGTTCAGCTGGGCGAGTCCCGCCTTGCCCCGGCCTTCGTTGAGGCACCGGCGCAGGAAGAACGGCACCTTCTCGCGGCTGGCCGGGACCCGGTGCCCGCAAATCGCCGCCGGCTCGTACATCCACGTCCCGTGATCCTGCGCTGCGGCGGCGCGCAGGCACAGATCGGTGTCCTCCGGGCGCGCGACTTTGCCGACCTTGCCGAAGTCCTCGTTGAAACCGCCGATCTCGTTGAAGATCCGCCGCCGCAGGATCATGTTGCCGCTCCACACGTTGCGGATCGGCTGCGCCCCCACAGGCATGCCGCGGTAGGACGCGCCAACGATCCAGTCGAACTCGGGCGGGAACCACCGCGGCCGGGTGGTGAACCACAATGGCTCGCAACCGCCGCCCACGCCGACGACCTCGGGCCTGGCGAAGTGCGGCACCATCAGCTCCAGCCAGTCCGGCGCGGCGACCGCGTCGTCGTCCAGGAACGCGATGAGTTCACCCCCGGACGCGGCGACCCCGGTGTTGCGGGCCGCGGACGCGCCCTGACGGCCCGCGTTGGGGATGACGGTGGCCTTGGGGAACGCGGCAGCAGCGCGGGTCAGCAGATCCGGGTTATGGTCGATCACGAGCACCGTGTCGACCGGCGCGGCCGTCTGCGCCTGTATCGATTCCATCGCCTCGCACGTGGCATCCCATCGGGGCGTCGAGAACGCGCAAATAACTACCGCGACAGTCCAGGGCTGACCCGCGGTGCGCGCGGGCTCATCGTGAGGCATTTCGGCTGGCATTTTCTTCAGATCACTCCCGGGCATTAGGAGTTGCGGCTGGTCTGGTACGTCTCCGGCTCTACCCGCGCTATGGGACTGGTGTCCGGGTCGTCTGCAGGCGCCAGCGGCTCGGTCGGCCGGATGCCCCGGCGGTCCCACAGGATGGTCCGCAGCACGCGCAGGCCGTCGCCGACGGCATTCAGGTTGCTGAATCCGTGAATCCGGCTGTGCTCGAAACTTGGCACCTCGACGACGCGCAGCTTCGCCTTGGTGATGCGGATATGGATCAGTGTCTCGATCTCGAACCCGTCTCCCCACAGCCGCCCGTCGCTGGTCGGCGGCGACGGCGAGGTCACGTCAAGCCGCAGGGCGTCGACGTGACGCCGCCAGAAGAGGTTGAACCCGTAGCAGAGATCGGTATACCGAGTTCCGTAGAGGACGTTGAATACCATGCTCAGCGCGCGGTTGCCGAGCGCGCGGATCCTGGTCAGGTCGTCGCTGCCGCCGCCGTCAGGGAGGAACCGCGATCCCTTGGCGAAGTCCGCGCCGTCCATGAGGGCCTCGACGAACCGGGGGATCTCGCCGGGATGGGCGGAGCCGTCCGCATCCACCATCGCGATGACGTCGCCTCTGGCGGCGGCAAATCCGCACGCCAGCGCGTTCCCCTTGCCCCTGCGGTTCTGCGATATGACGCGGACCCCGGGCCACAGCTGCCGGGCGACTGCGACCGTGTTGTCGACCGAGCCCCCGTCCACGAGGATCAGCTCGTAGATCTTGTCGGGCATCTGCTCAAGGACGTGCGGAAGGTTCCGTTCCTCGTTCATCGCCGGCACGACAACCGATATCCGCGGATAACCCGGCTCGTCAATAGGAACCTGAACTGTCACCGTCTCCCCTTCACGGCTGCAGGGCGCGCATCAGCCAGCTCATTCCGCGCCCTCTCGTTAGCGGCCGACCCCGTTTCCCAGCTGGAATTGAGTCCCACTCGGCTAATGGCAACGACCCGGTCCCAGGCGATGCCCGTTAGCGGGGAGCAGGCATAGCCAGGACCTGGTGAGTACCGGGGAGGTTAGCAGACAAACACGGGCGCTGGGCTTATAAGCCATATCCTTACTTAACGTAGCCAAAGGACTTCGGCTTGTTGCGGACTAGTCATCTGTGCAGGTCAAGGGCTAAGCAGGAGTACAGCTACCGTAACCCCATCTATCAGGAATGAAAGCCTTAAGGCCTCTCACAGCAGTCAGCCTAGGCAACCTGGAAGCTGGCCGTGAGATACCTGAAAGCGCCGATCTGCCACCCTCTGTCAACCGGCAAGCGCCTGCGGCCGTCCTCTTAGTACCGACACAGCGGAGGATCTCACCACATGACGCTTGAGTCCGGCGAGGCACCGGCGGGATGGCCACGGGTGTCCGTGGTGATACCGACGCTCAACGAGGCGCGAAACCTGCCGCATGTGTTCGCCCGGCTCCCGGCGGGCCTGCACGAGGTGATCGTCGTCGACGGCCACTCCGTGGACGGGACGCTGGCGGTCGCCCGAAACCTGCGCCCCGACGTCCGCATCGTCCTGCAGACCCGTAAGGGCAAGGGAAACGCGCTTGCCTGCGGGTTCGCGGCCGCCACGGGCGACATCATCGCGATGGTCGACGCGGACGGCTCCGCCGATCCCGGCGAGATCCCCCGTTTCGTGCAGGCGCTGACCGCGGGCAGCGATTTCGCCAAGGGCACCAGGTATGCGGGCGGGGGAGGCAGCAGCGACCTCACGCGCATCCGGAGCCTCGGCAACCGGGTGCTCAGCGGCCTTGTCAACGTGCGCTACCGCACGAAGTACAGCGACCTCTGCTACGGCTACAACGTTTTCTGGCGGCGCGTACTGCCCGTGCTTGACCTGGACGCCGCCTCCCCTCCCCGGACCGACGGCGTGCCCCTGTGGGGCGACGGCTTCGAGGTCGAGACCCTGATCAACATCAGGATCGCGCGCGCCCGGCTCACCGTCACCGAGGTGCCGAGCTTCGAGCACGCCAGGATCCACGGCCTCAGCAACCTGAACGCCGTCGGCGACGGCCTGCGCGTGCTGCGGACCATCCTCAACGAGAGCCGCCGGCCCCGCCATCGCTTGGCGGCCAGCCCGGGCAGCCACGAATCGGCAGTTTGCACAGCTGGCGGGCACGAATCATCTCTTTTGGGTACCCTGCATATGGCAGGGGCAGCCAGTCCTCACCCGCCCTCACGGTGGAAAGCCCGTGGCCCCCGCCGACCCTCCGAACCTGCTGTGGGGCCTACTACGCTGCTATGAAGATGACCCCCGCAACGCCATCGCCGTCCGCGATGGCGCAAAGCGCCGACGAGCCACCGGCGTCCAGCAAGATGATCGAGGTCGAGCTGACCGAGCCGCTGCCGGCGATCAGCCACGGCGTGCCCGGCGGCCGGCTGTGGGTGCTCGCCCGCCTGGCCTCGGAGCCAGTCGCCGTCAGCATCCTGCGACCAGACGCCGAGCTGACCCCGGGCCAGTTCGGCGAGCTGCTCTGGCCGGACCTCGCCACGCCGGTCACCGAGCGGTTCGCCGCAGCCGGCCTGGCCGTCCCGGACGGGCTGCCCGCCGAGGGCCTGCTGGCGCACCCCTCCCTCGGTCCCGAGGACGTGAACGGCACGGCACCGTTCATCAGCGTTGTGATCTGCACCCGGGACCGGCCCGCTCAGCTCGAGGTATGCCTGGACTACCTCGCGCGGCAGGACTACCCGAACTTCGAGGTGGTGATCGTCGACAACGTCCCCAGCGGGGACATCGTGCGAAAGCTCGTCGATGCCCGGGCCTGCGAGCCGGTGACGTTCCGCTACGTCGCGGAGCACCGCCCCGGGCTTTCCTGGGCGCGCAACACCGGCGCCGAGGCGGCAGTCGCGGACCTCATCGCGTTCCTCGACGACGATGACGAGCCGGACAGCCGGTGGCTCGCCGGGATCGCGCGAGGGTTCGCCCGCGGTGACGACGTCGGCTGCGTCACCGGCATGACCCTGGCCAGCCGGCTGGAAACCCTGGCGCAGGAGCTGTTCGAGGAGCTCGGCGGGCACAGCACCGGGCGCGGGTTCACACCCGCGATCTTCACCCGGAAAGGCCCTCAGGACCCGCTGTTTCCCCGGCCACCGTTCGGGGCAGGCGCCAACATGGCCTTCCGGCGGGAATCGCTGGAGCGCATCGGCGGCTTCGACGTGGCGCTCGGTGCGGGGACGCCCACCCGCATGGGCGAGGACTCGCTCGCGTTCACGCTGGTGCTGCTGGCGGGATACAGCATCGCCTACGAGCCGTCGGCCCTGATGCGGCACAGCCACCGCAGAGACATGGACGGCCTGCGCGAGCAGCTGCACGGGCTCAACATCGGCCTGCTGGCCTACTACACCGCGCTGCTGCGGCACCGGCCCACCGTGGTCCCCCGCCTGCTGCGGCTGCTGCCGCTGGCGGCCGGCTATCTGCGCAACGGCCGGTCCCTGTCGCCGCCCCCGGCGCCGGCGGGGCTCCCGCCGGATCTCACCAAGCTGAACTTCAGGGCGGTGCTCAGCGGACCATGGGTCTACATCAGCAGCGTGCGCAGGCAGGCGAGGGTCGCATCGGAGGCGCAGCGGTGAGCGCCCCGACCACTAATGAGAACGTCCAGTCCGCCACCGCCGCGGTGCCGATGCTCATGTACCACAGCATCGGCACCACCACCATGGCCAAGTTCCGCGCCTTCGCCGTGGACCCGGCGGAATTCGCCGAGCAGATGGACTACCTGGACAGCCAGGGGTACCAGACACTCACGGCCGCAGAGGTCGCGCAGCGCCAGGCATCCGGGACCCCTCTGCCGGAGCGGTCGCTGGTGCTGACGTTCGACGACGCCTACGAGGACTTCTACACGGCCGCGCTCCCGGTGCTGCGCAAGCACGGTTTCTCCTCAACGCTCTACGTCCCGACCGGGTGTGTCGGGACGACCGCGTGGTTCAACGCGTTTATGGGCGGCGAGGTCCACCCGATGATGTCGTGGGCGGCGCTGAGCGACGCGCTCACCGAGGGCGTCGAGATCGCAGCGCACAGCCACACCCACCCGCATCTGGACCTCTTGCCGGAGGGCCGTGTCCGCGATGAGGTCAGCCGGTCCCGCGGGCTGCTCGAAGACCGCCTTGGCGTGCCGGTCGAGGGGTTCGCGTACCCGTTCGGCTACTGGAACCGGGTGGCGCGTGCGGCCGTGTCGGACGGCGGCTTCCGTTATGCCGTCGCGGTCGCGGACCTGCGGATGTCGCCGGGCAACGACATGTTCACCCTGCCCCGGCTGACGGTGCGGGCGGGGATCGGCGTCGCGGGCCTCGCCCGGTTGCTGAGCACTCCCCCGACGCTGCGGCGCCGCGCGGTGTCACGGGCACGGCGCGCTGCCTCGCGGGCCGTCCGCCGGGTCGTCCCGGTCATGGGCAGCCGTGATGCACGGGAAGGGCCTGCTTCGGAGTGACGGTCGCAAGGTCGTCGGCCGGCAGACGGATATCAGCTTCCCGCACGGGGGACGGCGAGTCCGGGGCTTCGCCGCCGCAGTCGCGGCTGCCAGTCAGCGTGGTCGCCCTGTGCGCCGCGGCCGGGGTGCTCGTCGTCTCCGCCGCTTACACCGCGGGGCGCCTGGGGCACGACGACGCGCGCTGGGCCGATCAGCTGCTGTGGGCCGGGCAGGCGCTGATCATCGTGCCGGTGGCGTTCCGCCTGCTGTCCAGGCGGCTGCTCACCGAGGGCAGCGCGATCGCGCTGGTGGTCGTGCTGACCGTGTCCGAGTACCTCACCAAGGTCTGCTACAGCCCGGCGGCATTCACCTACGTCGACGAGCTCGCGCACTGGCGCAGCGCCGAGAGCCTGCTGCACACCGGCAAGCTGTTCACGGCCAACTATGCGCTGCCGATCAGCCCGGACTATCCCGGCCTGGAAGAGGTCACGGCCGCGCTGGCCGCGATCACCCGGCTGCCGCTGTTCGCGTGCGGCCTCATCGTCGCCGGGGTGGCCCACCTGATCTGGATCTCCTGCCTGTACCTGATCTTCCGGCTGGCCGCCCGGTCGCACCGGATCGCCGGGATCGCGGTGCTGGTCTACTCGAGCAATCCCGGGCTGCCGTTCTTCGACTCGATGTTCGTGTACCAGACGCTGGGGCTGGCCTTCATGGGCGTCGCGGTGCTCGCCGCCCGCCACCTGGCCTCGGATGAGCGAGGAACGGGCCGCGCGGGCTGGATCATCACCGCCGCGGTGGCGTGCGTGGCCACCGTGGTCACGCACAACGTGACCAGCTACATGCTGGTCGCGACGCTCGAGGTGATCACGTTCGGCGGCCTGGTGGCGCGGAACCGGATCTCGGCGGCGTGGGCATCGGGCCTCGCCGTCCTCGTGGCGGGGATTTTCACCGGCTGGGTGGTGTTCTTCGCCCCGGCCACCATCGGGTACCTGCAGCCTTCGCTGACGTCGGCGGTCGACGCTGCTAAGGGTTTCCTGCACGGCGCGCATTCGGCCACGTCGTCGCTGAAGACCCTGCCGGTCACCCCGGAGGGCAACATGCTGCTCGGCCTGGCCGACGTGGCGGTCATCTCGCTGCTGCTGCCGGTGGGCTGGTGGCTCGTCTGGAGGCACTACCGGCGCAGGTCCTGGCTGGTCGCCATGGCCGTGGGGTCGGTCAGCTGGTACGCCGTCGTCGGCATCCGCCTGTTCGTCCCGGACGGCAGCGAACTGGCCGGCCGCTCGTCGACGTTCGTCTACGTCCCGGCCGGCTGCATCGTGGCCGTGGCACTCTGGCACTTCGTCCGCCCGGCCGTGGCAGGCGCCCGCCGGGCGGCCCGCTGGCGGGTGACCGGTGCCGTAGCCATAGCCATGGTGATGCTGTTCGACGGCCTGATCAACTCGTGGCCGCCGTTCTGGGAACGGCTGCCAGGCGCGTACCAGGCGGGCGGCTTCGAGCGGTCGGT
>Ga0335073_10005173_pt1 | contig 18309 bp, 17 predicted proteins | sample Lox_Sample_22_FD_207093 | JGI IMG/M metagenome (GOLD analysis project Ga0335073, IMG submission 207093) | Soil microbial communities from Loxahatchee National Wildlife Refuge, Florida, United States - Lox_Sample_2.2 | ecosystem: Environmental > Terrestrial > Soil > Wetlands | place: USA... | reverse complement strand
GAGGCAATGATCACGACCGCCGACATGCTCGATTACCTGGTCGCCGATGAGCAGACCAAGGTCATCTGCATGTTCCTGGAGGAGATCGGCGACCCGGCGGCGTTCAGCGCGGCTGCGCAGCGCGCCGATGCGGCAGGCAAGCCGATCGTTGCGCTGAAGGCCGGCGCCAGCCAGGCCGGCCAGCAGGCCGCGCTCGCGCACACCGGCGCCGTGGCCGGGGATGACGCGGTTGTCGATGCTGCCCTGCGCCAGCTCAACATCATCCGCGTTGCCAGTGTCGAGGAACTGCTGACCACAGCCGCACTGCTCGGGTACGACCGGCGCCCGGCTGGCCGGCGGATGGGTGTGCTGACGGCGTCGGGCGGAGCGTGCGACATCATCGCCGACCGGGCGAGCGCGCGCGCGATCGAGATCCCGCCGTTCTCGGCCGAGACGACCCAGGCCATCGCAGCCCAGCTACCGTCATTCGCGACCGCCCGCAACCCGCTGGACGTGACCGGCTACGTGCTCGCGAATGCGCGGACAACGACGCTGACGGCCATCGACCGCGCACTTGACGTGGCGGTCGAGGATCCCGGCCTGGACTTCGTGCTGTTCACCGGCTTCACGCTGCCCGATGTCCGGCCGCCGGACGAGGCGGCCGCCGGCCTGCTCGAGGCGCGCGTGGACTGGATCGCGGCCCGGATGGCGTCGGCGCCGATTCCGGTGATCCCGGTCGGCCCCACCTGCATCGATCTCACCGGCTACGCCAGGGATCTGCTCGGCCAGCATGACATTCAGCTGCTCGGCGGCATCGAGCTTGCGGTGCAGGCCATCCACAACGCGCTGCGCTGGCAGGACGGGCGCGGTCAGGTCCGACTCCTGCCCGGCCGTCCGCCCGCTGCGGTCGGCACGGCCACCGCGTGGGCTGAGTCGACGGCCCGCGACCTGCTGACCTCGGCTGGGATCCCGGTCGTGCCAGGCCGGCTGGCCCGCTCGGCCGATGAGGCGGCGGAAGCCGCCCGTGCGCTTGGCGGCCCGGTCGCGCTCAAGATCAGCTCAGCCCAGGTCAGCCATAAGTCGGATATCGGCGCTGTCCTGCTGAACGTGTCCGGTGATGCAGCCGTCCGGGCCGGCTACGAGCAGGTTGTCGCGGCAGCGGCTGGCCACCTAGGGACGGGCCATCAGGGCGGGAACGAGGTACTTGTCACGTCGATGCGCACCGGAGGCGTCGAGGTGCTTGCGGGCGTCACCAGGGATCCCGGCTTTGGCCCGGTGCTTGCCGTCGGACTCGGCGGCATCTGGGTGGAACTACTCCGCGACACTAGCCTGCGCGTGCTTCCGGCCAATGCCTTGCAGGTACGGCAGATGCTAGGCGAGCTTCGCGCGCTGCCGGTACTGCAGGGCGCGCGCGGCGCAGTTGCGGCGGACCTGGATGTCCTGGCGGAGATCATTGCCCGGATCGGGGCGCTGGCTTCCTCGATCCCCGGACTGCAGGCACTTGAGGTCAACCCGCTCTGGGTATGCGGTGACCAGGTCGAAGCCCTGGACGTACTGGTCGTCACCGATCGAAGTGACGATAGTGAGTATCGAGATAAAGAAGGAACGGAGCCGGCCAGATGATCCTCGGAGTCAGTGCAGAGCAAGAAGAGCTGCGTGCCTCGGTCCGCCGGTTCCTGGCCGACCGGGCGCCGATCAGTGCCGTCCGGGAGCTGATGGAGACCACTGACGGACTGGATGCCGGCGTCTGGCGCCAGGCCGGGGAGCAGCTAGGCCTGCAGGGCATCGCGATCCCAGAAGAATACGGCGGCTCGGGCTTCAGTTTCGCCGAGCAGGCAATCGTGCTCGAGGAACTCGGTGCCGCGCTCTACGGCGGGCCGTACCTGGCTAGCGCCGTGCTGGCCGCGAACGCGCTGCTGGCCAGCCTGGACGAGGACGCGCGGAAGGCCTACCTGCCCGGCATCGCCTCTGGTGAGCTGATCGCGACGCTGGCATTCACGGAGGAGGACGGGTCCTGGGACCCGGACGGGATCCATCTGGCGGCCAGCAGTGATGGCGATGCCTGGCGGCTGGACGGGCGCAAGAGCTTCGTGCTCGACGGGCACACCGCCGGGCTGATCCTGGTAGTGGCCCGCACCGGTGACGGGCTCGGCTTGTTCGCCGTTCCGGCCGACGCCCCTGGCCTCGCCCGCCTCGCGCTTCCGACGCTCGACCAGACCAGGAAGCTGGCACGGCTGGACTTCGCTGCGGTGCCCGCGACGCTCATCGGCTCGCCCGGCGACGGCATGACGGTACTCAGCCAGACGCTGGATGTCGCCGCGATCGCGCAGGCCGCCGAGCAGCTCGGCGGAGCCCAGCGCGCGCTGGACATGGCAGTGGAGTACGCCAAGGTGCGGCATCAGTTCGGCCGCCCGATCGGCAGCTTCCAGGCGATCAAGCACCGCTGCGCCGATCTGCTGCTCGAGGTCGAGTCGCTGCGGTCGGCAGTCCAGTACGCGGCGGCCGCCGTGGCCGAGAACTCGGCCGAGATACCTGTCGTCGCCTCGCTGGTGAAGGCGTATGCCTCCGATGTGTACTTCCACGTAGCCGCCGAGAACATTCAGATCCACGGCGGCATCGGCTTCACCTGGGAGCACGACGCGCACTTGTACTTCAAGCGGGCCAAGGCCAGCGAGCTGTTCCTCGGCGATGCCAGCTACCACCGCGAGCACCTGGCTACCAGGATCGGCTTGTAGAGCTACGAGGCTGGGCGGTGCCTCAGCTCATCGGCTGGCTCGCTGAGGCAGGTGCGCAGCTCCTCGGCGAGCGTGCTCAGCCCAGGACCAAGGCGCGCGAGCTCGTCGAGTACTTCCGCTGACGGCAAGTACGAGCCATGCCGACCGACGGAGGGTGGCGACTTCTCTGCGGGCGGCGACGGGCGCAGCGGAGTCGAGTCGGTCACTGCAGCACAGTAATGAGAGCAGACCTTGCGGTCGCACATTGACACGCCCAAAAGATCTCGACCATGGCCGCTGACAGACGGTAAAGACTCCGGTCACTGCCTCGCGGCGCCGCAAGACTCGGGGTTAGGCATCGTCGCGCCGGCCGGCGAGCATAGCGGATCACGGGGCGGGCGGTGCACCTTAGCTAGCTCGATTTAGCCCCGGCGGCAGCGGCAAATTCCGCCGCGGCGCCGCGCAGATGCTCTCCCAGTTCGGCAAGCCTGCGTGGCTCGGCTCTGGTGCTGAGGAGGGTGACGCTCACCGCGGCTGCCGGCACGATCCGGCCGAGGAAGATCGGCACGGCCGCGCAGCGCACCCCGGTCTCGTTCTCCTCGATGTCTACGGCGTACCCACGCTCACGCACCTGGGACATTTGCTCGGCGAGCTTGGCCGGGTTTGTGATCGTGCGGTGGGTCGGCGCAGCGAGCGGCGCCCACCGCGCGGCCCAGGTCGTGATGGCCTCGTCTGTGGGATAAGTCCACGCCAGCAGGGCTTTGCCGACGCCAGTCGCGTGCGCCGGGTTGCGACCGCCGATGACTGACGAGAGCTTGATCGAATGCGGTGCCTCGATCTTGTCCTGGTAGATGACCTCGGCCCGGTCCAGCACGGCCATGTGGATGGTCTCGTTGAGTTCCCCGCCGACTCGGGCCAGCAGAGGGTGAATCATCGCCCTCAGGTCCAGCGTGTCATGAAACCGGAACGAGGTCGCGAGCATCTCGGTCCCGAGGAAGTACGGGCCGCCAGGCTCGGGCTGGGAGACGAATCTGCGGTGCTTGAGCGCTGCCAGTATCCGGTGCAGCGAGCTTTTCGGTATGTCCAGCTGGGCTGCCACATCGTCCAGGGACAGCCCGCGGGCGGCCCGGCCGAGCACCTCCAGAATGCGCAGAGCTCGGTCGACGCTGGCCACCGGCGATGCATCTGCCTTAGGCAAGGTCCCCTCCTCGTTCCATCATACGGAATAGTAGACGAGGGTCACTACTGCCACTACGTTGGCGACCGGCGGAAGGAGACAGCGGGTGCGTGGGCTGGTCGGCAAGCGGGTCCTGGTTAGCGGCGGGAGCAGCGGGATTGGGCTGGCGGCGGCGCGGCGGTTTCTGCAGGAGGGCTCCAGGGTCTTCATCGGCGGCCTGGATGCCGCCGAGGTGGAGCAGGCGGTCATAAGCCTTAGCCCGGACGGAGAGGTCGCCGGCCTTGCGTGCGATGTCAGCGAGGAGGTGGGCGCCTCCGGGTTGACCGAGGCCGCCGCAGCCCAATTCGGTGGAATCGACGTGCTGGCCAATAACGCGGGAATCGCGCGTCGCGACCCGTTCCTGTCGATCAGGCCGGGGGACTGGGACCGCATCATCGCAGTCAACCTGCGCGGCATGTTTCTCGTTGCCCAGGCAGTTGCGAATTCGATGGTGCAGCGGGGCCAGGGCGGGGTGATCATCAACATGTCCTCGACGAACGGGATCGCAGGCGAAGAGGACTACTCCCACTACAACGCATCGAAGGGCGGCGTGCTGCTGCTCACCAAGACGATGGCCGTGGAGCTTGGCCAGTACGGCATCCGGGTGAACGCTCTGTGTCCCGGCTACATCCACACCTCGCTGAACGAGACCATTGCGGCTGGCATCGGCGGCGAGCAGTTCGAGCGGGACTACGCAGAGCAGCGGATCCCGCTGCGCAGGGTCGGCGTGCCCGGGGAGGTTGCCGCCGCCTACGCGTTCCTGGCGTCCGACGATGCCTCGTTCATTCACGGCACCGGACTGGTGATAGATGGCGGCCAGCTCGCCGTGATGTGATGCGTCCCCCGCTGCGAGCAGTGTCATGTCAGAAGAAGCGACTTCATCTCAGAAGGCGGTGTCATCTCAAAAGAATGTGTGGATAGCGTCGGTGACGCGGTAGTCGCCATCGACTACCGGTATGACTCGCCATTTGTCGAGCGCCGTGCATGGGTGCGAGATCCCGAGGCAGACAAGATCCCCTGGACTGAGCGCTGTATCCGGCGGAATATCCAGGTATGCGTGCTGGTCATCGAGTGCGGTAACGCGCATCCCGGCCGCTGCCGATAGCTGGCCGTCGCCCCGGCGTAGCCGGATAGGCACGGGCATGCCCTGATCGAAGGGCGCGTCGCGCCGTCCCGCCCCCGCGATCGCCAAGGCTGGCTCTGGCCGGGACAGGACAGGCGCCCACAACTCAAGTGCGGGTGTCAGGATCGGGCCGTTCCGGTCATGAGACCTTGACGGCCCTGGCACGGGCGCGATGCGGGCATAAAAGCCATGGTCGTGCGTGACGTAGGCGCCGCTCCGAAGAACCACGGTGGGAGTCACCTGACCAGCTCCGGTTCCCGCGAGCTCGCGCACGACTATGTCGAAGAAGGCGCTGCCACCTGCGCTGAGAATCAGCGGGCCAGCCGACGGGTCCGGCGGCGGCAGCTGTTCGCTCAGACTCCTCAGATCGCGGCAGAAGCGGGTGATCGCGGCGAGGGTGGCTGGCTTATCGTCATGCCCGATGTTGCCCTCGAAGCCAGCGGCGCCGGCCACGCGCAGCGTGCTCGTGGCCGCGGCTGCCTTGGCAACGTCGACGGCCTGCGCGACACTGCGGCATCCGGCGCGGCCGCCGACAAGCCCGAGCTCTACGAGCACAGGCAGGCGGCGGGGTTGCTGCCCGGAGCCGCCTAGCCAGGACGTACGCAACTGCTCGTCGAGCATCTCGGTCCCGGCGATGCTGTCGACGTAGACGTAGCAGTCGAAGTCAGGGTCAGCGGCCAGTTCGGCAGCGAGCCAATCGATGCCGTGCCGGTCGGTGAGCTCATTGGCAAGCAGCACGCGTTGCACGCCAAAGGCGCGCAGCACCTGCACCTGAGCGATAGTCGCAGCGGTTACCGCCCAGGCCCCTGCTGCAATCTGGCGGGCGATGATCTGCGGCGCCATAGTCGTCTTGGCATGCGGTGCGAGGCGCACCCCGGACGCTGCGCACCATTCCGCCATCGCGGAGATGTTGGCCTGCAGCGCGTCCTCTCGCAGGACCAGCAGAGGGAAGACGAAATCAGGTCCAAAGAGGGACGGTCGCAAGTCAGCCAGGGTGCTCGCGCTGATCAGGCCGGATGCCCCCAGGGAGCCAAGCCCTTTATCCGTCGGCGACAGCGGCCGTTCGCGCAGCGCGGCCAGTGCCCGTTGCATGTCCGCAGGTACCGTCACGGTCATGGTGACCACCGTGCCACTAGACCCGCGCCTGCGCAGTGCGTTGACATTGGGCGCTCACCTCTGAAAGACTGCCACTCTTCCATCATACGGAATCCGATTCCATAAATAGCCAACACTCATGAACGGTGTCAAGGGATGTCGAAGCGTCCAGTGGGTGGCACCCGGCCGGCTGGCAGCTACTCGCCCGGGATCGTGGCCGAGGGCCGCTTTGTCTACGTCTCAGGCCAGGGCCCGTTTCGTGATGGCGAGCTTGTCGGCCAGACTGCTGGCGAGCAGACACGCGTAGTGCTGGAGAACGTGACCGCAGTCTTGGCCGACGCGGGAGCGAGCCTGTCCGATGTGGTCCGTTGCGGAGTCTTCCTGGCGGACGTGGCCGATTTCGGCGAGATGGACCAGGTGTACTCGGGCTACTTTCCGCAGCCCCTGCCCGCCCGCACTACGGTGGGCGCAGTGCTGCCCAGGCCCGGCATGCGAGTCGAGATCGATTGCGTGGCAGTTCTGCCGGCTCGCCAGGGCGAGCAGTAGCAGAAATGATCGCCGCGCCACTGGAGTTCCGGGCGAGCCCAGCTGCGCCAGGGCTGCCGTCGGCGGATCTCGGCGAGGGACCGTGCTGGGATCCGGACCGGCAGTGCTTGTTCTGGGTGGATATCCCGGCTGGGATTGTGCACCAGCTCGCTGGCGATGCACACGCAGCCTGGCAGGCCGGGCAGCCCGTCGGCGCGGTCGCAGTTCGCGCCGAGGGGGGATTGATCCTTGCGGCCAGGGACGGCTTCCTGGCATTGGACCTCGACACCGGCACGGTGTCGGTGATTGCCGAAGTAGAGGCGGACCGTCCAGGCAACCGGATGAACGACGCCGCCTGCGACCAGGCGGGGCGGATGTTCGCCGGCACGAAGGCCGAGGACGACACCTCAGGCGCCGGCTCGCTGTACCGGCTAGATCCCGATCATCGGCTGACCACCGTGCTGACCGGTGTGACCGTCTCTAATGGCATTGGCTGGAGCCCGGACGAGAGCCTCATGTATTACGTCGACTCACCTACCCGGAGGGTCGACGTGCTGGACTACGACCCCGTGACCGGCACTGGCGGGAACCGGCGTCCGTTCGCCGAACTGCCGAGCGGGGAAGCTGTCCCGGATGGTCTGGCAGTGGACGCCGACGGTGGAGTCTGGGTGGCGCTGTGGGACGGCGGGACCGTTCTGCGGTACGACGTCAGCGGCCGGATCAACGCGCTGGTCACCGTGCCCGCCCTTCGCCCGACGAGCTGTGCGTTCGGCGGGATTGGCCTGGACGTGCTGTACATCACGACGGCCGCCGGGCCGGGCCGCGGTTCCGGCGGCGGCGACTTGTTTGCGTGCAGGCCCGGCTTTACCGGCCTGCCAGCTCATCCCTATCGCGGCTGAGCACACCAGATCATGCGGAGGTAAGAAGTGGCGCAGAAAGCTGGGCTGTCGGCGTGAAGGCGCTGGTGTTCACCGCACCGGCCACTGTGGAACTGCGTGATGAGCCGGAACCAAAGGTGGCACGTGACGAGACCCTGGTGCATGTGCGGTCGGCTGGCATCTGCGGCAGTGAGCTGCATGGTGTGCGGCATCCCGGATTCCGGGTGCCGCCGCTGATCATGGGCCATGAGTTCAGCGGCATCAGCGATGACGGCCAGTCAGTAGTGATCAACCCGGTCCTGTCATGCGGTAGCTGCGACCTGTGCATGCGGGGCCTGCGCCAGCTGTGCCGCCGCCGCGCCCTGGTGGGCGTTCACCGACCCGGCGGCTTTGCTGAACGGGTAGCGGTGCCGCAGTCCGCGCTGCGGCCGCTGCCGGCAACCTTGTCATGGGACGTAGCCGCGCTGATCGAGCCTGCGGCCAACGCGGTGCACGCGTGGCGCCTGGCTGGCGGGTCTGCCGGGATGCGAGTGGCAGTGCTTGGCTGCGGTGCGATCGGGCTGTTCTGCCTACTCACCGCGCTGGACGGCGGGGCGGCTAGCGTCGAGGTGACCGACCTATCGGCTGCGCGACGAGAAGAGGCAGTCCGCCTGGGCGCTAGCGGTGCTAGCGCCGCCCTTGAGGGGGAGTACGACGTCATCTTCGATGCTGTCGGCTCCGCTGCCACGCATGCCCAGTCGGTGCGCTCGCAGCGACCCGGCGGCGTCACGGTCTGGCTGGGGCTGGCCGATGAGACCGCCGGCTTCGACAGCACTGCCCTAGTCCGGGACGAGAAACGGATACTCGGCTCCTTCGCCTACGACGACGACGACTTTGACCGCGCTGCGGAATTGGTCAGCGGCTGGGACTTGACCTGGGCTACGGGTTACCCGCTGACCGCTGGCGCGGAGATCTTCACGACGCTGATGAATGGCGGGCCGCAGCCAGTCAAGGCGCTGCTGAGGCCGTGATGCATAGGGAAGGTACGCCGCACTAGCGCGCCCCTTGACTCGCTACGCGGCGACGGAGAATACTAGACAAAAGTTTTGGAAGGCTATTCCGTATAGCGGAACGGCGATATCGTAACCCACTCAAATGAATCAAGGTAACTAAGCGTCTCGTCTGCTCGGACGCAGCGCAGTGTGCTGATTCCGCCCCGCATGCCGATCTTGCCGGGCCGCTTCGAGACGTGGCGGTTGCTTGGCAAGCAGAAGGAGGAACGTATGCGGCCGCACAACGGCGGAAGGGAAGACCTAACCCGCTCCGCGTCACGGATGCTCCCGCGCCGCAGGTCAGCCAGGATCAGCGCAGGACTGTGCGCCCTGGCCCTCACCGGCTCGCTGGCCGCTTGCTCGTCGGCCCCATCGTCCGGTTCGACTGGCACGTCAGGCAGCGCGTACAACGCCAAGATCGCGTATTGGTTCTGGGGAGAAAGCGACATCCCCGGAATCACAAAATGGATGCAGCAGCGTATCGCGCTCTATGAGAAGCTCCATCCGCATGTGAGCATAAGCCTGGTGCCACAGTCGAACACCACCATCATTTCCAGCTTCAGGCTTGCCAGTCAGAGCCATACCGGGCCCGACATAGACACCCAGTGGGCCACCATGCCGACCCTGAGCCCGGCGTTCGAGAATGATGTAACGCCTATTTCTGACTATGTGCCAAAGAGCGAAACAGCGCACTGGATCAACACCAATGAGAATACCTACAAGGGTCAGATCATGGCGATGCCGCTGTATCTGATCGGGGTTCCCCTAGTCTGGAACAAGCAGCTGTTCCGCCAGGCCGGCCTGAATCCCAATGTAGGTCCGGCCACCTGGGCGCAGTTCCTCGCGGACTGCAAGGCGCTCAAGGCACACGGCATCACGCCGCTGGGGATGGGGAACCAGGACGGCTACTTCGGGGCATGGATGTTCGCGATCTACCTGAAGCAGGAACTCAACTCGCTGTCGCAACTCACTGAGGGCGTCGCGAACGTCGGATCTGCTCAGGCGGGACTCGTTCAGAAGCTGACCGCGATGTACACGATGGTCCAGGGACTCATCAAGGACGGCTACGTGAACAGCAACGTTGCCTCGATCACTCTGGACGAGGGCTGGCAGCTCTTCCCGCAGAAGAAGGCAGCGATGTCCTTCACGACCGACGGTAACGTGCTCTCCTGGGCTAAGACGATCGGGACAGCGAACATCGGCGTTGCCCGGCCGCCGATCTGGGGCACGGGCGCACTTGCCAGCACGTACGACGTCACGCAGTCGTCCGACGAATTCATCACCTCGTGGTCTTCAGACAAGAAGGCGGATGCGGATTTCCTGGCCTGGCTGCACCAGCCGAGCAACATGATCGCCCTGAACTCCGAGACCGGAGCCTTCCCGGCCGACAACCGGTTCCCCGTATCGGATATCACCAACCCGCTGGCTAGGGAGCTTTACAAGCTCGATACCACGGGCAAGTCGATCTGGCTGGAGAACTACATCCCGCCCCAGATCGATTCGGACGCTGATCTCCCCGCGGGCGAGCTGGTGATCTCAGGCTCGGGCTCCCCGGCCAAGGCCGCCGCCGTCTGGGTCACGCAGACCAGAGAATGGCGCGCTCAGCAGTTGACGCAGTACAACCAGTACAAGTCCTGGGCAGCCACCCTTGGCGGTTAGGCGCAGTGACAGCCCTAGTCGCTAGAGCATGCCCGTAGGTTCCGCAAGGCCGCCGCTGGCCAGGCACTCGCTAACAGTTCGGGGGTTGCCTGGCCAGCGGCTTACGTGTGTGATCGGTCGGAGGTCACGTCCAGTGCTGATTGCCGGCAACGTTCGCTCAGCTTCTTCCTGCCGACAGGTGAACCTATGACGATCGCGCGCACCAGACGCTCCACCGCAGAACGAGCGCTGCCGAAAGGCCGTTACATTCCTCGGCGCCGCCGCACGATCTGGCCGTACGCATATGCCGCGCCCGCGCTCGTCGCTCTCTGTCTGGTCTTCGGCTACTCGTTCGTCGAGGTGGTCCGCTACAGCCTGTACAGCGGAAGCCTCGGAAGTCTCACGTACGTAGGATTCAGCAACTACAGCGCGCTCTTCACTGATCCCGTCTTCATCCAGTCGCTCTTCGATAACCTCAAGCTGCTAGTCACAGTCCCGGTCGTGACCGTGCTGGCGCTCATCGTGGCGCTCGTCATCAACAGCGGCGTTCGGGGATGGCGGCTCTACCGCGTACTTATCTTCTTCCCCTACGTACTGCCAGCCGTGGCAATCGGGCTTGCCTTCTCCTACATTCTCCAGGGCGGCGGCGTCTTCAATACCCTCGCTCAGGACGCTCACCTCAATTTCCTTGTCCACGACTGGCTCGGTTCGCCCAAATGGGTGATCTTCAGCATCGGAGGCGTGATCGTCTGGCAGCAACTGGGCTTCGGGGTGGTGGTCTTCACTGCGGCGCTCCTTGCGGTGCCCGCTGAGCTCGTCGAGGCTGCCCAGATTGACGGGGCGCGTTGGTGGACTGTGCAGTGGAAGATAATGATCCCGCATATCCGTCGCATCATTCAGTTCTTTGTTATTCTCGAAGCAATTACCGCGCTTTCGTCGGTGTTCACGTATGTCTATATTCTGACCGGCGGCGGGCCCGCCTACTCATCGAGCGTCATAGAGTTTTACATTTATCAGTACGGGTTCGAGGATGGGGCGATCGGCATAGCTTCGGCTGCGGCAGTCTTTCTCCTTGCAATGTCCAGTGTTTTCATTGCGCTCTACCTCTGGGTGCGAACCCGGTCTGCGCGAGAGGAGCAGTCGTGACGATATTGCGGAGTGCCTCGCGCCAAGCGCTCCTCATAGTCCTGGCGATCGTGTCCCTGTACCCGATGTGGTTCATCATTACCACCGCGCTCAAGACGCCGACTGGCTACGCGCTCGACCCGACCGGGCTTCCACACCATCTCACGTTCTCTAACTTCAGTGCCATATTCTCGCAGTGGCCATTCCTGACCTGGATCAGGAATAGTCTGGTAGCGACGCTGGCGTCCGTGGTCGTCGCGACAGTCATCTCCATCATGGCAGCATTTGCCATAGTCTTCGGAACGGCACGGGCACGGGAGACGTTCTTTCGGACTAACATTGCCTTGATGGCGATACCGCCGGTTGCGCTGCTGACGCCCATGTACACGCTGATGGTGGAGCTCCACCTGATCAACCAGTTGCCGGCGGTAATTATTTTCTATTGCGGACTGCTGGTTCCGTTCTCCATCTTCTTCTTCGTCAACTTCTTCCGTCAGATACCCTACGAGCTGGTGGAGGCGGCATATATCGACGGTGCGCGACCCTCACGAGTCATGCTCCGCGTCATTATGCCAATATCAGGGGCTAGCACGTTCACCCTGGTGATCGTCAACGCAATCTTTGTCTGGAACGAGCTACTGATAGCGCTCGTCTTCCTGCAGAACAACAATTCGCGGACGTTGATGGCTGGCATCGCGCTGTACCAGGGGAGGTACATCACCAACGAGCCCCTCATCATGGCGGCGGCGTTCCTGTCGCTGTTGCCCCTGCTGGTTCTGTACGTTCTGGGTCAGCGTTTCTTCGTCCGCGGTATGACCGCTGGCATGGGGCGATAGGGCGTCGCTCGCCGGGGTGGTACAGGCCGTCCTGGCGCGTTGGTGCACCGCCACCACGCGACCTCGTTGATGAGATCGGACGGGTTCCTTGCCGTCCCAGATAGAGGTCTCGGGATGACCGCCGTGCCCGGCCTGCCTGGCGTTAGCTCAGTGTGCCTGGGCCTCATCTGGGATGGCAGTTGATGTCTCGCAGCAGCCGGGCCAGTGCCACCGCCCCTTTCCCCAGTCCGGCGAAGCCGTTGGCGACTAGCCGTGCAGCCGGGAGCGGGTTACCGGCGATGTGCTCGACGGTTGCGGCCAGGAATGGCTCGGTTGGCAGCTCCAGGCCGCGGGAGCGGAGTTCCGCTACGTAAAGTTCCCGGATTTCGTCCCGGCTTTTGCCAGCGGCAGCACGGCGGACTGCCTGGAATGCCGCTTTGCGTGCCGCGCTGTCGCGCTGCTGCTGTTCGCGTATTTCGTCGAAGCTGGGTGGCTCAGTGCCGGTCTCTGCTATCCGTTGCCTGGCCCGGTCAGCGCCAGGGCAGGTGCATGAATCCTGCCAGACCTTGAACGAGACAAACCAGCGGCTGGCGCCGCCGAGCGGGCAGATGCTGTGGCAGGAGCACTGACACAGGGCGGTGCCGAACTCTAGGCGCAGCCGCCGCGGGTTGAGCCCGCCGCCGCCCATGCCAATGAAATGCGGGCACCCTCGGTGCCCGTCACGCGCACATGCCAAGGTCCGGGGATCTGATTGTGCTCCTTCGAACGAATCTGGCATCGGGAGTCCCCGTCGTGAGATCAGCGAGCAAGATCAGGCACCTGGTCGGCATGGCTCTGGCTGGTTCCTCGGTAGCGCTAATTCAGCGTTGCCAGGACTGCGGCCAGGACACAGGCAGCGTTCACGATCCCGTGCGAACGAGTATAAGTCCTGGCCGGAGCCAGTTTCGGGGTCGATCGGCGAGGACGGCCTCACCGACTTGTAGCTGATCATCGCCGCGCTTAACCCGTTCCTCCACCGAATCCGCCAAGCCCTGTCGCAAGCCCCGGACCTGGGTTTTCGTGGTTCGTGAAGGCAGAAGTTACACACTAAATCGGTGGCCCTAGGCTGGCCCGGTGGCACAGCGCGACTGGCTGGAATGGCACCGGGACTACGACGATCCAGGTTCCCTGCTCTCGCGGCGGGGGGAACTCGTGCAGGGGCACCTGCGCGCAGAGCTCGATCATGCCCCCGCCGGGGACATACGGCTGATCAGCCTGTGCGCCGGGCAGGGCCGGGATGTGATCGGCGTCCTGGCCGGGCATCCGCGCCGTGACGATGTGCGCGCCCGGCTGGTCGAGCTGGACGAGCGCAACGTCGCGGTCGCGCAGCAGGCGGCGCAGGCGGCTGGGCTGCACGGCGTCGAGCTGCTGCAGGCCGACGCCGGAATCACCGATGCCTGCGCGGGCGCGGTCCCCGCCCAGATCGTCGTGGTGTGCGGCATCTTCGGCAACATCACCGTCAGCGATATCCAGGCCACGGTGGCCGCCCTGCCCAGCCTGTGCGCGCCCGGTGCGCTGGTCCTGTGGACCAGGCACCGCAGTCCGCCTGACCTGACCCCCGCGATCCGGTCCTGGTTCAGCGAGGCGGGCTTCCGCCAGGAGGCGTTCCACATCAGCCGCGACGGTTTCATGTCGGTGGGCGCGCACCGGCTGACGGCCGAGCCCACCGCGCTGGTACCGGGCCAGCGGCTGTTCACCTTCGTGGCCAGGACCTGAGCCGGGGCTCCGGGTCCGACGTCAGTTCCGCGACCTCGCGGATGTCGTCGCGAAGCTGCGGCAGCAGCGGGGTCGTCGTCTCATAGACGCCGCCCGTCCTGCGCAGCACGTCAGCGCGCAAGTGTCCAGGCTGCCCAGGGCACGCTGGCAAGCGTGCTGCGTTTATCCGCATTGCCGGGTCACCGGGTTCCAGGACCTTGGCGTAAGCCCGGAAGGTGGCCATCCGATCACATCCGTTCCTGTCACAGATGTCGGTCTAGAGCCAGAGGCTGATGCTATCCCTGCGCTGCCGGGCGACGGGCATACCGGACTGCGTGCGGGCGATGCTCGCCGGTGATCTTCGCCTGCGCTAGCGCTGTCAGGAACTCCCCCGGCCCGTCGAAGTCAGGCATCTCCAGGTAGGCCGCTCCGATGCCATCCGGATCATGGGCATCCGAGCCCGCCCCGCCGGGCAGCCCGAATCGGGCGGCGAGCTGCGCAGCCTGATGGTTGAGCGACTGGTCGGAGATCTTGGCGTTGAACACCTCGATGATGTCCGCGAGCCCGTCCGCGCACAGCTGCTCGGCGACAGGGCCGAGACTCGAGCGGCCGGGATCGAACGGATGCGGCAGGTAGATCAGCCCGCCCTGAGCCCGGATCAATGCCGTTACCTCAGCGAGCGGCAGCACGTACGGAATCCGCTCGGTAAGGAAGAGCCCGATCACGTCGCCGTCCCGAGTGCGGATCTCCTCGCCGACGATCACGCGCGCGCCGATGCCTCGCTCTGCCGCAGCGACCGCTGCCGCCGTAACGTTGTGATCGGTGATGCAGACGACATCCAGTCGTTCCCGCTCGACCCGCTCGGCGAGTTCGTCAATAGAGGTAACGGCGTCGCCAGACACCGAGGTGTGCAGATGGCAGTCGACCCGGACCCAGCCGTTCCGTCCCATCAGGCCTGCGGGACCGGGACACCGAGCTCTTCCAGGAGCTGCTGGGAGTAGGTGACCCGGCCGGTCAGATTCTGCGGATCGCGGTGGCAGAGCATCAGCGCGGCCTCGGCCATCACCGAAGTTGGCTCGGAGTTCGGATCGCCTTCAGTCGTCAGGTGGTGGAACACAGTTCCCGGTGTCGGCACGACCTTGGCCGGTGACAGCGCGTTGACCGCGATGTTATCGGGGTAGACCTCGGCGGCCAGGCCAGTGGAGAAGCGCTCGATGGCCGCCTTGCACATGCCATAGACGGTGCCGCCGCGGCCGGCGAACGGCCCGGGCGGGATGACCGGGTGGCGCGCCGCGATCGATGAGATGTTCAGGATCCAGCCGGCGCCGCGGCGCCGCATGGCCGGCAGGACCAGCTGTGCAAGGTGGAACGATGCCTCAACCTGGACCGAGAACATCAGCGCGTACTGCTTCGGGGTAAAGTCCTCGACCCGGATGAAGTACGTCACGGCCGCGTTGTTGACCAGGATGTCGGGCGGTCCCAGCTCGCTGGTGGCCTGCGCCACGAGGCGCTCCCGGTCATCGGCCTTGGCCAGGTTCACCGTGACGGCCGTGGCCGTGCCGCCGGCCGCCCTGATCTGATCCGCCGTTTCGTTAATCGTCCCGGCGAACTGCGAGGCACCCGGCTCCGCGGTCCTGGCCGCGACCGCGACCGCCGCACCTTCCGCGGCGAAGCGCCTGGCAATCTCCGCGCCGATGCCCCGGCTCGCCCCGGTGACGATGGCCACCCGGCCGTCGAGCAGACCCATGCAGAACCTCCGTGCCATCGCGGCTGCTATGCGCCAAAACCGGTGCTGGAGCGAAATACTAGAAGCGTGTTCTACTAGGCCATTGGACCCAGCCGGGCGCGCCGTGTCAATGCGGTTGGCCCGGCCCGCGCCCCGGAGGTCATGATGCCGCTGAATCACAGTCTGGTTGGTGTGCCCGGTCAGCCGCACGAGCGCAGCTGGACGTCGACGGATGCGCTGCTGTACGCAATCGGGGTCGGCGCCGGCCTGGGTGACCCGCTGCAGGAGCTGGAGTTCACCACGGAGAACACGGCCGGCGTCCAGCAGCAGGTCCTGCCGACCTACGGGGTTCTGCTCGCACAGGCCAGGATGGGTGGCGACCTGGGTGACTTTGACCGCGCGCTGCTCGTGCACGCCGAGCAGTCGATCGAGCTGCACAAGCCGCTGCCGGTATCGGGCACGTTGCGTACCTCGGCGATGGTGACCGGCATCTACGACAAGGGCTCCGGCGCTCTGATCCAGAGCGAAAACAAGGCGGTAGACGCTGCCACCGGCGAGCCGATGGTGACCACCCGCAGCGGCACATTCATCCGCGGTGAGGGCGGCTTCGGCGGTGACCGCGGCAGCAGCGAGCTGTGGCAACTGCCGGACCGGGCGCCTGACCACAAGGTGACCCAGCAGACCAGGCCCGAGCAGGCTCTGCTTTACCGGCTCAGCGGCGACCGCAATCCGTTGCACGCTGATCCGGCCTTCGCGGCGCGGGGCGGTTTTAGCCGGCCAATCCTGCACGGCCTGTGCACGTACGGGTTCACCGGCCGGGTGCTGCTGCACGAGCTGTGCGGATCGGACCCGGCTCGGTTCTCCTCGATGTCGGGGCGGTTCTCCCGGCCGGTGCTGCCCGGCGAATCGCTGGTGGTGTCGATCTGGGCGAGCGACGACGGCACCGCTTTGTTTCAGACCGCCAAGGAGGACGGCACTGTTGTCATCGACCGGGGCGTCGTGGCGTATCGCTAGCGGACTGCCCTGGCGCTCGGCGCGAGCAGTGCAGGTTCTGCCACCCTGATGAGGTGAGTCCTGACCGCGCCGGCCAGCCGGGAACTGTCATCCCCGATCCGGCCGTCGTCGTGCTCGTAGGGCCGTCGGGGTCGGGCAAGTCGGCCTGGGCGGCCGGGCAGTACCTGCCGCGCGAGATTGTCTCGTCGGATCACTTGCGGTCCGTCGTCGGCAGCGGCGAACACGACCTGGATGCCTCGGCGGACGCATTCGGGCTACTCGACCAGATCGTCGCCGCGCGGACCCGGCGGCGACTGACGACAGTGGTCGACACGCTCGGCCTGGACGCCGGGCGCCGCCTGGCGTACCTGGAACAGGCGCGCCGGGCGAGCCTGCCAGCTGTGGCCGTGCTGTTCGACACCGATCCGGCGCTCTGCCGGCAGCGCAACCGCACGCGGGCGCAGCCGGTGCCTGCCGCTGTGCTGGACGCGCAGCTGCGCCGGATGCCCGAGGTCGCCACTCAGCTCGCAGCCGAGGGGTGGTACGCCATCGTCAGTCCCGCAGCGGTCGCAGTGGAGCCTGCGCATTCGCCGGGCAGCCGCGCTGCCGCCAGAAAGCAAGAAGGCCGGCCGGCGCAGCTGGAGTTCATCCTCCAGATCTCCAGATTCGGCTGGGACGATGATCCGGCGGGGTGGCTCAGCTCGGTGGCGCTTGCCGCGGCGGAGGCGGGGTTCGGCGGCATCGCGCTAATGGATCACCTGATTCAGATCCCGCAAGTCGGCCGCGCCTGGGAGCCAATTCCTGAACCCTGGCTGACCCTCGGCTTCCTGGCGGGCCTTGGCACCGGGCTTCGGCTCGGGACTCTGATCAGCCCGGTCACTTTCCGGGCGCCTGGAGTGCTGGCCAAGACGGCCGCGACGCTTGATGCGCTCACCGGCGGGCGCGCTTTCTGCGGCATCGGGACGGGCTGGTGGGAACGCGAGCACGCCGGCTTCGGGCTGCCGTTCCCGCCCGCGGCGACGCGGCTCGACCTGCTTGAGGCCGAGATCGAGACCCTGCGCGCGCTGTGGCAGCCGGGTACGAAGGCCCATCGCGGCGAGCGCGTCAGCCTGCCGGAAACGACGTGCTATCCGAGGCCTGTGTCCTCGATCCCGGTTATCGTCGGCGGCCGCGGCAAGCGCACGCTGCGGATCGCTGCGCGCCTGGCTGACGGCTGCAACCTGCCATCGGACGTCGCAGTGCTCGACGACAGGCTCGGCGTACTGCGGCACGAGCTTGAGCTGGCTGGACGTGACCCGGCCCACGTGGCGGTCACCGTCCTTGACGTCCCGGTTATCGGCCGCGACCGCGAGCACGCAGCCGCGATCGTTGAAGCGCTTCGCGGCCGGGCTAGCGCCGCGTCGTTCGCGCGCAGCCACCATGCCGGCGTCGCCGCCGATCACATCGGTCGCTACCGGTTCCTGGCCGAGCGCGGTGTTCGCACTGTGTTCATCGCGCTGCCGGACCTGGCCGGACCGGAAGACCTGAGTCGGCTCACGCCGGTAATCAGTGCGTTTGGCTCTTAGCGGGCCGCGGGTGGACCGACCGTACTCGGCGGCCGTTCTCGAGGTAGACGACCGCGCGCGTGCGGACATCCCCGGTGCGCTTACGCACGGCCCGGACGCGACGGCGGATCGGCTTGCGCAACAGGGTGAGCGCTTCGGGCATCGGCGCTAGC
>Ga0335073_10005172_pt1 | contig 18312 bp, 11 predicted proteins | sample Lox_Sample_22_FD_207093 | JGI IMG/M metagenome (GOLD analysis project Ga0335073, IMG submission 207093) | Soil microbial communities from Loxahatchee National Wildlife Refuge, Florida, United States - Lox_Sample_2.2 | ecosystem: Environmental > Terrestrial > Soil > Wetlands | place: USA... | reverse complement strand
CCGCATGCTGGACAAATCATTACTGCCGCCAATCTGCGCGAGCTGATTGCGGGGAGCCAAATTAACGAATCGCATCGTGATTGCGGACGTGTGCAGGATGCGTACTCGCTGCGTTGCATTCCGCAGGTTCACGGCGCGGTGCGGGATACGCTTGCGCACTGCCGCAAGGTCATGGAGATCGAAATCAATTCGGCGGTCGATAATCCACTGGTATTTCCGGCGGGCGCATCGGCAATCCAAGCGGAGCAGAAGCTCACCGCCGGCGAAGGGGACGTGATTTCAGGCGGCAATTTTCATGGCGAGCCGGTAGCCTTCGCGCTGGATTTTTTGGGAATTGCATTGAGCGCGCTGGCAGGAATTTCGGAGAGAAGGCTGGAGCGGCTGGTGAATCCGGCGTTGAGCGAAGGGTTGCCGCCATTCTTAGCTGCAGAGGCGGGGTTGAATTCCGGTTTCATGATGCCGCAGGTCACGGCGGCAGCGCTAGTGAGCGAAAATAAAGTTTTGGCACATCCCGCGTCAGTGGATTCGATTACGACTTCGGGAAATAAAGAGGATTTTGTTTCGATGGGAATGACCGCGGCGCTGAAGCTGCAACGAATTGTGACCAATACGTGTAACGTTCTCGCGATCGAGGCCATGGCGGCAGCGCAGGCGGTTGATTTTCTTGCGCCACTGAAACCCGGCAAACGAGGGCAGGCGGCACACCTGGCGATCCGGTCAGTGTGCCCGACTATGAGCAAAGACCGGGTGATGTATCAGGATTTCGCGCGGATTGCAGAGTTGATTGCCAGCGGGAAAGTCGCGGAAGCGCTGGAGTAGTCCTCGCTGCAGATCCCTGGGCTTCGCTCGGGATGACAATTTGAAAAACGGCCTGAACTTGCCCCCTGTCTCCTACGTGGTTAACTTCCCTGCCCCCACCTTCGGATACACTGCTTGCAAAGATGAGCGATCCCACTTACGGCTTCACGCCTAAGGAATGGCGCAAGTTGCGCAGCCTGAAAACTCCTTACGGAATCCAGCGGTTTCTCGATGACATGCCTTATCACTTGCAGGACACTGCCTGGTCGCCGCGGCGAGTGTTGAAGGAAAACACGGCGCATTGCTTTGAGGCGGCGGTGTTTGCGGCGGCGGCGTTGCGTGCGAACGGATTTCCTCCGCTGCTCATCGACCTGGAGGCCGATCGGGATACGGACCACGTGCTCGCGCTCTACCGTATCAATGGGCATTGGGGAGTGTTGGCGAAATCAAATTTTGCCGGATTACGATACCGTGAGCCGGTGTACCGTTCGTTGCGCGAGCTGGCAATGAGCTTTTTCAATTCCTACTGCAACTTGCGGCGCGAGCGAACGCTGCGAACATTTTCACGGCCTGTGAATCTTGGGCGTTTCGATGGTCTCGAGTGGATGACGACGGACAAGCCGGTGTGGTTCATCGCGCATTATTTGTGCGATATTTTTCATTACAAACTGCTCAAGCCCGCGATGATCAAGCAGTTGCACCGATTGGATGACCGGCTCTTTCGGGGTGAGAGTTGGGGAAGAGCAACCCGCTGATATCTCGTTCGTGAAAACTTCGGGGAACTGCTCGGGTTTAGAATACGTAACCATGGGCATGCGGTCGACATCCGTGTTTTTGGTGATCCTGCTATCGGCTCTGGCGGTTTGCCAAACGACTCCGGCTGAACAGAACAAAGCGCTAGCATCCGATGCTGCAAACTCACCTGCTGCTTCCCTTTCCGAAGATCAAATTCGCGAAATCATCCGCAAATCTGCCGACAACGACATCGCGAATGATAAAAAGCTGCGCAATTACACCTACGTGGAGCGGCAGGAGGAAAAGCATCTAGACGGCAAGGGAAATGTGAAATCCACGGAGATCAAGACTTACGATGTCATGGAAATTTACGGCGAGCAGGTGCAAAAGCTGGTTTCCAAAGATGACAAGCCTTTGTCGGAAAAGGATGCGCAGAAGGAAGACGAGAAGATCCAGAAGGTGATCGACAAGCGCAAAGACGAATCTGATAGCGATCGCGAAAAGCGGCTGAAGAAGGAAGAGAAAGACCGCGAAGACGAGCGCAAGTTCGTGAGCGAAGTGGCTGATGCCTATAACTTCCGCTTCGTGGGGATGGAGACCATCGAAGGCCGCGAAAATTACGTAATTGACGCTGACCCCAAACCCGGCTACGAGCCGAAGATGAAAGAGGCCAAAATCCTGCCCAAGTTTCGCTTTCGCGCGTGGATCGACAAGGACGAAATCCAATGGAAAAAACTGGACGCTGAGTGTATCGATACGGTCTCATTCGGGTTGCTGTTGTTTCGATTGCATAAAGGATCGCATGCGATGTTTGAACAGACCCGAGTGAATGACGAAGTCTGGCTGCAGCAGCGCCTAACCGCCAGAGTGGACGGGCGCATTGCGCTGCTGAAGGGGATCGACGTAGACATCGATATCAGCGACCGTGATTTTAAGAAGTTCTCGAGCGATACGAAGATCACGACGCTGGGTGAGACCAGTAGCCAGTAGTTAAGGCAGTTCTCAGTTTCCAGTTGTCCGTTCTCAGTGCTGAAAAGGAAAAGCTCCTTCCCTGCCGCGGAAGGAGCTTTTGAATTTTGCTCCACTTCTAGAAGGTGAACTTTGCAGCAAGCTGAATGCCGCGCGGTCCGCCGCCGCCCAGGAACGGGTTGCCAATACCCACGTCACCGGTAGCTGTGATTTGATACCCGCCATTGCCCACTTCGCGGTTGCCGTTCACGTGAAAGCCGCAACCGCAGCCCAGCGCGATGTTCGATGCCGGATCGGCGATAAAGGCCGGTAGGACGGGATTGGCAAAGTTCGGGTGATTGAGGAGGTTGAAGAAATCGGCACGGAGCTGCACGTTCACGCGCTCAGTGATGGGGGTGTCTTTGTAGAGCGAGAAGTCCCATTGTTTGTAGGTGGGGCCGACCAGAGCGTTGCGGCCCAAATTTCCGTAATGCCGCGTGCCGGGTGTGCAATCGCCGGCAAATCCAGAAAGATTGGCCTCGGTTATACCTGCAGCGATGGTACAGGGCATGGCGAATGAACTCAGTTGCAGGTAGTTCGATGGGTTGCCCTTGTCATAGACAATCGGTCCGACTACGTCAGGGCGATCGAAACCATCGCCACCGCCGCTGTAATCATCTTCGAAGTTGTAGTTGAGGGTGAAGGGCTGGCCGCTTTGCAGGGTGACCGTGCTATCGACGCCCCAGCCATTCTTGAGCCGCTTCCAATCGCCGCCCATGGTGGGGAAGTTATAACCCGCGACCCAGGTAAATCGGTTCGGCACGTTGAAGTTTGACGGACCATATTCGGCTTGGGGGGTGTGGCTATCCTGCGGCTGGGCGGCGTTGACGACGAAATCCTCGCCGTCGCTGGAGTTGTCGAGCGAACGTGACCAAACGTAGTTCACGATCGACATGAAACCGTGCCAGTTGTTGATGCGCAAGCTGGTTTGCAACGAGTTGTAGTTGGAGATGCCGGTGGAGTTTTCCTGAAAGACATAAGTGGAACCGGCGGCGGTGTTGAACGGCATGCCGTAGGGGCGCGGGACGCCAAAATCATTGATGCCAAAAGAGCATCCAGGCAGCGTTCCCAAATCGCACGCTGTGATGGTCGCCTGGCTTGGCTGGTTAAGGTCAAAGAAGCGGAACAGGTGGTGGCCCTGCGATCCCACATAGCCGATCTGTAAGACCATCTTGCTGGTGAGTTGCTGCTGGATGTTCAGGTTGTAATTTTCGATATAGGGAGTACGGATGTTGCGGTCGAAGGAGAAAGTATCGCACTCCACCGTGCACCCGGGAGTTCCGTAAATCGGCACGCCGGAGATGTATTGCCCGTTGGCATTGAATGCCGCGGGATTGGCGTTTGCCATCTGGACAGGGTCGGGGCCGATGTTGTTGTAAGCGGGGCCGGGCGCGAAGAACGTTGGATAGGGCAGGTGGCCCAGCATCATGTCCTGCGAGAACTGATCGAAGAAGAGACCATATCCGGTACGAATGACGGTTTTGCCTTTGCCGGTGACATCCCAAGCGAGGCTCACGCGCGGAGAGAAGTTTCTGTAGTCGGGTTTATACAGGCCGCTGTAGCCGCCCGGGCCAACTGGCACAAGAGTTCCGTTGGCCGGGTTGAAATCGGAGAAGAGGTTGTTCTTCTCGGCGACGACCGCGAAGTAATCCCAACGCAGACCGTAGTTGAGGGTAACGCGGGGCTGGACGCGATACGAATCCTGCACATAGAAACCGAAGCCATTCTGATAGGTGTGGCGGCGAGTGTCGCCGGTGTAGTCAAAAACGCCGTCTACCGACGAGGTCTGCGGCGCCATTTCGATCATATCTTCGAGCGAGAGGAAACGGAGTCTGCCGCGAGAGTATTTGTCGAAAGATTGCTCGATGCTGGTGCGGACGAAGTCGCCACCAAACTTGATGTCATGCTTGTTGACTTTCCAGGAAAAACTGTCGAGAAGCTGGTTGTTGGTATCAACACGTTGCCGGGGATCGCCCGAAGTAGCGCCGATCTGCGAAAAAAGGCCCGCTCCACCAGTGGCATTCGGGACCAGGAGCACGATGGGCATGCCGGAGGAATTGCAACTGGAGAAGGTCGTGGGAACGTTGCAGAATCCGATCGAGCCTGGGTTGAAACTGGCGTCCTGCGGAAAGAAGCCTTCTGCAAAGCGATTCCAGCCGTAGCGCAGTTCATTGACCTTGGTGGGCGAGACGACGGTCACCAGCGAAACCGAGACCAGTTGAACGCGAGTCGGGGTTACGGTATCGAATCCGGGGAGCTGGCCGCCGGAGGCATTCAACGCCAACGGAAATTGCTGAGTGCTGTCGCCGAAGAAATAACGCCCGCTGATGTTGTTGCTTTGGTTAAAACTGTGATCGATCTTGGTAATGAAGCTGCTCAGATTGTTGAACGATGGAGCAATCGCGGTGTAGTCCGGCTGGAATTGAGTGAGGGCGCTGTTGAAGCAACCGGAATCGTTCGAGACGGTATTCGGAATGTAGTTGGCAGCGTTGTGCGGGTAGAAATTAAGGATTGCGGTGCCGATTGGGCTAATGCTCCCACCGCTTGACAGCACATTGGCCTTGGCAGCTGCAATCTGCGACAGCGTCGGAACGCAGCCCAAACTCACAACGCCGACATTCTCGCGCTGGCCTTCGTAGTCCACGTAGAAGAAAGTCTTGTCCTTGATGATCGGGCCGCCTAAGGAGCCTCCGAACTGATTGTTGTGGAAGGGCGACTTGGGTGACGTCGTGGGATCGAAATAGTTGCGCGCATCCAGTGCGTCGTTGCGGAAATATTCAAAAAGGTCGCCGTGGAAGCGATTCGTTCCACTCCGGGTGACGATGTTGACGATAGCGCCGCCATTGCGGCCGTATTCCGGCTGGAAGTTCGAGAGAACGTGCATGTCGGAAATCGCGTCGATGGGGAGAATCGCCGAGGGCGTGCCAAACACGCCAGCCTGATTGATGGCAGGATCGTTGCGGTAGCCATCGTTCATGTCGGTGCCGTCGAGCAAGTAGTTGTTCGACCGGCCGCGAGAACCGTTCATGCTGAATTCACCGAACGATCCGGGGGAGTCGGTGATCTGGTCAGGGGAACCGGAAACACCGGGGTTCAAGAAAATCAGCTTAGTGTAGTCGCGGCCGTTGATGGGAAGATCCTTCACCGTGTCCTGGGTGAGCACGCCGCCTAAGGTGGTGTCGGTCGTCTCAACCATGGGCAGTTCTTCGCCGGAGACCTGCACCTGCTCGGACACCTGGCCGGGCTTGAGCGAGGCATCGACTCGCCGTTCGGTGGCAGCGTCCACGCGGACGTTGTTGGTCACCGATGTCTGAAATCCGCTTTGCGTGATACTGACGGTGTAGGCTCCGACTGGCAGTTCGGTTAAGGAGTAGCTGCCATCGGAGCCAGTCTGAGTGCTGCGCTCAAGACCGGTGTCCACATTCTTTACTTTGACCGTAGCACCGGAAATCACGGCGCCGGATGGGTCGCTGACGGTACCGAGGATTGTGCCGCGAAAGGTCTGAGCAACCATGGAGGTTGCCATCAAGAGAACCGCCACAAGCATCACCCGCAGTTTCATAATTTTCCTCTGAGACGCGAGACACGCAGTAAATTTTGATCAAGCATTCTAGCGCAAGTCGCTCATAAAACAAGTGAGAAGGAGGTTTCCGGGGCGAATCAGAGGTAACTGCCAGGTTGGACGCGCGGCTGTCTCGAACTCCAGCGACACCATCGCTGAAGACTAAGAAATCTTTGATTTCAGTCTGGACGGCTTCGTGGTAAGATTCTAGCCCTGTTCGGCCTGCTGAGCTCTGGGGTGTGCTCCTAACTAAGTCCGAGGAGACTCCTATGCCCCGAAACCCTCTGCCGCTCGTCATTGCGCTTTGCGCTCTAGCCACGACCCTGGCGCAAGCGAATACATACAAAGACATCATTCCCGCCGGCACGATCTTGCAGTGCACGCTGGATGAGCCTAATTTCTCGTCGAAAACTGCTTTAGTCGGCGATCCCGTGCTGTGTCACCTCGGGCCGCTGGGAGAGTTCGGACACTCTGTATTTCCCCGTGGTGCCATGCTGGGCGGGCACCTCGAGGACTTTAAGAATCCCGGCCGGTTGGTCGGTAAGGGATGGATTCAGGTGGAATTCGACCGGCTGATCGTGCCCGGATCGGAACCCCTGGCGCTTTCGGCCAAGATCATTCAAGCTCCGCACATGAAAGTCGACGCGCAAGGAAATGTCCACGGCAAAGGCCATCCCAAGCGCGACGCGGTGGGATGGATGATTCCAGTGCTGTGGCCGATCAAAATCGCGACGCTACCGGCTCGCGGGCCTTATCCCGCATTTAAGGGAGAGTCGCGGATCTCGCTGCGGCTCATGGAAGACGTCGAACTTCCGTACACCCGCGCCTCGGTTCCAATGCCGCCTTGGGCGACGCCAAGCAGCTATTACGGTGCGGCGTACGATTCATCGCCGCGAGTGGTTGCCAGCTCGTCATCCGCGCAGGATCTGAGCATCCGGCCGGCAACCTACATTCAGCGGAGCGAACCTGCAGCGCAGGCTTCGACTCCGGCTGCAAACGGCCCGGCGATGACTATCATTGCGATGAAAGACGGCACGGCAATGCTGGCGCAGGGCTATTGGGTGGAAGATGGCAAGCTGCAATGGATGTCGGAAAAAGGCGAGCAGAAGGCGCTTCCGCTGGAGCAGGTGGATCTGTATCAAACGACTCAACTGAATCACGAGCGGAATGTCGAGTTTGTCTTGCAGTCGAAGGGCGCGGTGGAGCAGTAGACTGAAGGCCTCGACTCGGATTTTGCGTGGCTGCCATTCCCAGGTGGCCACGCGGAGTCGAGGGCAGACGGGGGACATCCGGTTACTCGTATCTCAACGCCTCGATCGGATCCAACCGTGACGCCCGGATCGCCGGCAACATGCCGCTCGCGAGGCCGACCAGTCCGAGAATCGCGGTGGCGATCAGCAGGGTAAGAGGATCGAGCACAAGGCGAATATCGCCGCCTTCGGCATGTTGGGCCATCGCGCTATAGAGGGTGAGCCGGCCGACGGAAAGTGACACGGCGTACGCCAGAATCACGCCGAGCAGACCTCCAACAAAACTGATGGTCAGCGCCTCGGCCAGAAACTGCCAGAAAATGTCGCGTCGACGGGCGCCGAGCGATTTCTCCATGCCGATCTCGCGGGTGCGTTGCGCAACCGAAACCAGCATGATGTTCATCAGACCGACGCCGCCAATGCCGAGGGTCAGCGTGCCGATGAAGCCCAGCAAAATTTTCAATCCCATGGTGATAACGGCGAATTCGTGCACCTGGTCCATGAGGTTAAAGACCTGGAGGGCGCGGCGGTCTTTGGGATTGTAGCGATGCTGCATCGCGAGCACGTAGCGCACCGAACCTTCTAGGCGCATGTACTCCGGGGTTTCGTAATTGAACCAAACACTATCGAGATAATGGGTGTCTTTCAAGGCGCTCATAGTAGTGAATGGAACGTACAGCACGCGGTTGATGTTGTCGTTACCCGCCTGCATTTTGGGATCGAGAACGCCAATGACTTCGAAGCTGATGCCATCGATGCGAACATGCTCATGCAACGCATTGCGCCCAGAAAATAATTTCTCTTTCGTTTCCGAACCGAGGACCACCACCTGGGCGCGTTGAACCTGATCTTCGAGGTTATAGAAACGCCCTTGCGCCACACTGAGGGCGCGGATTGAAATAGCACTCGGATATTCACCGTGGACGCTGAAATCGTAGGTGCGAGTCTCGTATTGGATGTGACAGGTTTTGCTCACGTCGGGGGTGATGCGCATGATCTGCGGCACGTTGGAGCTGAGCAGATCGACATCGTCGAGCGTCAAGCGGAGCGGCACGCCGGCTTTTTGCCCTCCCGCTTGCATGGAGGAGCGGCCAGGAACGAGAACCATCAGCTTGGTGCCAAAATTGGCGAAGATGTTCTCGCAGGCCTGGCCAAAGCCGTTTCCGTAGGCCAGCAGCATAACGACGGTCGCGATGCCCCATGCCATACCTAGCATGGTGAGCGCAGTGCGGCGGCGGTTGTACCGCATGGCATCGTAAGCTTCGCGAAGTAAATCTTTAAACATCGTTATTCCTGTCGCAGCGCGTCTTTATTCCTGCCGCAGCGCCTCGACCGGTTGCAGCATGGCAGCTTTGCGCGCCGGATAGAGTCCGGCGATGACGCCCGCGAGCGTGAGGCAAGTAATTGCCAGCGCCGCGGTCGACGGCACCAGCTTCGGAGGATCAAATCCCATGGGTCCCTGCACTGTGCCTAACGCCGCCATCAGCGCAGCAGCGAACGCGATGCCGATGAAACCGCTCATCAATGTCAGCAGAATCCCCTCCATGAAAAATTGCAGAAGAATGCTGCGGTTGGTCGCGCCCAGGGCTTTGCGCAGGCCGATTTCGCGCGTGCGCTCGCTGACGGCGACCAGCATGATGTTGATCACGCCAATCGCACCGAGGGCCAGAGTCACCAGCCCCACGGTCCCGAGAAACATGTTCATCGCGTTGAAGACGAGCCCCATCGTCTCGGCTTGCTTGACGGTATCCCAAAGTTCGAAGGCGTTGTCGTCGCGATAATCGAAGCCGTGATTGCGGCCGATAATTTTGCGTACCTCCTCCACCGCCAGCAAATGATCGGCAGCGACGCGCGGCTGGAAATTGATGAACGAGATCGCGTTGCGCTCGTCTTCGCCCTTGAGCGGAAAATATGTGGCCATGACGCGATAAGGGATATAACCGCGCATGTTGGTGGAGTTATCGTCGCCGCGGCCGACGCGCTTCAGCGTACCGACCACTTCGAAACTGAGGCCATTGAGGAGCACCGTTGAACCCAAGGCAGGGCGGCCAGGGAAAAGATTGTGCGTCATCTCGTCGCCGAGCACGATCACATTGCGCCGCTGCAGTTCGTCGAGATCATTGAGCCAGCGCCCCTGCTTCATGGGTAGGTAGCGAATACCGTTATATTGCGGCTCGACGCCGGTGATTTCGCCGTTGGCGTTGGCAAAGTCACTGACCGCATGAACGTCGCTGCTGGTGAGCACAGGCGAGGCGGCGAGCACGTGCGGTGCTCCCTTAGCGATATCGGCGTAGTCTTCGTAGGTGAGGCGATAGTAACGTGCCGAATTCATGCTTCCGGCTACGGCAGGAGCGCGCCCCGGAAACATGAACATAATGTTTTCGCCATATTCGCTCATGTTGCGCTTGTTGCCGGAGCGGAAGCCCTCGCCCAAGCCGACCAACAGCAGCAAAGACCCGACGCCCCAGGCGATGCCAAACATGGTGAGGAATGAGCGCAGCTTATGGGCCCATAGGGTGCGAAAAATCTGCGCAAAAGTATCCAGAATGCTGCGCAAGAAGGAACGCACTCCAAGGTGATCAATTCCACTCGGCCGAGGTCGAGGAATGATAGGCGGAGGCGGCGATTCTAATTGGGTCAGTCGAGCGGGCGACGCCGCCATGGGAGCTCCAGCAAAACTATGGTCAGAAGTATGGCTATGGGACAGGCGAGTGTCAAGGTGTTTCACCGGGCTGGATACCGAGGCAGGGCCCGAAGCGCATTTTGACATCGGCAAGGGGACTCGGTCCGAATGGCGTCGCAAAACTTGTGAAAAAACTTGCGATTTCGCCCGTATCCCGCTGGTTACCACGACTGACTTTCGTAACGTAGACCCGCGGCAGGGGCGCAACTAGTCTCGGCATCGGGGGTTTGAACCAGCATGAAAAACAAAATCGCTAGCTCGCTTGTCACTCTGGCAGTGGCGGGTCTGATGTTCACCGGCCTCGCCGCTGCCCAAACCACAACTACTTCGGGCGCGGGTCCGGGCGTCGTCGACCCCGGCCATCCTCGCGTCAACGAGGTTAACCAGCGCGAGCAGAACCAGCAGAATCGCATCGCCAATGGCATGAAGAATGGAACGCTGAATTCGAAGCAGGCGACGAATCTGGAGCGGCGCGAAACTGCGGTGCAGAACCGCGAAAAAGCTGACATGGCGGCGCACAATGGTCATTTGACCAAGGCCGAGCAGAACGGAATCAATCGTCAGCAGAACCGCATCAGCAAGAGCATCTATAAAGATAAACACTAAAAACGTGTTTGCATTCTGGCCGGAACAAGCCGCAGCACAAAGCGGCTTTTTTCATTTGCGTGGGAAATCGTTCTGTGGGAGCGATCGGTGAGAGCTGACTGATTTGCCGGGTCGGAGTGGGCATGTAACAATAACCCATGCAAAAATCCATAAGGTTCTCCCTTGTTAGGTTTGCTGGCGTAGCTTTTTTCACGTGCGCCGCACTCGCTCAGCAAACACCCGCAAAACAACCTTCGAAGCCCGCCGCCCAGGCGCCGGCTTCGTCCAGTTCGAGCAGTTCACCGCTCACTACACAAAAGGACAAGTTCAGCTACGCGCTGGGAATGAATCTGGGAAGTAATTTGTCGCGGCAATCGGTGCCGGTAAACACGGATCTCATCATGCAGGGACTGAAAGATGCGATGGCGGGCGGCAAGACGTTGATGACGGAAGAAGAAGCGCGGTCCGCCATGATGGAGATGCAGAACCAGTTGCGCCAGCAGGCGCAGGAAAAAGCCAAGGTACAGGGCGAGGCCAACCAAAAAGAGGGCGACGCATTTCTGGCGGCGAACAAGTCGAAAGAAGGAGTGGTCACGCTGCCCAGCGGACTGCAATACAAAATCTTAAAAGCGGGCACTGGGCCGAAGCCGACGGCCACGGACAAAGTCGTCTGCAACTACCAAGGCACGCTCATCAACGGCAAGGAATTTGACGCCTCAGCAAGGCATGGCGGTCCGGCAACGTTTCCGGTCAATGGCGTGATTAAAGGATGGACGGAAGCGCTGCAACTGATGCCCGTGGGATCGAAGTGGCAGTTGTTCGTCCCTCCGTCGTTGGCGTACGGGGAGCGCGGCGCGGGCGGCGATATTGGGCCGGATGAGACGCTAATCTTTGAGGTGGAATTGCTGTCGATCGCGCCGAAAGATAGCGAGAAGAAGCCGGAAGAGAAGAAATAGGTTTTTAACGGGCGTGGATCGCAAAATAGTTTGCGGGATTGACGCCATCGCTGACCGATTCGTATCAGGGCACGCCCTTCAGGCGTGCCGTGACGACCGATCCCAGGTCTGATCGCGCCCATGAGGCGCAACACCCCGGCCTGGCCGTTGCGCCCGATCGGCGCGTTCCCCATCCTCAGGCTCGAAACGGCATAGCTGAAGCTATGCCCTGATACGAACCAACCCTGCGGCGAGCGATCAAAGAACATGCGTAGCCCAGGGCCGACGAGAATGACGCCACCTAATATTGTTGCGCCGTAAATCTGACCATTTCTTAGCGTCGGCGAGCCGCTTGGCTCGCTTCCGTCAGCGCAGTTTGGTTGCTGGCAGAAGTCGTACAAGATCGTCTGGCTCTCAGCGAACTCCCAGGTTAGCGCCCAACGGCAGGGCGCGAACCTGGGCCACACAAATAGTTAGAAGCTGCGTGATGGATAGGCTGCCACCGACAGAAGCGAGGAACTGACATCAGTTGAGAATGGAGACGTTGGAGCCTCCGTTGTCGTGCCGTTCGCATTGATCTGCAACAGTCCCACCAGGCCATCAGGCGAACTGAACTCGGCAACGTAGAGTCCGCCGCCATTGCCGGAAGGCGAGGCGGTGGTCAAGCCGCCGATGGAGATGATCTGGCCGGAATCCTGCAGTGTGGTGATTCCGACGTAGGTCACGCTCAAAGGACTCTCGCTGAAACCAAGCGATGTCACTTGTTTTGACAGATTGTTAGAGATGAAAAGAAACTTCCCGTTCGGACTGAGCCAGGGGCTGCTCGAATCCTGCCCGCTGCCGAGGCTGCCATCGCCACCGAAACTGGTTTCGGTTCCGAGGGTGCCATTCGAGTTGATGGGATAGACCTCAACCTGCGTTGTGCCGCCGGTGGCGTCGCCAAAAACGGCGAACTTGCTGTCAGCAGTGATGTCCACGCCCGCCGCGCCATTCACCGAAGCGTAAGGACCGTTCTCGGTCAAAGCACCGGCCGAACTGACGGAGAAGGAATCGACCTGGTTCGCGCCGTAGCCATAGCCCACTACGAGAGTCTTTCCGTCCGGACTGACTCGGATCCCAGCCACACTGCCGGCGGCATTGTAGGTTCCGAGTAACGAAAGATTACATCCGGAACCGATCTGGAAGACGCCGATGTTGGCGGTGGTTCCATAAGCCGCAAACAGCAGGTTATTCCGCGTAGCGAGGCCCATGCTGCTGCCGAAGCCGGTGCTGTTGCCTTGAGGGTCGGTGTAGTTGCCGACCTTGTTGAGCTTGGGGAGTTGGAAGGAAGCTACGTCGCTGCTGCCGGCATCGGCCACGAAGAGACATTGGGTCGAGCCAGTTTTCCCGAGCACGATGCGCGGCAGATCAAACGTGCCACCGCCGTTGCCATCCGCGCCGGTTGATAAATTGTCGATGATTTTGAGGGCTTTGCCTTTTACTTGGAAGATGGTGGCTGAATTGGAGACGCCGGGCGGATCGTTGTTGGTGATGGCGTAATAACCGCTTTGCGCGAGAGAGTAGGTGGGAAGAAGGCCGACGATTGAGAGAATAACGAGTGCGAGCGGAGGAGTTCTCTTCATACTTGTCCCCTTGGTTGGAATGTCGGCACGGCCGGAGAAGAGGCTAGCAGAGCCGGATCCGTGCGCCCGTGGCCGACTTGAAAATCGGGGATCAGTCTAAATGGTTGGACAAGAATGTGACAGAGTGAAAAGATTTGCGGCTTAGAAGGTGAAGTTCAACCCGCCGCGGATGGAGCGGGCCGATTGCACAAGATAGACGGTGCGGCCGTCACTTCCGATGACAGGCACGTAACCTTCAGCAAGAAGATTGCGCAGATCGACGATGGCTTCCATGTGTCCCGGGAAAAAGCTGGGCAGGGGTTGGCGAATGAAAATATTCAGGTACGGGTCGGCGCGGCCGGCGGATTCGTTGAAGATATCGACGGGCGTCAACGCGGGCCCGTCAATCCAGCGGTAAGAGGCGACCCAACGCGTTTTGGTCTTCGGAGTGACGCCACTCACTTTTCCGGCAACGCTCTGGCGATTTCTTGTGCCGATCCATTGCTGCGCATTGGCCAGCGTGGCGTTGGAACTCTCAAGATCGAGCACGCCGCCGGAATCGATATCGACCGCGGCCGTGATCTTACCCGGGAGTTTTTGTTCTACCACCATCCGCGCGCCTTCGGTTTTGAGATCGTTACCCTGATAGGTAAACGTGCCGGAATAAATGTCGGGCAACACCATGCCCTGATCGGTGGAAAGCTCGCCGACACCGGTCAGTGCGGGATCGAGCACGCGGTCGTAATACGCCGCCAATTGCACGCTGGTTTTGCCCATGTGGTGGGCGACCGAAATCTCGTGATGATGAGCATGCTCGACCATCGAGTTGTAATTCACCATGGTCACGCGCGGCTGGGACTCGCTCAAGTCCGCGGGGGCGGAATCGAAGCCCCGATCGAGGAGATCGGTGGGTTCTGCCGAGCTGTAGCTATATCTGAGAACGGTATTGGGCGAGAGGTGCACTGCGGCAGAACCAAACGGCCGAAACGCGGTCGCCCGTCCTAGGAACTGGATGGTCTCGAAGTCACTGCCAAAGTGCAGCTCGACGATATCGCCCAATGAGAACGTATCGGAGGTTGTGAGACCAAAAGCCTGCAAAGCATTGCTCTGCAATCCGAGATATGGCACGGGCAGATTGCGCATGATGAGCGCAAGCTGCGGCTCGGAACCATCGGGCATTTTGTGGCTGAAAGAAGCGCGCACGACGGAAGCGGGAGTTGCAACGCCGTATCCGATATCGCCCTGCAAGCCAATCGTGTTCGAGGAGAACAGCGACCGCTCCAGCGAAAAGTTGGTGTTCATGTCGGAGGAGCTGCCAAATCCGGCATTGGAGGAACCGGCGACAAACGAGACCGCCCCTTTGAGGTCGTGGTTGTCGCCCTGCTGCTCGACGGCGAAGGGCGAAGATTTATCGTCGAAGCGCAGAATCGGGCGATTCGAGGCGGAACGCAACACCCACTTCCAGTCGTCCTCTTGCGACGGCGCGCTCGGGCCAGCGGTCTTTAGGGCATCGAAAAGGGTGTTTAGCGTGAGGTTGAGAGAAATTCTGCCGCCAGGCTTTAAGCCAACGCCCTCGCGCAAGGTTGGCAGGAACGACATGGCAGAAGCTCGGACGCTGTAGATTCCCGGAATCAGATCGGCTGCGGAGTAGAAGCCGTTTTCGTCAGTAAAAACAGTCAGGCTTTGGGCAGCGGAACTGAGGAACTCAACCGCCACGCCCATTTGCGGGATGCCGCCGGCATTGCGAACATAGCCGGAGATGGTGGCAGGCTTCTCGGCCGACCACACCGGAACCACCAAGCTGATCGCTAATGCCACGAACCCGAGCTTTCGAAGCATCCTACTCACCACCTTAACGCTGGGATCCAAGCGTAAAGCTATTCGACCGCGAACAATGCTGTCGGATCCACTGTCTGCTTGGAAATATTGTCACTCACCTTGATCTGCAGGCGATAAGTGCCGGGCTCAAGGTTGGCGGCCGAGAGCGTTTTTTGCAGAGTTACCTGGTCGCCGACATTGCCCATCTGGTCCGTAGATTCCACCGTATGAATTACGGGCTTATTGGTCGCCATGTTCACCACGTTGTATTCGACCGTGGCAGACGGCTTGTGCGTCTTATCGTCGACGCTGAGATTGTACACCTGCATCCAAAAGTTCATTTTCTGGTTGCGTTTGAAAGAAGCCGGCTTACCGTCGGCCGGAGCGACTCGCGGGCGCACTTTGGTGGCACCGATCACGAAGCTGCCGGTGCCGACATTTTTAAGCGGCACGGGTTCCATCACGTCAGCAACGATTAGTGACGAAGTCTCGAGCCGGTCATCGGCGTAATCGGGGACAACAATGCCGCGGCTCCAGGTCCCAGTGCGGTCGCCGTTTACGTCCTTCACGACGACATCGAGACGGTAGCGGCCTGGGCGCAACGGAATGGCCTTCCAATAAATCTGCGAGCCTTCGGCCATCTTGGGAAGTAGTTCGGCGGGGATATCGGCCTGAACCGGATCCTCAAATGTCTGCGCGATGCGTCCTGTCAACGTCGTAAACCGGCCGAAAATATTGACCGTACCGCGCTGCACGCCATCCTTGTTCTGGAAGGTAATATCGCGGTTCTTCATCTGGACGGTCACAGGAACGAGAACCGTGTCACCGGTAACCTTCACGAAGTCGGTCTGCACTTCAAAAGGCATCAAGTTTACGTTGATCTTGTGGCTAACGACTTCTTCGAGGTCTTTGAACTTAACCGGCGGCGGAGCCGACAACTTGGCGAAAGTTTGCAGACGATCGAATTCCTTGGTGTTGTTCAGAGCCTGTTCCGGACCCGGCCCAAGAGTTTCGAGGCCTCCGTACATACGGTCGGCGCGGCTGGCCAAGCCCATTTGTTCGTAAAGCGTCTGGCCGCCGTTGGGGGTGTGCAGCAAAGCGTCCTTTTCGCCACGGTCGATAGTCATGTGGAAGTCGCCGCACATGCAGGTGTCGACAAACTCGATCATGACTTCCTGGCCGACGCCTTCGAGGTAGCGGTAGCGCCAATCTTCGAAGGGATAGGTCGAGGTCTCGCCGCCGCCTTCTTCCATAGGACGCTCATAGGTCCCGCCGGAAGGATGGGATTCAATCTCGTCTGGAGGTCCCCAGGTGATGTAGATACGGCCACGGTCGGTCTTCCAGCCAGGAATGCCAGCAGCGAAGTGTTCGTTTGCGTAGGCTATGCGACGGTAATGCTCTTCCTTAAATTCGTTTTCCTCGGTGTCGGGAGTGGGGTCGCGGCGCTGCCAGAACGCTTCGATAAACTGGTCCCGCTCCTCGTCGTTCGAGAGCTGCTTAAACGCCTTTTTTTCTTCGTCGGAAATGATATAAACCACGTCCTCGTCAAGCCACTTTTTGTAGGTTTTGCTCAATTCTTGCTTGAGCGACTTGGCGTTTTCTTTTTTCTGTTTATCGGTGATGGGACGCTTGAGCGGATCGCCTTGGCCGGAGTCGGATTGCGATTGGTCATTCGAAGGATTTGCATCCTGCGCGGACGCAGACATCGCAAGGCCTAAGATTATGAAAACAAGCAGCGAATGAAACCAATACTGACGGAACCCTACCTGGGACATAGAAAATAAACTCCTAGCCGGACACACTCGTGTAGCTCATTTTATGTCCTTTTCGAACCAGAAGGCAAGGCTAACCATCACGCCCTGAGCTAGGTTGTACGATGCGCGGAGATCAGGCTAAAGGTTGCCCGCACTGAAAGTTAGAGAAGGCGGAAGTCACAATCCGCGTGATGCAAATTCCAGCCAATTTATGGGAACGGTATAATCAGCATGTAAACTGCTAGACCCACGCATTTTCTTCACTTGGTGACGTTCTTTACGACGGGAACTTTTGATGCAAGTGGGCCGTACTTGACAATGTGGATGCGGTGACCGCTGCCGCTCGGTTTCGTCAAACGACACGAGTGGCAAGGTTTGAGGGTTCGAATTGGGGAAGCGATGAGTACCTGGAAAAAGATCGCGATCGGGGCAGGCGCGGTTGTACTGCTGGGCGCCATTGTTGGTTTCACGGTCTATCAAAGCCATAAGAACGTCGTGGTCGTGCAGAGTGGCAAAGTCCAGCGGGGGGACCTGACAGCGATGGTCAGCGCCTCCGGGGAGATTCGGCCGAAAACCTACGTCAACATAGGCGCGAATGCCTTCGGCAAGATCACTCGCCTTTATGTCAAGGAGGGTGACAAGGTCAAGCAAGGTCAACTGCTGGCGCAATTGGAAAACGTGCAACCGGAAGCGGACGTTGACGCGATGCAGGCGTCGCTGGCGGCAGCAAAGACCGATGCGGTCGCGGCCGAGGCCGGGCTGAATACTTCGGAGGCAGACCTGAATCGAGCAAAGTCCGATGCCGACCGATCGGAACTGGACTGGACACGAGCGCAGGGCTTGTACAAGGCTGCGTTGATCGCGAAATCTGAATTCGACAATCAGAAAGCTACACACCAAGCGGCGGTAGCGGGACTGGCACAGGCGCAAGCGCGGGTGGCGCAGGCGAAAGCGCAGAAAGATTCGGCAGATCGCAGGGTCGGGCAGGCGGCGGCGAACCTTACCCACGCCGCCGATGTGCTGAAGAAAACCACGTATCAGGCGCCTTTTGACGGAATCATCACCAGCTTGCCGGTACGCGAGGGCGAGAGCGTGGTCATGGGAATTCAGAATTCCCCAGGCAGCGTCTTGATGACGCTGGCAGACATGTCAGTGATCACCGCCGAAGTGCAGGTGGATGAAACCGACATCATCAATGTGGAACTGGGTCAGCCGGTAGAGGTGACGATTGATGCTCTCCCCAAGAGAACTTTTAAGGGCGTGGTGACACAAATCGGCGACAATGCGGTGGTGCGTTCGACGGGAGTTTCGACATCGCAGCAAACCACGGCAAGCCAGGAAGCGAAGGATTTCAAAGTCGTCGTGACCTTGCAGAACCCGCCTGAGGATCTACGGCCCGGGCTGTCGGCTACGGCGAAGATCACCACCGCGACTCGAGCCAGCGTGTTGACGATTCCGATCCAGGCGTTGACGGTGCGGAAGGAAGAGGATCTGCAGCCCAAGACAGAGAAAGGCTCGGTGCAGGCGGCATCGCCACAGAAAGCGGTGGCGAGCAAGGAAGAGATTCAGGGAGTATTTGTCCT
>Ga0335073_10005171_pt1 | contig 18312 bp, 12 predicted proteins | sample Lox_Sample_22_FD_207093 | JGI IMG/M metagenome (GOLD analysis project Ga0335073, IMG submission 207093) | Soil microbial communities from Loxahatchee National Wildlife Refuge, Florida, United States - Lox_Sample_2.2 | ecosystem: Environmental > Terrestrial > Soil > Wetlands | place: USA... | reverse complement strand
ATAAAGCAGCAGTGGCAATTCTGGCGATCGGCGGAAGCGCATGGGCGCAGACGCAACCCGGTACGCAGCCCCAGACCGATCATGCTTCGGCCTACTATCATTACGCGATGGCCCATATGTACGCGGAACTGGCGGAAATGCCCGGCGCCCGCAATGAGAACCTGGCCAAGGCGATTGAAAACTACAAAGAAGCGATTGCGGCCGATCCCAACACGCCGCTTCTGACCGAAGAGCTGGCCGAGGTTTATTTCGAGTTCGGGCGCGCGCGCGAGGCGCAGGACGATGCCGAGGCGGCGATTGCCAAGAATCCTAACGATGTTCCCGCGCATCGCCTGCTGGCGCGCGTGTACACGCGGCAGATCGGCGACCCGCAGCAGCAGCGGCTGGATGAAAACATGCTGCACAAGGCCATCGCCGAGTATCAGAAAATAGCGGAGCTGGCTCCCAAGGACGCCGATTCGCTGGTGATGCTGGGACGCCTGGAAAAAATCGCGCAGAATTCGCAGGAAGCGGAAAAAGCGTACAAGCGCGCGCTGGCGATCGATCCGGAAAATGATGAAGCGCAGGCCGGCCTGGCGATGGTTTATCTGGACCAGGGCAAAAACGACGACGCCAGCGCGATTCTGAAACAACTGGCGGACAAGAATCCCACGCAGCGGAGTTTGCGGCAGCTCGCCAGCGCGTATGAGCAGATGAAGGAATACGGGCTCGCGGCGGAGACGCTGAACCGGGCGCTGGCCCAGAATCCGCAGGATGCTACGGATTTGCAACACGCCATCGCGCAGGATCTGGTGCTGGCGAAAAAATACGATGATGCGCTGAAAATTTACCAGTCGCTGGTGGCGCAGGAGCCGAGCGACGCCGATTCCTATCTGCGCATGTCGGAGATTTATCGCGAAGAGAAAAATTTCGATAAGGCGCGCGAAATGTCGGCCAAGGCGAGCGCGATCGATCCGGGCAACCTGGAGATTCGCTACAACGAGGTGCTGAACCTGGAAGCGGAAGGGAAAACTTCGGAAGCGGTTCAGGCGCTCAAAGATATTCTGACCAGTACGCAGAAGCGCTCCTATAATCAGCAGGAAAAAGGAATCCGCATCCGGCTGCTCGAAGAGCTGGGACAGAAATCGCAAGGCGCGGGGCAGACCGATCAGGCCGTGGATGCGTTCCGGCAGATGCAGGATCTGGATCAGGACCTGGCGCCGCGCGTCGAGCCGGAAATCATTCAGGCCTACTCGACCGGAAAGGACTACACCAAGGCGGAGCAGGAAGCGCAGGACGCGGCCAAGAAATGGCCGGACGATCGCGGCATCGCTCTTTCGCTGGCGCTGGCCGAAGCCGATCTGGGCAAAACGGACGCGGCGGCGTCGGTGATCAAGAAACAGCTTGAAAACAAGAAGGACCCGCAGACCTATCTCAGCCTGGCGCAGGTTTACGACAAAGGCCGCAAATTCGGCGACGAAGCCAAGGCCATCGACGAGATGGAGAAGGTCGCGCAGACCAAGGACGACAAGGTTCTGGTGTGGTTCCAGCGCGGCGCGATGTTTGAACGGCAGAACAAAGTGGAGCAGGCCGAAGCCGCGTTCCACCAGGTTCTGGACATCGATCCGGAGAACGCCGACGCGCTGAATTACCTGGGCTTCATGCTGGCGGACCGCAATCTGAAGCTGAACGACGCGCTGGGATTCATCACCAAGGCGGTTGACCAGGCGCCGGGCAACGGCGCGTTTTTAGACAGCCTCGGCTGGGTTTACTACAAGCTGGGACGGCTGCCGGAAGCGGAGGAAAATCTGCGCAAGGCGGTCGCTCTCGATCCGCGCGACGCGACGGTGCACGATCATCTGGGCGACGTTCTGCTGAAGGAATCCAAGATTCGCGAAGCGGTGGGGCAATGGGAAATTTCCTACCGGGAATGGAACCTGAGCTCGCCGGCGGATCTGGATACCAAGCAGATGAGCAAGGTGAAGGACAAGCTGGACAGCGCCAAGGTGCGGCTGGCGAGGGAAGGCTCGCCCAAGCAGAACCAGTAGTCGCAATTGCGATTAAGCCCCGCCAGGTGATGGCCGGGTTCTGTGGAGGATTTTCGGGCAAGCCGCGGGCGGGTTCAGTAGCAGTTTTTTCTCGATCGCAATCACGCGCTGTTCGAGATTATTGAGACGCAGTTCGCTCGCGGTATTGATGTTCGATACGTCGGCGGATATCTTCCTCATACGCACGTCGGCGTGCTCCTGATAAACGAAAAACATTTAGCAAGGCGGTTTCGGTTTCCCGGACCGATTCCAGGATCTCCTGCTTCTGCGCTGACAGCGCCTCGAGCAGTTCACCGCGTGTCACTGGTCTGTCGTTCGGGTCCACGAACTCATTATAGGGAGCGGCCGACTCCGTCGAATAAACTGATCCAGGCAGCGTACTTCGCTTTAAATATCGATCGCGATCACTTCGTGGAGCGCGATCGGCGGCGTGATGGTTTCCACCCAACCGCCGCTCTGGCGCCATTTTGGCGTCGCCTCGCTGACCAGGAATCGCAGCGCGCGAGCCTTCGCCGCTTCCGGCATTTTGATTCGCACCTGCTGCGGCCCGACCGGCAGAATTTCGCGAAAGGCTCCGCGCATCATCATCGGATTGGACAGGTTGACCAGGTGAGCCGTGATCGAGGATTCCTGCCGCCACAGCGAAACGTCGATCACGCCCGGTCCTTTGACGCTGAGCGGCTGCTCCTCATTCGCGGCCCAGCGAACGGCGTTTGCCAGCAGGATCGCGTGGTCCTGATTCAATACTTCCCACAGCGTACGGTCGATGTCCCAGGGAAAATAAACTACGCGGCCCGCGCCTGCCGGGCGCACCAGCACGCCGGGAATATTGGTCGTGGTGTCGCGGACGTAGACTTCTTCCATCGGCAGGTCGGGATAGGTCGGGACGGTCATCAGCGGCTCGCGCAGGCCGGCGGGAGTGGTAATTTCGACGCGCTTCACACCGTGAATGATGCGCCCGGCGTCTTCCAGTCCGGCGAGCAGCGGGTGCGTGTGATCTTCGATGTTCAAATACGCGTTCTGCTGGCGCTCGATGACATTACCCGCGAAAGACGCGCCAAACAGAGGGGCCAGACCGAAATCGCGGCGGCGCGCGCCGCGTTCGTCGCACAGCGAAGTTTCATGCGTCGCCACGATTCCACCACCGCGTTCGACGAAAGCCTGCAACTGCGCGCACTGGGCATCGGACAAGTTCACGGCGTTTGCCAGCGCGAGAACCTGAAACGGCCGCAAATGATCGGGATCAAAATGATAATCGACGAGGGTCTCAAAAGGAATGCGCGCCTCGACCAGCGCCTGATAAAAGCCGGAGGCGTGATCCTGAGCGGCGCGCGGTCCAGAGACCAGCGCGACGCGGGCGAGCGGCCGCACGTTGCGCAGGTATTTTTCATTCTTCCAGTGCCACACGTAGAGATCCTCCACCGGTTTGAACCAGCGATGGTCCCGCGGCTTGGCGTTGAACTTGATCACCCACGGCCGAAAACCCTGCGCGATGCCATCGACGGCCCAGGCGCGGATTTCGGCTGCGCTTTGCACCGAATCCTTCCAGCGATACGGCGCTTCGAGGCCCACGCTGAACAATCCGACCACCGGCTTGGAGCCGAACGTCGAGCGCGCGTCCTTGGCGTTTTTCCCGTTCTGCCAGGGCGGCGTCGTTCCATAGCGCGCCTGGCGGTCCGCAAAAAGAATCGGGACCGAAGCGCGATCGCGAATCGCATCGAATCCGTTGGGAAAAAACGCAGCCCGCGGATTGATTTTCCGGATTTCGCCGTCCCACAGCGAATAGAGCTCGAACAGACGCTGTTTGTGCCACGCGGCGAAGCGATCGGCCACCTCGGGCGGCGCGCCGGCCGGAGCGGGCAGATCCATCCCGCTGAAGGCCTTGAAATTTTCGCGGCAGTGGCGGCAATAGCACATACCCGATCCGCTCCAGCGGTTGGCGAAAATTCCATCCACTTTGTACGTGGACACAATCTCGCGAATCACGCCGGTCATGAACTCGAAATTGTACGGACCCAGCGCGCAGGTGACCCACAATTCCGGCATCGCCCAGTGGCGGCGAGGTTTGCCGTCGTCCTGAACGGCGATCCAGTCGGGATGCGCGTCGTAGACGTCTTGATGGGCCGCGTGAGGGTCGATGCGCGCGATGACGTTCAGCCCCAGCTTGCGGCAAGCGGCGAGCATTTCGCCGAAGGTATCGCGATTCCCAAGAAATTTGCTGCGATAATGCAGCGGAATTTTGGTGGGATAAAAGGCCACGCATCCGCCGGCGCTCAGGCACACGGCGTCGGCGTGGATTCGCTCAAAATAATCAAGCCAGAAGCCGCGATCGTAGCGGCCCGGATCATCTTCGACGAACGCCAGTTGCGCCCAGCGCATCGGCCGGTGGTACCAGTCTGGTTCTGCGGCGTTCTGGCCGGAAGCGGCGCCGGCCGCGGCCAGCGCTCCGGTCCAGACCATCCATTCACGGCGGTTGATCTCATTCATGAGTTCATTCTCCTGCCACTGGTCATTTTCGCGCTTTTCCAGAGGGTGCAAAGTCACAGCGTGCGCGAACGATCGGAATTACATTTAAAGATGTAATGAGCAAAGAGTCCACGACCAGCTTCGTTCCGCGCGAACATGGCGCGACAGCGATGCTGCTGACGCCGTTCTTCGCCGCCGCGATTCTGCTGCGCCGGCTGTACTGGCCGGAGGTGGTGGCGCTGCTGGCGATGGCCTGCGCCTTCGCCATCAAGGATCCGCTGGTGGTGATCGCCCGCCAGCGCTTCGTCTGGAAACAGGAGCACGCGGAGACCAAAGCGGCGCGGAGATCCGTTCTGATCGAAACTTTGCTGCTGGCCGCAAGCGGAGGAGTGCTCCTGCTGGTGCGCGATTGGCGGCCGTTCCTGCCGTTATTTTTCGGCGCCGGCGCCTTCACGGTTTTGGCGGTCACGCTGAACGTGCGGAATCGCCAGCGATCGGAATGGTTTCAGGTGGCAAGCGCAGTGGCCTTAACGGCGACTTCGCTGCTGGCCTGTCTCTCCGCCGAAGGCGTGATCCCGGGCTGGTGCTGGCTTCTGTGGCTGCTCTGCGCGCTGCAAGCGGCGGCGGGGATTTTCGTGGTCCACGCGCGGCTGGACGCTCGCATCGCCGCGCGCAAGGGACAGAATGCGCCGGCGGAAAATCGCCGGGCGGCGTTTCTCTGCCAGGCGGTCCTGATGGGCGCGTCGATTTATTTCGCCTTCGCCGGCCGCGCGTGGATCAGCGCGGCCCTGATGCTCGCGGCCATCGCGTACCTGGCGGATTTGCAGCGCCAGAAGAGGGCATCATCGTTGCAGACGCCTCTCAAAAACGTCGGCCTGCAAGCGCTGGGATTATCGATCACCTATGCGCTGATGGTCGTGGCCGGCTTGTGGCAGCGCTAGCCTTTTTCAGCACCCTCGCTAGCGCTGGAGATTTAATTCCCAGAATTGGCCGACCAGATCGTGACCGAAGCTGTGGTGTTTCTCTTCCTGGACCAGAACGAAGCCGGCGCGCTGGTAGATGCGGCGGGCGGCGTGCAGATTGTCATTGGTCCAAAGCGTGAGTTTTTTGTAGCCGGCGCGGCGGGCCGTGGCAATACATTCGTCGACCAGACGCGTGCCGAGGCCGGTGCCGCGCGCGGCGGGATCGACCAGCAGAAGACGCAGCTTGGCCACGGTCTTCGATTGCTTGACCAGGAAGATACAGCCGACCCGCTGGCCCTTGCGTTCGGCGATCCAGCAGTGCTCCCGGGCGGCGTCAAAATTTTTTAAAAAATTGCCGGCGATTTCGGCGACCAGGGCTTCGAAGGTCGCGTCCCAACGGTATTCGCGGGTGTAAAGCTCGCCGTGGCGGGAGATGACCCAGCCGATGTCGCCGGGCTGATGCGCGCGCAGGGTGATTTGAGCGGGCGCGGCGGCGGGGTCGAGAAGCTCGCGGATGGCGCCCATCGAGGCGACCAGGCGATCGCAGGCGGCTGGGGGGAGGGGTTTGAGCATTTTGGCGATTTCGGTTTGCGAACGCCGGTTGAGATCGGCGAAGGCGCGGCGTCCTTTGGCGGTGAGCGAGAGATGGCTGACGCGGCGGTCTTTGGCGGATACGGAACGGGTGAGCAGGCGCTGCTTTTCGAGCTTTTTGAGAATGCGGCTGAGGTAACCGGGATCGAGGCCGAGACCGTCGAGCAGATCCTTCCAGCGGGTGCGGCGCTGCTGGGCCAGTTCGTAGAGGAGCCGCGCCTGGGCCAGGGAATAAGGCGTTCGGAGATAACCTTCGCCGAGCACGCCGATGCGGCGGGTGTAGAAGCGGTTGAATTCCCGGATTTGCGGGATGGGGGACGGCATGGGTCCATGGTGCGGCAAATAGTTGACGGAGTCAACTAGTGGGTGTCGGCACGAACGGTTCAAAAAGATCCGCCGCGGCTAGCGCGACAGCCATCCGCCATCGACGATCAACAGAGTGCCGTGAATGTAATCGCTCGCGGACGAGGAAAGAAACACCGCCGCGCCGGCCAGGTCCACCGGCGAGCCCCAGCGGCCCGCGGGAATGCGTTCCAGGATCTGGCGGCTGCGAACCGGGTCGGCGCGCAGCGCGGAGGTGACTTCGGTTTCCATGTAACCTGGCGCGATCCCGTTCACGTTCACGCCCTTCGCGGCCCATTCGTTCGCCAGCGCCTTGGTGAGCTGCGCGACTCCGCCTTTCGCCGCCGCGTAGGCGGGAACCAAAATTCCGCCCTGAAACGACAGCGCCGAAGCGATGTTCACAATTTTCCCCGCACCGCGCGCGATCATGTGTTTCCCGGCGAGCTGCGCCAGGCGAAACACGGCCGTCAAATCGATTTGCAGAACCTCGTTCCAATCCTTCATCGGATAATCGGCCGCGGGCGAGCGCCGCAGAATGCCCGCATTATTGATCAAAATGTCGATCGAGCCGAATTGTTCAAGCGCCGCGGCAAACAGACGGCCGGGCGCTTCCGGATCGGCCAGGTCGGCGACGATGCCGGCGGCTTTCACTCCGGACGCGCGCGCCGCCGCGCAAACTTCTTCGAGACCGTCCGCGCGCGATCCGTGAACGATCACGTTCGCGCCCGCTTCGGCCAGCCCCAGCGCGATGGCCTTGCCGAGGCCGGTTCGCGATCCCGTGATCAGCGCATCTTTTCCGTCCAGCCGGAAGGCGTCGAGAATCATGACTCGACGTTCGCCGCCTCCAGCCGCGGCGCCAGCCGATCGATGATCAACAGCGCCAGAAGATAAGCCGAGCCGGCGATGACGAACATCGGAACATAACTGTGGGTGAATTGCAGCACGAAGCCGGTGAACGTCGCGATCACCATGCCGCCGATCGCGCCGCCGAATCCGCCGATGCCCACCACGCTCGCTACCGCGCGTTTGGGAAACATATCGGAGGCGAGCGTGAACAGATTCGCCGACCATCCCTGGTGCGCGGCCGTCGCCAACCCGACCAGCAGCACGGCGACCCACAACTCGCTCACGTTGGCGGCAAACACGATGGGCACCACCGTCAGCGCGCAGATCAGCATGGCGGTTTTGCGGGCCCGGTTGAGCGTCCAGCCGCGCTTCAGGAACCGCGCCGAAAGCCACCCGCCGGTGATGCTGCCCACCGTTGCGAAATTATAAATAATCACCAGCGGCCAGCCGAGCTGGGTCAGCGTCAGCGAATAACGCGCGTTCAGGAATTTCGGAAACCAGAACATAATGAACCACCAGATCGGGTCCGTCATGAATTTTCCGATTAAGAAGGCCCAGGTCTGCCGGTGCGGCAGCAATTTCGCCCAGCGGATTTTCACCGTCGGCTCCGACGGATCGCTTTGAATATAATTCAACTCCGATGCAGAAACGCGCGCGTGATTTTGCGGCGGACGATACGTCGCCAGCCACGGAATAATCCACAGCAAGCTGAGCGAGCCGGTCGCGAGAAACGCCGATTGCCATCCATAATGCTGGTTCAGCCAGGGGACCATCAGCGGTGCGATCACGGCGCCGATATTCGCGCCCGAATTGAAAATTCCGGTGGCGAAAGCGCGCTCGCGCTTCGGGAACCATTCGGCCACCGTCTTGATCGACGCCGGAAAATTTCCCGATTCGCCCAGCCCCACGAAAAATTGCGCGATGCCGAATCCGAGCACACTGCGCGCGGCGGCGGTGCAAATGATCGCCACGCTCCAGAACACCACCGCGCACGCGTAGCCGATGCGCGTGCCCACGCGGTCGATGAATCCGCCCGCGGCCACCAGGCCGATGGCGTAGGCGAGCTGGAACGAGTTCACCAGGTTGGCGTACTGAATCTCATTCCAGCCGATGACGTGCTGCAACTCCGGCGCGAGCAGGCTCAGCACCTGGCGATCCATGTAATTGATGGTGGTGGCGAAGAAACACAGCGCGCAGATGCGCCAGCGGTATCGCCCGATGATTTCGCCGGCTGAGGTCAGGCCCGCTGCTATTGGTTTGGAGGATGCCACGATGCTCCTATTTTAGGCTGGTATGGTACGCCGGCTTCGTCTCAGATTGTGACACTGTGAATTCTATGAGAGCGCTGAACTCCTGTCAATGGCCGGTCGTGCGTGAAATCTTCGTTGATCTGAGGGACGGAGAGCCCCCGCCATGGCTGGCGGGGCTGTAGTGCGCGTTCGAGCCCCGCGGGTGATGGCCTGGGCTCATCGCGAATCAACGCAGACGCACGCAATCTTTAGACCGGACCCTTGACATTACCAACAGGTGGATATACATGCAACATGCGGATCACTGTCGCATTCACGTTCGTGGCAGTCATCGCAGCTCCCGCCATCACCCCGCTTGGGCGGATATTTATTGTGTAAAATCTAAGGCGGCCGTATGCGAAAGACATCCGTTTCTCTCTTTCTGTTGACACGGCTGTTGCTCGCTCAGCCGAATGCCCGTCCGGCCAGGACGTTTGAAAGTCATTGCGTCCTCTGCCACGGCGGCGATGCCAGCGGCACCGATCGCGCTCCCGGGATTCTGCCTTTCGTCACTTCACACTCCGATGAAGAAATCGCTGCACTGGTGCGCACCGGCCGCCTGGACCGGGGCATGCCCAAGTTCGATTTCAGCGACGTCGAAATTAAGACGTTGCTCGCCCACCTGCGCGGTCTGGCTTCCGGTGCGATCAGCGCCGCGACCGGGCCAGGACGCGGGGGCCGATCTTTTCAGCCACATCCCGCTACGCTGAAGCTATCGGACGGCCGCACTCTCGCTGGCACGCTCACCAGTTCGACGCCGTTCAGCGCCACGCTGCTGACCGCGGACGGCCGATTCCATCTGTTGACGCGCACCGGCGAAACTTACGCGGAGCGCCCCATCGAGCCCAAGCGGGACTGGCCCGGCTACGATGGCGGCGATAACGGCAATCGCTACAGTTCGCTCGAACAGATCAATACGACCAATGTGAAGCGTCTGGCTCCAGCGTGGATTTTCCCGGTTCCCGGTGCGCCGCGGCTGGAGGTGACGCCGGTGGTCGTGGATGGCGTCATGTACATCACGGCTGCCAACGAGGCTTATGCGCTCGATGCCACCACGGGCCGTCAGATCTGGGAGTTTCGCACACCGCGAACCAGCGGTCTGCTCAGCGAAGCGGGCGGCGGCGCCAATCGCGGCGTCGCGCTCTCGCAAGACCGTGTGTTCATGGTCACCGACAATGCGCATCTGCTGGCGCTCGATCGCCGCACCGGCCGCAAACTATGGGACGCGGTGATGGGCGACACAAAAGAAGGTTACAGCGCCACCGCGGCGCCAATGGTGATCGGCGATCTGGTGGTTTCCGGGATCGCCGGCGGCGAAGAAGGCGCGCGCGGCTTTGTCGACGCCTATTACGCCGCCACCGGCGAACGCGCGTGGCGCTTCTGGACCATTCCGGTGCGTGGCCAGAAAGGCTCGGAAACCTGGATCGGGAACGCTCTCGAACATGGCTGCGGCGCCACCTGGATCACCGGTTCCTATGATGCGGACCTCGGGTTACTTTACTGGGCCGTAGGCAATCCCTGCCCCGATTTCAACGGCGATGAGCGCAAGGGCGACAACCTGTGGACCAACAGCGTGGTCGCGCTGGAGGCCAAAACCGGCGCCATGAAGTGGTATTACCAGTTCACGCCGCACGACACGCACGACTGGGATTCCATCGGGCCTCTGATCCTTACCGACCAACCGTGGGAAGGTGGTCCCCGCAAGTTGCTGCTGCATGCGGATGACAACGGCTTTTTCTTTATTCTCGATCGCAGCGACGGGAAATTGCTGCTCGCCAAGCCGCTCGGCGGACAAAACTGGACCACCGGGTATGGTCCGGATGGCCGCCCCGTTGTGACCGGGAACTTCGAGACTACGCTCGCAGGAACTCCGACCTGCCGAACTGGAGCCGCCAAATGGGCGTCGGCTTCGTTCGATCCATCCTCGAAGTTGTTTTTCACGCGGGTGACGGATAGCTGCTCGACCATTCGGAAGGACCCCACGCCTCCAGAAATGGGTCAGCGTTTTTTTGGCGGCACCTTCGGAGGGCGTGGCGGCGGATCCCAGAGCTTCATTCAGGCCGTGGACATTCGCACCGGCCTTAAGGTTTGGGATTATCGGCTGCTGAACGGCGGCGGATCCGGCACGCTGGCGACGGCGGGCGGCCTGGTGTTCTTCGGAGAGACCGGAGGAACCTTCACGGCCTTGGATTCGAAGACGGGCCAGCCGGTCTGGCATTTTGAATCCGGCCAGCCGTGGCGAGCGTCGCCAATGACCTATATGGTCGGCGGCACTCAGTATGTCGTTCTTGCCGGACAAGGGGGTATCCTGAGTTTTGCTCTGGCCCAATAAAGAAAAAGCAGGGAAAGGCCGTCTACACGGGCGAGAGCCTGCAGGGTGGAAGCCGGCGCTGGCAGGGATTGTCACAATGGCCGCGCTTTTTTTCGCGGACGGCGCGATTCCGCTGACCGCCGCGCCTGCTCCGGCAACGCAATACGTGGATTCGAAGATCTGCGCCAAGTGCCATCGGGACATCGCGGCGAACTACGCCCGCACCGGGATGGGCCGGTCATTCTTCAAACCGGCGGCGGCCAACACCCTTGAGGATTACGCGAAGACCCACGAGTATTACCACGCCCTCTCCGACAGCCACTACTCGATGGCCGTCCGGAACGGCAAGTATTTTCAGCGGCGCTGGCAGACCGGGCTCGACGGCAAAGAGATCAATGTCGAAGAAACGAACATCGACTATGTGATCGGTTCCGGGAATCACGCGCGTTTTTATCTGCACCGCACCGAGCGCGGGACGCTGATTGAGTTACCCCTCGGCTGGTATTCCGAGAAAGGCGGGGAATGGCGCATGGTGCCCGGATCGGACCTGCCACACCCCAATACGCGCCGGTTCATTTCCTATCGATGCATGTTCTGCCATAATGCTTACCCGAACATTCCGGCAGCCAACCAGGCGCCGGGCAGCGATCCGGTATTTCTCGGGGATCTTCCCGAGGGGATCGATTGCCAGCGGTGCCATGGACCCGGCGGCGAGCATGTGCGAACCTACGGCCGTACCGGCATCGTCAATCCGGCGAAGCTGAGTCCCGCGAGGCGGATGGAGGTTTGCCTGCAATGCCACCTCGAAACCACCAGTGCCCAAATTCCCGGAACGGTCCTGCGGTTCAATCGCGGCACGTTCTCGTACACTCCCGGTGAGCCGCTGGTGGATTACGCCATCTTCTTCGACTACGCGCCGGGCAGTGGGCGCGAAAGCAGATTCGAAGGGGTGAGCGGCGCCTACCGGTTCCTGCAATCGCGCTGTTACCTCGAGAGCGGCGGGAAACTGGAATGCACCACCTGTCACGATCCGCATAATATTGCGCGGGGCGAGGAGGCGATCCGGCGCTATTCGAGCGTTTGTCTCGAATGCCATGGGACCGCGCACCCCGCGGGCGTCCGGGCTACCGCGGCGGACTGTATCACCTGTCATATGCCGAAGCGGCGAACCGATGACGCTCCGCACATCATCATGACCGATCATTTAATCCAGCGGCGCGCACCGGCCGATGCGCTCGCCGAATTCCCGGAGCGCCCGCCGGAGCCATATCGCGGCGAGGTGGTGCCTTTCTATCCCGTACCGCTGCCGGCCACGCCGGAGAATGAGTTGTATCGGGCGGTGGCGCAGGTGGGCCTGGACAATAACGTTGCGGCGGGCCTGCCGGATCTGGTGCGTCTGATCGCTGAACTCAAACCGCGCGAGCCGGAGTTCTATATCGTTCTGGGCGACGGGTGGAAGAGCCTCGGCAAGCCGGTTGAAGCGGCGGCGGCTTACCAGCGCGCGTTGCAGCTGAAACCCGATTCGGTGGAGGCGCTGCGGGCGCTTGCGGCGGTCCAGCCGGAACGAGCGGAGTCGATTCTAGCGCGCGCGGTCGAGGTGGCGCCAAACGATCCGCAATCGTGGTTCCAGTATGGGGATCTGACGGCTTCGGCCGAGCGCGTCCAGAAGGCGATTGCGCTCGATCCGTGGCTGCCGGATCAATCGCGCCGGCTGGCGGACCTGAGCCGGTCGGAAGCGGCGCTGCGCGATGCGCTGCGGACCGATCCGTTCGACGACGCAGCCTGGGACCTGGGTGGCCGCATCCTGACCGAGAATGGAAAGTTTGCGGAAGCTTTTTTCGATTTCGAACGCGCCGTCAGGATTCATCCCAGCGGTCAGTACCTTTATGACTACGCACTGGCGCTGGTGCGCGCCGATCGCTTCGACGAAGCGCAGGTCCGCGCGGAAACGGCCGTGCGGGCGGACGCGAGTCTGGTCGAAGCGCACGAACTCCTCGCAGGGCTTCATTTAAGGAAGAAGGAGTTGCCCCAGGCGGCGCGGGAGTATGAGGCGGCGCTCGCACTGAAACCCGATCTGAGCCGGGCTCATCTGCATCTGGGCATGGTGCTGGCAGAGGAGGGGGACAAGGCCGCCGCCGTGAGGCATCTGCGAACCGCGGCCGCGGGCGGCGATGCACAGGTCGCGGCGCAGGCGAACCGGGCGCTTCGCGAACTGGGAGTCCGTTAGCGGTTCAGGGCCGGCTGGCCCCCGTCAAGTTTTTTTTCCCGCAGCCATGACCGCGGGTCCTGGTACCTCGCCAAGGGGCAGTTACTTCTGCGGACGCGAGGAACTGGGGTAGTAGCGGGAGACGAGAAACGCTCCTTCATCGGGATTCAACGGCTCCAGATCGACCAGAGGCCCGGTGTATGAGGTATGCGTCACCCGGGCGGCGAAATAGTAGATGGCCCCCACCTGTGCGGTGAAACCGGCTAACGAAATCCGGTTCGGGTCGGTCAGGCCCCCTTTTTTACCTTGCAAGGCGGCGCAAAGATGATGCTGTCCAGGCTTGACCTGAAAGGACAGCCAGGAATCGAAGCGATTTGCTCCCAGCCATTCGCCGTCGAGTCCGATTCTCGCGGTCTCGATACATCCGACGAGGCATACCGGGACCATTTGGACCTGAATCACGTAGACCAGCGCGCTGCCCGCCTGGGGCTTTGGAAAAACGGATGGGTAGTGAGCCAGATGCACGTCGAATTTTGCGCCCGCCACTCCGCAAGCCGAGGCGCCAGGCGGGTTATCGGCAGCCAGCAGGGTCGAAGCCGCAAGCAGGGTGGCGAACACGCGCGTCATTCTTAGCAAGGAATCTGCCAATGCGGTTCCGGCTCCTGAAGGAACTCTCCGCCCAATTGTTTCAGCAGCGGCATTAGCGGGTTGCGGGAAACGATGAGGATACCTTTGTGCTCAACGCATTCGCGGATGTAAGCGGAGGCGCCGCAAAACCATCGGTCTAACTGTTCTGCCGTCGCGCCCTGAAGCGAGGGCGGGTCGATGATCGGGACATAAAAAGGATAGTTGCGAAATCCCGGCTCCTTAATGGGAGGCAGGAGCAGATCCCTGCTGCGTTTGAGAAAATCTTCCCCGCCGGCCGGCGTGACGATCTCCAGGGCCACGCCGGTTCCGAGCATGGCTGCTAACGCCATCCGCTTGGTGGCCGCCTCTCCGCCAATGTGCATGACCTGGTACATCATGGGCCGGGGCTTCTCCCCCGGTCCCAAGTCCTGGATGTCGGCCGCCGTCGGCAGAGCCGGCGGTTTTTGATCGGGCCATACACCCAAGCCCACCTGCGGCATCCACTCGCGCGCATGTCTCACCAACCGACCCGATCCGATTTTTCCAAGATGGTTCGTTTGCAGGAACACCTCGGGCGTTAACTTGCCGCCTTTGAGAAAAGCTCGATCGCACGCGCTCCAGAATTTGCGGAACGGAGGCATTTTCTGCTGGGGAATGGGGAACTCGGCAACGGGCAGGAACACGGCGTCCCAGGGCGCGCTCCTGGCGCCGGATCCGTTCTGGAGAATGGCGTTGAGAGCGATAGATGGGAGCGTCAGGCTCATCTGGCGTCTGGGTACGCAAGTCCGTCTTCCCGCATTTTCTCGAGCAGCGCGATGAGAGTCTCATCCAAATCCGACTTGGACGCAAGCAGAACCCCCGCGTCCTCGGGGCTTTCACGGATGTAAAGATCGAAGACCTGGAACCACTTCGCGAATTCCGGCTCCGGCTGGATGAAGAAGTCGCTGGACTGAAGCACCGGAAGGATGAACCGAATTCCGGAGTAGGGACCGTTTTCCAGCCCGGCTCCGAAAAGCTCTTTGCTCTTGGCCTGGAATCCGTCACTTAGGGCAAACGCGCTCTCCCAGATGCCGTCCACATCCATGGCCTTAAAGATTCTGCTTTTCTCGCGAAATGCGGCGGAAAAGGGCAGTGGCGGCGGCGAGGTGGCGGGGTCCGGCTTTATGAATATCATGCTGATGCCGCCGTGGCCCCAAAATGTTTCCAACTGCTTCGCCCCGGACTTCTTCAGAAACCAGTAGCAATAATCCGGCACGTAATCGTTAAGATTGAACTCTTTGCCACTTTCCTTGAATTCCTTAAGTTCTTCTACTGTTGCCGGGCCGCGGACCGCCGCCCCCGGCCGTCGGCTTAATCCGAGGTTCGGCATGAACTCCAGAGAGGTCCGTTGAAACGCCTCGGCCACCTCGACAACCGTCTTGTATTGAAGGAAAATTTCGCGCCGCAACTGGAACTCTTCGAGGAGGGTGGACGCCAATCGATCCAGGAACCGTAGAAGCCAGGTCTTCTGTGTAAGCGGCATGGGGAAAGCCTTCACTGGAATCCAGTACAGGGAGCAGCGAGTCAACTGGTGCGCTCGCCGCCACGGGGCCAGCTGCGCACTGGTGTCGGCGGGAGTGAGCCGGCCCGTTTTCCTTGCGACCGCAAGCCCCTCCGCCGCGGGTTGTGTGTGATTGGTCATTGGCTGCTCCTCAACAAGTTGTGCTTCCAGGGCCGGCTTCGAGCACGTGGTGGAAGTTCCATCTATGGGAAATGGCACCCGGACGGGTTTACGGTGGGGGCGGCATTCACCGAGGGAGCCGCCTTGGCGTGACATGCGGCAACCAGGGATTTGATGGCAAAGGCATCGTTCGCCATCAGCCAGAAACCGAGATTCGCTCCACCAAGGCTGAGGCTGGCCAGCGCGCTGGCTACCTGAGTAAATTTGAACTCCAGTTTCGCGTACTCTACCAGTCCCAACGACATTTGAGCAATATCCTGCTTCATGTGAACGTTGCGGTATTTCGTGTTATAGACGATCTTATAATCGTTGTTCATGGTGACGTAGGAGTCCGGGGTGTTGTGGTACTGGCTGTCGCCGGTGTTGGTGATGTATTGCGAGAAATAGCTCGCTTTAAATTGCCCGATCTGAACGGTGTCGTTGTAGCCGGCGACCCACAGGCTCACGTTCCCGCCGATCGCCGTCTTCTGGTCTCCCCGCACATCGAGTATGTACTTTGCCTGCCCCTTGCCTGGGTCGACCTGGGTCTTCTCGTCCGTAGAGCTGGGCGGAAGGCCCCCTTCGCCCCCGTCTCCCGGATCAAGAGGCAGGTTGACCCCATCGCTGGTAGCGACAATTGGATTTCCCGTAGTCGTGTTCTGATCGTCCTTGGGATCGTTGTAGTCCAGATCGCCCGAAGAATCCCCCGAGGAGATCGTGGGAGGCAAACCTATGGTGGTCTTGAAGTCCTTCTGGACGTTCTCGGTCATGAACGCCTCCAACTCCTGCCACCGGTCGCCATGCACCAGCTTTACGTCCTGGCCCTTGATTTTCGTGTAGTCCGCCTTGGGTGGCGCTCCCGAGGGAACAGACTTGTTTTGAAACGGCGTGGTCGAGTTGATCGCCGAGCCTCCTTGCGTAATCAGGTTGCCAAAGCCAAGGTATTGATCGTTCGGGTCGATCGTATCCTGTCCAATTTGGCCGGTCTGGGTCAATGTTTGGCCGCCGAAGGTACTCGCCATCTGTTTTTCCTCCTGAAAAAATGGATCACTCGTGAGTCTGCGGAAGGAGTGTGTGTCCACCGGTACTGCCCAGATTCCCGGCAGTCCCGCCGCCGCCACCACCGCCGCTGCCGTTGCCGGGGGCACTGCTGGGCGCCGGAGCCGCGGGCATCCCGCCGATCTCGCGCGAGTAATATTGCGCGTGCAAATGAATACGGCCCTGCGGCGCGTTGAGAATGATGTCCCCTTGATCCACCTGCAACACCAGCGTTTCCCTCCCGGTAGGCGACTGGCCGGCCTCCGCCAGCAGGACCTTCACCGAATTGGGCGTCGACAGCGTCACCGACTCCTTGCCCGGTGTATCCACCATCTGAAGCCGGTTGCCGCTCCTGGTCACGATGCGCTTCACGTCGTTCGGAGTGATGTCGTCCTTGGCGAAGTCAAAACGCGGCGCCTGGTCGACTCCGTTCCACAGACAGCCGATAATAATCGGCCGCTCCGGATCGCCGTCCTCGAAACCGACCACCACTTCGTCGCCCTTTTCCGGCATGAACATAAAGCCGCGCCCGGAACCGGCGTGCGGCGTCACCATCCTGGCCCAATAGGCCGGACCATCTTCTTGCCAGAAATACTGGATGCGGATGCGGCCCATTTTCTTGGGGTCATTATGCTCCACCACGCGCGCCGGAACCAGTCCCTGCCAGGAGCGCTGGCGCGGCGGTTCGGGATTGGTGTACTTCTGCCAGGGAGTGCACTCAAAGACGTTCTGGTAGCCCGACGGCGTCCACTTGTGCGAGACCGCGGTGATGCCATACAGGCCTTCGGCGTCCAGCACGCCGGAGATCTGCACTTTATTGCCGGGACACAGCTTCGGCTCCGAACTCTCTCCTCTGCCGGTGACGCTCTTGCCGATGGAGCGGACGCTTTCCTTCTTGAGCAGCTTTTCGTAATCGTCCAGCGTGACCACGCGGCTGCGCTGATGCAGGTACGCGGGGGGAAGATCGTCCGAGTGCTGTTTGACCGCAGCAACCAGACTTCCCGCCGCGCCCGAAAATGGAGGATCGTCCTTCACCTTTTCATAGCTCTGGCTCTTCATCTGGTGATGATCGTAGTGAGCGCCGTTGAAATACGACGGAGCCAGCGCACCGTGGGTCGTGAATTCCTTCAGTCCAAATTCCCTCCGCCAGTGGAGCTCCACGGCGTCGCCGAACTGATCGGAAATCTCGATCCCTTGCGCGGTGGGCCGCAGCCAGCATCCGTAGTCGTCGGCCAGGCGATTCAGGAACGAAAAATCCGATTCGCCCCACTGGACATAGTTGAGCGGCCGCAATTGCGGACCTTGCAGCACCGCCTGGAGTCCCACTTTCCCGGCCAGATCGCTGGCGATATCGGCAAGCGTCTTTTCCTGATAGTAGGCGGTGCGCTCGGTGAGATCCATTTTGTAGGAGCGCGTCACGCCCTCGATTCGCGCCGTGTAATTGCCCCAGATTTCGTACTTCAGAGACACGTCCAGAATAAATCCGTCAAAGAGCGTGATCTGGTTATTGGCGTCGTCTTGGGCGATGATCCGGAGATCCTGGCCGAGATAAGACTCGACCGGCAGGCGCTCATCCTCCGGTTGCCTGCAAACGATCTGACACCAGGAGTGGCGGTTCAGTTTCTGCTGAATCTCGACTACCCCTGGGATGGACCACCCGCTCGCCGCACCACCGACCTCTACCGAAATCGATCCCATGACGTTCTGCCGCCTTGTGACTTATTCGTGGAACAGCTCGTCCTCTTTTAAGTGAAGCTCGCGTTTCTGACGTTTCCGCCGTTACGACTCGATCGTGCCCCGTTCACCCTGGTACGGTCAGACCCGCCAAAAAGGAGGCATAAATCACCCTCGCTACGAACCTGATGCTACTCCAAGGATTCCTGAAGCGGACATACCAACAAGTTGGTA
>Ga0335073_10005170_pt1 | contig 18315 bp, 7 predicted proteins | sample Lox_Sample_22_FD_207093 | JGI IMG/M metagenome (GOLD analysis project Ga0335073, IMG submission 207093) | Soil microbial communities from Loxahatchee National Wildlife Refuge, Florida, United States - Lox_Sample_2.2 | ecosystem: Environmental > Terrestrial > Soil > Wetlands | place: USA: Florida... | reverse complement strand
TGTCGGCGCGTAGAGGATCGAGGAAAGATCGATGCCTTTTGCTTTCCAGTGAGCGTCAGCGATGGAGGCGTCGATCTTGTCGACGCGGCCGACCATCTCATCGAAGGTGCGGAAGCCAAGCTTTGCCATGTGCTGGCGGATCTGCTCCGCGATGAAGAAGAAGAAGTTGATGACGTGCTCGGGCTGGCCGGTAAATCGAGCGCGCAACACCGGATCCTGGGTAGCTATGCCCACCGAACAGGTATTCAAGTGACACTTGCGCATCATGATGCATCCCATGGCAATCAGAGGGGTTGTGGCAAAACCAAACTCCTCGGCTCCTAGCAGTGCGGCGATAACAACATCGCGGCCGGTCTGGAGTTTACCATCGGTCTGAACCTTGATTCGGCCGCGCAGGTCGTTCAGCAGCAGGACCTGTTGCGTTTCGGCGAGGCCGAGTTCCCATGGCAGGCCGGCGTGCTTGATGGAACTGAGCGGGGAAGCTCCGGTGCCTCCTGTGTCGCCGGAGATGAGTACTACATCCGCGTGAGCCTTTGAGACACCAGCAGCAACCGTGCCGACTCCAACCTCGGAGACGAGTTTCACGGCAATGCGCGCCTGCGGGTTCACGTTCTTCAGGTCGTAAATAAGCTGCGCAAGATCCTCAATCGAGTAGATGTCGTGGTGCGGTGGCGGCGAGATCAGTCCCACACCGGGAATCGAATGGCGAGTTCTGGCGATGACGTCATCCACCTTGTGACCGGGAAGTTGGCCTCCTTCGCCGGGTTTCGCGCCCTGCGCCATCTTGATCTGAAGTTCGTCGGCGTTGACTAGATAGTTTGTCGTGACGCCGAAGCGTCCGCTGGCAACTTGCTTGACGGCGCTGCGGCGGGAGTCGCCGTTGGCGTCGCGCTTGAAGCGCTCCTCGTCCTCACCCCCTTCCCCGGTATTCGACATGCCTCCGAGGCGGTTCATGGCGATGGCAAGAGTTTCGTGCGCTTCTTTACTGATCGACCCAAAGCTCATCGCGCCGGTCGTGAAGCGCTTGACTATCTCCTTGGCGGGCTCGACTTCTTCAATCGGAATCGACGTTTCGTTGTACTTGAGTTGGAGAAGACCGCGCAGCGTGCAGAGATTGCGATTCTGCTCGTCAAGAAGATCGGTGTACTCCTGGAACGTGGTCGCGTTGTTGGCGCGAACGGCGTGCTGGAGCTTGCTGATGGTCTGCGGATTGAGCAGGTGATACTCGCCGCCCTCGCGGTATTGATAGTGGCCGCCGACGATCAGTTCAGTTTCCGATTCGGTGAGCGGCTGGAAGGCGAAGGCATGCTTCATCTGCGCTTCGCGCGCGAGCACATCGAGTCCGATGCCTTCGATGCGCGACGCGGTGCCGGGGAAGTAGGTCTCAACGAGGTGCTGGTTGAGGCCCACGGCCTCGAAGACCTGCGCTCCGCGATAGCTTTGCAGCGTACTGATGCCCATCTTGGAGATGGTTTTCAGCAGTGCTTTGTTGATTGCCTTGATGAAGTTCTTTTCCGCGTGGGCCGCAGAGATGCTGTGCGGCAGCAGGCCGCGGCGCTTGAGATCGTGCAGTGTTTCAATTGCGAGATAGGGATTGATGGCGCTGGCCCCATATCCGATGAGCAGCGCGAAGTGCATCACCTCGCGCGGCTCGCCGCTCTCGATGATCAGCGCAACTTGCGTGCGGGTCTCTTCCTTAACCAGGCGATTATGGACCGCAGCCATGGCTAAAAGGCTCGGAATAGGCGCGTAGGTCGGATCGACGCCGCGATCCGAGAGAATCAGCAGAGTGTATCCGGAAGCCACTGCGTGCGAGGCCCGCGATCCAAGGTCTTCGAGTGCGTGGCGAAGCCCGGTCTCTCCATCGGCGGCGCGGAAGAGCGCAGGCAATGTTGTGGCAAGCAGATCGCCCGAGGAGACACGGCGCAGTTTTTCCAGGTCGCGATTGGAGAGGATCGGATGCGGCAGTCGCAGCGTGTGGCAGTTTTCGGGCTTCTCGTCGAGGATGTTGCGCTCGGTGCCGATGTAGCTGATGAGCGACATCACGAGTTCTTCGCGGATGGGATCGATCGGCGGGTTGGTCACCTGCGCGAAGAGCTGCTTGAAGTAATTGAACAGCGGTTGCGGGCGATCGGAAAGGCAGGCCAAGGGGGTGTCGGTTCCCATCGATCCGACAGGCTCCTCGCCGCGCGACCCCATGGGGCCAAGCAGGATACGAAGGTCCTCTTCGCTGTATCCGTAAGCGCGCTGGCGGCGAAGCAGAGTTTCGGGATTCGAGCCGATAACACGCGCGGGCTCGGGAAGATCATCGACTACGACCTGCTGCTCCTTGAGCCACTCGGCATAGGGCTGGCGGGCTGCGAGAGTCTTCTTGATTTCGGCATCAGAGATGATGCGTTTCTGATCGGTATCAACCAGAAACATGCGGCCGGGCTGAAGGCGGCCCTTTTTGCGAATATCCTCAGCGGGAACGTCGAGGACTCCCGCTTCGGAAGCGAGAACGACAAGGTCGTTCTTGGTTACGATGTAACGTCCGGGACGGAGACCGTTGCGATCGAGCGTGGCGCCGACGACGCGGCCATCGGTGAAGGCAATGGCGGCGGGACCGTCCCACGGTTCCATCAACGACGCGTGGTACTCGTAGAACGCGCGCTTGTCCTCATCCATATCGGGATTGCCGGCCCAGGCTTCAGGAATCAGCATAGCCATGACGTGCGGAAGAGAACGGCCGGACTGGTAGAGGAATTCGACGGCGTTGTCGAGCGAGGCGGAATCGCTGCCGTCGGGCATGATGACGGGATAGAGTTCCTTGATTTTGTCCCCGTGCAATGGGCTTTCGAGTATCGAATGGCGAGCCTTCATCCAGCTGATGTTGCCGCGGATGGTGTTGATCTCGCCGTTGTGCGCAACGTAGCGATAGGGATGGGCGAGTTTCCAGCTGGGAAAGGTATTGGTGGAGAAGCGCTGGTGGACCAGGCAGAGCGCGCTGGTGACGAGAGGATTAGCCAGCTCGAAGTAGAACTTCTCGATCTGCGGCGCCAACATCAAGCCTTTGTAGATGATGGTCCGGCAAGAAAACGAAGGTACGTAGAAGAAATCCTTATCCTCGATGTCGGAGACGGCGATTTCGTTTTCGGTGCGGCGACGAACGAGATAGAGCCGGCGCTCGAAGTCCTCCTCCTCCATGCCGTCGGGGCGACCAACGAAGAACTGCTCGATATAAGGTTGAGAGGCACGGGCTTCACGACCGATGGAATCGCCATTCACAGGGGTGTCGCGCCAGCCGAGCACCTTCAGACCCTCTTCGGCTGTAATGCGCTCAAAGACTCCCTCGCACTGCAATCGGCTGTGCTTGTCGACAGGCAGGAAAACCATCGCGACGCCATACGCGCCGGGGCCGGGCAACTGGATTCCTAGTTCGCCGCATTCGCGGGCAAAGAACACATGCGGAATCTGAATGAGAATGCCGGCGCCATCCCCCGTCTCCGGATCACAACCAGCCGCTCCGCGATGGGTGAGGTTAATGAGGACCTCGATTCCTTTGCGGATGATGTCGTGACTCTTTTCGCCCCGAATGCTGGCGACGAGTCCCATGCCGCAGGCATCATGTTCATTTCGAGGGTGATAGAGGCCTTGCGGCGGCGGTAGGCGATGACGGTAATCCGATGTCTGCATTGGTACCTTCACTTATGGAATAAGGTCGACCAGCAAGTTCTGTTGTGATCAAACGGCAAAGACACTCTGAGCGAAGCGACTGCCAAGGGCGTGCGCCAAGGTCATCATCGGCCTGTCGTGGCAGGCCAGTACGTGGGGATAGTGCGAACTTTTAATGATATCTGAAATTTTGCCGCTTTAATCTCGAAATGCAAGATTATTGAATTTCAGACACCTATCTCATACCTTCCAACACAGATTGTGCGCCGACAGGCAGTAATACGATCAGAGTTTGCAGATCAGCAGTTCGCGTTCATAAATCATTTCGGGAGGCAGATGGTCGTGAAGCTCAATAAAGAGCTCCTCGTGCGCGATCACTTCCTTGCGCCAGGCCGCCCGGTCGACTTTCATCAACTCTTCGAAGTCCTCGCGGGAGAAATCGAGCCCTGTCCAGTCGATATCTTCGTAGCGGGGAACCCAGCCAATCGAGGTTTCGCGGCCTCGGCCATGGCCCTGGACGCGTTCGACAATCCAGCGCAGGACACGCATATTCTCGCTGAAGCCGGGCCATAGGAACTTGTCCTTCTCGTCCTTGCGGAACCAGTTCACATGGAAGATGCGCGGGGTGACATCGAGGCCGCGCTGCATCTTGATCCAGTGCCGGAAGTAGTCGCCCATGTGATAGCCGCAGAAGGGAAGCATTGCCATGGGATCGCGGCGCACCTTTCCCACCGCCCCGGCGGCGGCCGCAGTGGTTTCGGAGCCCATGGTGGCCCCAATATATACACCGCTGGACCAGTTGAACGCCTGGTAGATCAACGGCAGGGTATGGGAACGGCGCCCCCCAAAAATGATGGCACTGATCGGCACGCCATCGGGCGATTCCCAAGCTGGATCCATCGTCGGGCATTGCGATGCCGGTGCGGTGAAACGTCCATTGGGATGTGCCGCGGTGGTGCCGTTCTTTTTGCCGATTGCGGGTGTCCACTTCTCACCGCGCCAGTCGAGACATTCGGCGGGTGGTTTTTCGGTCAGGCCTTCCCACCACACTCCGCCGTCAGGAGTGAGCGCGACATTGGTGAAGATGGTGTTGCGCGAGAGGGTGGCAATCGCCGCGGGATTGGTTTTGGCGCTGGTACCGGGTGCCACTCCAAAGAAGCCGGCCTCAGGGTTGATGGCGTGCAATTTTCCTGTGGCGTCGGGCTTGAGCCACGCGATATCGTCGCCCACGGTCCACACTTTCCAGCCCGGCATGGTTTTGGGCGGGATCATCATGGCGAAGTTGGTCTTGCCGCATGCCGATGGAAATGCGGCGGCGACATAAGTTTTTTCGCCCGCAGGATTCTCGACACCCAGGATGAGCATGTGCTCGGCCATCCAGCCCTCGTCGCGGGCGATGTTCGAGGCGATGCGAAGGGCGAAACACTTCTTGCTTAGCAGCGCATTGCCACCGTATCCGGAGCCGTAGGACCAGATTTCGCGGGTCTCCGGGAAGTGCACGATGTACTTGGTGTCGTTGCAAGGCCATGAGACGTCCTGCTGTCCGGGCTTCAGCGGCATGCCGACGGTGTGCATGCACGGGACAACACGCTTTTCGTCCTTGTCGATTTCGGCGAAAACCGGCGCTCCGATGCGCGCCATGATGCGCATATTTACGACCACATAGGGAGAATCGGTAAGTTGCACACCGATGCCGGACATGGGTGAGCCGACGGGACCCATGCTGAAAGGCAGCACGTACATGGTGCGGCCCTGCATGCAGCCTTTGAAAAGCTGCTTAAGGCGGCGGCGCATCACGTATGGGTCTTCCCAATTGTTGGTGGGGCCGGCGGCGTCCTTCGAAAGCGAGCAGATGAAGGTGCGGTCTTCCACGCGGGCCACATCGTTGGGAGCGGATCGGGCGCAGAAACATCCCGGCCACTTCCTCTGATCAAGTCGAGCGAAGGTTCCGGCGGCAACCAACCGGTCGCAGAGGAAGTCGTACTCCGCTTTTGAGCCGTCAACCCAATGAATATGATCGGGGCGGCAAAGCTCAGCCATCTTTTCCACCCAGCGAATGAGGTGTTTGTTTGTTGTAGGTGGAGTTTCGATGGAAGCGGCTTCGTGGTTCAAAACGGAGTTCTTCATGCTCTGTACTTGAGTGCTCCTGCCTGGTTAACAGGCTATCGAATCAGCCGGTATTGATGGAAGGGTAAGGCTCATCCTACATTCACGGTTGGATGCGGCCGTGTGACGCAGCGTACAACCTTGCATACCAGCGATTTAGAACTCGTGGTGCGTATCGATGACCTCGGCCAGGTTATGGGGCTCCGAGGGGGCTGTGATTGCTGCTTCGGCCTGGGTGCGCACCTTTGCTACTGCGAGCCAGTTGTCCTTGTGCGGCTGGTCGGCGATCCATGGCGGGAGGGGCATGCAAAGATGATTGCTGAGTACGGCAGCGTATCCCTCGTAGAGAGCGCGAAGATTGCGGAGTCGCTCGTACGATTGGCCGTCACGGCAGACACTTACGCCGCTCTGGCAAAGCAGCCGATAGAGCTGTTCGTAGCGCTCCGGTGGCAGGCGATCCTGGAGGTTACGGATGGGAGGAAGTGAAAACACCTGGGCTAGATCGATCATGGCGTGGCGGGCCATAGCAAAGGTGAGCTGTGCCTGGCGAGCTTCGTGGCCCTGTACACCGGCAATCAGCAGAGCCGAAGTATCAAGGATGCAGGTGAGTGCACCGATCCAGCTCTGGTTGGTGTGCTGGGAACGGAAGTAGCAAAGCAGCGTGTAGGAAATGTGGCTCTCAAGAAGTTCCGCCGACCAGCGCTCCCATTCGGAGAGAAGGCGGGACAGTTCTTCTTCGGCGCCGCTGTAAGCATGGCGTCGCATGAGCTCGGCTGCTGTTGGCGGGGAGCCGGCGCGCGCATCCAGGAGCGAGATGCTGACTTCGCGGCGGGAAAACGCGCCATAGAGCACCGGGAAATATCCCATGATCACGGCCAGGAACCCAAAGCCTGTGCCCGCCTGGAGCGTTGAAAGCGCGCGTGCCGGGGTGGTGCGGGGAATAACGTCACCGAGTCCGAGCGTGAAGAAGTTGGTGCCGCTGACATAAAGGTCGGTTAAATAGCTAATTGGCCGCGATGAATCGTTGAACGGGGTGCCGAGCGCGAAGTAGATCAGCGAAAAACCGAAAACCATTCCGCAGGCCCAGAAGACGAGAAGAAAGATCAGCGAAAGAGGACCATAAAAGCTCAGGGCCGTTTCGCGTTTGCGCGGGTTCCGGAAACGTATCGCAATAAATCTCCACGGCAACCAGGTGGCGATGTAGAAGATTCGTGTGAGTCGGATGCGCCCCGTGGCGCGGCGCGGCAAAATGATGGTTTGGAACGCGTCGAGCAGGACCGCGAGGACGCACAAAATGCCGCAGATCATCGTGATGGTTTGCATCGACCTCCTCGAGGGTTACGACGGCATTGCCGACGTAAACCACCCTTCGTGTGATCCCTGTATCCTAGCCCATATGGATGCCTGAATCCTCATGGCGGAACTTGGAAAAGTGCTCCTCGGTCTGGGGCTCTTGCTGGTCGCAGTTGGGGCTGTGTTGTTACTGGCCGCGCGATTCGGTGTGCCACTGGGCAGGCTGCCCGGCGATTTCTCTTACCGCAGCAAGAACGTCTCGTTCTTTTTCCCGCTCGGAACGTCGATCCTGGTCAGCCTGGTTCTCTCTCTGATCCTGTTTCTGATTTCTCGGTTTCGCCGCTGAGCAGTACGACGCGGCTCATTCGAATGCCGGTCTTGCGTCGAAGCGGGACCTGCCGAACCTGGCAGCGAGCAGCAAAAGAATGGCGAGATAGAGCCAGGGCAGGACATCGCGAACCAGGTCCGACAGCGGTCCGTAAAACACGACTTCCAGAAGCAGGCCCGCTCCCAGTGCGAGGAGCCATGCGTGAATCCATTTTCGCCAGAAGCCAATAAACCCGAGAGCCAAAATCAGGTTAAACACCGCAACAATAAAGCCGCCGACCGCGAATCCTTCGGCGGCAAGCGGGTGGGCCGGACGGCCTTCGGCGCGATCTCTGACACCTTCAAGGATTCTGCGAATCGCAACGTGGTCGGTAAATTCCGTAAAGAGATCGAGGAAAAAGCTGCCGGGTGATTCTGCGTAGTTCCAGTGGATGCGGCTGATAAGCCGGGTGTGAGTGGCGTCGATCGGGATCAGCTCCCAGACGAAGGTGCCATCGCAGGGAGTGTCGCTGGAGCGCCAGATCATGACACGGTTTGGCTGGATCGGACCATAGACCAGGGTGGCGGCGATGCTAACGGGAAGCTGATCCCCTGGTTTCGGGCTCTGGAAGGCGGGAATGATGGTCTCGGCACTGCGAATGCCGCGGCCGCTGCCCAGGTTTTCGATGAGGTCGTAGCCATAAAAGCCAGCTCGTCCAAACCCCATCTGGATCAGCCAGGGCCAGATCTGGCTCGGGGTGGCCTGGATGGTGATGGCGCGAGTGGCATTGAAGACCGGGTCTGATACCAGTGCGTCATCGGGCATCGGCCTGGCGACCTCTTCTGGGGTTGCTCCCCAATGAAGTTGGGAGGGTCGAATCTCGAAAAAATACAAATAGCCAAGGATGCCGAACAGCACCAGGACGGATAGCGCACGGAAGGTGTTGGTGAACGCTCGCGATCCCAGGGAAGCGGGATCTTGAGTTAGCAGAGCGCCAGTGTCTTTCCGGTACATTCAGTGCTCCCGAAAGTATAGATCACACCCAAGCCGTCATGGGAAGGCGGCGAGGTGGGATCTATCAACCGCCAATGCGACCTGGCTGCAGCGCGTGGGAGTAGAAATGTGAAACTTTAAGATGGATTCGATCGCGAGTGAACAGCGGGATCCCGCGGTTGGAGCCGGGCAAGATGGCAGCGACAAGCGGCAAAGCGATAGACATCGAAATGCAACGGAGAGAGCGCGAACCAGCACAAGGAGTGCGGCATTGAGGTGGAAGACACTGACGAACCAACATGTGGTTTGCGAGCCGTCGCACCGAAACCTCGACCTTTCGATTTGACCCTGACGGGGGAACCTGATCTTGTAGTTTGAGTAAAAATCATCCGTGGGCGAGATGGTTTCTTTCCTTTTGAAAAGAAAGTATTTATCTTAGATTGAAGGCGGCATGCAAACCTGAATGAAACCATGCCAATCTAAAATCTCATCGGTTTTCATTTTCACAAGCGACTTCGGAGTGCAACTTGCGACAAAGTCAGGGCGTTTGCCGTCTATAAAAGGTTCGACATGCAGGAACTGTGCGGCCACTTGCCGGGTTGATATGGCTTCAAAGTCATAGCCGGTTGCGTACGGATTCTATTGCGTTTCGTTTAGAGATGGCAGACGCGTTGGCAAAAACAAACTTACAAGCTTTGGTGAGCGGGTAATCCGCAATTCGCAACCGCAGACTAGAGCAGTTCAAAGAACAACAAGAGAGCGAAGATGGATCAAGAACCACCCCTTTCCCACGGCTTTTCGGCAAACGAACCAAATCCGGTTTCCCGCCCAGCGCGGCGCCGGCAGATTTGGGTTTGGATTGTCGTTCTCGTCCCTTTTGGTCTGTTGTTTTACTGGGTGATTCACCAGCACGGCAAAGCACAAGCCGCGACAACCGGCGGCGGACGCCACGCGATGACCGGGCCGGTTCCAGTGACGATCGCTACGGCGCAGAAGGGCTCCATCGGTGTGTATCTGGGTGCCATCGGCACCGTAACCCCGATCTATACGGCTTCGATTACCGCGCAGGTCACCGGCGTGATTACAGCCGTGCACTATCGCGAAGGCCAATATGTGAAAAAGGGCGATCCGTTGGTCGATATCGATCCGCGCCCCTACGCGGCGCAGCTCACAGAGGCGCAAGGACTGCTCGATCGCGACAAGAATCTGCTGGCCGAAGCGGAGATGGACCTGGAGCGGTATAGGCAAGCGTGGGCCAAGAATGCAATACCGCGCCAGACCCTGGAAGACCAGGAAAAGATCGTCGCTCAAGACCAGGGCACCGTTAAGAACGATGAAGGAACGGTGCAGTACGACCAGGTGGAACTCTCGTACTGCCACATTACCTCGCCTATCAATGGGCGGCTCGGTTTGCGGCTCGTCGATCCGGGCAATCTCGTTACTGCTAACTCGACGACGACGCTGGTTGTGGTAACCCAGGTGCAGCCTATCACCGTGATCTTCACATTAAGTGAGGACAACCTTCCCCAGGTGCTGCAGAACTCCAAGGGAGGCAAGCAACTGAGCGTGGAGGCATACGACAGGACTCAGCAGAGCCTGTTGGCCAAGGGAAAGCTGGGAACGATCGACAACATGATCAACACCACGACCGGCACGGTGAACCTGCGCGCACAATTCGATAACAAGAATGCGTCCCTGTTTCCGAACCAGTTTGTGAATACAAGACTGCTGGTTACGACGCTCAACGATCAGGTGTTGATTCCATCTTCCGCAATTCAACATAACGGGAGCACTGATTTCGTCTACCTGATCAAGGACGGCAAGGCTTCCATGCAAAATGTGAAGGTGGGCCAGGCCGATCAGGGAAATACCGCGGTGCAGGGAATCAATGCGGGCGACGTGGTTGCGAACAGCAGTTTCGAGAAGCTGCAGAACGGGTCAGAGATCACCATCTCGAAAGTGAAGCTGCCTTCGGCCTCCGACTCGCCTGAGAACAACGTTCCATGAATCCCTCTCGAATCTTCATTGTTCGGCCGGTTGCAACCTCGCTGTTGATGGCCGCAATTTTGCTGGTCGGCATTGTTGCATATTTCCAGTTGCCGGTTTCGGCCCTGCCTGAGGTCGACTATCCGACGATCCAGGTGTTGACCTTCTATCCCGGCGCCAGTCCGGATGTGATGGCCACGACGGTCACCGCGCCCCTGGAGCGCCAATTTGGCGAAATGCAGGGCCTGAGCCAGATGACCTCCACGAGTGCGGGCGGAGTGTCGGTCATTGTATTGCAGTTCAATCTTTCCCTGGGCCTGGATGTGGCGGAAGAGGAAGTGCAGTCGGCGATCAACGCGTCGCAAAGTTTCATGCCTTCGGATCTGCCGACACCGCCGGTTTACAACAAGACGAATCCCGCCGATGCGCCCGTCCTGACTCTAGCGATCTGGTCGCCGACCATGCCGCTTTCGCAGGTCGAGGACCTTGTCGATACGCGCCTGGCGCCGAGAATATCGCAATTGGCCGGCGTCGGTCTCGTGAGTATCAGCGGGGGACAAAAGCCCGCAGTGCGCATCCAGGTGAATCCGTCACAACTCGCCGCCCATGGGCTCAATCTCGAAGATGTTCGCACTGCTCTCACTCAGGCGAGCGTCAACTCAGCCAAGGGGAACTTTGATGGTCCGCGGCAGGATTATCAGATCGATTCGAATGACCAGATCACGGAGGCGGCCGGTTATCGAGATGTAGTAGTTGCGTACAGCAACGGCGCTCCTGTTTTTGTGAAGGATATCGCAAATGTGGTGAACGGAGTTGAGAACGCCCGGCAGGCGGCGTGGATGAACACCACGCCGGCGGTAATTCTCAACATTCAGCGTCAGCCGGGGGCAAACACCATCATCGTGGTCAAACGGATTCAGCAGATTCTGCCCCAGCTTGAAGCAAACCTGCCCGTGTCCATCCACGTGACGACCATGACCGATATGACAACCAGCATCCAGGCGTCGGTAAATGATGTCGAGTTCGAACTGATGCTGACGATTGGCCTTGTGGTCCTGGTTATCTTTCTGTTCCTTCGCAGCCTCCGCGCGACGACCATTCCTTTCGTTGCGGTGCCACTTTCACTAGTCGGCACCTTCGGGGTGATGTATCTGCTTGGCTATAGTCTCGATAACCTGTCACTGATGGCGTTGACTATTTCCACTGGCTTCGTGGTGGATGACGCCATCGTAATGATCGAGAATATCTCCCGTTATCTCGAAGAAGGCCTACCTCCGATGGAGGCAGCGCTCAAGGGCGCGGGTCAGATCGGCTTCACGATTGTTTCGCTGACGGTTTCTTTGATCGCGGTGCTCATCCCACTGTTATTCATGGGCGATGTGGTCGGGCGTCTTTTCAGGGAATTCGCAGTGACGTTGGCCGTAACGATTCTGATCTCAGCGGTGGTGTCTTTGACGCTCACGCCAATGATGAGTTCGCGGATTCTGCGGCACACGCCGGAGGAAGAACAGTCGCGGTTTTATCACGTTTCAGAAATGATGTTCCGGCGGATGATCGATTTTTACGGACGAACACTCAGGGTGGTTCTGGAGTATCAGACCATTACGCTGCTTGTCGCAGTGGCCACGCTGGTGTTGACGGTCGTCCTCTATATCGAGATACCGAAGGGGTTTTTCCCGGTGCAGGATACCGGCGTAATTCAGGGGATCTCGCAGGCATCCCAATCGATCTCCTACACGGACATGTCAGCGCGGCAGCAGGCGCTGGCAAAAGTCATCCTGGAAGATCCCGCGGTCGAGAGCCTCTCATCGTTCATCGGGGCGGACGGAATCAACACCACGATGAATAGCGGGCGCATTTCGATCAATCTGAAGCCCCTGAAAGATCGCGGCGGGGTGAGCGCGTCTGATGTCATTCGACGACTGCAGTCGAAGCTGCAGCAGATCTCGGGAATCCACCTCTATATGCAGCCGGTGCAGGACATCACGGTGGATGATCGCGTGAGCCGAACGCAGTATCAGTACACGTTGGAGGATCCGGATCCGACAGAGCTGAATAGCTGGACGAACAAGTTTGTCGCGGAACTCGACAAATTGCCTGACCTGGAAGATGTCGCGACGGACCAGCAGATGGGAGCCAGGGCAATATCGCTCGTGATCGATCGAGTGACGGCGTCGCGCCTTGGTATTGCGCCGGCAACCGTCGATAACACGCTTTACGACGCCTATGGTCAACGTCAGATCAACACTCTGTATACGCAGCTAAACCAGTACCATGTTGTCCTGGAAACCGCACCGGAATGGCAGCGCAACCCATCGAAGCTGAATGATCTTTACATTGAATCGAACGCCTCGTCGGGAGCCAGCGGTGCGGGCGCTACCAATTCCTTCTCGTCGTCTTCATCGGCGGCAGCGGGATCGAATGCGCTAACCACTTCTGTGCGCTACACCCCGGGCTCGGCAGCACTGACCGCGCCAGTAAGTGCGCTCCCCAGGCTCACGGCCGGTGGCGGATCGTCGTCAACCAGTGGGGTGACGGCAGGAACGACGCCAAACACAACCACCGTGGCGACCTCTCCGAGCGCGGTTCCCCTGGGCGCGTTTACCAAGGCTGTTCCGACGACCGAGGCGCTTTCGATCAATCACCAGGGCCAATTTCCATCCGTAACGGTATCATTCAACCTCGCGCCGCGCGCGTCGTTGGGAACAGCGATCACTCAGATAGGCGATGTGGCGAAGAAGCTGAAATTCCCGGCAAGCCTGCAGGCCGATTTCCAGGGAACAGCGGCTTCGTTTCACAACTCGCTGTCGAATGAAGCACTGTTAATTCTTGCGGCGCTGGTCACGGTGTACATCGTATTGGGAGTTCTGTACGAGAGCTTCATTCATCCCATCACGATTCTCTCCACACTCCCGTCGGCCGGTGTCGGGGCGTTGCTGGCGTTGATGATCTGCGGGCAGGATCTCTCGGTGGTTGCGATCATCGGAATCATCCTGCTCATCGGCATCGTGAAAAAGAACGGCATCATGATCGTGGATTTTGCGCTCGAAGCAGAACGCGAGCACGGCAAGTCCTCCACGGAGGCCATTTACGAGGCGAGTCTTCTGCGTTTCCGTCCGATTATGATGACCACCATGGCGGCGCTGCTGGGCGGTTTGCCGCTGGCCCTTGGGACCGGACTCGGGTCGGAACTGCGCCGGCCTCTGGGGATCGCGATGGTGGGCGGACTGTTGCTCAGCCAGATCCTGACCCTCTACACAACGCCGGTGATATACGTGTTCTTCGATCGGCTCGGCCAGCGACTCTCCGGGCGGAAACTCTCGCATCGGCCCACAGGAAATGAACCTCAGCCGGAGACGGGCCGGGCATGAGTCTTTCGTCCCCATTCATCCGCCGGCCGGTGGCTACCACGCTGTTGACGGTAGCGGTGGCCATCGCGGGTGGGATTGCGTTCGCGGTGCTGCCCGTGTCGCCGCTTCCGCAGGTCGATTTTCCAACCATCAGCGTGTCGGCCAGTTTGCCGGGCGCGAGTGCGCAGATTATGGCTGCTTCGGTGGCAACTCCACTGGAGCGGCAGTTTAGCCATATTGCCGGCATAACAGAGATGACGTCGTCGAGTTCCTTGGGAAGCACGAACGTCACGATGCAATTCGATTTAAGCCGGAACATCGATGGCGCAGCCCGCGATGTTGAAGCGGCCGTCAATGCAGCGCGCACGTATTTGCCGACCAACCTTCCTTCCAATCCCTCGTATCGCAAGGTGAATCCCGCCGATGCTCCCATCATGATCCTCGGGTTGACGTCGTCGAAGTACGACGTGACGCGGGTTTACGATCTGGCTTCCACAATTCTTGAGCAAAAGCTGTCGCAGATTCAGGGTGTCGGTCAGGTCTTTGTCGGCGGGGGGGCGACACCTTCGGTTCGCGTGGAAGTCGATCCCATGAAGCTGCAGAGTTTCGGTATGACGCTGGGAACGGTGCAGTCGATTTTGAGTCTTCAGAACTCACATGAGCCGCGCGGGCAGATCAACGAGGGCGAGGGGGTGATGGAGGACATCATCACCAACGACCAGATCTCGCTAGCCGACCAGTACAAGCCATTGGTCATCGGATATCACAACGGAGCCGCGGTGCGATTGTCGGACGTGGCGGATGTGGTGAACTCGACCCAGAACATCCGTACGGCGGGCTACATGGATGGTACGCGCGCGGTTTTTATCATCATCTTCCGCCAGCCCGGCGCGAACATCATTCAGACCGTGGACCGAGTTCGTGCGCAGTTGCCGTTTCTTGAGGCGGTGTTGCCAGAGGGAATCACCACGACGATTGTTATGGATCGCACCACGACCATCCGAGCTTCGGTCGACACGGTGGAAAAGACGCTGATCGGCTCTGTGGTACTGGTCGTTCTGGTCGTATTTATTTTCCTGCGCAGCCCGCGTGCGACGTTGATTCCCACCGTGGCAGTTCCGGTTTCGCTTATCGGAACGTTTGCGGTGATGTATCTACTCGGCTATAGCATCGACAATCTGTCGCTAATGGCATTGACCATTTCCACCGGGTTTGTAGTGGACGACGCGATTGTCGTGATGGAGAACATCACGCGGCATCTGGAAGCGGGGATGCGTCCGTTTCAGGCTGCGCTGCAGGGAGCCAAGGAGATCGGCTTCACGGTGTTCTCGATCAGTATGTCGCTTATCGCGGTGTTTATCCCGATCCTCATGATGGGCGGCATCGTCGGGCGGCTCTTCCGGGAATTTGCGGTTACGCTTTCGACTGCGATCGTGGTTTCGATGATGATTTCGTTAACCACGACTCCGACCATGTGCGCGCATCTGTTGAAGCAACACGTAGCGGAAGAGAAGCACAACTGGTTCTATCGAACGAGCGAGCGCTTTTTCAGTGGGATGCTCTCGATTTACCGGCGCAGCCTTACCTGGTTCCTCGATCATCCGGCGCTGGTCATCGTCGTTCTGATTCTGACAATTGCGCTCAACCTCGTGGTAATCGTGCGAATCCCGAAGGGGTTTTTCCCGACCCAGGACACAGGCTCCGCAGTCGGCATGGTGCAGGGGCCTCAGGATGCGTCGTTCCCGTTCATGAACTTCTCTCTGCAGAAGTTAGTGGGCATCATTAAGGCCGATCCGGCGGTCGCGCACGTCAACGCCTATACCGGGGGCAACGGAGCGAGCAACGGTGGGTTCATCTATATGACGCTCAAGCCGCTGGGGCCGGAGCGGAAAGAATCGGCCATGCAGGTGATCAACCGGCTCCGTCCGAAAATGAACCGCCTTCCAATCGCCTCGGCATTTCTGCAGCCCACGCAGGACCTGCGCATCGGAGGCCGTTCGAGTGCAGCCCTTTACCAGTACACGATTCAGGCCGACAACATCGCCGATCTTTACCACTGGGGCCCGATCCTGCTGGCCAACATGAAGAGGTTGCCGGGATTGCTCGATGTCAATACAGACCAACAGAATGGCGGGCTGCAGGAGATGCTGACCTATGACCGCGTGACCGCTGCCCGGCTTGGTCAAACCGCACAATCTCTGGATCAGTCGTTGTACAGGGCGTTCGGGCAATCGGAAGTGTCGGTCATTTACACGCAGCTCAATCAGTACTACGTGGTTATGGAGGTTGCGCCGAAGTACTGGCAGACCCCGGCCGGATTGAAGGATATCTATCTCGCGCCGACCGCCCCGGGCACTACGCAGGCCGGGATTCATTCCATCTCCCCGTTGTTCAGTACCATGAGGTCGAGCACTGGGACCACACCATTGCAGGTCAATCACACGGGACTTTTCCCGTCGGTCACCGTTTCGTTTAACCTCGCACCGGGAATGTCGCTGAGTGATGCCACGCTTGAAGTAACGCGGATGGAAAGCCAGCTCGGCATGCCTTCCACAGTGCATGGCTTCTTCGCCGGAACCGCGGAGGCCTATCAGCAGTCGCTGGCGACAGAGAAATACCTCGTGGTTACCGCACTGCTCGCAGTGTTTATCGTGCTCGGCATTCTGTATGAGAGCCTCATTCATCCCCTTACGATTATTTCCACGCTGCCTTCCGCAAGCGTAGGTGCGATGCTGGCGCTGATGCTGTTTCACATCGATCTGAACGTCATTTCGATTATCGGCATCATCCTTTTGATCGGAATCGTGAAGAAGAACGCGATTATGATGATCGATTTCGCGCTGGTTGCGGAGCGCGAAGGCAGAAAGAGCAGCCGGGACGCAATCTTTGAGGCGTGCATGCTGCGTTTCAGGCCGATCATGATGACAACAATGGCGGCCATTTTCGGTGCTCTGCCGCTGGCTTTCGGCACTGGCACAGGTTCGGAATTGAGGCAACCGCTGGGTATCACGATTGTCGGTGGATTGCTGATGAGCCAGTTATTGACGCTGTACACCACGCCGGTGGTTTATCTGGAAATGGATCGGATGCGCTTACGCGCGCTGGGAAGGCGGAGCGACGCGCCTGCTCAGGAACTGGCTGGAGCTGACTAACGGAGGTCCAGTTTTTTGGAGTTTGGAATGTTCGTACTTAGAGAATCCGAAAGAGTTAGCAAGTCCTTCACCCACCGCGTGACGAACTTGGGCCGGAGATTCGATATGGAAGGTACAAAACGATCTGTTGTTTGCTGGTTGGGATTGACTGCGATGATGCTTCCACTCGCGGCGTGTCTTATGGGGCCGCACTATAAGCCACCGGCTCCCCCTGCTGTGAATGCGCCGAATTACAAGGAATCGACTGTCAATTTCCACGACACAGACGGATGGAAAGTGGCCGATCCGAAGGACGCGATGATCCGAGGCAAGTGGTGGGAAGTTTTCAATGAGCCGGAATTGAATGCGCTGGAAGAGCAGCTGAACGTCAACAACCAGAACATCAAGGTTTCGTTTGAAAACTTCATGGAAGCCAGGGCGCTGGTTGCCGAGGCGCGCGCGCAATATTGGCCGACGGTCACGGTGAATCCGGCATGGAACCGCTCGCGCAGCTCGGCCAATCTGCGGAATTCGTCGCAGGCAAATACGGGTCAGACGTCAACGCTCTGGACAGCGCCGCTCTCAGTTTCGTGGACGCCTGATTTCTGGGGGAAGATTCGAAACGAGGTCCGCGCGGAGCAATATAGTGCCCAGGCAAGCGGGGCCGATTTGGAACTCGAGAAGTTGACGGAACAGGCCAGCCTCGCTCAGTACTACTTTGAAATACGTGGGCAGGACATGCTGCAGCAGATCCTGAATGACACAGTTGCCGCCGACCAAAAGGCACTGGATGCCGCGCAGGGAGCGTACGACGCGGGTACCGGTGACCAAATCTCAGTAGTGGAGGCGCAGACCACACTGAAGTCAGCCCAGTCATCGGCCACGAACGTAGCTCTGTCGCGGGCGCAGTTTGAACACGCCATCGCGATGCTGGTTGGGAAAGTGGCGACGGATTTCTCGGTTCCCGTAAAGCCGATGATCTATACACCGCCGGCGATCCCTACCGGAGTCCCGTCGCAGCTTGCTGAGCGCCGTCCGGATGTAGCGGCCGCCGAACGAACTCTCGCGTCAGCGAATGCCACGATCGGAATCGGCTACGGTGCGTTCTTTCCGCAGGTGAGCATCTCGGCCGAGGCCGGCTTTGAAAGCTCCACATTGAAGCACCTGTTTGATTGGCCCAGCCGGTTCTGGGCCATTGGGCCGTCCGCCGCGCAGACCATCTTTAATGGCGGACTCTATCGCGCACAACTCCACCAGTATCAAGCGATCTATAACTCGGACCTCGCGACGTATCGGCAGACAGTTCTGACTGCTTTTCAGCAGGTCGAGGATGCGCTCGCGGCCACACGGGTCTATTCCCAGCAGATTCTTCAGCAACAGGAAGCCGTGAAATCCTCGCAGCAGTTTCTTGACCTGGAAATGCAGCGGTACAACTCGGGAGTCGATCCGTACGTTGACGTAGTCACGGCGCAGACGACACTTTTGGGGAATCAGG
>Ga0335073_10005169_pt1 | contig 18315 bp, 15 predicted proteins | sample Lox_Sample_22_FD_207093 | JGI IMG/M metagenome (GOLD analysis project Ga0335073, IMG submission 207093) | Soil microbial communities from Loxahatchee National Wildlife Refuge, Florida, United States - Lox_Sample_2.2 | ecosystem: Environmental > Terrestrial > Soil > Wetlands | place: USA... | reverse complement strand
GTGTCGACAACACCGACCATTTTATCGCGCCCGATTTCACCCCGACGTTTTCGACGACGCTCAGTCATGGCAACCAGACCTTCGCCGGCGCATTTTTTCAGGGAACGGTGGCACCGATTGATAAGCTGGAAATCACCGGCAGCGGCCGGTTCCAATATCTGCTGAATACCGACGGTTACGATGGCAGCATCGGCGGTATCGGCGCCGTCCCGGATCGCACCTATACGAGTTTCGATCCGCGTGTTGATGTGCGCTATGCGCTCCCGGCTGGCTTCGCCCTCAGAGGGGCCTATTACCAGTCGTTTCGCGCGCCCAATATTGGGGACCAATTCTATACCTACGCGGCCGGTGGCTTTGTGCAATTGCCGGCCCCGTATCTGAAGCCGGAAAACCTCACGGGCGGAGAGGTTGGTCTCGACTACACTTGGCAAAAGCTGCGATCGCAGTTCACGCTCTATCGCCAGAATATCGACAACTACATCGTCGCCGAATCAACAACAAATCCGGTGTATAGCCCCCTCGGCTATTTCGTTGTACAAAACATGAATATCGCCTCGGTGCAGGCGCAAGGGTTTGAGACCGAGATTAACTGGGACATTGGCGCGGGATTTTCGACCAATATAGCCTACACACTCGCGGACTCGGTCGTGAAGAGCAATCCTGTCGATCCGGCGAGCGTCGGTCAGCAGGTCATCGACGTCCCGCGAGACAAGGTGGGCGCCGGTTTGACCTATCAAGACGTCAAGGGGTGGAAGCTATCGACGAATATTATCTGGTCGAGCCGAACCGCGTGGGCCAGTCCCGATCACACCGATCCGGGGTATCCCGGCAAAATCTCGGCCGACTCCTACTTCCTGGTAAATGCGTCGGCATCGTACCCGGTCACCGATCGGGTTGAGCTTTACGTAAAGATTCTGAACCTACTCGATCGGCGCTATATCGCGACGAGCTTTTCGGCCCCTTCGGCGCAGGTGTTTGGTCAGCCGTTCACTGTCTTCTCTGGCCTACACGTGACGTTCTAAGGGTGGTCACGTCCGACCGCTGGCTCGCCGAAGACCTTCGCGTCAACACTGAAGTGCTCCTGTATTCGTGATCCGGCGGAGCGTACTCGCTGCGAGAACCCGTCAAGGAACGTATCGTAGTCGGTCATCTGCTGAAGCTCAGTAATCGCCCGACGCAGCCCGTGAGCAAGGGACCGCTCGAATTCCTCTCGCCCCGCGAATCCTGGGGGCAACGCGCGACGCAAAGTTGGAGTGTGCCGGCTCAGTTCCGCCCACGCGGCCAGCAATTCCACCCAGGTGTAGACGGTAATGCCCAGCGTCACATGGATGGAGGCGCTTTCCGAGACCGTCATCGTCGAGTGGATGAACCCGCGCGGTAGGTAGAGCAGATCACCCGGCGCAAGATCGAGTTCTAGCAGTGGGGACGACGGTCTATACGCGCGCGAATCGAAAGGCTGGCTGCGATGCGGCAGTCGTAGTGGCGGATTTTCGATGCGCCAATGCTTCATCCCGGCGATCTGCAACAGGAAGACTTCATGCGTATCGTAATGCGGCGTGAAGCCAGCGGCTTTGCCCGGCGTGATATAAACGTTGGTATGCACCGGGTGGTTGAATTCCCCCTCGATCGCTTGCGCAAGCGCGCCCAATGGCTTCCACGCCCGATGAAAGCCGGGCAACGAAATCGTCGCTCCGGCTTCGTATTCGGCGCGGACGCGGTCGAGGTCCGGAATTCCGGTGAACAGATCGCCGCCTAAGCGGATGGTCCGGGTAAAGGCTTCGGGCGGGAAGAAGCCTCCGTCGCGGGCGATCTGGATTGCGGGATATCTGAGCCCGCCTGACGAGATCGCCTGCTCGACATCGTGACCGGTTAAGAGCGATGCGTAGAAATCGGGCTGCGAGCGGCAAATATGCAGCGGTTCGTTTTCCCAATGCCGTTTGAAGAACGTGTCGCTCTGCATCGGGGCTAACAGCTTGGCGAACGATGCAGGGCGTTGGCTCATTGCGAGTGACCTCAGAACCGCTTGGTGATCGACAGCCGCGCCATCAGCGGTTCGAGCGGGTGCTCGTGGATATCGGCGCGCCCGTCCGGGTATGTGCTGATCTCGCTTTGCAGCCGGTCGACATACCAGAACTCGGCGGCCGGGGCGTGGGTGTTGAGCAGATTGTAGATGCCGAGGCCGGCGTCCCAGCCCTTCCCCAGATCGTAATGGACATCGAGGTTCAACTGTCCATAGCCCTTGCCGTTGATCTGGCCTTGTGCAGTCGGCGCGTTGGCGCACGACGTTGCGACATCGGGGAAGTCGTGTACGGCGGCGGCATCGTTGCAAGGCCCCGACGACAGCGGGAAGTTGCCGATGAAGCGATAGACCAGCCCGCCGCTCCACGGCCCGAGGTTGTGCATGTAAAGCGCCAATGATCCGGCATCGACCGGGGCGTCCTGGATATTGGTGCCAAGATGCCCGGTGCCATCGTCAAAGGGCGAGGTGAAGCGTGCGTGATTGACCGAGACGCTTCCGTAGAACTCTAGCCAGTCAGTGAACTCGTAGGTCGTGTTGATCTCCAGACCATAACGGTGGCTCGGTGGTCCCGCCGAATCCATGCCGATATCCGGATCGATGATCGTCTCCGACCGCTGCCACAAATTGTAGAGCGCGAGCGTGAAGGTGAAATCCTTGGTGATGTTGGCCCGCGCACCGACTTCTTCGCCCCATTGCTTTGCCAGCAACGGCGAATAGGGGAGGTCCAGACTGGACTGGCGACTCTGGTTGACACCGCGCAGATCGGCGCTGTGAAAGCCCTCGCCGGCCGACAGGTAGAATTCAAAACTGTCGAGCGGCCGGAAGATCAGGCTCCCTTTCGGCTGCGGCAGGTTCTGACCGCGCGCACCGCTATTGGTATAACCAGCCGCCCCGTGCAGCGCGGCAAGCAGGTCGTCGTCGGTGCCGTGCTGATAGTCGTCGCGCACGCCGAGCACCGTGCGGAACCACGGCGTCCAATGTGTGGTCATTTGCAGATAGAGCGCGCCGGCGTAAAGGCTCACATCGTCGTTGTTGGAGAATGATGCCGGATCACCAGCGGTCTCCGCCGATGTCAGCGGCGTTTGCGCCTGGCTGGGCAGCCGCCCGACATTGAGCAGATCGAAGCGGGTCAACTGACCCATCGCGAACTCGTTAGGAAATCCGGCGATAGTTCCCGGCAGCGTGTAATCGACGGAGTTGCCGAACACATTGCGTGTCTCGAACTGGTCTTCCTGGTCGCCATGCACCGGATCGACCAGGAAATGGGTGAAGTCGTTGAATAGGTTGAGCTGGTTGTAAATGTAATAGGCACTGGCGCTGAGCTGGCCGGCGCCGAGCGCCGTGTGGTAATTGGCCGAGAGGCTGGCGCGCATCGCATGACCGCCATCGGTCGGGTCGAGCGAGCCGAAATAGCCGATGGTGGAAACGGCGCGGAACGGGATGTCGGTCGTGTTCGTCCAGTCCTGATGGTAGAACATCGCGGTCAGCGAAAAACCGCTGTCCTTCTCATCCTGGCTGTAGCGCAGCACGACGTTTTCCTTGCCGGCGTTGTCGGCCACCACGGACGGCCCGTCGTAATGCTGCAACTCGACCGCCTCTAGCAGATGGCCGTCGCCAAGCGGTTGCGTCTCGGCGCCGAAGAGGCGCTCGAACCCGAGCGTGCCGACACTCGCCGTAAACTGATCGGGCATCACATCGCGATAGCCCACGCGCACCGACCCGACGGCGCCGAAGTCGCCGACATTCGGGTAATAAGGCCCCTTGGTGTAGGTGATCTGGTCGGGGAGCTCCGGGATCATGAAGTTGAGATCGGTATAGCCCTGCCCGTGTGCATGCGTCGGCTGGTTGATCGGCATGCCGTCGACATAGGTTTCGAGGTCGGTGCCGTGGTCGAGGTTGTAGCCGCGCATAAGATACTGGTTGGCCTTGCCTTCGCCGCTGTGCAGCGTCACGGTCAGACCGGGTACGGTTTCGAGGATCTGGCCTGGTCGATAGGCCGGCGTCAGCTGGATTTCCTGATCGTCAACGACGCCCTGGCTCGCCGTCGTCGCCGTCCCAAGCAAATCCTCACGCGGCGCGCTGATGGTGATCTCGCCAAGATCGGCGGACGGCACGGCCTGACCCGCGTTTGGTGCTGCAGAGTTCGGCGCCGGGGTCTGCGCCGCGGCGGCACCCGTCATGGCAACCAGCGGTAACGTACTGGCGACAAGGCGCCGTATCATGGGGCAAACCAGGGCATAGGCTCGGAGGAATGTCGTTGTTATGAAGTTTTCATATAAACATCATACTTACCGGAGGTTTCGCAATGCAACGCATAACCGTCGCGATTGACGATGAACTCGCCGAAGCGATTGATCGGGTCATCGCGGCCCGCGGCTACCAGAACCGCTCGGAGGCGATTCGCGATCTCGCCCGCGCAGGCATGGCCGAATTGGAAGAGCGCTCACCCGCGGACCACGAGGGCGTCGCCGCTTTGGTCTACGTCTATGATCACGAGGGGCGCGAGCTGGCGAAGCGACTTACCCGCTCATTCCACGACCATCACGATTTGTCGCTGGCGACGATGCATGTACATCTCGACCACGAAAGCTGCATGGAAGTTGCGATCTTGCGCGGAGTCATGAGCGACATCCGGCATTTTGCCGAGCACGTCATCTCGGAACGCGGCGTCCGCCACGGGCGACTGGTTGCCGTCCCGGTCGAGGTCCAAGCGGAGAGCCACGCTCATGGCGGGCGCGGCCAATCGCATCTGCACACCCACGTTCGCGAGGCCCGGTAGGATGCCTCGCCGGTCGCCGATCAGTGAAGTGATGCCGGAGGCGCGATGCGATGCAAGCCGGTATCGCGGGAACCGCCGGCAGCGATCAGTAAGCTTGCGACCATAAGAACCGCATAGGCAGCGGCATTAATTTCGATAATGCGGACGACGATGGCTGCGGTGAAATCCTGGACGCCGCCCATGACGGAGGCGGAGATCAGGTAGAGCCCGCCTTCATACGCGATAAAGGCGCCGATAAAACCCACCAGCACCGCGGTGACGAAGCCGCGCCCGCTAACAGTCGTTTGCGCCGCGACCGTGCTCAAGACCGCGATGCCTCCAAGGATCGCGCCCCAGGTGATCGTCATCGTGTCCCACGGATAGTGCAGAAGGCCGAAGCCGACGATCTGGTTGACCAGCCACAGCGCGACGGTCAGCAGCAACGCATCGCGGCGGGGCAAGGTCATCGCGGCGATGGCGCCGAACGCGGCGAACGGCACTGCGCAGGCAAAGCCGAACGTGAACGCAAGGCTCGCGGCGATCAGCAGCGCCAGCCACAGATGATGACGCCAGCCAGCAGAGAAAGCAGAGGTCAGATAGGGCACATTGATGTTCCTTTGGTGAATGCGGTCAGTCATGGCGGAAACCTTTACCGGCGCGGTCGAGCGGATCGGGCTTCGCGAGGCCGAGCCATTCCGCGCGCAACCGGTCCCAAAGGTCGAGCCGCGACCAATCCGGGCTTTGGCGGACTTTGTCATCGCGGTCGAGAAACGGGTTGGGGAGCAGCACGGTGATCTGCTGCTCGCCCTTGCCGTTGAACAGGCGCAATCCCCATGACACCGGCGTGCCGTCGCGGCTGATGCGGCGGTAAAGCTCGGCGCGCGATGTGCGGCGATGATGGGCCAGTTTCGGCGAGACCGGGCTGAGTTCGGTGCCCCTGTGCTCGCCGATGCAGATATGGAAATGCGGTCCACCAAAGCCGATCGTCAGGTAGCCGTCCATCATGCCGATCACGTCGGGCGCTCGCGGGGCGCGCATTTCCCACGCGGCACCCTGGATCAACGGGCCGAAGGTGATGTCCTGCCAGTGCTCGGTGAATAATCCGCGCAGCAACTTTTCGAGGCTCGCCTCATCGGTCGGCAGCGGAAAGACATCGGTCGGCGCGCCGTCCGGTTCGATTTGGCGTTCGGGCTGCATCGGCCTGCTCATGGGTCACCCGGTGGCAAAGGCGCGACATCGCGATGGGCGCCAGGATGCCACAAAACATCGCTTGCGCCTGTGTCGTTCTCGGCGCGTGCCAGGACAAAGAGCAGATCGGACAGCCGGTTCATGTAGCGGATCACCGCAGGCGTAATCGGCTCCTGGAAGGCCAGCTCGGTGATTTCGCGCTCGGCGCGCCGGACGATCGTGCGTGCGATGTGCAGCAGCGAGGATGCCTCTGACCCGCCGGGGAGGACGAACGAGGTCAGCGGCGCCAGTCGCCCATTGTGTTCGTCGATTTGCTGCTCAAGGCAATCGACTTGGGTCTCTTGGAGTCGCAACGGTTCGATCTTTAGGCCCGGCCGCTCAGGTCGGCAGAGATCAGCGCCGATATCGAACAGGTCGTTCTGGACGCGCCGGAGCATGGCTCGCGCTGGCTCGCCGACGTGGCGCGCGGCCCAGCCGATAAAGGCATTCGCTTCGTCGACCGAGCCCGTCGCCGCGACGCGGATGTGGAATTTTGGCAGCCGGGCACCATCGCCGAGCATGGTGCGACCATCGTCGCCCGTGCGGGTGTAGACGCGGTTTATCTTGACCATGAGAGGAGGAACCTTGGGCGAGCCGGGTGGATTGCCCGAACGCATCGCCTCGTCAGAGGGTAGCCGCGCTGATGCGCGTGGGGAAGCGGCAAGTTTTTCCCGATCATGGCGTTGCCCCCGGCATGATCCCGGGCAAAGTGGTCGGCACGTCGAAGGCCACCTTGATGCCGGCGAAGACGCCAAAGCCCTGGTGCTGAAAGCCGATCGGGTCCTGATAGTGCCGGTCGAGCAGGTTGTTGATCCGGGCGAAGAAACTCAGCCCGTTGCCGATATCGTAGTTGCCGGCGAGGTTGATGAGCGTATAAGGCGTCGCGAACAGCCCCGACGCGGTGCCGTCGCGGTTGATATCGGCCCATTTGCCCGTATAGACGGCCGTCGCGGTAAAGGACAGCGCCTCGGTTGCTTGCCATTTCGCATTGAGGCTCGCCTTGTGCTTTGGCCGGCGAAGCAGCTCGGTATGGGTGATGTCGTCATTGGCCATTGTGTAGGTGTAGTCGACGCGAAGCGTGAGCGGCTCCCACGGCTTGTAGGCGACATAGTTTTCCGCGCCGTAGGTCGTCGCCTGGCCGATATTCTCGTAGGTCGTGCCGGTGCTGTTGACCTGGATGAGGTTGTCGATGTCATTGTGGAAATAGGTGCTGCCGAACCCAACCTGCTTGTCCCAGAGCGTCTCCTCAAAGCCCATGTCATAGCCAAGACTGGTTTCCGGCCTGAGGTTCGGATTGGCGAAGAAGCCGAAGGACGGGTAGTTGTCGTAAAGCTCGTCGAGGGTCGGCGCCTTGAAGCCGGTGCCGACGCTGCCTTTGATCTTGGTACCAGTCTCGGGGATCAGATAGGCCGGCGCCTCGCGAAAAGTCGGATGGCCCCCGAATGAGCCGTTATCGTCGTACCGGAAACTGGCGGCGTTGAAGATTCGGTCGGTGACGTTGGATTGCAGCTCGATATAGCCGGCATCGTTGGTGACATGCGCCGACGCGGGGTTGGTGTTGTTGAGCCGCTCGATCTGGTGCTCGGCGCCCAGCACCAATGTCTCGCCCGGCACCAGCTTGACGGTGCCCTGCCAATCGATCTTCTCACGGACGCCGTGATAATCGGACGGGTCGCTGCTAAGGGCGAGCGCGTCGGTGTTCGGGTCGAGGAAGTTTCGCCAATACCCGGTGTAGCCAAAGCCGACTGTCTGCTCGAACTGCCCATCGAACAGGACGAGATGTGCGAATCCGCGGGTGAAGAGTTCGTGGTTGCGGTTGTAGCTCTGCGCTGCTTCCGGCGCCGGCGGAAAGACGGAAAAATCGTCGCTGGTCGTATTGAGGTCGGTATCGACATAGCGCAGCACGGCGCCGACATCGAAATTGTCGGTAAGCTGAGCGCCGAGCTTTGTCGACACGGTGCGGTTGTCGTAGTAGTCGGGATTGAGGGGCACGCCCGGCGGCACAAATCCCGTCGGCGTCACATCGGTCGCGCCCGAGTGGTAGTGGGCGAAATCGAAATTGTAGGAGAAGCGCCCGACCGAGCCGCTGAGCCCGGTTGTCTGGTTGAAGGTGTCGAACGAGCCGCCCTCCAGCGTTCCGTAGACATGCGGCGGTCCCGAGCCGGCCTTGGTGATGATGTTGATGACGCCGCCGATCGCATCCGAACCGTAGAGGCCGCTCGCCGGGCCGCGCAGCACCTCGACCCGCGCGATATCGGAGGCAAGGATTTGCGAAAAATCGAACGAGTTGTCGGGCGAACTCGGGTCACTGACATCGATGCCGTCGACCAGCACCTTGGTGTGGTTCGCGTTGGCACCACGGATAAAGACAGAGGTCGTGCCGCCGGGGCTGCCGGTCTGCACGACATTGAGGCCGGGCACGTCGTTCAAGACCTCCGGCAGAGTGCGTTCCTGTTTCTGCGCGATGTCCTGGCTGGTGATGACGGTGAGGCTGCTGCCGATCTCGCTCTCGGGGGTCGGCAGCATGGTCGCGGTGACCACGACCGCCGGGAGCGGAACCTGCTCCGGTCCGGTCGCCTCTGATGTCGGAAGGGACGGCTGGGCGGGAGGTGTGTCGTCGGTTTGGGCGGCGAAGGCGGGAGACGATAAAGCGAGAAAGGATGAAACGAAGGCAAACCGGCGGCGAGCCGCCGAAACGCGCACAGACCCGGGCATGACAATAGCCTCGCGGCAACGTGACACGTCACCGCGAACCAAAGCCCGAATATGCCGGTCAGCTCGCCGACAGGTTCCGGCCCCCGCTGGTGCACCCCGCCCAACGTGTCCGCGCGTGACCACGGCCGATGGCAGGTCTCCTGGCTCGCGGGTCAGTGCCTTGCGCCGCCTTCCCAGAGACCCCGAAGGGTCACCAGTGGCTTTGATGGCGCGCGGCTCGCCGCTTACAGTTGCGGGGGCAGCCGCAGCTTTGGGGGGTCTGTTGCCAGACGGAACCCACACTGCGTTCCCTTTTGATCCCCGAAGGGAACCATCGTCGAGATTGTGCGGCCGGATCGGAACCAGCGTCAAGTGTCACGGCCACGACAAACAGCGAAGGGCAGCAAGGGGGCATTAAGGGAAGCTCCCCCTGCGCGGGCCGAGTAACCGGTCTGTGAGCAGAGAGCGGACCGCCGTTGCAACCTGAGGCAATGGACGCGCCGGTAGCGGCCGATCGTGGGCGACAGCAAGGGTAGCGTGTTAGGATGATCTCTCCGAGCAGCGTAGGGGCGGCAGGATGGAACGCGCTGAATTCGAACGAAAGCTTCGGGCTGAAGGCTATACCGAGTTCTTTGACCGGCAAATGGAAGCCGGCGAGGCGGGTCCTGAACACGGCCATGAGTTCGATGCTCTCCTTCTTGTGCTCAGTGGCGAGATGACGATCGCCCGCAACGGTAAGCCCGAGACGTTCCGCGCCGGCGAATTGTGCTCAGTACCGGCGGGGACGCCGCATACCGAGCAGTTCGGGTCTGGGACCGCTGGAGTGCATTATCTCGCCGCATGGCGTTATCCCGCCGACCTAAAGGAGTAACCCTTCCCTTCCCGGGGCCAGGCCTTCCTTGGCCGAAGGTCTTCAGGGGCATGAAGACCAGGGCCCCGACCAAGGCCGAACGGCTGCCGCGGGTTCCCACAGCGGCCCTATGCCGCGAGGATTGGGCAAGATTGGTCGAATGATTTGATGAACTGAATAGCGCATCTGACGGCCTCCACAAAAAAGGACGCCGCTTATGCGGCGCCCTCGGTGAACTTCCAGACCGGAATACCGAGCCGCCGCGCCTTGTCGGCGAGGTTGGCGGAGATGCCGGAGCCCGGGAAGGCGATCAGGCCCGCGGGCAGCGCTTCGAGCATCTGATCGTTCCGCTTGAAGGGAGCGGCCTTGGCGTGACGCGTCCAATCGGGCTTGAAGACGATCTGCGGCACCTTGCGATTGTCGGCCCAGGCGGCGGCGGTGCGCTCGGCGCCCTTGGGGCTGCCGCCGTGCAGGAGCACCATATCGGCGTGCTTCTCGCGGGTCTTGTCGAGCGCAGCCCATATGCGGTCGACATCCTGGCACTCGAGCCCGCCGGTGAAGGCGATCCGCGTGCCCGCCGGGATACGAAGCTCGGCGTCCTGACGTTTCCTGGCGGCGATGAAATCCCGGCTGTCGATGACGGAGGCAATCATCGCCCGGTGGCTGACCATCGATCCCGCGCGCGGGCGCCAGGCGGAGCCGGTCGCGGTCTCGAACAGCCCCGCCGCGGTGTCGCGGAAGGATTCGAAGCTGTTGCGCCGGTCGAGAAGACGCTGGCCCTGGTCGAGAAGACGTTCGAGCTCGACCGACTTGATCTCCGAGCCGTCCTGCAGCGCCTGGCTCTTGCGCTGCGCCTGCTCGTTGGCGTCGAGATCGCGCTCGATGCGCTCGATCTTGCGGTGGAAGAGATTGACGGTCGCCCAGAGCAGATCTTCGAGATCGCCTTCGAGCTGCGTGTCGGTCAGCATCGTCGCGAAGGCGTCGAAGATGGCGCTGAGCTGCGCCGCGGCCATCTCCGGCTCCGGTAGCGGCCGGTGATCGGGTTCGGCGTCCGTGGGGCGGTAGCCGTTGAGCATCAGCGCGTCGCACACGCGGGCGGTCGGGGAGGCGGCGTGAAACTCGTCGCCGTCGTCGGCGTCGGGCAGGAGGAACGGGGTATCGTAAGACATAGCGGGTCCTTTCTTCGTTTTGGCCGCGCCCATCGCGGCCTTCACGGGCGATCCCCTCCAGAGGCGGAGCCGCCCGGAACCCGCAGCCGCCCCCTTGTGGGGCGGCTAGGGCCGCAGCGCAGCGGAGGATGGCTTTAGCCATTGCAGGGCGGCTCAAGGCTCTGCCTGCCGCCTCTGGTAGATCGCCCCGCAAGTGAAGGCCGACCGGGCGCGGCACGGGCGGAAACGTGGACCCGCTGACGCCCACCCGTTCCGGCCCGACGCCACTCAGGTCGAAGCCGCCTCCCCGAACGCTGCCCCGCTCTCGGCTATGACCCGGTCGACCGGCGCGAGCTGCGGCAACAGCAGCCGGAGCAATTGCTCAGCGCCGAGCCGGACGAGATCGGCGTTGAAATCCTCGAACAGCGGCAGAAGATCGCGCACCTCGATCCCGGCGGCGCCTCCGCGTTCCCGCAGACGCTCGGCGGCAAACCGCCCGGCGGCGTCATTGTCCTGGGCGACATAGAGCCGACGGACCTGGGCGGGAAAATCGAGCGCGGCGAGATGATTGGCCGAGAGCGCTGCGATCATCGGCAGCTGCGGCAACACGGATTTAAGCGCGAGCATGGTTTCGACGCCTTCGCCTGCCGCCAGCGTGTCACGTGCCGGCCCGAACCTGACGCCGTTGCCGAGGAGGTGCCCCATTGCTCGGCGGGGTTCGGCAAACGGTGCTTTCGCGGGCCTCGTGCGATCGAGCCAGGTGCGCTGCAAGCCGGTCAACCGACCGGCGCCATCGGTCACGCAGGCCAGTAAAGCGGGCCAGAGCTCGCGTTCGGCGCCCTCATGCGCCCGGTAATAGACCGACGGGTGGTAGCGCAGGCTCGGCCAGGCGAGCGGGGCGGTGATGCCGCGCCCGCGCAGATAGGCCTCGGCGAGCGTACCCGGCACCGGCCGCCCGGCGCGGAAGAGACGTTTGGCGGCCTCCGGCGACCCGGTGGGCGCGGGCGTGTGACCGTCCTTCGCTTCCGGCCTTGGCAGGGCTAGAAACAGCCGCGCTTCGTCGAGCGCCTCGCCGAGCGAGCCGAAAGCCTTGGCGCCAGCAATGAGGTCGAGGAGGTCGCCATGTTCCCCCGTGGAGCTGTCCGTCCATTTCCCGGCAGCACCCGGCCCGGCCTCGCCACCCTTGAGCCGGACATAGAGGCTGCGCCCCGGCGTGTTGTGGATGTCTCCGACCGTCCAGTAATTGCCGCTGCGGCGACCCGCGGGGAGATAGGCGCGGCACACCGCCTCGGCCTCGCGCGCGAGGCGGCGCGCCAGTTCGCTGGCCTGGCCCATCTCACGCTCCCCGCTCCAGGATGCGGGCGAGCGGGTGCCGCTCCATCAGGGCCGCGAGGATCGAAGGCCCTGCCGCCGAAACCGGCACGAACAGCCGCAGCCGCCAGGCGATGATCTCGGAAACGAGCCCCATCGCCTTCAACCGATCGACCATGCCGTCGGTGAAGCCGGCAAGCTCGATCCGGTACTCGCTCATCACGCGCGAGCGGCGCAGGTCGAGCCCGTCCGCGAGTTCCAGTACCGTCCTGCCGTCGTGGAGTGCGATCCAGGCGTCATGGGGCGCAAGCGATGGCGCTGCGTCCGGAAAGGCCTGGGAGATCCAGGCGGGGCCGACCAGGCGGCCGATCACCCGCTCGCCGGCGTCGGTCTGGAGCCGATAGACCCGGCAGCTCTCCTGCGGCAGGCGGCTCCAGATCGGCAGCAAGAGGCCGGTGACGATGTGGAAGCTGCTGGTCGCGAACTCCGGCACGGCCGCGACTTCATCGCTCCAGGCGGCTTTGCCCAAAAAATAACATCTGCCCAATAATTCCATCCTTTGCCCAATAACTAAAACTAACGTCAATCATTGACGGCCCGCCTCGATAGGGATATGAGCGCTACCCGCTGACTCAACCCCTATCGAGGCAACTAACGTGACCACGATCATTGAACGTAGCCTGACGGAAAAGCTCCAGGCCCTCGCAGAAAACAATCGCCAGCGAACGATCCTTGTAGAAGAAGTTATCGCCTTGCAGACTATTCTTTCGAAGACCTCGGAAGAACACAATCTGCCCGCGCGAGAACACAAAATTGCGTCCCAAGCACGCAAATTGTCGCCTGATCCCTTGCCGGGATCAAAGCGCGACCGCGTGGAAACCGCAATCGAACAATTTCTGCAAGACAACTCGCGGCCTATGCACCGCACACAAATCACCGAGCATCTGAAAGAAATCGGTGTCTGCGGGCAAGAACGCAATCCTCTCGACAGTGTGTCGAGTATTCTTTCCACATCTAAACGGTTTATTCCGGTCGGTAATGGCTTGTGGGCAATCAAGCAACCGACTGAGGAATAAAGGAAGGTAGATAACGAAAACGGCGGGAATTGCTCCCGCCGTCTCGTCCATCGCTGTTGGAGCAGCGATGAAACCTTACCGGAATGGACGCTGACCCAACCCCGGCAGGCACAATGCGGGTACTATTCCATTCCGGCCCCCTGTTCAACCTCTTTCTTGTGAGGTCGTGGTGGCCGTCGTTGAACGTTTCAGGCGATCCCAATTAGGGCTTTTGCACTTCGGGCAAACCCTTGGTTTCTCGCCCTTTTCCCGTGGTAGCCATTCGTGCCCACAGCGGCACCGGCACCCATGCAACCATACCATGCCGATCTCGGCTTCCCCCGCCGAGATGTGCGTGTCTGTCATCCTCAATCCCCCGTCATTTACCATCTGTATATACCAATGCTCTTGCAATGTCGAGCGGTATATGGTATATACAAGTAGTAGTAAACAAGATGGGCCGTATGGATGCACGACTGGCAGGCGCAAACCCGCGAACGCCTGGGACTGGAAATCGCCGCGATGTCGAAGATCGACAAGCGCGGAGCCGTGTGGCTGGTGCCCTCACAATCGGGGCGTGGCCGCTATACGGTGTCGCTCGACCAGCACGAGCCGTTCTGCTCATGTCCGGATCACGAGGAAACTCGCGGGCACTGTAAGCACATGTTCGCGGTGGAGTTCGTGATGCGCCGCGAACAGAACGGCGATGGCACAGAAACCATCACGCAGACGATGACGGTCACGGAAACCGTCAAGCGCCCGACGTATCGACAGAATTGGGCTGCCTATCATGCCGCGCAGGTCAACGAGAAAGCCGAATTTCAGGCGCTTCTCTATGACCTGCTCCAACACAATCTCCCGGAGATCAAGCGCGGTCGCGGGCGTCCGTCGTTGCCGCTATCCGACGCCATGTTCTCGGTGATCACGAAGGTCTATTCGACGCAGGCGGCGGCGCGGTTTATCGCTGATCTCGGTGATGCTCACGAGCACGGCTATCTGACTCGCGTTCCTCACTACAACAACATCCCGAACTACCTGGAGAAGCCCGAACTTGAGCCGGTTTTTCAGCATCTCATCCATGTGACGAGCTTGCCGCTCAAGTCGGTTGAAGTGGATTTCGCCGTCGATAGCACCGGCTTCACCGGCAAGTCCTACACCCGGTGGTTCGATCACAAATATCGCGGCAAGAAGGAGCACCATTACGTCAAGGCGCACCTAATGTGTGGGGTGAAAACGAACATCGTCACGGCGTGCGAGATTCATGGCCGCGATGCCAGCGACGCCGTTCAGCTTCGCTCATTGCTTGGCTTGACGGCTGAGCACTTCGATATCCAGCAAGTATCAGCGGATAAAGCCTACGGCGTTGTCTACAACCATGAAGCCATCGACGCCATCGGCGCGCAGGCACGCATTCCATTCAAGAAGGGCCATAATGGCGCACGCGGTGGTATTTGGGCAGACGCCTTTCACTACTGGAGTCTGAACCGGGCTGCGTTCAACGCCGAATACCACAAGCGGTCGAACATCGAGTCCACGGTTTGGATGATCAAATCGAAATTCGGCGGGCATGTCCGTAGCAAAACCGAAGTCGCTATGCGGAATGAGGTCTACGCGAAGGTGCTCTGCCACAACATTTGCTGCCTCATCCAGAGCGTGTATGAGCTTGGGATTGAGCCGAGCTTCATGGTTCTCGAACAACCACTCCATACAGAAGGCGGGTCATAGTCATCTCGACCCGCCCTTTGCTCAGAATTTGATATGTGCGCGGAGGCCAAAGACAGAGACAGGGCCTCGATCTCGGTTGTAGGCGGGGTTGTTGACGAACTGGTAGTCGGCGGTCAGATGGGCGAAGCTGAATACGGGGACACTGTAAAAGGCTTCGAGAATCTGTTCCGGGCCGGCATTGGGCAGTGCACCATCACCGATAATGCCGCCGAGGCCACCGGCGGCCAGATATAGCTTCCCTTCATGCGAGATGCGATTGACGACCCCGGCGAGACCAACCGTGTCGTCGGGTCGGCCCCAACGATTGCCGTTGAGCGAGAACCCCGCTGATAGCGACTGGTTGATGTCCGTGAAGGCGTCTTCTTCGACATTCCCTTGCGACAGGCTCGCGCGGGCGAAAAAGCCCAGGTCTGGCATAAACTGCTGTTCAAGGTTCAGACCAGCCCCGCTTTTGGTGCGGAATGTCCGCACCGCGCCAGTCGAGGGCGTCGTGCCGGTCGCCTGACCGAACGAGATCGCGTCAGGATAGGTGCCGAGATTGCCTTGGTCGATCCAGTAGAGCGCCTTGAGCTTGCCCGGCTGATCCCACAGCGTATGCCGTTCTTCAAGCTCTACGACCCATTGCCGCTGCGGCAGGAAGCCGGGCGTCAGGTTCTCGCCGTTCGGCACCGTCGATAGGTCGAACACCCCCGCGCGGATCGTCCACCAGTCCTGATACCATTCGGCGCTTGCGCCATACGAGTAGCCCCAGGAATTGGCCGCATAATCGAATGCGCCCATGTCGATGATCGACCAGTTGAGAAAATCATTGCGCGGATCGTGGGCGTATTTGTTGTTATCGAAGATATCGACGACGGAAAACTTGCCAACGGTGAACACGAGCCTGTTGGCGGTTTGTGTGCCGGCAAGCTGGTTGAGGTCCGGATCGAGCTTTTCGAGGTCACCGCCAAGATTGATGGTCTGACGCAAGAACACGCGCTGGATTATGAAATACGGGTCAGCCTTCCCCACCTTGTAGGCTTCGCCGCTGAGGTATCCGGCGACGCCAAAGGTGTTGGACAAGCCAAACCCTTGATCGACTTCGGGGTTGAACCAGAATTCGGCCCCTTCCCATGGGCGGACACCCGCGTAGAGCGTCACATCCCATGTCTCGCGCGCCTGTTCGTGTGCATCGAGGCTTTGCGCGCCGCTGAACGCTGCCGGAAATCCGGGATGATACATTGGTGTGAAGGTCGATTGGCCGTGGATCGCCCAATTCTCCGTTTCGACCTGCGCCGCCTCGTCCGGGTTGACCGGCACCCCCGGCGGCTGCGGCGTTGGCCCGACGCTTTGGGCTTGGGAGGACATCGGCCACGAAAGCAGGCCACACAACAGGATCGCCACCGGCACCAGCCGGGCGTTTTGTGGGAACATGGCTGCCTCCCGATTATCGGATCGAGAAGGCGAGTTCGACGATGCGCACGAAAACCATGCCAGCGGCGAATCCGAGATAGAAGCGCAGAACGATCAGCCACAGCCGGGCAAGCGGCGTTAGTCGAGCCGGCGGCAACTGATCGAGCGGTGGCATCCGCCAGACCATTTGCCCAAAAGCGTCCGTGTAGACGCGTCGGCTCTCGCGCCGGATCAACAACAAAGCCACTGCCACGGCGACCGCGAAAGCCGTTCCACCCTCCAGAATGGCCCGGATCATCGACTCGCTCATATCGGGCCGGAACACCGAAGCGGTCAGGATGATCGACAGCATCACGAGCACCGCGATCACCGCTCCGGTGAACACGTTGAGGCCGCGCCCATTCACCCACGGCCCAAGCACCGCCTCGTCATTGCACAGCAGGAGCAGGAACACCGTCGCGCTCGGCAGCAGCACACCCGCCAATGCCTGCACCGCATTGGTCAGCAAGCCAAGCGGTGTGCCGGGTGTCAGCACCAGCGCCGCCGCCAGAACAACAAGTCCTCCATAGACGGCATAGAACGCCTTAGCCTCTTTGGGCTTGCGGTGGAGCGAGTGACGCAGTGAGAAGACATCACCAATCGCGTAGGCGGTGGATAGCGAGACCGCCATCGCTCCGATGATGCTCGCGTCGATCAACGCGACGGCAAAAAAGACGCCTGCCGTATGACTGACATATTTACCAAGACCGGCGGCGACCGCGCCCGCATCCTGGAAATTGCCGAACTCAGCTTTTCCAGCGAAGACCGCCGCGGCGAACGCCATCATGGCAACTGCACCGACGATGACGAGAAGGATACCGATCCACAGATCGGCACGCTCATAGCGGATAAAGCGCGGCGTGATCCGCTTGTCGATCACATAGCTCTGCTGGAAGAAAAGCTGCCACGGCGCGACTGTTGTGCCGACAATCGCGATGATCAGCAGCATGACCTCGCTCGGCTTTCCTTCGGCGGGAAACTGCGGCACGACAAAATCGTGCGCGATCTGGCCGAGCGGGGGATGCGCCCACAGGAATACCGGGATCAACAATAGGCTGCCAAACACGAGCAGCAGCGAAAATCGCTCGAACCGGCGAAAATCACCCGTTCCGGCGGCAGCGATAATGATGGCCGCAGAGGCCAAGACACCGAGTTCGCGCGGCAAGCCCAGGTAGTCGAGGGCGAGACTGATCCCAATGAACTCGGTGACGATCGTCAGCGAGTTCAGCAAGAACAGGTCGATGACGCTGAACGCGCCCCAGAACTTACCGAAGCGTTCGAAGATCAGCCGGGCGTGGCCTACGCCCGTCACCGCGCCGAGCCGCAGGACCATCTCCTGATTCACATAAAGGACGGGGACGAGCAGAAGCAGCGTCCACAGCAGCGTAGTGCCGTAGTCTTGTCCGGCTTGGGTGTAGGTGCCGAAAGCGCCCGCGTCGTTGTCGCCGACCATGACAATGAGGCCCGGCCCAAGGATCGCGAGCAGCGTCCGCAGGCGCGCCCACCAGCCCCGGCGGGGGCCATGATCGCCGTGGCGTATCGTGCCGAATGCGCCACGGATATCGCCGACGTGCGCTTCATCGAGGACAGCGCCGAGGCGCGGTTCCTTGCCCGGCGGGGCAGCCGGGCGCAGTTCGAGATTTGTGAGGTTCACTCTCCGTCTCCTGATCAGATCGGTTAAGCCGACCCAGGAGACGAGAGAAAGGAAGTGCGCTACTTCAGGCGCGACTCCCGAAACTCGCGGAACTCCTGGGCAAACAAACACTCAGAAATCAAAATCGCGTAGCGACTATGATCTTCCGAGAGGGTGCTGCTTGGTCGCGGTTTCATTGGTTCCCTTACTGGTTGCATGACACGGCATCGTTCGTGCCTTCGACGGGGTACATACACTCTGAAACGGCAAGGTCAAGGGACAAAATTCCATGATGATCGAGATGCTAAAAGCGACCGCCGCTCGACGGCAAAGGGTTCCAAGCGGGCACGATTTGCGATAGCTGGCTAAGGAAATTCTTGGGTAAATTCACAGATACCCAAATTTCTCTCGGATTATCGGGATTTAATGGGCAAAGCCCCCGCAAGCGGGCGAGGGGTTTGAC
>Ga0335073_10005168_pt1 | contig 18319 bp, 19 predicted proteins | sample Lox_Sample_22_FD_207093 | JGI IMG/M metagenome (GOLD analysis project Ga0335073, IMG submission 207093) | Soil microbial communities from Loxahatchee National Wildlife Refuge, Florida, United States - Lox_Sample_2.2 | ecosystem: Environmental > Terrestrial > Soil > Wetlands | place: USA... | reverse complement strand
GTTGCGTCCGCACGAATATGGACGAGTTTGAGCTGATCCGGCGCTATTTCGGCAGCCTCGGCGCGGCCCGCGAGGACGTGCTGCTGGGCGTGGGCGACGATGCGGCGCTGCTGCGCATGCCCGCCGATGCGGATCTCGCCGCCTCGGTGGATACCCTGGTCGCCGGCCGGCACTTTCCGCCGCAGAGCGATGCGCGCTCGATCGGCCACCGCGCAATGGCGGTGAACTTGAGCGACCTCGCGGCGATGGGGGCGACACCCGCATGGGCCACGCTCGCGCTGACGCTGCCGGGCGCCGACGCCGATTGGCTGGAGCGCTTCTCGAGCGGATTCGCGCAGCTCGCCGCCGCGCACGGCGTCGCGCTGGTGGGCGGCGATACCACGGCGGGTCCGCTCAGCGTGACCGTGCAGATCATGGGACACGTGCATCGCGGTACGGCTCTGCGCCGCGGCGGGGGGCGTGAGGGCGACCTGCTGGCGGTGAGCGGGACGCTCGGCGATGCGGCGGCCGGACTCGCGCTCGCCACCGGCGCGCTGGCGGCGCAGGACGCGGCGTGCGCCGCCGAGCTGCGCAGCCGCTTCGAGTATCCCACGCCGCGCGTCGAGCTCGGGATCGCGGCCCGCGGCATCGCCAGCGCCGCCATGGATCTGTCCGACGGGCTCGCCGGCGATCTGCCCAAGCTCGCCGCCGCGAGCGGGCTCGGCGCGCGCATCGACGTCGGGCGGCTGCCGCTGTCGCGCGCGCTGCAGTCGCTCGCGCAGCCGGATCAGGCGCGCGATTTTGCGCTCGGCGGAGGTGACGACTACGAGCTGCTGCTCGCCGTGCCGCCGCGCCGATTCGAGGCGCTCGCGGCTCGCGCCCGGGAATTGAACTTAACGCTGTCCGCGATCGGTGAGCTGCGTCGCGGAAACGCGCTCGAGTGGACGCTCGGCGCTGCGCCGTTCGTTCCGCGCGTGCAGGGATACGCCCACTTTCGCTGAGCCCTCGATGCAAATCACAGTTTGTGCGAACCCTGCCGAAGTATTCTTTACGTCAAGAATCGAACTTCGCAGCAGCGGCTCAAAATCCTTGAACACCCCTCGGCTCAATCCCGCGAAGTCTCCGAACGGTCGCGCCGCGCTCCCCGAGAAGATCGGCAAGTACGTCATCATCAACGAGGTCGGCCGCGGCAGCACGGGCGTGGTGTATCTGTCGCACGATCCGTATTACGGCCGCGACGTCGCGATCAAAGTCTACAACGTGGATTCGAGCGGCGACGAGAACCGCAAGCGCATCGCCCGCAAGATGTTCCTCTCCGAGGCGCACATGGTCGGCATGCTGCAGCACCCGAACATCCTGCCCATCTACGACGCCGGCGAAGAGAACGGCCATTGCTACATCGTCACCGAGCACGTGCACGGCGCGCGCACGCTCGCCGCTTATTGCCGCCCGGATAATCTGCTGCGCATCGACGACGTGGTCGAGCTCATCTACAAGGCGGCGCGCGCCCTGCACTATGCGCACAGCCGCGGGGTGATCCACCGCGACATCAAGCCGAGCAACATCATGCTCACGCTCGACAGCGACGTGCGCATCATCGACTTCGGCATCGCACTGGTCGCCGATTCGGAGATCTCGCGCATCGAGGGCATCGCCGGCAGCCCCTCCTACATGTCGCCCGAGCAGGTGCAGTCGATCGAGCTGACCAACCGCTCCGACCTCTACTCGCTCGGCGCCGTCATGTACGAGCTGCTCACCGGCACCCGGCCTTTCAGGGCCGGCAACCTGCAGAAGCTCCTGCACCAGATCGTGTTCGCGACCCCTCCTCCGATTCACACGCTGCGCCCCGAGATTCCCGAGGAGCTCGAGAACGTGACCGCGATGGCGCTGCAGAAGGATCCGGAGAAGCGCTACAAGACGGGCCTCGACTTCGCGGCGGAATTGACGCGCGTGCACCAGAAGCTGCGCGCGCAATACAATCGCATCGATCAGCAGGAGCAGTTCGGGCTGCTGCGCAAGCTCAAGTTCTTCCACGACTTCTCCCACAGCGAGATCTGGGAGGTGCTGCGCGCGAGCAGCTGGCAGGACTACGCCGACAGCGAGGAGATCGTCAAGGAAGGCGAGATGGACGACCGCTTCTACATCATCGTGCAGGGACGCGTCGGCGTCGCGCGGCTCGGCAAGGCGCTCGGCTACCTGGAGAGCGGGGACTGCTTCGGCGAGACGAGCTACGTGCGGGGGGCGAAGCGCACGGCCACGATCATCGCGGCCGGCTCGGTGGTGGTCATGAAAGTGAGCTCGACGCTGCTCGAGCAAGTCTCGGCCGAGTGCCAGCTGCGCTTCAACCAGGTGTTCCTGCGCAGCATGATCGGCCGCCTGCAGAGCGCGGAGCGCGGCGCATAGTCAGCGGCAAAAGCCGGCTGCTGCGCTTTTTCGGACACCCGCGTCGTTGCCGGATCAGCGCGCCGAGGACTCCTTGTCGTGCTCGATCATGGCGTAGGCGGAGTGGTTGTGGATCGACTCGAAGTTCTCCGCCTCGACGACGTAGGCGCGTACGCGCTTGTCGCGATTCAATGCCACGGCGACGTCGCGGACCGTGTCTTCCACGAACTTGGGGTTGTCGTAGGCGCGCTCGGTGACGAATTTCTCGTCCGGCCGCTTGAGGATCCCATAGACCTCGCAAGATGCCTGCGATTCGGCGATCTCGATCAGCTCCTCGAGCCACATGTGCTCGCGCAGCTTCGCCGTCACGGTGATGTGCGAGCGCTGATTGTGGGCGCCGTAATCGGAGATCTTCTTCGAGCAGGGGCAGAGGCTGGTGGTCGGGACAAGCACCTTGAGCCACACGTCGGTTCTCCCCTCGCGGTACTCCCCGAAGATGGTCGCCTGGTAGTTCATCAGGCTCTCGACCCCGGAGACCGGAGCCTTCTTCATGACGAAATAGGGGAATGTCATCTCGATGTGCCCGGCGTCGGCGTGCAAGTGCTCGGTCATCTCCTCGAGCATCTGCCCGAACGAATCGACCGAAATCTCGCGCTCGTGGCGGTGCAGGATCTCGACGAAGCGCGACATGTGCGTGCCCTTGAAGTTGTGCGGCAGGTTCACGTACATGTTGAAGTTGGCGACGGTGTGCTGCTCGCCTGCGGCCCGGTCCTTGACCCGGATCGGGTGATAGATGTCCTTGATACCGACCTTGTTGATGGGAATCTGCCGCGTATCGGGGTGGCCTTGCACGTCTTCCACGGGCGCTGTACGGGACTTTTTGGCGGGGGCCTCGACGTTCATATTCGTGGGTTTCCTGGCTGCTGCGATCAAGGCCCACATGGTGCCCGTCCCGCTCGTTTGCAATGATATCAGAGGAGGCCATGCCGGGACCGATAGCCCGGACGGGGGACCCGCGCCGGCCGTCAGGCGGCGAGCAGGGCGGTTTTCACTCGGTTTTGGTCTCGCCGCTATCGAAATCCTGCACTTGCGCCGTGCCCGCCTTCCTGAGCAGGATCTCGACCTTCTGCTCGGCCTCCTTCAGCGCGAGCTGACAGCTGCGCGTCAGCATCACTCCGCGCTCGAACGCCGCGAGCGACTCCTCGAGGGGCAGATCGCCGTGCTCCAGGCGCTCGACGATCTGCTCCAGATCGCGCATCGCCGCTTCGAAATCGAGGGGCTTGCCGTCACCGTCCGGTTTGCTCTCAGCCATGCGTTCTCACGGTACACATGCCCCGGTGCCCGGTCAAACTTGCGCCTCCTACGTATGCATGTCACGAAGCTGATTCCCGGACGTGACACAAGTTGTCAAGCCGTGAACCGCGTCACAGCCCCAGGGTCGCACTCGCAGGGGTTTTGAGTACCATGGCGTCGGGAAGCCTTATGCGACACTCGATCAAACACATCCTCGCCTGCGGATGGCTTTGCGCGGCCGCGCTGGCGAGCGCCGCGTGCTCGCCACGCCGAATTCCTCCGATGACCGTCGATGATCTCATGGAAGACCGGGTCACCCTGGACGGCGTCCTGATGAAGTGCAACCAGGATCCGAACAGCGTGCGCAACCCGTCGGACTGCGAGAACGCGCGCATCGCGATCGAGCGCCTGGCCTCCCAGGAAGTCGATCCGAACGTGGAGAAGAAGCGGCAGGAAGAGTTCGAAAAGGCGCGCGAGCAGCTGCGCCTTGCGCAGGAGAAGATCCGCCAGGAACAGGAAGCGAAGACCAAGGTGGATCCCTATACCTTGCCGGTGGTGCCGGTGACGCCGCCGCCGGCCAAGGCGCCCGCGACGACGGACGCGCCGGCGCCCGCGGGTGGCGCCAGCGCGCCCCTGGCCGGGACCACAACCCCGTAGCAGCCTGGGCCGCGCCGGCGGGCGGCTCTGCGGCGCCGTGAGCGCCCGGCGCTATCTCGGTGCGCGAAAGCGCCTGAACATGCGCGCGGCCCAGATGCCGATGGCGCAGAAGAAGAACATCAGCGTAGCGATGAAAAGCGTGGTCGGAAAGCTCGGCGGAACGACGGCGTTGGCCCTCACGAGCATCCAGTCGACCGCCGTGATGAACACCACGAATATGCAGCCGAACCAGATGCCTTGCTCGCCGAGAAAAGCGAGCGACTGCGGGGCTCGCTCGGCCGCGAGCCAGTAGTCGCGGTTCGGTATGTTGATCATCGATGCCGGCAGCAGCCGAGGAAGGAGCGCCGTGGCAATCACGATGAGAGCAGGTGCCGCGATGGACAGCGTGAGCATGAAGCTTCGGCATCCCGCGCGCGTCATGTACCCGTTGGCGTGTCCGGCCGCGTCGAAATGCACCGCCACGATCTCGGGCAGCTGCCCGGCTGTCGCTGTGATGAACAGCGCCGCGCCGGCCAGCAGCACCAAAAAGAGCACCAGGGGAAATCGACGCATCGGACCATCCTCGGCAGCTCGCCAAGCTTAGATCTCGCGGGCGGCGGGTGCCAAGAGCCAAGCCGAGCTACAGCGAAGGCGGAATCGTCACCATCGTGAGCGTGCGCGCACCGAGCGATACGCCCGCACCCGGATCGTTGATCACCACATAGAAGCTCTTCGGCTGCCGCCGCGTCGCATCGCCGACCACCGGAATGAAGAGGCTCAACGAGCTCTTGCCCTCCTCCATGATCTCCCGGCGGGGCGCGACCGCCATGAAGTCGCGCCCCGGCTTTGCCGTTCCCGATTCGGTCCACCACGTGAAGCTGGCCGCTCCGCGCAGGCTACCGCGGCGGCGAACGATGATCCGGGCCGCCGGGTCGGTGAGCGGTATCTCGACCGCATCGGCCGCCAGCTCGATGCGCGAATGGGTTTGAGCGCCGCTCGGGTTGCGGCCGGCAGCGAGCGTCGCGGCTCCGGCAGCCCGCTCGGTCCGCGGCGGCGCAGTCGTTGGCGTCGCACTCCGCGAGGCGCCCGGCGCTGCCTCGCGCGGGGCAGCGGCGCCAGACGCGGCCACGGCGGGTGCCGAGGCAGGAGCGTGCGCCGTCGCCTCGGATCGGCCCTCAGGGTGGGGGCCGACGGCTTGCGCAGAGGGCGCATTCATCGACGTCGGCGGCGGACGCCCCGAGTCGGTCAAGGCGGCGCGCAACTGGTGCAAGCCGCGTTCGATCGAATCCGGATTCTGGATCGCCCACCAGCCTGCCGCGACAGCGATGGCGACCGATAGGCCGACTGCGGGCAGGTTCCCCACCGTGCGCTTGCGCGTCGCGACGCGCACCACGGCGAGCAATACCGGGAGTCCGGCAGCGGCTTTGCTCCAGTCGATCGGCTCGAGCCATCGATGGATGTCGGAAGGCCGACGCTCACGGTCGAACGCAAGCCCCGCGCGCAGCGCGCGCCATTCCTTCCAGGCAAGGCCCGCCGGCCGGGAGGGTCGCAGGCGCCCCTCGCGGGCCTCGAGCGCCGTTTTCTCGCCGAACGGGTGCTTGCCGCTGAGAAGCAGGTAGGCGACGCAGGCGAGCGCGTACACGTCGTCGCGAGCATCCGGCCGCTTGCCCTCGAGCACCTGGCAGCTCGCGTAGCGAGGTGTCGCGAACGGCGCGTGCTCGGAAGCGGAGACCGACACCGCGGGGCTTGCGCTCGGCGTGTGCGCGGCCCCGAAGTCGAGGACTCTCACCGCGCCCTCGTTCGTGATGAAGATGTTTCCCGGGTTGAGATCGCCGTGCACGACGCCGCGCGAGTGCGCGTGCGCGAGCGCCTCGCCGACATCGCGAACGATCGCAAGGGCCTGCGCTCGCTCGAGTGGCACCTGGTTGCGCGCGGACAGCACTCCGGTCAACGATAGACCACGCAGATACTCCATCGTGAAGAAGCAGATGTCTCCGTCGCGATCGTAGTCATGAGCCCGGACGACGTTCGGATGCGAGAGGGACTGCAGCAGCTGGAACTCGCGCAGCAGCTCGGTCAACTGCTCCGGCTTTCCCGACACCTGCGAGTGCAGAACCTTGAGCGCGACGCGCTGCCCCGACTCCGGCAGATCGACGCGGTACAGATCCGCGGCTTCGAAGACGATGCCGGTGCCGCCGCGTCCCAGAATGCTCTTGATCGCATAGCGGCCGCGCAGAACGTCGCCGACCACGATGTCGCGGCCCGGCGCGCGCCGCACCGGCGCGCTGGCCCGAGCGCTCGCATTGGGCTGGGTTATCGCCATCTCTCGATGGCCCGCGCCGGTCGCGGCGCCGCCCGCCGCAGGGGCGGGGGAGGGGGCCGCATCCACCCGTGCCGCTGCTGCCGCTGCTGCCGGTATTGCTGCGGTCGGGGGTGTCGCCGCCACGGCCGGGGGTGTCGCCGCCACGGCCGGGGGTGTCGCTGCCGCGGCCGGGGGTGTCGCTGCCGCGGCCGGGGGTGTCGCTGCCGCGGCCGCTACCGCGCGCACGGCGGCGGACAGGACCGGTGCGGCGGAGCGCAGCTGGGCTGCGGGGCCCGGCTCGCGCGGCTCGCCCGACTTCGCGGCCGGGCGCTGCAGCGGCGGGGGCGGCGGGCTGTCGATCCCGGGCTCCCCGGCCAGCGGCAGCGGGACGCTGATATCTCCTTCTGGACCCGGTCCGACGAGCTCGCTCCCCAAGCGCGACTTGAGGCTGTTGAAGACCTCCGTCGGGATCTTGCTGCGCCGGTAGTACTGATCGATCAGGGCCAGCGAGTCCCAGCCTGCCTCGGGGGACCGGCGGGCGAGCTTTTGAACCGCGCGCAGGAACGCCTCTTCATCGCAGGCTCCCGTCGACAGTGCATCGAGCCACGCCTGAATGACATCCCGATCGACGTCTCGGCGCATTGCAACCGGTTGAGCCTGATCAGACGTCATGGGGTGAACAGTGCGCAGGCGAACGGAGCGGCGCGCACGATGGCGAGCTCAGTTGTGACTCGGGCTCTCGAGAGGGTAGGTTCGCGGGGCCTCGGCAGCGGGGGCCGGCGCCGTTACCTGCGCGGCGGCGGCCGGAACCTCCGCCTGCGGCGCCGGCGAGGGCCTCACTGCGGTATGCGTGGCCTGCGCCAGACGCGTGAGGAATCGCTGTGCAGTCTCCGGCGGCGTGGGCGCCTGACCGGAGAATATCTCGGTCGCAGTCACTCCTTTCTTGCCGTACAGGGCCTCGTTTGCCGATCTGTCGATCGCGATCACGCTGCCGTCGACCGCGATGCCACCGAACAGCCCGCGCGTGCGGGCATAAGAGTAGATCTCCGCGAGGGACACGTCCGTCGCCGCAGAGCCCTGGCGGCCCACCGGCCCCGCGGCCACCGAGGCGTCCGCGCCGAGCGTGAGCTTGCCGCCCGCGATGCCTTCGATGCCGCGCTTGGTCGTGAACACCAGAATGATGTCCGATGACTGGGCACCCGCTTGCAGGCCCCAGCTGCCGCCGGTGAGGGCTATGAAGGACGGATTGCTCCAGGGCGAGCTCAAGGTGTCGCGTACCGTGAGCACGCCGTTGCCGTGCCGGCCGCCGAAGAAAAAGGCTATCTTCGTCACATCTGGAATCACGGCGATGCCGTAGGCGTGGGCCAGCAAGGTGTCGGGCAGGCGCTGATCCGGCATGCTCTGCACGTCCTCGAGCACCTCCGTGGCCGTGAGCAGACGCCCTTCCTCGCGCGCCGCCCCGGCGATTGAAGGACTTGCAAACGCCGACAGGAGCAGCGCGGCGGCCAGAAACGCGGAGGTTCTAGTTCCGGTTGTCATGGGACTCCCTAAATGGATTGGGCATATGAACATCCTAGCGGAGGGGACCCCGCGTCGGGAGCTTAGTTCCGCAAGCTTAGCGCTTGTCGGTGCCGGCGAGAACCTGCGCGGCGTCGGCGTCGCGATGGCGGGAGCGGTAGTAGTCGACGAGCCGGTCGGTGGCTTCCCGGTAGGCGGGATGATGCACGCCCACCGTGGCCAGCAAGCGTGCGCGCGCGGCGACCAGCATGGGCTCGCCCTCGCCGGCCTTGTCGCGCTTGATCAAGAGCCAGCCGAGGCTCGCCGCGCTGCGTGCCGTGCGCCAGCTGTCCGGGCCGGTGAGCGCGGTATCGATCTCGAGCGCGGTTCTGAGCTCGCTCTCGGCGGCCGCGAGCGATCCGCGTCGCAGCAGGATCTCTCCGAGCAGCCGCCGCGTCGATGCGATGTACAGGTGCTGGGCGGGTAATGATTGTGCGTACACGGCGAGCGACTGCCGCGCGCTGTCCTCGGCGGCGGGGAGATTGCCGCTCTTCAGGTAGAGATTGGCCAAGGCGTCGAGGTAGTACCCGGTCAAATAATGATTCGGTCCGAGCCCGCTCCTCGCGATGCCGACCGCGTTTTGCGCGGCCTCGATGGCACGCTTGCTGTCTCCCTGCTTGTCGTACAGCTCGCCCAGATGCTCTTCGGTCTGCGCCAGCCGATCGTTATGCTCGCCGAACACCACCCGCTCGATCTCCAAAGCCTCCTTCAATAGCTGCTCGGCTTCGGCGTATTGGCCCCGCTCCGTCAGTATGTATCCCAGATTGGCGAGTGCCATGGCGTGATCCGGATAGTTGCGCGGCACCGTGGCCTGAAAAATATGAATGGCCTCCCGCTGGTAGCGTTCGGCCGCGGCAAAATCGCCCAACCAGGAGTTCGCAGTCGCGATGCCGCTGAGCGCCACGGCGACCGATACCTGCTGCTCACCCAACGCGCTCCGATAGATCACCAGCGCATCGCTGAACAACTCAGCGGCGCGGGTCGGGTTGCTGCGCGCGTTGATCTCGAATTGCGCGTACTGGACGAGGATGTCCGCGGTCTCCACGGACGGTGATCGGTCGGCCTTGCGCGAGAGGTCGAGGGCTTGCTGTAGATATTCCTCCGCCGAGACCAGATGACCGCCATCGGAAAGGGCGTGAGCGAGGTTGGCGATGGCCGCGGCGGTGCGATGATCGTCGCCAGGGTGCTCCTGGCGGCGGATCGCGACCGCTTGCTCGAACAGAGGTATTGCGCGGTCGTTGTATCCCTGCCTGCGGTACGCGACGCCGATGCTCTCGAGCAGCTGCGCCCTGACTTCCGGCTGCAGCGCGACGTTGCCGGTGATCTTCGCCGCCCCTCGATCGAGCAGGTCGCGCGCGGTGGCTTCATGACCCTGCGCGGTGAACGGGTCCGCTTGCGAGAATACATCGACCAGGAACGCCGATACTTGCTGCGCGCGGTCGCGCTCATCCGCAGTCGCTTGCCGCTCGAGCTCGATTCTATGGTTCTGCCATGCAGTCACGGCGGCGATGACCGCAAGACCGAGGAAGGCGGCGGACGCAGCCAGCAGAGGCAGGAAATGGCGCCGCATGAACTTGGCGGTGTTGTACCGCCAATCGCCCTGCCGGGCGAGCACGGGCCTGCCGAGCAGGTGGCGATTGAGATCGTCCGCGAGCGCCTCGACGGAGGGATAGCGCCGATCCGGCTCCTTGCGCATTGCCATGGCGATGATGGCGTCCAGGTCCCCGGCGAGCCGGGCCCGCAAGCGCGCTGGAGACAGGCCGCGGCGGTCGGAGACTCGGCTGCGGTCCGCATCGGTCTCGCCGCCCTGCCGGGTGATCACCATCTGGCTCGGCCTGATGGGATCGTCCATGCAAATCGCGCGCTCGAGCTGCAGCTGGCTGTAGCTCAAGAGCCGGTAAGGCGAGCGGCCGGTCAGCAATTGGTAAAGGAGCACCCCGAGTGCGTAGATATCGGTCGCCGTCGTGATCGGACGGCCGAGCACCTGCTCGGGAGCCGCATTCTCCGGGGTCAATATGCGCTCTTGCAACCGCGTCACGGGCACGGTATGAGACATGCTGACGGGCGCGAGCAGCTTCGCGATCCCGAAGTCGAGAAGCTTCGGCGTACCCTCGTTGGTGACCAAGATGTTGGCCGCCTTGATGTCCCGGTGTACGACGAGATTGCGATGCGCGAACTGCACCGCGGCGCACACCTGCACGAACAGCTCGATGCGCTCGCGTACGAACAAGGTGCGGCTGTCGCAATAGCTGTCGATCAGCTCGCCATCGACATGCTCCATCACCAGATACGGCGTCCCGTCGTCGAGGTCGCCGCTGTCGATCAGCCGAGCGATCGAGGGATGAGCGAGCGTCGCGAGGATGTGCCGTTCGCTGTGCAGCCGGCCGCGAAGCCGTGGATGCAGCGCCGAGTGGTGCAGCACTTTGATGGCCACCGTCTGCTTGTATCGATCATCGTCGCGCTCGCCGCGGTACACCGTGCTCATGCCGCCGTGTCCGAGAATGGACACGACGCGATAGTGTCCGATGCGCGATCCGACGAATCGGTCCTGGCGCTCGGCCAGCAGCGACTCCGCCGCCTCGCCGATCGCGCTCAGCAGCGGTTCGTCCGCCTTCTGATCGGAAGCGAGCAGGGCCTGCACCGAGAGCACGAGGTCGGGGTCCCCGGCGGCGGCGAGCCGTGCGGCTCGATCGGCGGGCGGAACATCGATCACCTCATCGAACAGCGACTGGATTTGCAGCCAGCGGGCGCGGGAGATCATGTGGACAGACCGGCGATCTCGTGCATCAGCCAGGCGCGCGCGAGCCGGATGTCGCGATGCACCGTGGCGGGCGATGAGCCGATGGCCGCAGCAATCTGATCGTAGGTCATGCCGCCGAAGTAGTGCAGCTCGATGACCTGTGCGAGCCGCGGCTCCATTTGCTGCAGGCTCTCGAGCGCATCGTCCAGAGCCACGACGTCGATCCCGGCCACCGGCGGAATGGTGTCGTCCGTCGCGGTTTCGCGCACCCCGGCGTTGCGCTTCGCGCGCGAACGCGTCTTGGCATGATCGACCAGAACTCGGCGCATGAGGCGCGAAGCCAGCGCGAAGAAATGGGTGCGGTCCTGCAGAGCGACGTTCGCGCCGATGAGGCGCAGGAACGCTTCGTGCACGACGGCAGTGGCCTGAAGTGTGTGACCGCCGCGCTCCCCCCGCATGTAGGTGCGCGCGAGCCGGCGCAGTTCGTCGTAAACGAGGGGCGTCAGCTGTTCTAGAGCTTGTGGGTTACCGTCACGCCAGTCGGTCAGCAACTGCGTGAAATTGGCGGGCACTTGCATCGCAGATCTCTCTCGGTCATTCCGGTCGGCCGCTTGCGCGCGTCGCACCTCCGCGTTGCAATAAGTTCAAAATATCGCACTGCACCATGAGGGAATTCTCATCCCATTGTCGCTTTAGTCGGCGGGTAGATTGCTTTGCTGCCCGCGACCGTTCGATCACCAACAATTCGGAGCTATTGTCATTATGAAGGCAAGTCTAATCGCTTTGATCAGCTGCTGCGCGGTAACCGGTACCGCTTTCGCATTCCACCACGCCCCGGGTAACGCCTCGCTCATCGCGATGGACGATCCGGGGAACCAGCCTCCCAAGGTCATCGCGATGGATGACCCGGGGAATCAGCCTCCCAAGGCCGCCGTGATGGATGACCCGGGGAACCAGCCTCCCAAGGCCGCCGTGATGGATGACCCGGGGAACCAGCCTCCCAAGGCCGCCGTGATGGATGACCCGGGGAATCAGCCTCCCAAGGCCGCCGTGATGGATGACCCCGGGAATCAGCCTCCCAAGGCCGCCGTGATGGATGACCCCGGGAATCAGCCTCCCAAGGCTGGCATGCTCGTGCGCCTGCACTGAGAGTGAGGGCGTCATGTACCGTGGCAAGGTGATGCTGTCGGCTGTAGCGATTTTTGCCATTGGGGCGGCGTTCGGGGCGCAACCGGTCTCAACACGCGCGGATCGTGTTCCGGAGCAGGCGCGGCGGCCGGCTCATTGGACGCCGGGAACGAACGGCGTGATGGCGGCGTACGAGACGAACGCACCTTTGTTGGCGCCACCGCGGTAGGGCGTCGGCCGATTGCAAGCCCAGGGTGCCCGAGGCTCCTTCCCGGAGCCTCGGGCATCACTGTGCTCTACACTGTGCTCGGGTTGCACGGGGACAGTCATGGCTCACGCGCCGAGCGTCATTGTAATTGCCCACCGCGGAGCGAGCGGTGAGCGGCCGGAACATACTCTCGAGAGCTACTCACGGGCCATCGCGCAGGGCGCGGACTACATCGAGCCCGATCTGGTGATGACCCGCGACGGCGTGCTCATCGCGCGCCACGAGAATGAAATCGGCGGCACGACCGATGTTGCCGGGCATCCCGAGTTCGCGCAGCGCCGCCGTACCCAGCTCATCGATGGGGAAGCGATGACCGGCTGGTTCACGGAGGACTTCACGCTGGCGGAGATCAAGACGCTTCGAGCCCGCGAGCGGCTGCCGGCATTGCGTCCGGCCAACTGCGCATTCGACGGCCGCTACACCGTACCCACCTTCGTGGAAATCATGGAGCTCGCGCAGGAGGCCAACCGCGCGCGGGTCGGGCGGCCGAGGATCGGGGTGTACCCCGAGACCAAGCATCCCGCTCACTTCGCGAGGCTCGGCCTCGCGCAGGAGGCTCAAGTGCTCCAGACCCTGGGCAGGTTCGGCTACGCCGAGGCGGGCTCCGCGGTCTTCATCCAGTCATTCGACCCGGGCAACTTGCGGCAGTTGCGCGGCATGACGCGCCTGCCTCTGGTGCAACTGCTCGAGCGGGAGATCGGGGATCTGTCGGTGATCGCGCAATACGCGAACGCCATCGGCATCGCCAAGGCGCTTGCAACCGCGCAATCGGTCGCCGCGGCTCACCGGCTCGGTCTGGCGGTGCATGTGTGGACGTTTCGGGCGGAGAACGAGTTCCTGCCGGAGGATCTCAAGGCCGGGCGCTCGGCCGCCGCACACGGCGATCTGCGCGGCGAGATCGCACGCTATCTGGCACTCGGCATCGACGGATTCTTCACCGATTTTCCCGCCATCGGGGTGCAGGTCCGCGATGAGCTCGCGCGTGCGCGAGCGGCCCAGACTCCCGGCGCGTGAGGCGCCTGCTCGCGCCGCCGCAGGCCGTGCGCTCGACCGGCCCGGATACTATCGCGGCGCACCAGCGGGTCAGATCTCGGCGGTCCACCCCGAGCACCAGCCCGCCACGGCAACGAGCTTGCCGCCGAACAGGGTGCAAGGCCGGTAGTCGTTGCCGGGCTTGCCCTGGAGCTGTGCGCAGTTGTCACAATTCGAACCGGCCACGTATTGGGGATACTTCTTCTTATCGACGCGGTCGGCGTTCTCCACGTAGCCGAGCGCCACGGCCTGCGGATCGTGAACATCGACCTTGACCGCGTCCGCGCCGCGCGCAGGGCGCAACGGGATGGCCGCTGCGGCCGCGCCGGCCGCGAGCGCCTTGAGTACGCTCCGGCGCAACCGCTCGCGCTCGTCCTCGATGTTCGACATGGCGTCAATATGCAGAAAAATCGCCGGTGAGTCACGCGGCACGGCGCAGCGCGCCGTGGGCGGGGCCCGCATCCGCGCGGTCGCGCCGATTTGCTATGCTGCGATCTTTTTGGACCCCTCCGTGCTCAAAGTCTCCTGGCTCATCCGGCTGGCGCAGGTCGCATTCTTCGCGGCCCTGGTGTTCACCTTCTACAGCGCCGTCATTCCGCCGCAACAGGCCTTGCACCTCTTTCCGTGGGACAAAGCCGAGCACTTTCTGGCCTTCTATGCGCTGACCGGTCTGGCAGTGGCGGCGTTTCCGCGGCGCAATTTGTTCATCATCGCGGCGCTCCTATCGGCGTTCGGAGCGTTCATCGAGTTCGTCCAGGGGCTGCAGATCGTGCATCGCGACCGCGATTTCCGCGACTGGCTCGCCGATACGGTCGCCATCTGCGCCGCGCTCGCCCCGATGATCCTGGTCTGGTGGCGCCGGGTGGTCAAATCCGGTCAGAAGAACATCGACATGTAGATCTGGAAGACCGTCGCGTTGAAGTGATAGAGCGGCTCATCGCCGGGCTGGAACTGCGGCAGGCCGTAATACTTGATGTCGGTGAAGTCCAGGTAGTGAAAGGTGATCCGGCTCACGTCGAAAGTCACCGTGGCGCGCTTGAAGATCTTCCATCCGTTCGGCAGGAAGGCATAGGTGGCCTTCGCGCCGATCGTGTAATTCTCCTGCGCGGCCAGATCCTGGTCGCGCCCCTCGAACTCGTACTCGTTCGCATAGGCGAACAGGTCGGAATAGAAGTCGGCGTGATTCTGCTTGTAGTAGCGCAGCCGCCCCTCGAGGATCCAGATGTTGCTGATCGGGTGGGTGTAGTCGAGCTCGTAGGTGTTGCCGACGATCTGCCAGGTGTCGCGGAAGTAGCGCCACGAGCCGGTGATCGCGGCGCGATACGGCAGGAAGTATTTCGCCTCGGTCTGAATCGCCGTGCTGGTGCGGGTGTCGGGATACACCTGGCTGCCGAGCGAGTAGCCCTTCGGCGTGCCGGCATCGAGGTAGCGCACGGAGCGATAGGGGTTCGCCAGGAAGCCATTGTCGGTGATGACGTTGAAGTTCACGCCCGCAATGAGGTTCTTGGTGAGAATCTGCGACAGGTCGATGTCGTAGCTCTGGCTTTCCGCGTGCCCCAGCCAGCTGATGATGGGCACGAGGGCGGTGCCGTTGTTCTCGCCGACCTTGTCGTTGGTGTTCGAGAAGGCGAGCGACAGCGTGGTCAAGTCGCCGAACATGTCCTGCTTCAAGGAAAAGCTCGAGGTCAGCGAGCGGTAGTCGCGCTCGACGCTCGAGATGACCGAAGCCGTGTACGTGGTCTTGTCATGCACGTACTCGACCGTGCCGCTCTTCTGGATGCGCTCGTCCTTGATCTGGCTGGCCTGGCTCAGCACGTCGATGGACGCACCGCTCACCTTGTCGACGAAGTAGTTCGCTTCGACGGCAAGGTTCTCGGTGAAGTTCTTGCGCACCAGCGCCGATTCGCCGGTGATGTCCATGCCGCCGCCGCTGTACTTGGAGTAAAAGAGGTCTGCGCGGTCGTCCGGCAGGACGTCCGCGCAGGTGGCCCGAATGAGCAGCAGCGCCGCGACCGCCGCGACTCGCCCGATGATGCGATGCGCGGACGCCCCTCTCATCAATTGCAACCGCAGCCGCCGCCCGCGCTGCCGCTCGCGCCGCGCGATCCCTCGCGGGACTCCCGGATGTGATCGAGATAGGCCGAGGAGATCGCATCGCGATCCCAGGCCATGATGGGATCGGCGAGCCGATCGCGCTCGTAGGGTTTCACCCAGGGCTGAATGTTGCCGCAGGCGGCCGTCATCAGCACGGCGCCTGTCAGCAGCAAGGCTATGAGGCCACGCAAGGGACTACTCCCGGATGAGCTGACGGATACGATCCTGATACTCGTTCTCGTCGCCCGGCCTGTAGCCGCGATGGATGTAGCGGATCTCGCCCTTGCGATCGATGATGACCGTGCTCGGCATCTCGTCGACGTGATAGGCCTTGCTCACCTGATTCGCAGGATCGAGCAGCACCGGGAAGCTCACCGGCTTGCGAGCGAGCAGCTCCTTCACCGGGGGGGCTTCCTTGTCGACGTTCACGCCGATGAGCGTGAAGCCCGCGGGCCGGTACTTCTTGTACATCTGATCGAGCAGGGGCATCTCCTGCTGGCACGGTCCGCACCAGGTGGCCCAGAAATTGACCATCACGACCTGTCCCTTGTACTGGCTGAGGGCGCCCTGCCCGCCATCGAGGGTCGCCAGCGTGAAGGCGGGCGCGGGACCGCCGGCATCGGCGGCGAATGCGGCGGAAGCGAGCACGATGGCGGCCAGCGCGCAGCGCCTCAAGATCTTTACCGTAGAGCTATGCATGAATCTCTCCTGGTGACTCAACAAACTAGAAAAACGTCGTCAGGCCGAGCGTGCCCTCGATGTTGTGCACGTTCTTGTCGACTCCGAACAGATCGTCCTCGAACACATGATCGCGGACGTCCAGGTGCAGAGCCAGCCAGTCGGTCACCAAGATGCGGGTGCCGACTCCAAAATTCAGCGCGAATTGATCCTGGTCCGCGAACTTCACGTCGCCGATGCCGGCCACCGCGTACAGGGCCGTGTTGAAAGCGCGTCCGCGTCCCAGAAACACCTCGCCGGGCAGTATGTTGTAGCCCACGTCCAGGTCGTAGTAAGTGAACTGTCTCCCAGAGTTGCTGAGCACCGTGATGGCCGGAAATGTCTCCTCGAGGCTGCTCTGTCCCGCCTTGGAGCGGGCGAGGAAGCCCTCGAGGAAGAAATCCTCCGTCACGTGATACGCGGCGCGCACTCCGTAGACCGGGTTGACTCCGAAGTCCTGGATGCTCAGGGCGCCGAAGTAGACGCCCAGCTCGAAGTCCTTCGCCTTGATCTTGGGCGTCTTCACCTCGCGCCGGGTCACCTGCGGCTCGACCACCGTCGGCTCCCCAGCGGGCTCCTCGACGGTGACCTGCTGCGGGTTCTTGTCGCCGCGATGGAACCAGCCGCAGCCGGACAGCAGCGCCGCCGCTAAAAAAACACTGCAAAGCCGACTTTCCATTCTTCCAGATCCTCGTAGACGTTCAAATGATTGAAAACGACGTAATGGCGCCAGTCGGCGCGCCACATGAAGCGCCGGGTGATGAAACCGCGGGCGCCGAGCGACGCGTAGGCCATCTCGTTGCTGCTCTCGAGCGGCGCGGGCGGAACCTTGTCGACGATGTGCTGAAAGCCCCCGCCGATGCCCGCGGTCGGCGAGAACCATTTCCATTCGGGAATGAAGGTGTGGCGCAGACCGACGGTGGCGATCACCCGGTTGTCGAGCGTGCCGAGCGCCTGCTCCAGGACCGCCTCGGCGTCGATGCTCTCGGTGATGCCGTAGTCCACGTAGCCGGTGACCAGGTTCTGATGGTTGTAGACTCCGTAGCCCACGCCGAGCTCCCAGCGGTGACTGGCGAAATCCGGATAGGGCGGTATCGGCGCGGGGCTTCCGTCGGCGAGCTTGGTGGTCGCAAGATCCGCGCGGCGCGCCCAGCCTTCCTCGCCTCCGGCAGCACGCACCTTGTACCAGTCGGTGCGGCTGTAGAGCACCGTCACGACCTCGTCCCTGCCGATCACGTAGACCACGGGGTAGCCGCGCCCCGGTCCCGAGTGCATCTCGAGATACGGTGCGGTCACCACCAGTTGCAACAGAGGTCGTTTCGCTGCCTGTGCGAGGCCCAGATGAAACGTCTGCAGCAGCAGAATCAGCCCGAGCAGACGTCTCATCAGTTCATACAGCCATCACGTCAGTTCGCGACCGGGGCGACGAACGGATCGTTGTAGTACTGGCCACCGATATCCAACCATTCCGAGATCAAACGCAACTCCCCGGTCGTCAAGAATCCCGTGTGATCGAGCACGGGATCATGAAAGCTCCCATCGAACATCCGCAAGAATGCCGTCGACGCCCCCGCATCGCCTGCGGCCATCGGCGCCGCCAGCGTGACGTCCACCTGCGTCGGCGGTGGGCCCGGGTCGGTGACCGTCAAGTCCTGCAACACGCCCATATTAAGCGTCAGCTCGTCGTGTTGGAACAGGAGGTCCTCATAAGAGTTGACGATGGTCGCATCGGCGGCCGATGCTGCTGCGGTCAAGTCGAGCTGACCGGCGGGCACTTGATTCTGATTTTGCAGGCTCACCGGGTTGTGGCAGTTGGTGCACGTCTGGGTAGCGACGCCGTTGACCACAGGTCCGCGCGCGGTCTGCCATAGATTCTGAATGAAGAGGCCCACAGGATTCGAGGCCGGGTTCGCATAATGGATGGTAATCCGGCACTGCGCGCTCCACGGAATGCAGTTGCCGATGATCATGGGCGGCGTACTCGGAATACCCTGGGTGGAGGCGCCCGTGACGCTGGTGCCGTAGTAATAGTCGATGTTCGCATCCGCTTGCGGCGTCGTGACGCCGCTGGTCCAGACCGGCGCATAGATGACGTCGGTGGTGAGAACCTGCGAACAGGGCTGAGTATACGGCTCAGGCAGGCTCGCCAGCGCGCTGCCCGTCTCGCAGCTGATGCGCTCGAGTGTTTGAG